>Ga0102590_1003709_pt1 | contig 14518 bp, 15 predicted proteins | sample AraplaMF_Col_mMF_FD_76859 | JGI IMG/M metagenome (GOLD analysis project Ga0102590, IMG submission 76859) | Arabidopsis root microbial communities from the University of North Carolina, USA - plate scrape MF_Col_mMF | ecosystem: Host-associated > Plants > Roots > Endosphere | place: USA...
GTCTGGTCAGCTCCCGAGATACTGTTGTCTTGCCGGTGCCGGGAAGGCCGCCAAAAACTATCAGCGCAGGTGCATGACTTGTCATGTCACATCATCGGCCGGTATTCGGAAGTCCGCAACGGGTCAAGGGCTGCCCTTGGCGGCTCCGCGATGGCTTTCCGCTCAGCCCTCCGAAGCGGAACGTGCGAGCCTAAAAGGGGAAGTCAGCCACGAGCCACAAGCGGACTCATGCACCGCAGCACATAGGCATCTCTTTTCGATCGTCGGCTCGTGAGCAACGTAGGTGGTTGTAAGATTTTGTGCTCACGCCTTTTAGAGTTCCTGAACGAAGTTCGAATTTTGCCGGTTCCTTTAACTATCTTAGGTAGCGTCGCCGAGTAAGGTCCCTGGATAATTCTCAGTAACAGTTTGCGCGATGATTGCCCCATTCTTCTGGCGTAAGAATCGCCGGATACGTCCCTCCGCTACGAGGCCCCCGATGTCCCTCGCTCCGCAATTGGCGCAACTCCGTCCTCTGATGATCCCGGCCGAAATTGAAGCGCTTCTTGGGCCGGAGGCTACGAAGCGGGCGCTGGATACGTTAGGCCGCTTTGAGAGCGCCACTGGCGTGTCGGTCAAGTTTTCGCATGCAGATGGGGTCATCGATTCCATCTTCTATTCGGCCATGTTCAATTTCGCTCGTGACGTGGCGGTGTGCGGCGTACAGATCGGCATGACGGTCGACGTCTTGCGAAAGGCGTTGCCCGAGCTGTGTTTGGCGGACGGCGAGACGGGCATACCGAACGAGCGTGGGTTTGTCAGGTATCGAGCCAAACCGGCCGCGCTAAATGCGAGGATCGACGTCTCCATAAAGGATGGGCAAGTCTATTCGTTCGGCCTCTACCGAGCCGACCTGGACGAGTCGCGGGAGCGGCGGCAACGGCAAGAGGCCGAACGACGGGCCGAAGCCAATCGCAAGCGGGAGCTCGCCAACAAATGGAAATCCATCGAAAACCCCAATGAGATGCTGCTGAGCTGGGCCGAGCATTGTTCGCCCTGGACCCACTCCCCACCCCAGAAATTTGTCGGGTTCGCGCGTTGGCTCATGGCAACGTCCGATCCCGATGTCTGGCACGTCGTGGCGACGAGCTGGAACTGGGATTACAGCCACCCGCCGCTGTTATGGATCATCCGGCAGGAGACATGCGATATCGCGACCGCGCTTGAAATCTTCTTCCTTGCAGACCCGGCCTATTATTTCCGATGGGCCAAGGATCGTTCTGCCATCCCGCCCCAAAACCTCGAGGTGTTCGATTTTCTAGCCGAGCTTCGTCAACGACTTGCGCAGGGATTTTACCCGCGATCCGAAATCGCGTTCGACGGCGAGGAGCGTATGTTCTACATCAATCGAGGGCTGCAGACGGCGGAAGACAGGGTCTTGGCCGACAGTTTCTTTCCACTCAAGGCCGGACAGAAGATACCAGGCCGGGACCTGACAAACAGCGAGGACGACAAGTTCGGAGAATGCCGCGCCATGTTGGCGACCGTCAATTAGGCCCCGCTGGTCGGGACCGCTTCGGGTCAAAGGCTGCCCTCGTCAGCCGGCATGCCTTGGTCCGGTCATCGCCCAGAAACGAACATCGCCTAGCTGTACGCTGAGGTCAGCCACGCGCCAACTACAGAAGTTGGCAGCGAGCCGATCCTCGGATATACTTCAGGTTGCAATCCCGCTGGTAGCCGATCTTCCTTGCACAATAGGAATTTGTCATGTCGAATAGTGGAATTACTCGCCGCCGCATGCTTCGCAGTGCTGCAGTCGGCGGTCTGGCGGCTACAGCGGTCCCCGGCGTAATAGGTGTCGCCCGCGCCCAATCAGAGCGAAAGACCTTCGTCTTGGTCAGCGGGGCTTTTTGCGGCGGCTGGATATGGCGCCGTGTCACTGACCGGCTCGAACAAGGCGGTCACAAGGTGTTTGCTCCGTCGCTCACTGGTTTGGCCGATCGCTCGCACTTGCTGAGCAAGGACGTCAATCTGGATACCCACATCGGCGACGTCATCAATCTGATCAAATGGGAAAGTCTCGAGAACGTCTGCCTCGTGGCGTGGTCTCTTGCAGGCTATGTAGGTTCTGGCGCGCTCGAAAGCATCTGCGATCACGTCTCATCAGTCGTATGGCTTGATGCCTTCATTCCAGCCGACGGGCAAAGGGCCGCCGACACCGCGACCGAGGCAGTTCGCAAAGGCATCCAAGCAGCCATTGACAAGGGCGAGCCAGGTGTTCGCGGATTGGTGAAGGTTTCGACCGATGCGATCGTTGCCGAGCGAGATCGCGCATTCGTCGAATCCAAGGCTACTCCGCATCCAGTCGGCGCCTATCTTCAGCCGATCAAGGTCACAGGGGCGATACAAAAGGTAGCGAAGAAGACATACATCCGCCTCCCAAAATTTCCACAGCCGCCGTTTGACAAGGCACTGGCAGATTGCAAGGCCGACAAATCCTGGATCACATTCGAATGGCCTGACGTTGGGCACATGGCCATGCTCGATGCGCCAGACCGCGTGAGCGAGTTGATGCTGCAAGCCGCGTGAGCTCGACCTCCAGACGTTATACCCCGGTGCGATATGTCCACGTTGGGTCAATCTCGACCGTTTCGCCCGGCTCAAGTTAGGTCCGGTCTACCCCTGACGACCGACATATCATTGGCGTGGGATGCGGCAGCGATGAACAACGTGCGGACCTGCTATCGCGGCTCATGCATCTAGGCCCCATGATGGCGTCAACGCGATTGATATTGCTAACGAAGCAATGACTTTCCTCAGATGTACAGCGAGCGAATTGCGTTGCCGACAGCATGGTCCGCATGACCGCCCGCAACGCGCAGACCTAGGAAGAATTCGCCGAGACACTGTCGGGACGACTTCATGCGCTTGCAGAGGCCAACGCGCTGATCCGCCGGTCCTTCGGCGCCAATGTCGCCGCCGTCGCGAGCTTCTCCGATCTCCTCGAACGAGTCCTTCGTCCGCACGAGCGAGCGGCGTCGGTGCTGGAGGGGCCGCCTCTGTCGCTTGGCGAGCAGGCGGTGAACCACCTCGCACTGATCTTCCACGAGCTGGCTACCAATGCCTCCAAGTACGGCGCCCTGAGCCACGAAGGCGGATCCATCAACGTCTCCTGGTCCTTGGAAGGGGCTCATGTCCGAATGGAGTGGACCGAGAGCGGCGCGTGCGAGGTCGCCGCGCCTGAGACCACCGGCTTCGGCACCAGGCTCGTCGGGACCACGATCGAACGGATCGGCGGCAAGATCGAGCGCGACTGGCGATCCGACGGGCTCAGCGTCCGCATCGAGCTACCGCTGCAGGCGCTGCGCGTCTGAGCCAGAAACCAAACCTCCTCGGCGCTATTGATGTCACGGAGGAATTTCATGGCTCGCTCGGAAAAGACGGCAGCGCCGCTGAATGAGGGAATCGGATGGAGCTTGGCCGGCGCGCTAGGTCTCGTCGCGGTAGCGTTCCTGTTCGACCGCATTGGCCCGTCCGACCAAGATGACCGTCCTGGAAAGGGTGACAAGTTCCCGGAAAACAGAGAGGCCGAGCGCGACGCCTCGCCTGCGGAAATGGCCACCGAAGGCGGAAACCGCGGGCGCCGAGCGACCTCGCCCTCCGATATTCCCGCAAGAGGATGGAAGGACATTCTCTGGCGGGTGTACGGCAATATCGGCGCCCACCGCATCCTCGCGCTTGCCGCCGGCATGACGTACTACAGCCTGCTCGCGATCTTTCCGGCGATCGCGGCGCTGGTCGCCATCTACGGCCTGTTCGCGGATCCGAACACGATCGCCAAGCACCTCGACGACGTCGCCGGCTTCATCCCCGGCGGTGCCGTCGACGTCGCGCGCGACCAGCTCACACGCGTAGCGACGAAGGGCAACCGAACCCTCGGATTTGCGTTCGCGACCGGCCTTTTGATCTCGCTGTGGAGTGCGAATGCCGCGATGAAGTCATTGTTCGACACGCTGAACATCGTCTATGGCGAACACGAAAAGCGAGGCTTCTTCAAGCTGAACGCGATCTCGCTGGGATTCACCGTCGGCGGAATCATCGTCATCCTCGCGGCACTGGGCGGGGTCGTCGTCATCCCCGTGCTATTGCAGTACGTGGGCCTCTCGAGCGCCGCGGACCTGTTGATCCGGATCGGACGATGGCCCGCGCTCTTCGTCGCGCTCGCGCTCGCCCTTTCCTGCATCTACCGCTTCGGACCCAGTCGCGAAGCGCCCCGGTGGAATTGGATCACCTGGGGTAGCGCGGCCGCTACACTGCTGTGGCTCGCCGCATCGGGCTTGTTTTCCTTCTACGCCGCCAACTTCGGCACCTTCAACCAGACCTACGGATCCTTGGGCGCCGTCATTGGCTTCATGACCTGGCTGTGGATTTCGGCCATCGTCATCCTGCTGGGGGCTGAGCTCAATGCCGAGATGGAGCACCAGACTGCGCGAGACACCACGACCGGAAGACCCAAGCCGCTCGGCGTCAGAGGCGCCAGGATGGCCGACACCATCGGCGCAGCGCGATCCTGAACTCGGCACCGTGCGAGTCGCTAATGAACCGCTCCTATCTCGTGCAAATCCTCGTCCCTAAGGAGACCGGAAAGGGGGAGCCTGTCTCCAAGGAATGGTTCGACGGTTTCCTGAAGGAATTGACTGACAGGTTCGGAGGCGACGAGCTTCGTCCGCTCACCCGGGCAAGGCCTCTGGAGCAGCGACGGCAAGATCGAGTGCGACGACGTCGCGCTGGTCGAGGTGATGGCTGCGAAGCTCGCGCCAGAGTTCTGGGGAGCCGTGCGCAACCGGCTCGAAAAAGAACTGGTGCAAGAGGAGATGGTCATCCGTGCTCAGGAAATCATCTCTTTCTGAGCCTTTTGGAATGCCTAGCAACCGCAGGTTTGTCGGTTGTCCGACGATCGACGGCATCCTGCGTGAGCCCGCAGTGGCCTGAAGGCTGATCAGCCTAAGGGACTCACAACCTTGTCAACCCGCAAAAATCCGCGGGCGAGATCGTCCGGATGGCGAGGAAGTTCGCTGGGGGTTTTACCGTTACTGCCGATCGGGCTGCTTGGCAGGCGGACCGCTCTTGTTACCCGGCAGACCTTTGATGTTAGAGGTGTCCTGCTGCTGGACGGTTGGATTCTGTTGGCTCGAGCTTGTGCCAACGGTCTCTCCCGGCTTGGCGGCTGGACCATTCTTGTTGCCTGGCTGGCCGGCTATGCCGGCACCCGAATTCTGCGCGCTCGGAGCGCCGGAGACGTCCGGCTTCGTCGTCTGAGCAAATGCGGCGGGGGCTGAAAGCGCCAGAGCAAAGACGAGCGCGCGCGCAATGGACCTCATGGTGAATCCTCCTCTGAAGGAATTCGGAAGCGCGGGCCGCGGCTTCCTTCACCTCGAACGTTGTGCTGCCTCGCGCGTTCCTACCATCAGCGGTGGATCGCTCTTCTCTAGACCATCTAGCGTCAGCGTCCTCCCAAGTTCAGCGTGCACGGTCTTCGGACAAGCCATGCGCTGACGCCCCTTAGGTAAAATATGGGAGAGAACTGGCACTCTGCCCTCAGATCTTGGTCCCTCGGAGAGCCAATCGACCCTCGCCCACCCCTCGATCAAGCGGTAAATGGCAGGTGCATCGCACAATTTGTCGCTTAGAACCGGAGTAATCCGAACATGAAAAGCAGCACAACAGTGACGAACGCAGAGATCAGCAGCGAGCCGAGACAGCCCAGGCGGTTCGAGAAGAAGAAAAACATGTTTCAGCACGCCATGATGTTGCACATCCAAGCACGCATTGGCACCAGCGTTCGAGAGGCCTGTCGCGTTGCCCGTTGTTAGTCGCCAACAAGCGTACCGATCAGTTGGAGCAGGGCCTGGTGTTCGGGCCCGTTTGCGCCAGCACGAAGGAACTGTCCGATCTCGGTCCGTGAGGTCCGTCCACCGGAGCTGACATTCGGCTCGTGCTCCACAATTGGCACACCCGATTGCGGATGCCGGACCAGCCACCAAACATCACCATTCGCGCTTTCGTAGAGAACTCTCGCGGCCATGCCTCTCAACATCTCTGGTTCGGCGGCGTTCCTGGAGCGGGCAGGGTAAGAACCAATTCTGGGGCTGGACGTTGAATTCACCTATGTCAGACGCTGTTGATTACTTCCGCGCCTACGCTGTTCGGGCCCTGTGCAAGGCTCGTGCGATGCCTCGCGGAAGGATGAAGCAGCTGCAGACCATGGTTGGGCGGATCTACCACCTGCTTACGAAGGAGGCCGCGTGCGCGCCGAACCTGCATCATTTGGACGACTTCCGGGCGGCGAAGGAGCTTGAGACGTCGCTCAATGACGGCCTTAAGGGCAAGGAGCGATCGGACGTCGGGCGATCCGGACCCGTCGCGTCCCGCGACGGTCTGCAAGTAGGACTTTCGAGAAAAATGGACGGGAACGGAGACGGATTGAGTGGCCGCCGCTGATTCACGAACCGTGGCCAAGCTCTTACGAGAATATGGGCAGCGCACCGCGTTGCGCGGGGGCAATCCGTATCGGGCCAAGGCGTATTCCCGTGCTGCGGACAGTCTCACTGCGCTCGCGGTCCCGCTCCACGTCCTGATGGAGGAGGATCGTCTGACCGAAATTCCCGGCGTGGGCGATGCTATCGCCGACATCATCACGAAGCTGCATCGCACAGGTACCCATCCCAGTTTGGAGAAGCTACGCAAGGAAATTCCCGAGGGCGTTCTTGAACTTTTGACTGTGCCGGGCTTGCGGCCGGACAAGGTGCTTCGGCTCTACAAGGATCTCGGGATATCTTCCCTTGCAGAGTTGGAAACCGCAGCCAGGCAGGATCGCATCAAGAAGGCCAAAGGATTGGGGGCGGCGCTGCAGACCAAGATCCTGCAGAATCTCGCGATCGCGAAGAGCGGCGAAGGCCAATTTCATCTGCACCGCGCCGCCGCCCTGCTCGAACACGGCAAGGTATCGCTTCAGAACGCCCGGCCCGACCTGAAGCATGTTACCTTCGCCGGAGATTTTCGGCGGGGTTGCGAACTCGTCGCCGATCTCGCCCTTGTCGCCGAAGCTCAGACGACGAAGGAAGAGCAGGCTGCTGTCGATGCGAGTGGGCTCAAGGTACATCTCACCGACCGGAAACATTTTGGCGCAGCACTGCTGCACGCCACGGGTTCGGCCGAACATATTGCACAGCTCCTGATGCTCGCGGAACGGAAAGGCATGAAGCTTGATACCAACGGCCTTCGGAAGGGCCGCCGCCTGATCTCCGCCAACGAAAGGGACATCTACGATGCGCTCGGGCTTCCCTTCATCGAGCCCGAATTGCGCGAGGGACGCGGCGAGATTGAGCGTGCCTCGAAGGGAAAGCTGCCGACCCTCGTCACCGACCAGGACCTGCGCGGGATCCTGCATTGCCACACGGATGCCTCCGACGGGACCGAGACCCTCGAGACCATGGCAAAAGCCACGCTGAAGCGCGGCTTCGAATATTTCGGCGTCGCTGACCATTCCAAGTCTGCGCACTACGCCGGAGGCCTTTCACTGGAAGAGATCAAGGAGCAGCATCGGGAAGCCGAGCGGCTCAACAAAAAGTTTGGCAAGGAGTTTCGGATCCTGAAAGGGATCGAATCCGACATCCTGGCAGACGGATCGCTCGACTATCCTGACGATGTCCTGGAAAGCTTCGACTTCGTAGTCGCCAGCATCCATGGACGTTTCAAGCTGGACAGGAAGGCACAGACTGAACGTTTGTTGCGCGCCATCGCCAATCCCCACACCACTATCATCGGCCATATGACCGGCCGCCAGCTCCAGCGCCGGCCGGGGTACGAGATCGACGTCGAAAAGGTGCTTCGCGCCTGTGCCAAGCACGGCGTCGCGGTCGAGATCAACGCCCATCCGTGGCGGCTGGATCTGGACTGGCGCTGGCATCAGGCGGCACTCGACTTCGGCTGCATGATGAGCATCAATCCCGACGCGCACTCGATTGCTGAGCTCGATCACATGCATTGGGGTGTCGAGATGGCGCGAAAAGGCGGCGTGCCGGCGGACCGGGTGCTGAATGCCATGCCGCTAACGGACATCACGCGATACCTTCGCCAGCGACGGCGCGCCTTTGCACGTGCAGCCTGACGGACAATGGCGGGCCTGGTTCTCGAAGCCATCGTTGTAGCCGTGGCGGCAGATCGCGGACACCGGTTCAGCAAGATGCCGCAGCGCGACATCCTGTTGGTGGAAGGCTATGGTGTCGAAGGCGACGCTCACGCTGGACCTTACGATCGGCACAGATATCTGGCCCGAAGGCAGCCCCGCCTGCCCAATCTGCGCCAAGCGCACCTGATACCTTCCGAGCTATTCGGCACACTTCGGAGATGCGGCTACGAGCTCGCTGCGGGAGACCTCGGCGAGAACATCACGACGGTCGGCTTCGACCTCGAGGCGCTGCCGCTCGGGACGCGAATCCTGCTCGGACCGACCGCCTCCGTGGAACTGACCGGACTTCGAACTCCCTGCGTGCTGATCGATCGCTTCGGCCCGGCCTGAAACGACACGTGCTGCCGTCTCAGAAAGCCGGCCCGGCGTTCAGATGCGGAGTGATGGCCGTAGTTAGAGCTGGCGGACGCGTCGCTGCGGGCGATGTTGCGCGGGCGGTCCTTCCCAACCCTCCTCATGGGGTTCTCCCGCCCATATAGCTCCTCGGCCTAAAAACCCAGCCAGCCGCCACGAAGCGCGATCGCGTTCACCAGCGGCGGCTCATTTCCAGGAGGGAACGAATCGGCCCGGAGGCGTTGAATCCGCATGTGTGCTGTAGCGTTGCGTCAGTCTCGCTCGGGAGTATCGCGCGTCGCTGGAGCGCACAAAGCTGCTATTCCAGGTTACATCGACCCTTGTGATCCCACGTTGCGCGAGACTCCGCCGCGCGGCAAAGGTTGGGTCTATGAGATCAAGGCCGACGGTTACCGCGCGCAGCTACACCTCGACGATGGTGATGTCAAAGTATATTCGCGCGCGGGTTACGACTGGACCGAGCAGTTCTCGTCGATCGCCGCAGCGGCGCACCGGTTGAAAGCAAACAGTGCCATCATCGACGGCGAAGCCGTGGTCTATGGCAGCGGCGGATTGCCGGACTTTCAGCAGCTCCGGCGCGAGCTGGGGAAGAAGCGCAGCGAGCGTGTCCGCTACCACGCATTCGACCTGCTCTATCTCGATGGCTACGATCTGCGTGGCGTTGCCTACGAGCACCGCAAGCGTTTGTTGCAGGCCCTGCTCAAGCATGCGCCCGAGACCTTCATCTATGTCGAAAGCCTGGAAGCCGATGGCAACCGCATCTTCCACAACGGGTGCGAGCTGGGCTTCGAGGGGCTCATCGCCAAACGGCTTGGACAACCGTACCGCTCAGGCCGGCAAGAGACCTGGATCAAGCTCAAGTGCAAGAAGAGCGAGACCTTTCCAATCGTGGCCTTCGTGGAGAAGCTTGGCGCCCATCCTCGCAAGATCGCCTCGGTCTACGTGGGGCGTCGTGAAGACGGCAAGCTGCTCTATGCTGGCAAGGTCCGCACCGGCTATACGGAGGCGACTGCGCGTGAATTGCGCGAGCGACTGGATCCATTGATCCGGCGTACGTCGCCGCTGGACGTCAGGATCAAGAAGCCAAAGGCCACCTGGGTCGATCCCACGGTCGACGCTGAAGTCGAGTTCGGCGCGCTGACGGACGACGGCCTGCTCCGCGAGGCCGCGTTCAAGGGGCTTCGCGACGACCTCACCGTGAAGAAGGTCAAGGCGCCCCGGCTGGTGCCCTCCCCCGCCGGACGGCCGAAGCTCGGAGTCCCCAAGGAAAACATCCTGCAACTGCTGCCCGACGCCGTCGTCCCCTCGAAGCAAGAACTCACCGAGTACTGGAAGCGTGTTTGGAGGAAGGCGCTGCCGCATCTGGGCAACCGTCCCCTCAAGCTCGTCAGACACGTCCACGGCACCACGTTCTACCACAAGGGGCCACTTCCGAAGGAGATTCCGGAGGCCGTGAACCAGCTCCGGATCCAAAAGCGCGAAGGCGGCCAAGGGACACGCCTGTGGGTCGACAGCCTTGATGGCCTGCTCGGCTTGGTCGAGATCGGGGCCGTCGAACTGCACCCGTGGAATTCGACGGTGCAGGATTTCGAGCATGCCGACCGTATCGTGATCGATCTCGATCCCGGAGATCGCATTGAATGGGAGATGGTCGCCGACACGGCTCTCGAACTCCGCGCGGCCATGAAACGCCAGGGCTTCGACACTTGGCCCAAGTTGACCGGAGGCAAGGGCGTCCATTTGATGGCGCCGCTTAGCGAACCCATACTGCACGGCGCATCGTATTGCACGAAGCATCGTCTCTGACTTCGCAGCGCGCAACCCCAGCCGCTATATCCTTTCGGCACAGGCCAAGCGCGGCGGCCGAATCTTCCTCGATTACTTGCGAAACGGCCGCGGCACGACCGCCATCGGCACCTACTCGCCGCGGGCGCGGGCTAGCTTTCCGATTGCAGCGCCTGTCACCTGGGCTCGCATCGAGAATGGCATCGGGCCGGATGCCTTCACGATGGATAATCCATTCCGCGCGAGGCGGAGGTAAGCAGCCATGAGCGATGCGTTCGACCAATTCTGGCAAGCGAGAAAAGCCGACCGGCAGCCGGCTCGCAATATCAAACCAGATATACGGCGCGGTAATGTCTTTGCCGGACGCCGAGCGCACAAGCCGGCAAGCGGTCAACGCGGCAGTCGAGGACTGGGCCGCGTTGCGCCGACGTGGACAAACCGTCTGGGTCTACCTGAACGACTTCGAGCACGGACATCAACGAAAGCCGGGCGATCCGGATTGGGTCAAGCTCTTCGGCTCGGATGACGCGGCAGACAGGTGGCTCCAGAACCACGATCCGGAAGGCGTCACCTGGGAATATAAGGTCGAAGATGGACCGCGACGTGCATCCCTTTGGATTTGTGTCTCGGATTCCACCGCGATCGGAGACCCCGATTGGCTAAGTTATTCATCTCCAGGCAAGCCGCAGAACAATGGCTCGAGCAGAACGCTCCCGAGGGCAAGATTTGGAACTATCCACTTGATGAGTAAGAAACGTGAGCACGTTCGTTGACAGCTCAGTGTGGTTTGCAGCGGCCTGTAAGCGCGACAGCAACAATGAGCTCGCCAAGTCCATCCTCCTCAGCATCGATCGCTGCATGCTCACGGACCACGTGTTGGTTCAGACGTGGCAATTGATCAAGGCGCAGTTTGGCACCGATCTGGCGAATACCTTTTGGGAACGCTTGCGGGAGACCGACGCAGTCGTTGAACCTGTCACCGCAAACGACCTCGATACGGCCAGACAGATGTCGGAAGCGTACCCCGGTGAGGAGTTTTCCCTCGTCGACCGCACAAGCTTCGCGGTGATGCAGCGATGTGGAATCACGTGCGCCGCAACCTTCAGTTCGTCCTTTGAGATATTCAGGTACGGTCCTCGCAAGAAAGCCCTTCAAATTCTGCGGGCAGGCCACAGCTCCGCCTTTGTTGCCATGAGGGACGCGATCCTCCGGCGGAAGCCGCTTCGGTTAAATTATAAGGGAAGAGACCTAGTGGTCTGTCCGTACATACTAGGCCATACCTTGCAAGAGGAGCGCGCCTTAGTCTTGGCTGTCGATGGAATTGGCAGACAAACCCGGCCAGAGCGGGGAGAATGGATGTGCCTGCGACTAGCGAACGTCAAAGATATCGAAGTTTTGGATCAGCCCTGGATCGAACAGCCTTACCTAGGTCGCATTCAGCGCTGTGTGGACAGTGTACACTTGGACGCAGCTCGAGTCGGCACCGCGAAGAGCACGGCTGTCGCCGCGACCGTACGCCTTAATCGCCCGCAATCGTGATCCTCGCCCTAGGCAGGCCCAAATCGGGGAGGCGCAACTACCAACACCGACATTCGGTTTAAGTCACGCTCTGACTGAGGAGGACCTGGGTCCCGAACGCAGTGAGCATCTTCTAAGTCATTGAGTTTCTTAAAACGGCAGGCTCGTCGGTCGCGTGCTGTTCACGATCGTTTCGCCCAATTCGTTGCGATTTCATTGCGGCATTCCTCGACGAGAACGACAGCTGACGACGAAATGAAGATCGTCTAGTGCAAGAGCTCGGAGAGATCTCGTTGTCGACCAGCCGGTGCGTTTCCAAATGGCAGCTTCCAAATGAAAATTCACGTGCCCGCAGGGTCTGGATTTTCAGCCGTCGAATTGGACTGAGCGATCTCCGGATGGCGAATCGTCTGATTATTGAATGATTTCAGAGCGCCTTTTGAAAAAAATCGCGGAATTCGCCTGTTGGAATATCAATTGCTTAGCAGGCGCTTCCGAACGAAGCGTCGCTCTCGCCGACCGAGATCGTGTCTTGAGGCGCCTGATCGCGATCTAAGCCGGTCACGTTGAGCAGCGCCCGGTAGCGATCGGCTGAGACGGCTTGAGCTCGCACCACGACGTGACGTGGAGGCCGAGGCCGACGCGACAAGGGCTATGCCGCCTTGGCGAAGCCGTAGAGCGTCTCCGGGTTGTTCACCAACATCCGCTTCCAGGTTTCCGGCCCCGTCCAGTCCGCAACGAGATCGAACAAGAGCGCATCGTTCGGTACGCCAAAATTGCCCTTTGCGGGGTGGGGCCAATCCGATCCCCACACAACGCGCTCGGGAGCGCTCTGTATATAGGCCTTGGCAACTTCACCGACGTCGGCATAAGACGGAGGGCCGATTTTCGTATCCTGGTACATGCTCGAAATCTTGACCCAGGCCTTGCCGTCGCAGAGCATCCGCGTGATCATCGCAAAAGCCGGATGGTTCTTTCCCTCGGGTTGCGGAATACGCCCCAAATGATCGAATACGACAGGCACAGGCAGGCGCTCGAGGATTGCCGCATTTGCGACGATTACATCTGCCGGCATATGAACCTGCACGTGCCAGCCGAACACCGCGACACGACGCGCGAGCGGCTCGATCATTTCAATTGTTGTGGCGCCCGCACGCACAATGTTGAAGCGGATGCCACGAATACCGCGCGCGTGAAGACGCCTCAGTTCGTCGTCCGCGACACTGGTGTTGACGACTGCAACGCCGCGGGCGCTGGCACCAAATTTGGCCATTGCATCGAGTGTGCAGCTATTGTCGGTACCGTAAGTCGACGGCGTCACGACGACTCCGCGCGACAGGCCAAGCCGCTCGCGCAGCAGAAGATAATCCGGAACGCTTGCGTCGGGAGGCTTGATTGCGGCGCTCGTAGCGACTGGAACGTCGCTGTTGTAGATATGGAAGTGGCAGTCGCACGCATTGGCGGGCGCTCGTTGGACCGGTGATACGGTGCCTGTGGAATGAAGAACCTCGTCATTGGCAGCTTGCGCCGATCCGCCAAGCAGCGCGGAAACGGCGGCCGTCGCGGCGCCGCCGAGGATGGACCGGCGGGTGATCTCGACGCGATCCTTCATGAGCGTTCCTCCGGTGAGAGTGGTCTGGGGCTGCGCGATTGCTTTTCGGCTGTCTTCATGACGGCCCCCTCCAGTTCCCAAACACGCGTTTGAGCTCGTCGGTTTGTGTTGCATCGAGCCGTCGAACCGGACCGCCGCGAAGCACCATGACGAGCTTGGCTGTCTCCTCGAGTTCCTCAGCCGCGTAGACGGCCGATCTCAAATCCTTGCCGGCGACAACGGGACCATGGTTGGCAAGCAGAACAGCCGCATGGCGGCCCTCAAGCGCACGGATGAGATCGCCGGCCTGCGCGTCTCCCGGACGAGCGTAAGGGAGCAGACGCACTTGTCCCACGCGCATGACGACATATGGCGTGATCGGTGGAATGCAGTCGTTGGGATCAGTGTCCGCAAAGCAGGACAATGCTGTCGCGAAGGTGGAGTGGAGGTGAACCACCGCACCTGTTCCGGGACGCGTTTCATAGAATGCGCGGTGCAGAAATATCTCTTTCGAAGGAGGATCGCCGGACAAGTGCCGACCATGACGGTCGATCTTCGAGATCCGCACAGGATCGAGGAAGCCGAGGGATGAATTCGTCGGCGTGATCAGGAGGCCATCCTCGACGGCGACGCTGATGTTTCCGGCCGAACCGACCGAGAAGCCGCGCTCGAAGAGCGAGCGCGAAAGCAGCGCAATGTCATCGCGAAGCGTGGTTTCGGTCATGCCGCTCCCCGCAACGTCCGCAGGGCTTTGGCGAAGAAGTCCGGTGCGCCGAAATTTCCGGACTTCAGCGCCAGAGCCAGGGGGCTTTGCCCGCGGGTAAAAAGGACAGGGACGCCGGGATCAATCTCCGGCCCGATCGTCAGCGTATCGAGATCCAACGCCGACACGACGGCGCCCGACGTTTCGCCGCCGGCCACCACCAATCGGCGGATGCCGCTTTCCACCAATTTACGCGCGCTCGCGGCGAAGAGCTGTTCCAGGGCCTGCGCGACGTGCTCCCGACCATGACGCTGCTGGCTTCCGGCGACGTCCTCGG
>Ga0102590_1003711_pt1 | contig 14510 bp, 11 predicted proteins | sample AraplaMF_Col_mMF_FD_76859 | JGI IMG/M metagenome (GOLD analysis project Ga0102590, IMG submission 76859) | Arabidopsis root microbial communities from the University of North Carolina, USA - plate scrape MF_Col_mMF | ecosystem: Host-associated > Plants > Roots > Endosphere | place: USA...
CGCGCGCGAGCGCCGCTTCGGCCGATTCGCCGGGTTCGTGCTTGCCGCCGGGGAATTCCCACAGGCCGGCGAGGTCGCGCCCTTCGGTACGGCGCGCAAGCAGCACGCGTCCACGCGCATCGCGAATGACGCCGGCGACGACTTCGACGTGCCGCAGCACCGCGTCGACAGGACCGGGAGCGACCGCACCCGGAACGGCCGCGGGCGGAGGATCCTTGGCGGAGGTGATGCTCATGCGCTTACCGGAAGCCGATCGGCGTTCCGGCGACTGCCCTCCCCCGCTCGCGGGAGAGGGCGTCTGGAGCGGCTGCCGTCAGGCGATCTGCCCATGGCAATGCTTGTACTTCTTGCCGCTGCCGCAGGGGCAGGGATCGTTGCGGCCCACGTTGGCGAACACGTCGCCACCGGCGGCGGCCTGCGCCTGCTGGGCTTCCTCGTCGGCACCGTAGCCGCCGGAGGATGCGTGCTGGAACTGCATCTGGCGCGCCTGCGCTTCGGCGGCGGCGCGTTCCTGCGCTTCCATCGCGGCGACTTCTTCCTCGCTGCGGATGCGCACGCGGGCCAACAGCGTCACGACTTCGCGCTTCACCTTCTCCAGCATTTCGGAGAACAGCTCGAACGCTTCCTTCTTGTATTCCTGCTTCGGCTGCTTCTGCGCGTAGCCGCGCAGGTGGATGCCCTGGCGCAGGTAGTCCATGCGCGCAAGGTGTTCCTTCCAGTTCTGGTCGAGCACGTTGAGCATGATGTGCTTTTCCAGCAGGCGCATCGTCTCGCCGCCAAGCTGCGTCTCGCGCTGTGCGAAGTGGCCGTCGGCGGCCTCCTGCACCAGGCGCTCGATGGTCTCGGCGTCGACTTCCTCGCTCTTGCCGACGAACTCGGTCAGCGACATCTGCACGCCGAACTCGGAGGCGAGCGTCGCTTCCAGACCCGGCAGGTCCCACTGGTCGTCCACCGAGTTCGGCGGAACAAAGCGCGCCACGGTGTCGGCCACGACGTCGCCGCGGATTCCGTCGACGTTCTCCTGCACGCTGTCGGCTTCCAGCAGTTCGTCGCGCTGGCTGTAGATGACCTTGCGCTGGTCGTTGTTGACGTCGTCGAAGTCCAGCAGGTTCTTGCGGATGTCGAAGTTGTGGGCCTCGACCTTGCGCTGCGCGTTGGCGATCTGCTTGGTCACCAGCGGGCTTTCGATGATGTCGTCTTCCTTCAGGCCCATGCGCGCCATCACGCGCTGCACCCAGTCGGCCGCGAAGATGCGCATCAGGTTGTCTTCGAGCGACAGGTAGAAGCGCGAGGAACCCGGGTCGCCCTGGCGGCCGGCGCGGCCGCGCAGCTGGTTGTCGATGCGGCGGCTTTCGTGACGCTCGGTGCCGACGATGTGCAGGCCGCCGGCGGCCTTCACCGCTTCATGGCGTGCCTGCCATTCGGACTTCAGGCGGGCCTTGGTGACTTCGTCGATGTGGCCGTCGTTCCTGGCCTCGTGTTCGCTGATCTCGTTTTCCAGCGAACCGCCCAGCACGATGTCCGTACCGCGACCGGCCATGTTGGTGGCGATGGTGATCGCGCCCGGACGACCGGCCTGCGCGACGATCTGCGCTTCGCGTTCGTGCTGCTTGGCGTTGAGCACCTCGTGGTGGATCCCGGCCTGGCGCAGCTGCTCGCTGAGCATTTCCGACACTTCGATCGAGGTCGTACCGACCAGCACCGGCTGCTTGCGGGCGTTGGCGTCCTTGATCTCGTTGAGCACCGCGCGGTACTTGCCGTTGCGGTTGAGGAACACCGCGTCCGGGTGGTCCTTTCGCTGGATCGGCTTGTGGGTCGGGATCACGATGACTTCCAGGCCGTAGATGCTCTGGAATTCGTAAGCCTCGGTGTCGGCCGTACCGGTCATGCCGGACAGCTTCTTGTACATGCGGAACAGGTTCTGGAAGGTGATGCTCGCCAGCGTCTGGTTCTCGCGCTGGACCGGCACGCCTTCCTTCGCTTCCACCGCCTGGTGCAGGCCGTCGGACCAGCGACGGCCCGGCAACGTGCGGCCGGTGAATTCGTCGACGATCACCACCTCGCCATCGCGGACGATGTATTCCACGTCGCGCTGGTAGATGGCGTGCGCGCGCATGGCGGCGTTGAGGTGGTGCACGACGCTCAGGTTCTGCGCGCCGTACAGCGAGTCGTCCTCACCCTGCAGGATGCCGGCCTGGCGCAGCAGCCGCTCGGCGTGTTCCTGGCCGGTTTCGGACAGGTGCACCTGCTTGCTCTTCTCGTCGACCCAGTAGTCGCCCTCGCTTTCTTCCGTCGCCTGGCGCGACAGCTGCGGGACGATGCGGTTGACCTTGATGTACAGCTCCGGCGACTCGTCGGCCGGGCCGGAGATGATGAGCGGCGTGCGCGCCTCGTCGATCAGGATCGAGTCGACTTCGTCGACGATCGCGTAGTGCAGGCCGCGCTGGAAGCGGTCTTCCTTCGACAGCGCCATGTTGTCGCGCAGGTAGTCGAAGCCGAATTCGTTGTTGGTGCCGTAGGTGATGTCGCTGGCGTAGGCGGCATGCTTGTCGCTGTGCTGCATGCCCGGATAGACCACGCCGACGCTCAGGCCGAGCCAGTTGTACAGCTTGCCCATCCACGCCGAGTCGCGACGCGCCAGGTAGTCGTTGACCGTGACCACGTGGACGCCCTTGGATTCGAGCGCGTTGAGATACACCGGCAGCGTGCCGACCAGGGTTTTGCCCTCGCCGGTGCGCATCTCGGCGATCTTGCCCAGGTGCAGGACCATGCCGCCGATCAGCTGCACGTCGTAATGGCGCATGCCGAGCACGCGCTTGGACGCCTCGCGGCAGACGGCGAACGCTTCCGGCAGGATCTTGTCGAGCGACTCGCCGTCGGCGATGCGCTTCTGGAACTCCGGCGTCTTGGCCTGCAATTGCTCATCGGAGAGCTTCTGCATCTCCGGCTCAAGCACGTTGATCTTGGCGACGGAGCGTTGCAGTTGGCGCAGCAGGCGTTCGTTACGGCTGCCGAAAACGCGGGTAAGCAGGCTGTTGAGCATGGAGTGCGACTGGGTCCGTTGAAGCGGAACAGGGAAACCGGCGGGTCGGACGCATTCAGAGTCCGCATCCACCGGTGAGTTCCCCGAAGGAAGGCTGTGGCCGGCTCAAATGAAATCGGGGCGCCGCGCGCCCCGATTGTCTCGAGCCTGAACTGTGGCCACGCCGATTGTAGCGTGGGGGCGAGCCTAGGTGCTTGCAAGGCACCGCCTTGCATCGGGCCGGTCGCCCTGAAGCTGCCTTGGGACCGTCAGGAACCGCCCCGGGATCCCGAGGAGCTCCACCGCCCCTCGCTCAGCCCTTGATCTCCATCTTCAGCGGGGACTGCTGGCTGAGAAACTTGCGGGGGTTCACGACGCGGTTGTTTTCCCACACCTCGAAATGCACGTGGGCGCCGGTCGAACGGCCCGTGGAGCCGGCCTTGGCGATTTCCTGCCCGGCGCGCACCAGCTCGCCGACCTTGCGGGTCAGGCGCGAGTTGTGGGCGTAACGGGTGACGTAGCCGTTGCCGTGATCGACCTCGATCACGTTGCCGTAGCCCGAGCGCACGCCCGAGTAGCTGACCACGCCGTCCGCCACGGCCAGCACCGGGTCGCCGACGTTGGCCTTGAAGTCGATGCCCTTGTGGTTGGCGTGGCCGCCGCTGAAGGGATCGGCGCGGCCGCCGAAGCCGGAGGTGATGTAGCTGTTGGCGATCGGCTCGCGGCCCGGCACGGAGTTCATGTCGAGCTGGCGGTTGAACAGCAGCGATTCCAGCACCGACAGCTGCTCGCCGGAGGCCTTGAACTGCGCGCCCAGCGTGGCCATGCCCTCGTCCAGTTCGGACTTGGTCATGTCGCGCACCGGGCCGACACCACCGACGCCCACCGGCTTGTCGAAGTCGAATTCGCCGTCCTGCAGCTGGCCGATGCGGGTAAGGCGCTCGCCCAGGGCGTTGAGGCGGTTGGCCTCGGCCTGGAGCTCGCCCATGCGGGCGGCCAGGGCATTGATTTCGCGCTGGGCGTCGCGGCGGGTCGCTGCGATGAGCGCCTCCTGTCGGTCGGCCTTGCTGCGCAGCATGGTGTTGTCGGCCAGGGTGACGCCTGCGCCGAGCGCGGTGCCGGTACCGACCAGCAGCGCCATCGCCAGCAGCGGGCGCTGCGCGCCCCAGTGGCTCGCACGCTGCAGCCAATGCGTAAGCTGCACGCGCGATTTGTTTACGATGGTTGAATAAGTCATGTCCAGTTCTGATTCCAAGCCCAGGCCCCGCAAAGGCGGCCCATCGACTCCACGCGCCGCGCTTGATGCGCTGCTCGCCGAGCCCGCTGGCGGTCCGGTGCGTCGTGCCATGTGGCTAGACGAACTGGACCAACGGTTTCGCCCGCTCCTGCCACCGTCGCTGGCCGCGCATGCGCGACTGGCCAACTACGAACGCGGCAGGCTCGTGTTTGTCGTCGATGCCCCGGTGTGGCGAGCCAAGATGCGGCTCGCTGCCCCTGAACTACTCGACGCGGCCCGTTCCATCGGGCTGGATGCGGCTGAACTCATCGTCAAAACGACAACGCCGGTGATCGCCTCCCCGCAATCGGACCGGAAAGCCAAACCCATCTCCGCTACCGCACTACAAGCTCTGCAGGCAGCGTTGGAGTCGCTGAAGGAGCCCGGTTCCACCGGTTCCAGTGACTCCACCTGAGTGTTTCGTCGCTTTGGCAGGTTTGTTGCCGCCGCGTCGATACGCCAAGGTTCGGGGCATGCTAAAGGCCTAACCCCTTGAATTTGTTAAGAGGTTAGAAACCTTTCGGAAGAATTTCGTTAAATAAACGTTAAGGCGTCACGCGAAGTTCACGTCTGTGACGTCCGCCCAATTCATGAAAACGCTTGCGGCGTGTGTCCAGCCGCTGTGCGCGACCCGCTCAGGCGGTTGCGGGAATTCCGTAGGTGACGGGCGCTGCGTGCACGTCCGACTCGGTGAAACTCACCTCGTCCCAGGCCGAACGTTCGGCTAGCAATGCGCGCACCAGCTTGTTGTTGAGCGCGTGGCCCGACTTGAAACCGACATAGGTGCCGATGATCGGGTGACCGGCCAGGTACAGATCGCCGACGGCGTCGAGGATCTTGTGGCGCACGAACTCGTCGGCATAACGCAGGCCGTCGTCGTTCAGCACGCGGAACTCGTCCAGCACGATCGCGTTGTCCATCGAGCCGCCCAGGCCCAGGTTGCGCTCGCGCATGTACTCCAGGTCGCGCATGAAGCCGAACGTGCGGGCGCGGCTGACTTCCTGGATGTAGTTGGCGGTGGAGAACTCCACCACGGCGCGCGACTGCGAGGCCGGGATCGCCGGATGGTCGAACTGCACGGTGAAGTCGAGGCGGAAGCCGTCGTAGGGCTCGAACCGCGCGACCTTGTCGCCTTCCCGCACTTCAACCGGGTGCTTGATCCGGATGAAACGCTTGGGTGCGTCCTGCTCGTAGATGCCCGCCGACTGCAGCAGGAACACGAACGGACCAGAGGAACCGTCCATGATCGGCACTTCGGCCGCGGACAGTTCCACATAGAGATTGTCCACGCCCAGCCCCGCGAGCGCGGACAGCAGGTGTTCGACGGTCTGGATCTTGGCCGGACCGCAGGTCAGGCCCGTGCACAGCGTGGTCTCGGTGACCAGCTCGGCGCTCGCCGGCACTTCCACCACCGGGTCCAGGTCGACGCGACGGAACACGATGCCGGTGTCGACCGGCGCCGGACGCAGCGTGAGAAAGACCTTTTCTCCACTGTGCAGGCCCACGCCGGTGGCGCGGATCACGTTCTTGAGGGTGCGCTGACGCAGCATGGGGGCGACCTTGGGGGCGGCGTGCTTCTTGTTACATGTGTGCGACCGCAGGCGGATGCAAATCGTTCTCGCCTGAACGGCCGGGAAGAATAGCACCGCACACGCTGAACCATGACGGAAACAAGTCACGATCCTGTGAAGGCAAGACGGCCGGCCGGACCCGCGCAGGCGGACCGGCCGGCCCCTGCCCCACGAGGGGCCAGAAGGACGACGGCTACGCGGCCCTCCCCATGGCGGAGGAGGACCGGGTGGAACCGGCCCGCCGAACCGCCCCGAAAGGCGGCCCGGCGGGCCGAATTACGTCAGTCTGCCTGGCGGCGCAGGAACGCCGGGATGTCCAGGTAGCTGCTGTCGGTGCCGAAATCGGCCACGGCCGGGGAAGACGACGGCTCCACGCTGCGCGAGCTGGCGCTGCCGCGCAGGCTGTTGCCGAAGCTCGGGCGTGCGGTCGGCATTTCGTCCATCGCCGAGAACTCCGGCTGGCCGGTCGTCGCGTTGCGGACCAGCGAGATCGGGGCGCGCTGCGCCTCGCGCTCGTTGCCGCGCACCGACTGGCGGGCGACCGCGCGGTTCAGGCCCGTGGCGACCACGGTGACCTTGACCTCGTCCTGCATGTCCGGGTCGAGCACGGTGCCGATGACGACGGTCGCGTCTTCCGAGGCGAAGTTCTCGATGGTGCGACCGACTTCGTCGAACTCGGCCATCGTGAAATCCGGACCGGCGGTGATGTTCACCAGGATGCCGTTGGCGCCCGACAGGTTCACGTCGTCCAGCAGCGGGTTCTGGATCGCCGCTTCTGCCGCGGCCTGCGCGCGATCGTCGCCGCGTGCCGCGCCGGTGCCCATCATCGCCAGGCCCATCTCGCTCATCACGGTGCGCACGTCGGCGAAGTCGACGTTGATCAGGCCCGGACGGACGATCAGGTCGGCGATGCCCTGCACGGCGCCGAGCAGTACGTCATTGGCCGCGCGGAAAGCCTGGATCATCGTCGCGTTGCGACCCAGCACGGTGATCAGCTTCTCGTTCGGGATGGTGATCAGCGAGTCGCAGTGGTGGCTCAGTTCCTCGATGCCCTTCAGCGCGACCTGCATGCGGCGACGGCCTTCGAACGGGAACGGCTTGGTGACCACGGCGACGGTCAGGATGCCCATCTCCTTGGCCAGCTGGGCCACGACTGGCGCGGCGCCGGTGCCGGTGCCACCGCCCATGCCGGCGGTGATGAACACCATGTCGGCGCCGGTCAGCGCGTCCATGATGCGCTCGCGGTCTTCCAGCGCGGCTTGACGGCCGACTTCCGGATTCGCGCCCGCGCCCAGGCCCTTGGTGACGTTGCTGCCCAGCTGCAACTGCAGCTTGGCGCCGCAGTTCTTGATCGCCTGCGCGTCGGTGTTGGCGGTGATGAACTCCACGCCATCGACGTTGCCGCTGACCATGTGCGCCACGGCGTTGCCGCCGCCGCCGCCCACGCCAACCACCTTGATGACCGCGTTCGGGGCCATTTTTTCAACCAGTTCGAAATGTGCCATGTCGTCGTCCTCGTTATGTAGTGCTAGTTATTTGCTGCGTTTCGAATCGTTGTGTTGCCGGAACCGCAAGTACCGCTTCATCGCCTCGCCTGCCCTCGCGATCCGGGTCCTGCCCGGATCCGGAACCGGCGTCGGCCCATGCCGCGTCGATTCCTTGAAAACCATTCCTTCGCACCGCGCCGTCAGAACTCGCCGCGATACCAGTTCTTGAGCTTGCTGAAGAAACTTCCCGCGCGACCGGTCGGAATCACCGGGCGCCGCGGGTTCTCGATCTGGCTGCCCATCAGCAGCAGGCCGACGCCCGTCGCATGCACCGGATTGCCCACCACTTCGCCCAGACCCGTGACGTGCTGAGGAATGCCCACGCGCACCGGCATCTGCAGCATTTCCTCGGCCAGTTCGACCACGCCTTCCATCTTCGCGGCGCCGCCGGTCAGCACCATGCCGGCGCGAACGTGCTGTTCGAAACCGCTGCGGCGCAGCTCGGCCTGGATCATTTCGAAGATCTCCTCGTAGCGCGCCTGCACGGCCTGCGCGAGCGACGCGCGCGGCATGCGGCGCGGCGGGCGATCGCCGACGCTGGGCACCTGGATGGATTCCTCAGCCGTCGCCATCTGCGCCAGCGCGCAGGCGTAACGGACCTTGATCTGCTCGGCTTCCGGCGTCGGCGTGCGCAGCATGTGCGCGATGTCCTCGGTCACCTTGTCGCCGGCGATCGGCAGGCTCGCGCTGTGCGCGATCGCGCCGCCGACGAACACCGCGATGTCGGTCGTGCCCGCGCCGATATCGACCAGCACCACGCCGAGCTCGCGCTCGTCGCTGGTCAGCACGGCCTGGCTCGATGCGAGCACGCTCAGGATCAGGTCGTCGACCTGCAGGCCGCAGCGCTGCACGCACTTGCTGATGTTCGCGGCCGCCGACTGCGCGCACACGACCAGATGCGCATGCACTTCGAGGCGCACGCCGGTCATGCCGACGGGATTGCGGATCCCTTCCTGCGAATCGTCGAGCACGTAATCGCGCGGGATGGCGTGCAGGATCTTCTGGTCGGCCGGGATCGCGACGGCCTTCGCCGCTTCGAGCACGCGGTCCAGGTCGCCGTAGGTCACCTCGCCGTCGCGGATCGGCGCGATGCCCTGCGAGTTGCGGCACTGCACGTGGTTGCCCGAGATCGACGCGTAGACCGAACGGATCTCGCAGCCGGCCATCAGCTCGGCTTCCTCGATGGCGCGCTGGATCGACTGCACGGTGGATTCGATGTCCACCACGACGCCGCGCTTGAGGCCGCGCGATTCGTGCGAACCGATACCGATCACCTCGATCGGGTTGCCCGGCGAGTATTCACCCACCAGCGCGACCACCTTCGAGGTACCGATGTCGAGGCCGACGATCAGCGACTTGTCACCCTTGCGATTCATGATTGTCCCTGCTGCTGCGGTACTGCCGCCGGCGCCGGCACGGGCGCCCACGTCAATGCAAAACCATTGGTGTAACGAAGGTCGGCGAGCTTGAGCACCTGCGCCTGCTGCGAAAGCAGCTGCGGCAGCAGGCGCACGAAGCGGCCCAGGCGCGCACGCGCCTCGCTGCGACCGACGACGATGCGCGCGCCGTTGTCCAGGCCGAGCGTCCAGCTGCCGCGCGGGTCGAGTCCGACCTCGCGCACTTCAAGGCCGATCGGCGCGAACAGCGCGCGCGATTCGTTGTAGAGCTCCACGACTTCGCTCACGCGCGCTTCCGGACCGCCGAGCTGCGGCAGGCCCTTCGGCACGTCGATGCCCTTGGCCGGGAAGAGCTTGCCCTGCTCCGACAGCAGCAGATCGCCGCTCCAGCGCGCGAACGGGCGGTGTTCGAACACCGTCACTTCCAGCACGTCGGGCCAGCGCTTGCGCACTTCGGCGCGCTCGACCCACGGCAGCTTCGACACGGCATCCTGCGCACCGGCCAGGTCCACCGCGAAGAACCCGCGCTGCGCGTACGGCAGCAGCGTCTTCTGCAGCAGCGCGCCATCCACGCGTTCGAACTCGCCGGTCGCGCGCAGCTTGGTCAGCGGCCAATGGGCTGCACCGATCCAGCCGTTGAGCACGGCGACGACCGGCAGCGCGACCAGCGCCAGCGCGAGGATCCATCCGACGAGGCGAAGCATGGCGTTCACGCCGCTGCACCTCCTGCGTCGGCGAGGCTGGATTCGAGCACGCGCCAGCACAGCTCATCGAACTCGATGCCGATCTGGCGCGCGGCCTTGGGCACCAGCGAATGACTCGTCATGCCCGGCGCGGTGTTCACTTCCAGCAGGTAGAGCTGGCCGGTGGTGCGATCGCGCATGAAGTCCACGCGACCCCAGCCGCGGCAGCCGGCGGCGACGAACGCGTGCGCGGCGATGCGGCCGATCTCGTCCTCTTCCGAGCCTTCCAGCCCCGGGCACAGGTACTGCGTGTCGTCGGAGATGTACTTGGCGTGGTAGTCGTACCACTCGCCCTTCGGCACGATGCGGATCGATGGCAGCGCCACGTCGTTCAACACCGGCACGGTGAGTTCTTCGCCGACGATGAGCTGCTCCATCAGCATCTCGCCCGGATAGTTCGCGGCGAGTTCGACGGCGGCATCGAGGTCGGCATCGCTCAGCACGCGCGACACCCCGACGCTGGAACCTTCGCTCGACGGCTTGATGAACACCGGCAGCCCAAGCTCGCGCGCGGCGGCATGCACATCGCTGCCCTTCGCCAGGCGCACGTAGCGCGGCGTCGGCAGGCCGATGGCGAGCCACACCTGCTTGGTGCGGATCTTGTCCATCGTCAGCGCCGAGCCCAGCACGCCCGAACCGGTGTACGGAACGCCGAGCGCTTCGCACAGGCCCTGCAGCACGCCGTCTTCGCCGCCGCCCTTGTTGCCGTGCAGGATGTTGAAGACGCGATCGACGCTGCCGGCACGGATCGCATCGAGCAGCGCCGGAATGCCATCCACCGCGAACGCATCGATGTCGCGCGAACGCAGCGCTTCGAGCACGTTGCGACCCGAATCCAGCGACACCTCGCGCTCGGCGCTGGTGCCGCCCATCAGCACGGCGACGCGACCGAACGCGGCCGGATCGGTGATCCGGGTCGGGCCGAGTTTCGCTGCTGCGAACTGCGCGCTCACTTCTTCTCTCCGTTGGAACCGTCGGATCCGTTGAAACCATTCGCGGCGATCTGCTGCGCCGCGTAACCAATGTCGCCTGCGCCCATCATCAGCAGCAGGTCGCCGTCGTTGAGGACGTCGGGCAGCACGCCGGACAGGTCGGCGGCGCCGCTCACCACGATGGGATCGATGCGACCGCGCGCACGGATCGCGCGCGCCAGCGACTTCGCATCGGCGCCGGCGATCGGCGCTTCGCCGGCCGGGTACACCTCGGTCAGCACGAGCACGTCCACGGTCGACAGCACGGCGGCGAACTCGTCGAACAGATCGCGCGTGCGGCTGTAGCGATGCGGCTGGAATGCGACGACCAGGCGCTTGTCCGGCCAGCCACCGCGCGCGGCGGCAAACACCGCGTCGAGTTCCTTCGGGTGATGGCCGTAGTCGTCGACCAGCTGCACCGTCGCGCCCTTCGCGGTCGTCGGACTGGCAAGCAGATTGAAGCGGCGGCCCACGCCGGCGAAGTTCTGCAGTGCGCGCGCGATGGCATCGGCGGCCACGCCCAGCTGCCAAGCGACGGAGGCCGCGGCCAGGGCATTGAGCACGTTGTGGCGGCCCGGCAGCGCAAGCGTGATCGCCGTGCGCGTGGCATCGGGCAGGCACAGCGTGAAGCGCATGTTCGGTCCGTCCTGCTGCACGTCTTCGGCGCGCACGTCGGCCTCGTCACTGAAGCCGTACGTCATCACATGGCGCGGCGTCTTCTTGGCCAGTGCGGCCACTTCCGCATCGTCGATGCACAGCACCGCCAGCCCGTAGAACGGCAGGCGATGCATGAATTCCTCGAACGCCGCCTGCACGCGGGCGAAATCGCCGCCGTAGTTCTCCAGGTGGTCGGCGTCGATGTTGGTCACGATGGCGATCTGCGGATTCAGGCGCAGGAAGCTGCCGTCGCTTTCGTCGGCTTCTGCCACGAGCCATTCGCCCTTGCCCAGGCGCGCATTCGCACCGGCCGCAAGCAACTGCCCGCCAATGACGAACGTCGGATCGATGCCGCCTTCGGCGAGCACGCTGGCGGCGAGCGATGTCGTCGTGGTCTTGCCATGCGTGCCGGCCACGGCGATGCCGCGCTTGAAGCGCATCAGCTCGGCCAGCGTTTCCGCACGCGGCACGACAGGGATGCGCTGCGCACGCGCCTCCATCAATTCGGGGTTATCGGGTTTGATCGCGCTGGAGACGACGACGCAATCGGTCCCCAGCACGTTCGCTGCGGCGTGGTCCTTGTTCACCGTGACACCCAGCGACGCCAGGCGACGCGTCACCGCATTGTCGGCCTTGTCCGAGCCGGACACCTGGTAGCCCAGCGTGCACATGACTTCCGCCAGGCCACTCATGCCAACGCCGCCCACGCCCACGAAGTGGACGCGCGGGAACGCCTTGGCGAGGTCGCCGGTGTGCTGCAGGCGGCGACGCAGGGCCGTACTCATTCGACTTGCTCCAGAACCAGTTGTGCGACGCGTTGCGCCGCGTCGGGCTTGGCGATCGCACGCGCGGCCTGCGCCATCTGCAGCAGTGCGCCGCGTTCGCCGAGAATTTCGAGGGTGGCCGACAGCCGCTGCGCGAGATCGCCCGCCGTGCCCTGCGGCACGAGGTGCGCCGCGCCGCGATCGACGAGGTATTGCGCGTTCTTGGTCTGGTGGTCGTCCACCGCCTGCGGGAACGGCACCAGCACGCTGCCCACGCCGACCGCGCACAGTTCCGCGAGCGTCAACGCACCCGCGCGGCACACGACGATGTCGGCCCACGCATAGGCGGACGCCATGTCGGCGATGAACGGTTCCAACGACACCTGCACGCCCGCATCTGCGTACGCGCGCTCGGCTTCCTCGCGCAGCTTCTCGCCGCACTGGTGGCGCACTTCGCACTGGATGCGGCCGCGCAGGCCGGCCACGGCCTTCGGCACGGCGGTGTTCAATGCACGCGCGCCCTGGCTTCCGCCGAGGACGAGCAAGCGCAGCGGACCATTGCGGCCGGCGAATCGCAGTTCCGGCGGCGCGACCGCGGCGATCTCGGCGCGAACCGGATTGCCGACGACTTCCTCGTTCGGGAACGTATCCGGGAAGCCGGTCAGCACATGCCGCGCGAAACGCGCGAGCACGCGGTTGGTCAGGCCCGGCGCGCGGTTCTGTTCGTGCACGATCAGCGGGATGCCGGCGAGCTTCGCCGCAAGTCCGCCCGGCCCCGCCGCATAGCCGCCGAAGCTGATCACCGCTCGCGGCTGGCGTTCGCGCAGCGTCTGCATCGCGGCGTGAACCGCACCGATGAGACGGAACGGCGTCGCCAGCAGCGTCGCGACGCCCTTGCCGCGCATGCCGCGCACCGCGATGGTGTCGATGGCGATGCCATGCTGCGGCACCAGGCGCGTTTCCATGCCGCCTTCCGCGCCGAGCCACAGCACGGGCACGTTGCGTTCGCCCAGCGCCTTCGCCACCGCGAGGCCCGGGAAGATGTGACCGCCGGTACCGCCGGCGAGGATCATCACCGGATGCAGGTCGGAGTCGGTGGTCGCATGCATCATGCGATCCTCCCCAGCGTCGGCTCGACGCGCTGCTGCAGGCGGCTGGTGCCGCGCGATGTCGCGGGCGCCGCCGAAGCGACCGGCGCGGGCTTGCGCGAAGGCGTCGGCGTGGCGTTGGGCGACGGCGCACCCGAATCGTTCGCCGCCGACGGCGGCGACGCGATGTCGTTGCGCACGCGCGCCACCTGGCGCTGTGCGCGGTCGAGTTCGTACGACACGCGCAGCAGCAGGCCAAGCGCGACGCAGGTCATGATCACGCTCGAGCCACCGTAGGAAATCATCGGCAGCGTGAGGCCCTTGGTCGGAAGCAGCCCCAGGTTCACGCCGATGGACACGAAGCTCTGCAGGCTCATCCACAGCGCGATGCCGAACGCGCAGTAGCCGGCGAAGTGACGGCGCATCTCCACGCACTTCAGGCCCAGCCAGAACGCGCGACCGGCCAGGCCCGCGTACAGGCCGACCACGATGCATACGCCGAGGAAGCCGAACTCCTCCGCGATCACCGCCATGATGAAGTCGGTATGCGCTTCGGGCAGGTACGACAGCTTCTGCACCGACGCGCCCAGGCCCACGCCGAGCCATTCACCGCGACCCACCGCCATCAGCGCGTTGGTCAGCTGGTAGCCGGTCTTGAACGGGTCCTGCCACGGATCCAGGAACGAGGTCAGGCGCACGACGCGATATGGTTCGGCGATGGCGATGACGGCGAGAACCGGCAGGCCGATCAGCACGGGGCCGAACATGCGCGGCATGTTCACGCCGCCCAGCACGAGCATGCCGGCGGTGATCGCCAGCAGCAGCGATGACGAACCGAAGTCGGGCTGCAGCAGCAGCAACAGCACCAGCGCGACGGCGACGCCGATCGGCTTGAGCATCGCGCCCCAGGTCGCCGTGATGTCTTCGCTGTAGCGCTTGAGGTAACTGGCGAGCCAGACGATGTAGAGCAGCTTCACCGCTTCCACTGCCTGGAAGTTGGAGAAGCCCAGGTTCAGCCAGCGACGCGCGCCATTCACGCTGCGGCCGATGCCCGGCACGAACACCGCGATCAGCAGCACGAAACAGACCAGCAGCAGCCACTGGTTGTGCTGCTCGATGGTCTTCAGTTCCGTGCGCATGATCCACAGCGCGCCGACCAGGCCGATGGCGAGGAACACGACGTGGCGCGTGAGGAAGTAGAACGGGCCGACGTCATGGCCGTCGGCGACGCCGATGGACGCCGAGCCGACCATCACCACGCCCAGGCACGCGAGCGCGCACGAGATCCCGAGCAGCCACGGGTCGAAGTGGCCGCCGATCGCGTCGAGTCGTGTTGCCTGGCGCGCGGAGTCGCTCATCAACGTACCTTCAGGGTCGCAAGGCCGACGAGGACGAGCACCACCGAGATGATCCAGAAGCGCACGATCACGCGCGGCTCGGGCCAGCCCTTGAGCTCGAAGTGGTGGTGGATCGG
>Ga0102590_1003716_pt1 | contig 14500 bp, 8 predicted proteins | sample AraplaMF_Col_mMF_FD_76859 | JGI IMG/M metagenome (GOLD analysis project Ga0102590, IMG submission 76859) | Arabidopsis root microbial communities from the University of North Carolina, USA - plate scrape MF_Col_mMF | ecosystem: Host-associated > Plants > Roots > Endosphere | place: USA...
ACCGGCTGGCTGGCCTATTTCTTCATCACCTTCTGCGGGCTGTCGGCGGTCGAGACGGGCCTGATCCTGGGCCTTCCGCGCCTGCTGGAAGCGATCACCTGCCCGCTGATCGGCTATGTCTCCGACAACCTGCGCCACACCTGGGTCGGCCGGCGCATCGGCCGGCGCAAGATCTTCCTGATCCTGACCATTCCGCTGCTGCCCTGCTTCGCCCTGATCTTCGTGACGGGCCAGACCTTCCTCTACTACCTGGTCACCTTCGTCTTCTTCGAGTTCCTGTACACGATGTTCCTGATCCCGTGGGAAACCCTCGCGGCGGAAATGACCAAGGATTACAAAGAGAAGGCCAAGTTCGCGGGCGTGCGGATGCTGATCGCCCAGAGCTCGGCGATCCTGGCCTCGTACCTGCCGACCCTGATCATCAACCACTTCGGCGGCAAGGACTCGTCCGGCACCTTCCTGATCATGGCCGCGATCTTCGGCGGCCTGTTCAGCCTGGTCGTGCTGCTGGTGGTGCTGTTCACCTGGGAACGGCCCTACACCGAGGCCGAGAAGCTGATCCAGCCCGAGCCCCTGGACTGGGAGAAGGCGGCGCTGATCCCGATCAACATGTTCCGCGACCTGTTCTCGACCCTGCGCATCAAGGCCTTCCGCCAGCACCTGTCGCTCTATCTGGGCGGCTATATCTCGCAGGACATCTTCAACACCGCCTTCCCGCTGTTCGTGGCCACGGTGATGATGGGAGCCACCCTGGTGATCTCCCAGCTGATGACCACCATGTACGTCGCCCAGCTGATCTCGGTGATGATCGCCATCAACGTGGTCATCCGCACCGGCCCCACGGCCGCCTACCGCATGGCCATCAGTTTCGTGGGCGCGGCCCTGCTGCTGTTCCTGGCCTTCTACCTGATCCGGCCGGCGGGCTTCGCCGAGGGCCTGACGGCGCTGGGCGGCAACCTGTTCGGCGGCGGCGCCTCGCCGACCGTGCTGTTCTGGCTGTTCGTGCCGATCATCCTGGCGGGTCTGGGCCGTGGAACGCTGAACTTCGTGCCTTGGAGCGTCTACAACTACCTGCCCGACGTTGACGAGGCGGTGACCGGCCAGCGTCGCGAGGGCATCTTCGCCGGGGTGATGACCTTCGTGCGCAAGATCGCCCAGTCGGGGGCCATCGTCGCCACCACCTCGCTGATCGGCCTGGGCGGCTTCGTGTCGCCCGACAAGGCCCATCCCGGCGCGACTGTGGTCCAGTCTCCCGAGGCGGTGCGCGCCGTGGTGCTGGTGATGGTCGCCGGTCCGATCCTGGTCATGCTGTGGGGCCTGTGGGTCTCGTGGTCGTTCCGCCTCAACGCCCGCACCCACGAGGTTCTGATCCACGAGGTCGAGCGCCTGCGCGCCGGCGAGACCCAGGCTGAAAGCCCGGAGTCCAAGGCGATCGTCGAGAACCTGACCGGCTGGAAGTTCGAACGGCTGTGGGGGCGGGGGTAGATCGCAAAAGCGGTTGTCATCCCGGAAGCCTCGCAGAGGCTGTCCGGGACCCAGGGGACTGGGCAAATGCGGTGCGGCTGCTCTGGGTCGCGGACAAGCGCTGCGCGCTTTCCGGGAAGACAACGAAAGAAGCGCCTAGCCCTGACCGGGGATCGGCAGCTGCTCCATGATCTCCACCGAGTCCCCGGGGAAGATCGCGAAGTGGGGATGGTTCTCGAACATCTGCGCGGCCGCCTCGTGGGAGTCGGCCTCGACGATGACGTAGCCGGCGACCTTGTTGCGGATGTCGGTGACGCCGTCCTTGCCGGTCTTCTTGGTCTTGCCCAGCGGACCGCCGGTCACCAGCACGGACTCGGCGTGGTCGGTCATCCACTGGCCCCAGGCGGCCATGCCCCGTTCAATCTCGGCCGGGTCCATCGCGCCGGGGTCCATCGGGGTGTCAGAGCCCATGTAGAGGGCTAGAAAGATCGCCATCGCCGTCTCTCCTCCAGGGCCGCCCATCGGCCGGGGGCGAGCATAGCCCGCCCCCGCGCCAGGACTAGCCTCGGCGAGCGAGCAGCACCTCGGCCACCTGCACGGCGTTCAGGGCCGCGCCCTTGCGCAGGTTGTCGGCGCTGACGAACAGGGCCAGGCCGTGCTCGACGGTCGGGTCGATCCGCACGCGGCCCACGAACACCGGGTCCTGGCCGGTGGCCTCCAGCTGGTTCGGCACGGCCGTCACCACCACGCCCGCCTGCTGCGGCGACAGCGGCCGCTCGAACTCGGCGTTGATCGACAGCGAGTGGCCCGAATAGACCGGCACCCGCACGCAGGTGCCCGAGACCGGCAGGCCGGGGATCTCGAGGATCTTGCGGCTCTCGTCGCGCAGCTTGGTCTCTTCCTCAGTGTAGCCGTCCTCGCCCAGCACGTAATTCAGGGCCACCACGTTGTAGGCGATCGGCACGGCCCACTTCTTCGGCGTCGGGAAGGCCACGGCCTGGCCGTCGCGGGCCAGGGTCACGCCGTCCTGGGCGCCGGCGCGGACCTGGCCTTCCAGTTCCTCGATGCCGGCCACGCCGCCGCCCGACACCGCCTGGTAGGTCGAGACCACCAGGCGCTTGAGGCCCGCGGCCTCGTGCAGCGGCCGCAGCACCGGCATGGCGGCCATGGTGGTGCAGTTGGGGTTGGCGACGATGCCCTTGGGGATCACGTCCAGGGCGTGGGGGTTCACCTCGGCCACCACCAGCGGTACGGCGGGGTCGGAGCGGAAGGCCGAAGAATTGTCGATCACGACCGCGCCCGCCGCGGCGACCTTCGGCGCCAGGGCGCGCGAGATGTCGCCGCCGGCCGAGAAGAACACGATGTCCAGGCCGGCGTAGTCGGCGGTGGCGGCGTCCTCGACCATGATCTCCCGGTCGTCGAAGGTCAGCTTGGTCCCGGCCGAGCGGGCCGAGGCGAACAGGCGCAGGGCCTTCATCGGGAAGTTCCGCTCGGCCAGCAGGGCCCGCATCATCTCGCCGACGAGGCCGGTCGCGCCGACGATGCCGACGGCGGGCGGATTGGAAGAGGAAAAGGTCTGGCTCACGGTCTTGCGTCTCCTAGTGGTGCGGAGGCGCGGGGGTGTCTGCCGGTCTGGGAAAGACGGGGCCCCGCGCATCGGCGGGGCTGGTCCGGGGCGTCGCGGCTTAGGCCGCGCACACACCCGCACACGCCCCGCCGAGGCGGGTCGTTTTGCGGGTAATGGTTTTGGTCGCGGTCGCGGACATGGCGCAGCTCTCTAGGGGCGAACGGCGCCGATGTAAACCGCCTCCGTCATCGCGCCCGACGGCCGGTCGGTTGGGGCTGGCGGCGCGCGCCAAATCCCGCATAAATACTCAGACAAAATAACGAGACGGGGAGAACGGGCGATGCGGATGGCGGGACTGTGCCTGGCGGCGGCCTTGCTGGCGACCACCGCCTTCTCGCCAGGAACCGGGCGAACCGCTCCCTCGCCCCGCCTCGACGCCCACGCCGTCGCCACGGCCCGGTTCGGCGCCGACGCGGCCTGGTACGAGGACAACATCCCGCTGTTCGAATCCTCGGACCAGAGGCTGGACGAGATCTACTACTACCGCTGGAGCGTCTTCCGCGCCCACCAGCGCGACCTGGGCCCGCGCGGCTACATCACCACCGAGTTCCTCGACGACGTCGGCTGGCAGCGCTGGCCCTACGCCAGCCTCAACGACGCCACGGGCTTCCACATCCTGGAGGGCCGCTGGCTGCGCGACCGCCGCTACGCCGGCGACTATATCGACTTCATGTACGAGGGCGGCGGCAACGACCGCCACTTCGCCGAGGCCATCGCCGACGCCACGTACGCCCGCTACCTGGTCGACGGCGACCAGGCGGCCGCCACGCGCCACCTGGCGGCGATGAAGCACATCTACGCCCTGTGGGACGACCACTACGACTTCGACAAGAAGCTGTACTGGATCGAGCCGCTGCTGGACGCCACCGAATATACGATCAGCTCGATCGACGCCTCGGGCGGCAAGGACGGCTTCACCGGCGGCCACGCCTTCCGGCCCTCGATCAACAGCTACATGTACGCCAACGCCAAGGCGATCGGCCGCCTCTCGGCCCTGACCGGCGACACGGCGGCGGCGGCCGACTACGAGGCCCGGGCCCAGTCCCTGAAGACGCAGGTTCAGAAGAGCCTGTGGAACGACGGCTTCGCGCACTTCGTCGACCGCCACCGGATCAACAACGACCACGTGAAGTACTGGGACCCGATCCGCGGCCGCGAACTGGTCGGCTACGTGCCCTGGACCTTCGGCCTGCCCGACGACACGCCCGCCTACGCCCAGGCCTGGAAGCACGCGGTCGATCCCGACGAACTGGCCGGGCCCTTCGGCCTGCGCACGGTGGAGCCGTCGTACGAATATTACATGCGCCAGTACCGCTACGAGGGAACCGCGCCCGAGTGCCAATGGAACGGGCCGGTCTGGCCGTTCCAGACCACCCAGGTGCTGACCGGCCTGGCCAACCTGCTGAACGACTACAAGCAGGACGTGGTCGCCCGCGCCGACTACGCCCGCTTGCTGGCCCAGTACACCGCCCTGCACTACCAGGACGGCAAGCCGGACCTGGAGGAGGACTACGATCCCGCCACCGGCAAGCCGATCGTCGGCCTGGCCCGCAGCCACCACTACAATCACTCCGGCTATGTGGACCTGGTGATCACCGGCCTGGTCGGCCTGCGTCCGCGCGCCGACGACGTGCTGGAGGTCAATCCGCTGGCCCCGACCGACCCGGCCGATCCGCACTTCCTGAAGTACTTCCGCCTGCAGGACGTGGCCTATCACGGGCGGCTGGTGACCATCGCCTGGGACGCCGACGGCGCGCGCTACGGCCGCCAGGGGCTGGTGATCAGCGTCGACGGCCAGGAGGTGGCGGCCTCGCCGACCTTGGCGCGGCTGACCGTCCCCCTCGCCCGCAAGGCCCCCGCCCCCATCGCCCGGCCGATCGACCTGGCGGTCAATCTGGTGCGCTCGGACTATCCGCGCGGCTCCGCCTCGTCCGGCGCCGATCCCAAGACCGTGCACCAGGCCCTGGACGGGCGGGTGTGGTTCTTCCCGGAGATGGCCAACGGCTGGTCGCCGGGCGCCGGGATCGGCAAGGCCTGGTTCGAGGTCGACTTCGGCAAGCCGACGCCGATCGCGGCCGCCGAGCTCAGCTTCTTCGCCGACGACAAGGGCCTGGCCGCCCCGGCCCGCTATCGGCTGGAGGCGTGGAGGGACGGCAAATGGGTGGAGGTCGCCAAGTCCGCCACGCCGCCGGCCAACGGCGTCGACAGGACGACCTGGGCGCCGGTGACGGCCGGCAAGCTGCGGGCGGTGTTCGACCTGGCGCCCGGCAAGGACATGCGGCTGGTCGAGATGAAGGTGTTCTGAGCGCCCTCACCTTCCCCCGCTCATCCCAGCGAATGCCGGGATGAGCGGAGTCAGGGTGACGGCGTGAGCGCAGCGGACCAGCTCAGCCGCGCCCCGTCGGCGCCGTCCGATCGCGGCCCCGGGCTCAGGCTGGTGATCGCCCCCTGCTTCAGGTCCAGCGTCAGGAACCGGTTGGTTTCGAGGGACATCAGCACGAGGTCTCCGGTCGGCGTCTCGATCCACTGGAACGCGCGCGCCTGGAGGCTCGGACGCCGATCCAGCCTCACCGCGCCGTCGGGAGCGACCGAGACGAAGTCGTGCCCGACCTTCAGCGCCACGCGCCCCTGCCCCAGGTCGACGACCGAGAAGGTCGAAGGGGCGCCGATCATCAACCGCCCGTCGACGACGCTCAGGCCAAGCGAGGACCCCAGCGCCGCGAACCGGACCGAGCCGCCGAACGGAATGGGCCTCATCAGCCCCTTGGGGTTCGGCTCGTGGACCGTGACGCTGTCGAAGTCGGCGTGACCGCCTTCCACGCCCTTGGCGTTGTAGGCGAACAGCACGTAACGCACGCCCTGGAAGGTGCGGAGCGAAAAGACCGTGGTGAAGACCGCGCCGACCGGCGTGAAGGTCACGCCGTCGGTCGAATAGCTGAGCTGGGCCTTTTCCGTCAGGAAATCGCAGTCGGCGCGCAGCCAGACCCGGCTCCCCGCCAGCGGCGCCGACACCTTCGCTCCGGTCGACTTGTCGAACTGGACCAGCGCCTGGTCCTTGCCCGCGCGCTCCACGCCGATCCAGGCATAGGGCATGTCCAGCAGCGCCAGGCCCGCGATGTCGCCGTCCTTCAGACCCGCGGCGTCCAGGACGACGGTCGGCTGCGATCGCGGCCCGATCGCCCTCTGGGTCAGGCTGTTGCGGGCTTCCCAGAACGAGGCCGCCGGCAGGGGGCGGAGGCGCAGGAAGCCGGGGCGCTCCGTGAGCGACCAGTGCGTGTCGTCCGGAACGTGGTTCCACTGCCAGACCGGCTTCAGCCGCGCCCCGTCGAACGTATCGCTGCGCTCATAGGGAGCCCGGATCGGCGAGGCCGCATCGGTCTTCGGCTTGACCCAGGTCCGGGGCGTGCGCCCCAGGTTCCCCGGCAGACCGAAATACGGCCAGCCGTCCTTCCAGGTGACCGGCGAGAGCGAGACGAGGCGGCCGACCGAATTGTAGTCGAGCATGGAGAAGCCCCACCACTCGCCCTTCGGCGTCCGCACCACGCCGCCCTGGTGCAGCGACATGCGGCCGCGCGGTTCGGGATTGGGCGCGACGAGATCGAAGCCGGGGCCGTTCGGGTCCTTCAGGCGGTAGCCTTCGGCCAGCCCGAAATCCTCGTCGATGCTGATGGCCTTGTTGACCTCCCAGGGGCCGGCGAGGCTGTCGGCGCGGGCGGCGGGCATGCGCATGCGACCGTCCCACCAGGCGCTGATGATGAAGTAGCGGCCGTCGATCTTGTAGAGGTGCGAGCCCTCCCCCATCCCCGCGTCGCGATCGAACAGGATGCGCTCCGTGCCGGCGACGATGTCGGTCAGGTCGGCGTTCAGCCGGCCGATCTTCAGATCGCGATAGCCCCAGACGACCCAGGCCTTTCCGTCATCGTCGAACAGCACCGACAGGTCGTGGAACGACCGCTTCATCCGGCGATGGGTCCACGGGCCGCGCGGATCGGTGGCTGTGAAGACCTGAGTCGTCTCGCCGTTGACGTTGGAGAAGATGTAGAAGACGCCGTCGTGATAGCGGAAGCTGGGCGCCCAGATCCCGCGCCCGTAGACGTCGCCGCCCTGCAGGCGATAGGCCGGTCCGAGATCCAGCTTGTCGACGGCGTAGGACAGGAACTCCCAGTTCACCAGGTCCTTGGACCGCAGGACGGGCAGGCCCGGCATGGCGTGCATGGTCGTGCCGGTCATGTAGAAGTCGTCCCCGACGCGGATCACGTCGGGGTCGGAAAACTCGTCGTAGAAGATCGGGTTTGTGAAGGTCCCGTCGCCGTTGTCGGCCGTCCAGGTGGCCTGGCCCCAGGCGGGCGCGGCGGCGGCGGCGAACAGCGCCGCGCAGGACAGCAAGGCCGCCAAGCCGGAAACGCGGGCGACCGCCGAGGCCTTGCTCATGGGCTCTGCTCCGATTTCCAGCCGGGAGGCGCCCGCCCATGCCCCGCCTCGGCGACGCATGAGCGGGTCGTGACCCCTAGTTCAGGTCCAGCACCACCACCGACTTGCTCGGCAGGGTCGCGGTCAGGGTGTCGCCCTTGATCGAGGCCGCCGTGAAGGCCGCCGGCTTCACCGCGTTCGGGGCGTCGAACGTGTTGTGCGCCGCCATGGTCGAAGCCGTCAGCACCCGGCCCTTGGCGGTCTTGCCCGTCACGCCCGAGAGCTTGACGGTCACCGTCGCCGACTTGTTCGGGTCCAGGTTCACCAGCGCCAGGTGGACCACCCCGGCGGTGTCCTTGCCGGCCGAGGCGCTGACCGCCGGCACGCTAGTCTTGCCGACCGTATAGGCCGGGCTGTTCAGCTCGACCGGCAGCGAGGTCGCCCCTTGGAAAGGCTTATACAGATCGTAGACCCAGTAGGTCGGGGTCAGGACCATCTTGTCCTTGTCGGTCAGGATCATCGCCTGCAGCACGTTGACCATCTGGGCGATGGCGGTCAGCCGCACCCGGTCGGCGTGCTTGTGGAAGATGTTCAACGTCGCCCCGGCCGCCACCGCGTCGCGCATGGTGTTCTGCTGGTAGAGGAAGCCGGGGTTCGTGCCCGGCTCGACGTCGTGCCAGATGCCCCATTCATCGACGGCCAGGCCGACCCGCTTCTTCGGGTCGTACTTGTCCATGATGGCGGTGTGCTTGGTGATCAGCTCGTCCATGCGCAGGGCCTGGAACATGGTGTCGGCCCAGGTCTGCTCGTCGAACTCGGTGGCCGAGCCCTTGTTCTCCCACTTGCCGCTGGGGATCGTGTAGTAGTGGACGCTGATCTGATCCATGTTCTTGGCCGCGCCGGCCATCAGGGTCTCGGTCCAGCTGTAGTCGTCGCTGTTGGCGCCGCCCGCGATCTTCTCGGTCTTGGTGCCCTTCGGCACCCGGATGAACTCGGCGAAGTTGCGGTAGAGGTCGGTGTAGTGGGCCGCCGTCATCTGGCCGCCGCAGCCCCAGTTCTCGTTGCCGACGCCGAAATAGTCGAGCTTCCAGGGTTTGTCGCGGCCGTTGGCCCGGCGCAGGTTGGCGATCGACGAGCTGGTCGGCGAGACCATGTACTCGACCCACTCGGCCATCTCCTGCGGCGAGCCGGTGCCGACATTGCCGGCCACGTAGGTCTTGGCGCCGATCAGCTCGGCGAACTCCATGAACTCGTTGGTGCCGAAGCTGTTGGGCTCCTCGACGCCGCCCCAGACCACGTTGACCTTGACCGGGCGCTTGTCGCGCGGGCCGATCCCCTCGCGCCAGTGATAGTCGTCGGCGAAGCAGCCGCCGGGCCAGCGGACCAGCGGCACTTTGATGGCCTTCAGGGCCGCGACCACGTCGTTGCGGTAGCCCCGGGTGTTGGGGATCTTGCTGTCCTCGCCGACCCAGACGCCCTCGTAGATGCCGTGCCCCAGGTGCTCGGCGAACTGGCCGTAGACCTCCGGCTGGATCACCGGACCGGGCTGGTCGGCGCGCAGGGCGCCGGTGACGGCGGTCTGGGCGACGGCGGCCCCGGCGGTCGCCAGGACACTCAAGGCAAGGCCCGCGACAAGCGCGCGCTTCAGCGTGGTCAGCTTCACGATATTCTCCCTAAGGCTCGCCGTTGGCCGGCGCTTGTCTTCGGTGGTTGGATCTAGTGGTTGTCGCGGGGCAGGCCCTTGGTCTGGGCGATGCGCTGGTACTTGACCGCCGGCTCCAGCACCGCCCCGGTCTCCATCTGGCCGACGATGGCCCGCTGGATCTCCTGCCAGGGCGTCTGGCTTTCCGGATATTGGAAGCCGCCTGCCGCCTCGAGCGCCTTGCGCCGCGCGACGATCTCCTCGGGCGTGACCAGCACGTCGACGCGCGACTTGCGCAGGTCGACGCGGACCCGGTCGCCGGTCTTCAGCAGCGCCAGGCCGCCGCCCGCCGCGGCCTCCGGCGAGGCGTTGAGGATCGACGGCGAACCGGACGTGCCCGACTGGCGGCCGTCGCCGATGCACGGCAGCTGGTGGACGCCCTTCTTGATCAGGTAGTCGGGGGCCCGCATGTTCACGACCTCGGCCGCGCCGGGATAGCCGATCGGCCCGGCCCCGCGCATGAACAGCACGCTGCGCTCGGTGATGCCCACCGACGGGTCGTCGATCCGGTGGTGGTAGTCCTCGGGACCGTCGAAGACCACCGCGTCGCCCTCGAAAGCGTCGGGATCGTTGGGATCCGACAGGTAGCGGTCGCGGAACTCGGCGGTGATCACGCTGGTCTTCATGATCGCCGAATTGAACAGATTGCCGCGCATGACCACGAAGCCGGCGCGCTCGACCAGCGGCTTGTCGAACGGACGGATCACCGCCTCGTCCTCGATGGCCGCGCCGCGGCAGGCCTCGCCCAGGGTCTTGCCCGACACGGTCAGGGCGTCCTCGCGGATCAGCCCCTGCCCCATCAGCTGGTTGACCACCGCCGGCACGCCGCCGGCGCGGTAATAGTCCTCGCCGAGGTATTCGCCGGCCGGCTGCAGGTTGACCAGCAGCGGCACTTCCTCGCCATAGGTCTGCCAGTCGTCGACGGAGAGCTCGACGCCCATGTGCCGGGCCAGGCCGTTCAGGTGGATCGGGGCGTTGGTCGAGCCGCCGATGGCCGAGTTGACGACGATGGCGTTCAGGAACGCGTCGCGGGTCAGGATGTCGGACGGCTTGATATCCTGTTCGACCAGCTCGACGATCCGCAGGCCGGTCTCGTAGGCGTTCTGCTGACGGTCGCGATACGGGGCCGGGATCGCCGCCGAGCCGGTCAGCGACATGCCCAGCGCCTCGGTCAGCGAGTTCATGGTCGTGGCCGTGCCCATGGTGTTGCAGTAGCCGGTCGACGGGGCCGAGCTGGCCACCAGCTTGATGAAGCCGGCGCGGTCGATCTCGCCGGCCGCCAGCATCTCGCGGGCCTTCCAGACGATGGTGCCCGAACCCGTGCGCTGGCCCTTGTGCCAGCCGTTCAGCATCGGACCGACCGACAGGGCGATGGCGGGGATGTTGACGGTGGCCGCGGCCATCAGGCAGGCCGGGGTGGTCTTGTCGCAGCCGATGGTCAGGACCACGCCGTCGATCGGATATCCGTACAGGGTCTCCACCAGGCCCAGGTACGACAGGTTGCGGTCCAGGCCCGCGGTCGGGCGCTTGCCGGTCTCCTGGATCGGATGGACCGGGAACTCCAGAGCGATGCCGCCGGCCGTGCGGATGCCTTCGCGGATGCGCTCGGCCAGCACCAGGTGGTGGCGGTTGCACGGCGACAGATCGCTGCCGGTCTGGGCGATGCCGATGATCGGCTTGCCCGACTGCAGTTCCTCCAGCGACAGGCCGCAGTTCAGGTAGCGCTCGAGGTACAGCGCCGTCATGTCCGCGTTGTCGGGATTGTCGAACCAGGCGCGCGAACGAAGGGCGCGGGGCGGAACGGCGGCAGAGCTCATGACAGTCCTTGATAGGCGGCCCCGGGTGGACAAGGAGGGCCTTGGGTCGGCGTCAGCGGGAGGGCCTCGCGGGCTGCCATGACGATTGTCCGCCACTTAGGCGGAGCGATCGACATTCCCGTTCGTTTCACCCCTGTTTATTTGTCTGACTATACCGCCCACGACGTGGCGTCAACGTGAGAGCAGCGCCGCTCGACAAGGTCGGCAAGCCGTGTTTTCCAATTGAACGCACAACAAAAACTTCGCCGAAAGTTGTCGGACGATAGGTCGCGCGGGAGGCGTCCATGGACTCGAAAAATCCGCTCGCCAAGGCGGGATTCCGTATCCGCCGCCGGGCCCTGCTGGCCGCTTCGCTCGCCCTGCCCTGGCTTCCGGACGCGGCCCGGGCGGCTGATTCCATGGCCTTCCGCGCCCTGGCGCCCACCCCGCCGATGGGCTGGAACAGCTGGGACAGCTTCGCCACCACCCTGACCGAGGACCAGGCGATCGCCAACGCCCAGGTCATGGCTAAGGTGCTGCTGCCGCACGGCTACGACGTCTTCACGGTGGACATCCAGTGGTACGAGCCGGGCGCGACCGGCTTCGACTACCGCCAGGACGCGCACCTGGAACTCGATCCGTGGGGCCGCCTGCTGCCGGCGGTCAACCGCTTCCCGTCGTCAGCGAACAGCGCCGGGTTCAAGCCGCTGGGCGACCGGCTGCACGCCCTGGGCCTGAAGTTCGGCATCCACCTGATGCGCGGCGCGCCTCGCCAGGCGGCGGATCGAAACCTGCCGGTGCTGGGGACGGACGTCCGCATCGGCGACATCGTCGACCGGAGCAGCACCTGCCCCTGGAACCCGGACATGTACGGCGTCGACATGAAGAAGCCCGGCGCACAGGCCTATTACGACAGCGTCTTCAAGCTGCTGGCCGCCTGGGGCGTCGATTACGTCAAGGTCGACGACATGAGCCGGCCCTATCACGATCACGCGCCCGAGATCGAAGCGGTGCGCAAGGCCATCGACGCCAGCGGCCGCCCGATGGTGCTGAGCCTGTCGCCCGGCGAGACGCCGCTGGACGCCGCGGCCCACGTCCAGCGCCACGCCAACCTCTGGCGGATCAGCGACGACTTCTGGGACCAGTGGCCGCTCCTCCTGGAGCAGTTCGGCCGGCTGGAGCGCTGGAACCCCTATCGCCTCCCCGGCTGCTGGCCCGACGCCGACATGCTGCCGCTGGGCGTGCTGAACCTGGGCAAGCGGACCACCCGCTTCACCCCCGATGAGCAGCGCACGATGATGACCCTGTGGTCGATCGCCCGCTCGCCCCTGATCATGGGCGGCGACCTGCGCAAGCTGGATCCGGCGACCACCGCCCTGCTGACCAATGACGAGGTCCTGGCGGTGAACCAGCGGAGCACGGGGAACCGGCCGGAGATCGACGACGACCGGCAAGCGGCGTGGGCGGCGGAAGTCCCGGGTTCGAAGGCCCGCTATGTGGCGCTGTTCAACAAGACGGACGGCGCGGCGGCGGTCGGCGTCGACCTCGCGTCGCTGGGTCTGAAAGGTCGTGCGGCGGTGCGGGACCTCTGGGCGCGGAAGGCCGACGGCGCGGCGGAGGGCCGGCTGGAGCGGACGCTGCCGGCGCACGGTTCGGGACTGTATCGGCTCGGCTAGTCAAAATCCGCTCTTCCCGGCGAATGCCGGGATGAGCGGTGCTTTGAGGCGTGAGACAGTAAGCGAACCTAGTCCGCGATCGAGGCCCGCGTGTCCTCCAGCGCCAAGCCCACCAGCCGCTCCATCGCCTGCCGCGCCTGGTCCGGACGGCTGGCGGCGATGGCGTCGAACACCTTCCAGTGGTCGGGCATCGGGTCGCGGGGCAGCTCGCGCTTGCGCTGCTTGAAGATCGTGGTCCAGCGGACGGCCGCGCCGATGCTGCTGGACAGCGTGAACAGCGGCGCGTTGCCGGTGGCCTCCAGCACGGTGTCGTGAAAGTCGCGGTCGGCGGCCTGGCCGGCCTCGGTGGCCAGGGTCTGGCTTTCCATCTGGATCAGCGCCTTGCGCATGCGTTCCAGCTGGCCGTCGTCGCGGCGCTCGGCGGCCAGGGCCGCGGCGGCCGGCTCGACGATCATCCGCAGTTCGTACAGGCCCTTGAGGAACTCCTCGCTGGGCTCGGATTCGAAGAACCAGGCCAGCACCTCGGGGTCCAGCAGGCTCCACCGGTTGCGCTCGGTGACCCGGGTCCCGGTCTTGGGACGGCTCTCGACTAGGCCCTTGGCGGCCAGGATGCGGATGGCCTCGCGATAGGCGCTGCGCGAGACCTGCAACTGCTCGCTGGAATCGATCTCGTTGTTGAGGATGTCGCCCGGCTGGTACTGGCCGGAGACGATGGCCACCCCCAGGGTGCGCGCGATCGAGCCGTGGATTCGACTGGTGGCCGCCAGGCTGTCCCGCGCGAAATCCCCGTCGCCGGCCTTGTCCGTCTTCTTTCGCACGCGCGCTTCGCTCCCTGCCCAGCCGACGAACGAAGCCCCCTCCGCCCGCCGATCTCGACGCAGCGCGACACTAGCGAGACAGTTTGTCCGCCGACAAGGGATTTCGCAGGGGCTTCACCGATCATGGGTGTCCGATTTCCATCCTCAAAAGTATGACGATTGGCAAACGCCGACGCGACGCGGGTTTGCGCCGTTTCCGGCGCTGGGACAGCGCGCCGTCCGGTTCGGATCGCCGCCGGGAAACGCCCGATCCACGTTTGACAGCGCCTCGCAGATCGCTATTTGTCTGACTAAATAGCCAAACCCGCTGGGAGGTAACGACAGCCATGGTGCTGCGGTTCGTGCAACTGAAGGAACAGGGCGGGACGCGAATCCTCGCGGCGGTCAATGACGCGGGCCTGGCCCGCAAGGTCGAGGGCGTCGACACCCTGCTGGCCCTGGCCAACGCCGCCCTGGCGGCCGGCGCCACCCTGGCCGAGGCCGCACAGGCCACGCCGCTCGGCGCCGAGATCGACATCCCCGCCGCCCTGGCCGAGGGCCGGGTGCTGGCCCCGATCGACCATCCCGATCCCGCCCACCTGGTGCTGACCGGCACCGGCCTGACCCACCTCGGCTCGGCCGAGGGGCGCGACAAGATGCACAAGGCCGCCCAGGCCGGCGAGCAGCTGACCGACTCCATGCGGATGTTCCTGATGGGCGTCGAGGGCGGCAAGCCCGCCGCCGGCCAGGTCGGGGCCCAGCCGGAGTGGTTCTACAAGGGCGACGGCTCGCACGTGGTCGGCCACGGCGCGGCCCTGACCTCGCCCGCCTTCGCCAAGGACGGCGGCGAGGAGCCCGAGATCGCCGGCGTCTACATCATCGGCCCCGACGGGACCCCGCACCGCCTGGGCTTCTGCCTGGCCAACGAATTCTCGGACCACGTGATCGAGCGCGGCAACTATCTGTGGCTGGCCCACTCCAAGCTGCGCCAGGCGGCCCTGGGCCCCGAACTGCTGACCGGCGAACTG
>Ga0102590_1003717_pt1 | contig 14497 bp, 13 predicted proteins | sample AraplaMF_Col_mMF_FD_76859 | JGI IMG/M metagenome (GOLD analysis project Ga0102590, IMG submission 76859) | Arabidopsis root microbial communities from the University of North Carolina, USA - plate scrape MF_Col_mMF | ecosystem: Host-associated > Plants > Roots > Endosphere | place: USA...
AAGAAGGCGGGGCGGGAGTGGAAGGGGCTGTCGCCGTTCCAGCAGGAGAAGACGCCGTCCTTCTACGTCAACGACCAGAAGGGTTTTTACCACGACTTCTCCTCCGGCAAGCACGGCGACATCATCACCTTCGTGATGGAGACCGACGGCCTGCCGTTCGCCGAGGCGGTCGAGCGGCTCGCCAGCATGGCGGGCCTGCCGCTGCCGGCGGTGACGCCCGATGCGGCGCGGCACGAGCAGCGGCGCCGGACGCTGCACGACGTCATGGATCTCGCCGCGAAATATTTCGCGGAAACGCTGGCCTCGCGCCTCGGCGCCAAGGCGCGCGGTTACCTCGCCGACCGCGCGATCTCGCCGGCGACGCAAGTGCAGTTTCGCCTCGGCTATGCCTCGCCCGACCGCTTCGCGCTGAAGGAGCATCTCGGCAAGCTCGGCGTCTCCGTCGAGGACATGGTCGAGACCGGCCTGCTGGTCGCCGGCGATGACATTCCCGTGCCTTATGATCGCTTCCGCGACCGCGTGATGTTTCCCATCACCGATCAGCGCGGCCGCGTCATCGCCTTCGGCGGACGTGCGCTTGAGAAGGACGTTCCGGCCAAATATCTGAACTCGCCGGAGACGCCGCTCTTCCACAAGGGCGACAATCTCTACAATCACCAGACCGCGCGCAAAGCCACTTATGACGGTAGCCCGCTGATCGTGGTCGAAGGCTATGTCGACGTCATCGCCATGGTCACCGCGGGCTTTGCGGGCAGTGTGGCGCCGCTCGGCACTGCGCTGACCGAAAACCAGCTTCAACTGCTCTGGAAGATGGCGGACGAGCCGATCCTCTGCTTCGACGGCGACAAGGCCGGGCAGAAGGCGGCCTATCGCGCCGCTGATCTCGCGCTGCCCTTCCTCGCGCCGGGCAAGAGCCTGCGCTTTGCGTTGCTGCCCGAAGGGCAGGATCCCGACGATCTCGTGCGCGCCGGCGGCCGGGGTGCGGTCGAGGAGGTGATCGCGGCGGCGCGGCCGCTTGCCGACATGCTTTGGTCGCGCGAGCTCGAAGGCGGCAATTTTGCCACCCCCGAGCGGCGCGCCGCACTGGAGGCGCGCATCAAGGAGCTCTCGAACGGCATCCGTGACGAGGTGGTGCGGCGCTATTATCGCCAGGATCTCGCCGAGCGGCTTCAGCGGACCTTTGCGCCGGACAGCGGCCGCGGCGGCTTTGCCGGCCGGGGCAATTTCCGCCCCGGCGGCGGCGGCCGGCCGTTCCAGCCCCGCGGCGGGGGGCAGGCGAATCGATTCGGCGGCCAGGGATTCGGTGGTCAGGGACGTCGCGGCCCGCCCGGTCCCGTCATGCTGCCCTCCGGCCCCTACCAGGCGGCAAGCCCCCAGCTGGCGACGAGCCCGATCATGCAGGGCCAGCGCAGCGCCATTTCCCGCCGCGAGGCGCTGATCCTGCAAATCCTGATCAACCACCCCTGGCTGCTGCATGAGCACCTCGAGGAGGCCGCGGCCCTGGAGTTCATCCACTCCGACGTCCACAAGCTCCGGGCCGGAATTATCGCCGCCTTCGCCAACGACCATCACCACAGCCCGGACCCTTCCGAGCAGGCCGAGAAGATGCGCGACGATCTCGAGAAGGGCGGATTTTCACAGCTTATTCAAAAGGTTGAGGGGCGTATCACGACCCAGGCGGTGTGGGGCGCCCGCGAGGGCGCGGCCCAGGACGACGTTCTCGCCACCTGGCACCAGCTCGTTGCCTTGCATCGGCAGTACCATTCACTACTTAGAGAACTGAAGGACGCCGAGTTGGCCTTGGGGGAGGATCCCAGCGAGGCCAATATGGCGTGGCTTCGTGACGTGAAGGCTCGGTTGGCCGAAGTTGACGGCACCGAGGCCCTGATCGAGGGTTTTGGCGAGCTGTCGGGCCGGTTCCAGAAGAGCGTCTGATGAAAGAATCATGCGGACGGCCGGGGCGGGAACCGCTAAAAGACTCGCCAAATCCAAGGTTTGGCGGCAAAAACAGGGTTAATCGAGGCTTAACGGTCTTGTAGCACTTTGGCCCCCAGGCGGCCGCAGGCAGAACAGACGCGTCAGGAATGAATCCGCGCAATAGCTGTTGGCACTTCACCTGCATCCGCTGTGACAAAGAGGCTCACGAAGCGTTAGGCAAATCCGGCGAGAAAAAGGTCGGGGTGGCGAGAGATATGCGCGCCGCCCTTTCCGTGTCGAGATCTGGCGAAGCGAGAGCGTCGAGCAACAGGTTCAAGTGATTTCACGCGGGCGGGCCGATGTGCCTTCCGCATGAAGCGCGTTTAGGAGCAATGGATGGCCACCAAGGCAAAGACGCTGCAGGCGAAGGACAAGGAAAAAGACGACAAGGCAGCGGACGCTCCGGAGAAGGATTCCCAGGACGCGCCGTCGCCGTTGCTCGATCTGTCCGACGCGGCAGTGAAGAAGATGATCAAGCAGGCCAAGAAGCGCGGCTTCGTAACCTTCGATCAGCTCAACGAAGTTTTGCCGTCCGACCAGACCTCCCCCGAGCAGATCGAGGACATCATGTCCATGCTCTCGGACATGGGTATCAACGTCACCGAGGCCGATGATAGCGGCGACGAGGAGGAAAAGGACGAGGGCGGCGAGGACGAGACCGACAACGAGCTTGTCGAGGTCACGCAAAAGGCCGTCACCGAGGTCAAGAAGAGCGAGCCGGGCGAGCGCACCGACGATCCCGTCCGCATGTATCTGCGCGAGATGGGCACGGTCGAGCTCTTGTCCCGCGAAGGCGAAATCGCGATCGCCAAGCGCATCGAGGCCGGCCGTGAGGCGATGATCGCCGGGCTGTGCGAAAGCCCGCTGACCTTCCAGGCCATCATCATCTGGCGCGACGAGCTCAACGAAGGCAAGATCTTCCTCCGCGACATCATCGATCTCGAAGCGACCTACGCCGGCCCCGATGCCAAGGCCGGCATGAACACCGCGATGATCGCCGGTCCTAACGGCGAAGCGTCGGCCGAAGGCGGCCAGGCCGCCGCGGCCGTGGGCGCGCATGTCGCGCCGCCCGCCGCACCGCCGGCGCCGACCCCGTTCCGCGCCGCGCCTGCGCCGGGCAATGCCGGCGAAGCCGAGAAGGATCCCGGTGAGGCCGCCGCCGAAGCCGACATGGACGATGACGACGAGTTCGAGAACCAGATGTCGCTTGCGGCAATCGAGGCCGAGCTCAAGCCGAAGGTCGTCGAGATCTTCGACAAGATCGCCGAGAGCTACAAGAAGCTGCGCAAGCTGCAAGAGCAGGACATCCAGAACCAACTCGAGAGCACCTCGCATGGTCCCTCGCTCTCGCCGCACCAGGAGCGCAAGTACCGCAAGCTCAAGGACGAGATCATCGTCGAGGTGAAGTCGCTGCGCCTGAACCAGGCGCGTATCGACAGCCTCGTCGAGCAGCTCTACGACATCAACAAGCGTCTCGTGTCCCACGAAGGCCGCCTGATGCGCCTGGCCGACAGCCACGGCGTCGCGCGCGAAGACTTCCTGCGCAACTACACCGGCTCGGAGCTCGATCCGCGCTGGCTCAACCGTGTCTCGAAGCTTTCGGCCAAGGGCTGGAAGAATTTTGTCCACCACGAGAAGGACCGCATCAAGGACCTTCGCCACGAGGTGCATCAGCTCGCAGCCCTCACCGGTCTCGAGATCGTCGAGTTCCGCAAGATCGTGCATTCGGTGCAGAAGGGCGAGCGCGAAGCCCGCCAGGCCAAGAAGGAGATGGTGGAAGCCAACCTCCGTCTCGTGATCTCGATCGCCAAGAAATACACCAACCGCGGTCTGCAGTTCCTCGACCTGATCCAGGAAGGCAACATCGGCCTGATGAAGGCGGTCGACAAGTTCGAGTACCGCCGCGGCTACAAGTTCTCGACCTACGCCACGTGGTGGATCCGGCAGGCGATCACCCGCTCGATCGCCGATCAGGCGCGCACCATCCGCATCCCCGTGCACATGATCGAGACGATCAACAAGATCGTGCGTACGAGCCGCCAGATGCTCAACGAGATCGGCCGCGAGCCGACCCCGGAAGAGCTTGCCGAAAAGCTCGGCATGCCGCTGGAAAAGGTCCGCAAGGTCCTCAAGATCGCCAAGGAGCCGCTCTCGCTCGAAACGCCCGTCGGTGACGAAGAGGATTCGCACCTCGGCGATTTCATCGAGGACAAGAACGCGATCCTCCCGATTGACGCCGCGATCCAGTCGAACCTGCGCGAGACTACCACGCGCGTGCTCGCCTCGCTCACCCCGCGCGAAGAGCGCGTGCTGCGCATGCGCTTCGGCATCGGCATGAACACCGACCACACGCTGGAAGAAGTGGGTCAGCAGTTCAGCGTGACGCGCGAACGTATTCGCCAGATCGAGGCGAAGGCGCTGCGGAAGCTGAAACATCCGTCGCGGTCGCGGAAGCTGCGGTCGTTCCTAGACAACTAAGTCGGATCGTCATGCCCGGGCCTGACCCGGGCATCCATCCAAACGAAAACGGCGGGCCTAGGCCCGCCGTTTTTGTTTGTACTTGACGCTTCGCGTGTCCGGCGCGCAGCGCTATTTCTTCTTCGCGCCGACCCGCTCGAGGTCCTTGATCTCCAGCGGCGGGCGGCCGGATTTTTCGGCGATCTCGCGGTCCTGCTCCATGATGAAGGCACGGGCGGGCTCGTCGCCGTCGAGGCCTCCGAGCAGCTCCGACGGTACGCGCCGGTTGGAGCGCTGGGAGCCGTCTTCATAGAAGACGTTGAAAAAGGCGAATTCGCCTTTGGGATTGGTTCCGGGTTTTTTGGCCATGGCGGGCTTGTCGTCGATCAGGGCGCCATAGTCAAATGACTTTGGCGGGTTTCCGGGTGTCAGCTACGGCCGCTGCGGCGCCGGAACCGGTTGCGGGATCGATCGACGGCGTCCGTTGGCAATTCGGGGCATGATGGAAGCGTCCAGCGCTTCGTAAAATCCGATATATCCGGTTGATGGGCCCCGACCTCAATAAACGGCGGGCCGCAAAGCCCGCCGTTTATTTTTGGCTTTCAGCGTCGCCCGGGGCTGGCAGGGCAACAACCTAAAATAGAAGGCTAATACCATCGCCATGCCATGGCAAGGCAAATCATGACGGCGTTGATGTCGCAGCGTGCGCATCAGATATGCGTCGATCGCGAGCGCGGCCTGTACGAATTTTCGAAGCAGATGATCAGATCGTCAAAGCAATTTGCTCAGGATCTTCGCTCTCGCGATGCAGCGGGAACTCGTGCGGCATGCGTTGAAGCGCGTAGAGTTGCATCTTTTCCGAATGCGCGCGGAGGGCTCTCATTCCCTGCACGCGAACGCATTGAAATTCGCGGTGTGTATCTCAACGCATGTGCGTGCGCTGCGCCAGTTCCTGCACGGCGAGCCGCGATCCGTGTCCGCCACCGCGCTGGCCGTCATCCTCATTATCTTCCTTGCGTCCCTGCAGCATGATCGCGCTGCCCATCGCGGCGGAGCCCAAAGTGATGAGGAAGGAGCCGAGCAGGACGAGAAGCGCAATGCCGGGGGCACGATCGGCGAAGATCAGCTCGCGCAGATGTCCGGGGTTGAGCCAGAGCAGCCCGCCGACGAGCAGCGCCGCGGCGCAGGCGCCGATCGCAAGGTTGATGGCGAGCAGGCGGAACAGGGGGATGCGAAGGAGGGCGGGGCGGGTTCGTTGCTGCTGATGTTCTGGCATCGCGGATGGCCTCGTGCTGGCTCAACGCATCGACTGACAGCGCGGCGCAGGCATCGGCATGATAGCGGAAACTGTCTCGTCCGTCATTCCGGGGCGCGACGACGTCGCGAGCCGGATTCATCCATCCACTCACTCTACCGCTCGATGGGTTCCGGGCTCGCCCTTTGGGCGCCCCGGAATGACGGGCGCTGGATTACGGCGCCACCAGTTCCACCCGCCGGTTCAACGCGCGGCCGCTAACCGTTGCATTCGAGCCGACCGGGGCCAGTAATCCGACGCCGGCGGTGCGCAGTCGTGTCTGGGCGATGCGAAAGCTCTTCACCAGCTCGGCGGCGACGGCGTCGGCGCGGCGCTTCGATAGGTCGAGATTGTACTCATAGGCGCCCTGGCTGTCGGTGTGGCCGACGATGAAGACGTTGAGCTGCGGTTGGCTGGCCAGCAGCTTGGCGATCTGCTCCAGCGTCGGGCGGCTCTCGGGTTTCAGCACGGCCTTGTCGGTGTCGAAATAGATGCCGTAGAGCGCGATGTGGCCGGTCTCGCCGAGGCCCTTGGCCATCGCGGCTGCATCGACCATCTTGTTCGCGATCGCCCCCAGCTCCGCGACGGTGACCTGCGCATAGATTTCCTGATTGTTCTGGCTGACGAGGACGCTGGCCCAAATCTCGCGCCCGCCCTCGGTCTTGCGGCCGGCAACATAGCGGTAGCTGAAGCCGTCGACCCACATCTGCGGGATCGGCAGCGTGTCGATGCTTTCCGTGAACGGAATCGCGCCGCAGGCGTCGGTGTCGCAGGCCAGCAAGGTCTCGAAGCCGGCCTTGGCAAGCTGCGTCTCGAAATTGCGCGACACTTCCAGAATCGAAGGGCCGGGATTGGTGCGATAGGCGATGCGGACGATGCGGCCCTCCAGCCGCCGCGCATCGGTCGGCTGGCCGTCCTTGAAGCTTGCCGCCTGCATCCGCGCCGCGTCGAAATCCTTCACCACATAGCCGGTGATGACGCTGCCGGCGAAGCGGCCGATGCCGGGATAGTCGCGGCTGCCCGCGACGTCGCGCGTCTGTGCCGAGGCGGTGACGGCGTGAAGGAACAGCAGGGCGGCAAGGAGAAGCGATCCGGAGATGTTCTGCGGCGCGGGCATCGGCACTCTCTGTCGGTTGAGGAGACGGGGGCGCAGGGATTAGTCGCCTGCATCGCGCCGCCGGTTCTCGCCGGAGGCCGATTTCCTCGCCGATCGCCAGGACAGCCGTAGATCCCCGCTTCAGGCCGCCGGCGCAACCCGGCTGCCGGCCTCATGCTCCCGCGCGGCCTGCTGGCGTTCCATTATGGTCTGCCACAGCATCGCGATGCTGGCCTGGGTCTGCGGCGCGATCAGGCAGTGCCCTTCATTGTCGAAGCCGCAGAACAGCACCGACGGATCCTTCCTCACCTCGGTCAGGGCCCGGTTGATCATCTCCAGGCAGGTCATCACCTGGCCGATGTCCTGCAAGCGGGTGTGATGCAGGATGTCCATCAGGCGGAACGTCATCACCGCAGGCTGCCCGAAGCTGATGCCCGGTCGACCGAGCTCGAACAGCACGTTCACCGCGGGAAGCACGCCGCGGATATGCTCCAGCACGCCGGCCATGTCGTCCACGCTGCAGGCAACGAGATGGGCGGCCTGCGGCGGAGCGGCCAGGGGCGTCCGCGACGCAAGGCCGAGCGAGGTGATCACCTCCTGCTCGATCCATTGCCGCACCGGTGCGGGTGCGTTGCGGATCTGTTCGGCGGTCAAGGTAATTCCGGTCATGGCGGCTCCTGCTCGGCTCGGCTACTTTGTCCAGTCTAGGAAGGAGGGCGTGAGACACGTTGATGCGGATCAAGTGGGTCACTTTGACGGTGGCGGCTTTCCCGGGCATGATCGCGCACTGCTTCGCGCTGGGATCGCGTTGCTTCGCGCAAGAATTCTGGGGGATCGCTCCATATGCTGAGATACGCTCTGGCCGTTGCCGGCTTCGTCTGTCTGGCCGGCGGCTCGGCCGAGGCCGCGCGCTGCGGCGGCGACTTCAACAGCTTCGTCGCCAGCATGGCCTCGGAGGCGCAGGCGGCGGGCGTCTCGGCGAGCGTGACCAATGCGGCGCTCAGCGGCGTGCAACAGGACGGCGCGGTGCTCGCCTTCGACCGGCGCCAGCGCCACACCTTCAACAAGAGTTTTGAGCAGTACGTCTCGACCCGCGTCGGCCCCGGCCGCATCAATGGCGGCAAGGCGCTGTTGCAGCGTCACGCCGCGCTGCTCTCGCGCATCGAGCAGCAGTTCGGCGTGCCTCGCCATATCCTGGTTGCGATCTGGGGCCTGGAGAGTGATTTCGGCAAGGGCGACATCGGCAAGATGCCGGTGGTCCGCACGCTGGCGACGCTCGCGCATGATTGCCGCCGCACCGAGTTGTTCCAGGGCGAGCTGCTCGCCGCCCTCAAGATCGTGCAGCGCGGCGACCTGCCGCTGCGCGACCTGATCGGCGCCTTTGCCGGCGAGATCGGCCAGACCCAGTTCCTGCCGTCGTCCTACATCAAGTACGGCGTCGATTTCGACGGCGACGGCCACGTCGACCTCCGCCACAGCGTCCCCGACGTGCTTGCCTCGACCGCGAACCTGCTTCACAGCAACGGCTTCAAGATGGGTCAGCCCTACGGCGAAGGCACCGCCAATTTCGAGGCGATGCGGGAGTGGAACCGGGCGGTGATATACCGCAAGACGATCGGGTATTTTGCGGATCGCCTGGCGGGGCAGTGAGAGGCGGCATGCCGCCAACCACGGCCGTCATTGCGAGCGCAGCGAAGCAATCCAGAATCCCTCCGCGGAGATAGCCTGGATTGCTTCGTCGCTGTGCTGCTCGCAATGACGGCGGAAAGACGCTGTTGCGTCCCCACCTTACTTCCCCTTCGCCATCTTCTCCAGCTTCCGCTGCAGCGGCGCCCAGTATGTCCCCGGCCGGAAGCGCTGCAGCAGGTCCATGAAGCGGGCGTCGTTGCCGATCAGGATGCGCGGCTCGTTCTTCTCGATGCCCCTGATGATGCGCAGCGCGGCGTCTTTCGGCGTCGTCTTCGCCGCGTTCTCGAACCGCTCGATCGATTGCGCGCGGCGGGCATTGTCGGTGACGCCGACCCCGGTGCGGGAGTTGCGCGCGATGGCGGTGGCGACGCCGCCGGGATGCACGACCGAGAGCCTCACCGGGCTGCCCGCGACTGCAAGCTCATGGCGCACGCTCTCTGAAAAACCACGCACCGCGAACTTGGCCGCCGCATAGGCCGACTGTCCCGGCGGCGCGATGATGCCGAAGATCGAGGAGAGGTTGACGATATGCGCCTCGCCTCGCGTTTTCAGATGCGGCAGAAAGGCGCGCGTGCCGTGCACGACGCCCCAGAAATTGATGTCGAACAGCCACTCCATCTGCGCCTGGTCGATCTCCTCGAACGATCCCATCAGCGCCACCCCGGCATTGTTGATGACGATGCCGAGCGCGGGATGTGCCGCGATCGCATCGGCCGCGAACTGCGCGATGTCGCCGGCTTCGGCTACATCGACGCGATGCACGCTGATGTTGCGATCCCGTCCGATCTCGGCGGCGAGCGTCTTCAGCCCCGCCTCGTCGCGATCGGCGAGCGCGAGGTCGCAGCCGCGGCGTGCGAGTTCGATGGCGAGGGCGCGGCCGATGCCGTTGGCCGCTCCCGTGATGGCGGCCGCGCCGCGAATCGTTGTCATGGATTTCCCCGTCAACCCTTGGAGAGGGAATTATGATTTACATTTTTTCAGAATGGAACCGAACCGTATCGGATTTGGCTCCTTAACTTACGTTACTTGAGCGGAGGCGAGCACTTTGGGAGCAGTCAATGGGACAGGCGCAACCATATCAAGCGACCGCGTTGATCGTTGAGGACGACGCCATGCAGCGGGAGATGCTGAGTCTCCTGCTGGAAGAGAGCGGCTACCTGGTCATCCAGTGCGAAAGCGCGGAGGCTGCCGAACGCGTGCTGGACAAGAACGCCGGCGCGCTGTGCCTGATGCTCACCGACGTGCAGCTCGCGGGCCGCATGACCGGAGTCGAATTGGCGCACGTCGCCAAGGGCCGGAATCCCAAGCTCGATGTCGTCGTCACCTCCGGTCGCCCTCTGATGCAGCCCTTGCCCGACGGCGCAAAGTTCTGGGCCAAGCCATGGGCGCCGCTGGACGTCCTGCGCGAGGCCGAGATCGCCCAGTTGAATTAACGCAGCACGTGTGGCGGTCGGCCAGTCGCGCCGGCCCGCATTGATCGGGGCGTGACTTCCCGGTCAGCGTCGGGGGTGATAGGCTTGAGACCATGTCCTGGTCGTTCTTGCTCACCTCGCTCATCGTCGTCGCTTCGCCCGGCACCGGCGTGCTCTACACGCTGGCCGCGGCGCTCACGCGCGGCTCGCGTGCGAGCGTCGCGGCGGCGTTCGGCTGTACTCTCGGGATCGTGCCGCACATGATCGCGGCGACGCTGGGCCTCACCGCCGTGCTGCACACCAGCGCGCTCGCCTTTGCCGTGTTGAAATGGGGCGGGGTGCTCTATCTACTTTATATGTCCTGGCAGGCGCTGCGCGAGCGAGGTGCGCTTTCGGTCGAGGGCGGGATCAAGGAACGCTCCAGCGGCCGGGTCATCGTGACCGGCTTCCTGATCAACATCCTCAACCCGAAGCTCTCGATCTTCTTCCTTGCCTTCCTGCCGCAATTCATCGCGGTGGACGACGCCCATGTGCTGGCGCGGATGCTGGAATTGAGCGGCGCCTTCATGGCGATGACCTTTGCCGTGTTCGTCGTCTACGGCCTCTGCGCCGCCTCCGTGCGCGAACGCGTCATCTCGCGGCCCCGCGTCATGGCCTGGTTGCGCCGCAGCTTTGCCGCGGGCTTTGCCGCCCTCGGCGCCAAGCTGGCGTTCGCGGAGCGGTAGGCTCTCTCACCTGCAATATCGAAAGGTCGTCATGGCGGGGACAAGCCCGGCCAGGCCATGACGCTGTGGAGCGTTCGTGTCTCCACCACTCAGGCAATAAAAAAGCGGGCCTCGAGCCCGCCATCTTCAAACTCGCTGACCCGACGCCCGGGCGGAGCGAAACTCCACCCGGGCAAAGAACATGCTGGCTACTTCTTCTTCGCGGCCTTCTTGGCCTTCTTCTTCGTCGCCTTCTTCGCCTTCTTCGCTTTCTTAGCCATAGTATCCTCTCAAGGGTTCATGGTTAAACGCGACACGAGGGATGCTCGGCGGAGGGCCAGCCTCGCAACATCCTCGACGACAAGCTCAGCAGATTCGCAGGTCTATGCCCCGCACTGTCACATCTGTGTCATTACGTTATCCACAGTTCAGATGCGTTTTCGGGTGATTTTTGCCCGCGAATCCGCCTTGCAGCGCGTCGCGACCGGCGAGGCGACATGGCTAACGATCCGGCAATCACCGCGGGCCGTTCATGATTCCAAAACCAAGGGCGGACTTTCGCAGATCTCAGTGAGGTTCCGTTAAGTGCAACCCGCGCATTCTTCCCCGCAAGAAAACGGGGACGGGTCATGGACGAACGGCTGCCAGAAACGGGGGGCGCGACGCTGCGCGGGCTGCGATCGCCATGCTGAACTTGCCGACACTCTGGACCGTCTTCGTCGTCAACTTCCTGGCGCTCGGCCTGATCTGGGCCTACGTGACGCGCTCCTATCCGAAATTCGCGGCCGCGCGGTTCTGGATGGCATCGTGCTTCGTCGGCGCGACGGGTGCGATGACGGCACTGGTGCGCCTGTTTGTCGATTCCCCCCTGCCGCTTCTGATTGGCGCTGCCGGTGTCATTGCGGCGAGCTGCCTCGCCGCCATGGGCATTCAGCGCTTCTACGATCGGCCGGTCTCATGGCGAGTGCTGACCGCAACGGGATGCGCGAGCCTCGCCGGCGTCGCGGTCTTCATGGTCGGCTTCGAACAGATGCAGCTGCGCATGCTCAGCTACACGCTCGGTCAGGCGCTGCCGCTGGTGCTGGCGCTGCGTCTGCTGTTGTCGCCGCCGAAGGGCCGCGTCAGTCCGGGTGCCCGGCTGTCCGGCATCGTGATTGTCATCATCATCGCGATCTTCTCGGCGCGTTCAGTCGGCAACCTGCTCGGCGGCGACTTCTCGTCGGTGGCCGGCGGTCAGGCCCACGCCGTGATGGTGCTGGGGCTGCTGTTCCTGTCGATGACGCTCAATTTCGGCTTCCTGCTGATGGCGATGGACCGGCTGCGCAACGAGGTCGCCGACCTCGCGCTGCTCGACGACCTCACCGGTGTCGCCAACCGGCGGCATCTGCTGCAGCGCCTGTCCGAGGAATGCGCCCGCTCGGAGCGCAGCGGCGAGCCATTCTCGCTGCTGGTGATCGACCTCGACGGTTTCAAGACCATCAACGACACCCACGGCCACGCCGCCGGCGACGACTGCCTCCGGCACTTTACCCTGATGGCGCAGACGCGGCTGCGGCCGGGCGACATGCTCGCCCGTACCGGCGGTGACGAGTTCTGCATCGTGCTGCCGTCATCGTCCTTGCGCGAGGCCGCCATGATCGCCCGCCGCGTGCTCGAGGTCTGCCGTCAGGATGCCGTGGCTTGCGCCGGCAAGGACATCGCGATCGCGATCTCGATCGGCGCCGCCGAATGGGACCGCGGCATCGGCCAATTCCCGGACCGGCTGATCGCGCACGCCGACCACGCCCTCTATGCCGCCAAGAAGAACGGCAAGAACGACTTCGCCGTCTACGACCCGGCACCGCCGCTCTCGCCCGAGCCGCCCGGGCTCGGCGAGGCCGCACGCAAATTCGCGTAGAGCCGTGCTAGGCTCGGTCCGTGATTGGACCTGCATGATGATGTCTCGCCTGCGTCTCGCGACTTTTCTCGCTGCCTCCGCCCTGGTCATTCCCGCCGCCGCAACCGACGCCGGGCTCGCAAAGCTCGCGCGCAGTCCCGGCACGCCTGATATTCCCGGCCTGAAGATCGTCTGGCTGGCGCCGTGGGGCGACGTCCAGAACGCCCACCCCTGGCGCAACATCATCGTGCACCAGACCGAGGGACCGGCGGGCTCGGCGCGCGGCGGCGCGCAGGAGCAGTCGAAGAATCCGACGCGGCGCGGCGTCACGGTGTGGGTCGAGACCGACGGCACCGTCTATTGGGCGGTCGCGGAAAATCTGGTGCCGACCCATGGCGACGGCGCCAATCGCAACGACAACAAATATATCGACAACAAGCCGACCTACCGTCAGGTCGTGCGCGGCAATTCGATCGGTGTCGAGTTCGCGGGCAACTATCCCGATGTCACCGCGGGTCCGACCGAGGCGCAGGTCGCGGCGTGGAAGATCCTCGTCCAGGTCCTGCGCGCGCGCTACGGCATCCCGCTCGACCACGTCTATGCGCACAACTGGATCGACTACAAGGACGCGCGCTATTGTGAAGGCTGCTCGCTCGCGACCATGGCGAGGACCTGGGGGGAGTAGAGGGGATTCGGATCCTCTCCGGCCGCATCCGGGCAACCGGCGGCAGAAGCCGCCGGTGCCGTTCAGGGGAATGCTTTCGGAAGATCGGCCCAAGGCTTGGTGACGATCTGATGCGCATCGCGCCAGAGCACTTCGCGCTGGCGCGAGGTCGTGATCGTACGCACCGGCAGGCCGCCCTCCTCGAGCAGCCAGGCGCAGTAGCGAGCGCGGCTCACCGCCTCGCGGGCCCGAGGGTCGAACCAGCAAATGCCCCAGATCGAATCGCGCCGCTTGAAGTGCCGCGCGATGCGCCCGGGAATAGGCAGATGCTGCGCGAACCAGGCGAACTGGTCTGCCAACTCCTGCCGAATCCAGTCGGGACAGTTGTTCCGCTGGATGTACCAGGACGCACGAAAGAAGCCGCTCTCCACGCGGCTGTGCGGGTGGATGAGCGGTGTAACGAACCGCAAATACATGACGACATGGCGCGCCGCCGTGTTGCGTCACGCCCCTCGTAACCAGATTGAATGAATGGAAGAACAGCCGCGAAGCGGCGTTCAGCTCATGACCGGTCGCCGGTGACTGACAGGCGGCGGTCGGAACGTGTCGATCTCAACTTCATGCCGCCTCCCTCGAGAGCGTGAATATATCGGCGCGGTACTGCGCCGGGCCGCAGCACATACACCAGCCGTCGTCTTGCGACAAGCGGGGCGAGTTTCACACCGGCTGCGCCATCCAGCCGAAAAACCTCCGGATCAATCCCGGTCGCCGCGGCACTTCCGGCGGTCCGTCCGCCGCCAGGACGCGTCTGAAGAAGTAATCCAGGAACACCATGTCGTTCGGCTCGGTGACGGTGAATGTCTCCTCGCCGAAGAACACGCTGTAGTTGAAGAAGAACGGACCGATGATCGGGTACGCCGCGGTGCTCGCATAATCCTTCGAGATCACGAACTCCGCGGGGTCGAGCCCGTGCTCGCGCATCGCCTGCTCGACCAGCGGCAGCTTGCGCATGAATTGGGCGGAGAAGCCGCCGACGGTGGATTGCAGGATGATCGACACGGGTGGTGTCCGTTCAATGGATGCGGCCGGCCGGTCCTCGTGGGTCGGTTGATCGGCAGCGCGGGTTCAAGGCAAGCTCGGTTGTAGGACAGGCAAGGAGAGCGGAATGTGATGGCCGTCTCAGTCGTCAGCACGGCGCGCGTCGATTTTCGCGAAGCCGCGGAATCGCGCCGCGCATCGGCGCGGGCCTTGCGCGCCATTGGCGCGATGCCGGCGATCGTGCTTTCGCTGTGCGCCTCGCTGCTGGTGGCGCTGGAGACGCCGAGCAA
>Ga0102590_1003723_pt1 | contig 14472 bp, 13 predicted proteins | sample AraplaMF_Col_mMF_FD_76859 | JGI IMG/M metagenome (GOLD analysis project Ga0102590, IMG submission 76859) | Arabidopsis root microbial communities from the University of North Carolina, USA - plate scrape MF_Col_mMF | ecosystem: Host-associated > Plants > Roots > Endosphere | place: USA...
GCACCGGATTTGAGTGGCTGTGGCGTATCAAGGAAGAGCCCTATCTCTGGCGTCGCTACTTAAGCGACGGCATGGCCTTGCTCGCATTGCTGGCCACTTCCGTGCTGCCGTTGATGCTGAACGCGCGCCGTTTGCGAAGCCTGCAAGGGCTCTCGATCGTACGACACGAAGATCACGGTTCCGTGACGATCGCCCTGGTCGGCGCTGCGGTGGCCGCGCATGCCGACGGCGCGATCGAACAACTTCGTGACGCGCTCGATAGCGGCAAAAGGTTGATCATCGACGTTTCGAATACGAAGTATGTCGATGCGAGGTTCTTCGGCTTGTTCCTAATGGCGCGAAAGCAACTGGCCGGTCGTGGGCAGAAATTGCTGTTTACCGGCGCGTCCGCCGGCCTGCGGCGGATATTCCGCCTCAACAGATTTGAATTCCTCCTGTCACCGGAAGTGTGATAGCGGAGAAAATACGATCGTTACCCGGCCGATATAGGCCGTGCGACATTCATTCAGGGTCAAAGATGAAGCAGCCAGCCGGTCAGATTTTGCACGTTCGCCGCGGACTTGTTCGCCGCGGACTTGCGCTCCTGTTCGTGATGTTTGTCGCGGGTTGCGGATCGCCGGAGGAACGCGCTCAAAGCTACTATGAGAGCGGAATGGCTCTTATTGAAAAGAAGGACGACCTCAACGCGCGCCTCGAGTTGCTCAAGGCCGTCAAGTACAAGAGCGACAAGGTCGAAGTCTGGCGGGCTCTCGCCGGGATCGATGAACGAACCAAGGCAACATCGCTTTTCCTTGATTTGCGCCGCATCGTCGAATTGGATCCCAACGATCTGAATGCGCGATTGAGACTTGCGCGAATGATGGTGGGCGGCGGGGCGGCCGAGGCCGCGCTTCGGGTCGTCGATGCCGCCAACGAGGGCGACAAGCCGAATGCGGAGCTTCATGCGCTGCGGGCCATCATTCTGTTGCGAACAAACGACAATGCCGGCGCCGTCCGCGAAGCGCAGCGCGCCTATGAGATCGATGCGGCCAACGTCGACGCGATCTCGTTGCTCGCCTCGAAAAAGGTCTCCGATGGCGATCTGGATGGCGCCTTGAAGCTGCTGGATTCGGTGCCGGCCGCTTCCAGGGACGAAACGCGCATTACGTTGCAGAAGATCGATGCATATACGCGCAAGAAGGATCTGGCGAAGGCCGAAGAATTGTTGCGCAAGCTGATCGAGCAGAATCCTCAGGAGGCGACGTACCGCGCCCAGCTTCTGCAGCTTCTCCTCGCGCAACGAAAATTCGTCGAGGCCGAGAAGGAATTCCGGGCGAGGGCTGAAGCCAACCCGGCCGACAGCAAGCTCGGGCTCGACTTGGTTCGCTTCCTGATCGCCACGAAGGGGGCTGATGCCGGCAGAGCCGAGTTGGAAGCGCGAATCAAGGCAGGCGGCAATGACTTCGACTACCAGATCGCATTGGCGGAACTGGATGTTGGGCAGAACCGGGCGGGCGCCGCCGTGCAGGTCTTGCAGAAGCTGATCGAAACCGCCGCTACTCCCGACAAGAAGCTCGCAGCCCAAGTCAAGCTTGCAGAGGTCCATCTCGCAAAGAACGACAAGGCGGCTGCCGAGCCCTTGATCGCGGATATCCTCTCGAAAGACCGCCGAAACAGCGGTGCGCTGCGGCTGCGCGCCGCTCTGAGCGTGGATAAGGGGCAGTTCGACAGCGCCATTTCCGATTTGCGCGAGGCGCTCAATGACCAGCCGAAGTCAGTTGAATTGCTGTCGCTGATGGCGGTGGCGTATGAACGTAGCGGAAAGGCCGAGTTGGCCGACCGTCAATACGCCGATGCGTTGAAATCATCCAACGCCAATCCCGATGTCGTTCTCCGATACGTTGCGTTCTTGCAGCGCAAGGGCGAGTTGGCCCGTGCCGAAGAGATTTTGACGGACGCAGCCAATCGCAATCCCGCAAATCTCCAGATCTGGTCGTCGCTTGCGCAGGTCAAGTTGAGCCGGCAGAACTGGTCGGGAGCTCTGGCGATCGCGGACGCGATGGGGAAGGTCGATCAGGGGCGGGTGATTGCGGACCAGATTCGCGCCGCAGCGCTCGCCGGTCAGAACAAGATCGAGGAAAGCATTGCAGCGCTGGAGTCGGCGCACAAGGCGGCGCCCGACGCCCCACAGCCTGCGCTTGCACTTGCCTCGGCCTATATGAAGCAGGGCAAGCCGGAGAAGGCCACAGCCCTGCTGCAGGCCATCAGCGACAAATTCCCGTCCAACGCTCAGCTTCTGGTCTTTCTTGGGCAAGCCAAGTTGGCGGAAAAGAAAAACGATGAGGCGTTGCAAAGCTTCAAGAAGGCCGTCGAGCAGCAGCCCAAGGAGCCGGCGGGTTACAATGCGCTGAACGAATTCTACGTGCAGAACAAGAATTACGATGCGGCTGACAAGATACTCAAGGCCGGACTTGCGGAACTGCCGGGCAATGTGGCTTTCCGTCTCTCTTTGGCCGGACTGCAGATTACTCGGGGAAATAACGACGCTGCCATAACGCAGTACGAAGCCATTCTGCAGGACCAGCCGAACTCCCTGGTAGCGATCAACAATCTCGTCAGCCTGCTATTGGATAATCGGACCGACAAGCCAAGCCTCGATCGTGCGTTCGAACTGTCAGAAAAGCTCAAGAGCTCCAACGTACCGCAGTTTCAGGATACGTGGGGATGGGCTCAGTACAAGCGTGGCGACGTCAAGGGAGCGATCACCACGCTCGAAGCGGCAATGGCAGCGATGGCGAACCTCTCGGCTGTTCACTATCATCTCGGTATGAGCTACGCGGCTGACGGGCAACCCCAAAAGGCGGCGGAGCGATTCAAGATCGCATTTTCGCTCGAGCCGGAAGGAACGCCACTCAAGAACAGCATTCGTTCCGCGATGAAATAAAGCGCGAGAGCAGAGAGCGGGTTTCTTCCAGGCGAAGGTTCAGGCATTTGCCTGGCAACGCTGTTCGATCGAGGACTGGAGTGGCCTGACGGCGTGAGGAACGAGTCCTCGCGTGCTAATTTCCCGACGGCAGCACAGTCCAGTTGTGGCTAGCGACGAACATCAGGCTGTGGGCGTCCGCGGGGCCGGTGCCGGAAACGGTTGGCGTGCCGGTAATCGGATCGATGATGGTGGCGCCGCCGGTGCTCGCAAACCGATGCTGGTACCGGTAGGTGAGCGACGTCAGCCATTCGCGGGTCAGATTGTAGCTGTAGGTCGCCGACGCCGACACGAAATCCGTCGTCGTGCTCGACGTCTGTCGGTTGCCGCTCGCGGAAAAGGAGAGCGTGGAGCTGGAGTTGAGGGTGTGGGTGAGCGATGCCGTGATCGAATCCCGCTTGAACAAAGAGCCGACAATGCTCGGTCCAACCGACCGGCTGGCGGTAATGGCCAAGGTCGTGCTCTTCAATATTCGATAGGTAAGGACGGCGTCAGCGATCCAGTCGAGTACTGTGCTCGATACGGGGGTGGCGGACGTCACGCCGCCAAATGTAGAACTCGAAACCCCTCGATCCGTCACGATATAGACCGCTCCGGCGTTGGCGCGAAAGGAAAGCAGCGGTGACAAAGTGGCGTCGAACCCAGCCTGCTCGCGAAAAATCTGCACCTGCGTGTTGAACGCGTTGCCGTATTCGAGCAGTTCATATTCGGAGGACAGGTTGATCGACGTGACCGAACTCAGCGAGCGCCGCCAATTACCTCGTGCAAGCGTATCCGTAAATGGCAAGCCGCCGCTCGACGGTTCGTAAGTGGTCCGGGTGGACGTTGCCATCAGCGAAACTGTATCGACAGCGGTGATCGAACGGTCGATTCCGCCGGAGGCCGTAAGCCGATCGATGAAGCCCGAGACGGGTAAGGAGACGCCGAACTCGTTCAGCAGGGCGAGGGAAGTGCTCTGTTGCCGCCAACTCGCCTCGACATACTCCCTGTCGAACCTGTTTTTTTCCTGAGCCTCGTATCGCGTCTTGAATCCATAGTTCAAGAATTCCGACGCGACTCCGGCGGCGCCCGGACCCCAATACTTTCTGTAGGTGCCGTCGGCCGTGAAATTGAACTTGCTGGTCGGCGTACGCATCTGTGCGTCCGCATCGAGTGTCGTGTACGACCCCACCGATCCCGCCGGCGAGTTTCGCAGGTATTGGTTGCTGTTCAGTTCGACGGTTTCGGTCTCGCTGGCCTTTATCGACCAGTCAAACGCAAAGGCCACGGATGGCGCCATGGCAAAGCACACCGAGACTGCTGCGGCAGCTCTCTTCACGTTGCTTCTCGCCCCCGCCGATCGTCAAACCTCACTCAAACAAACGCCGTTCCGGGACCATGATGACATCGCCGGCGCGCAAGGTGATGTTGCCCTCCAGGTCGTTGCCGGCTTCGTAAGCACGATAGTTGAACATGAAGATCGTTTCATCGCCGCCGGGGCCCTTGCGCCGAACCTGGATGCGATTCTTCGCGGCAAATGGGCCGATGCCGCCAGCAAGGGCGATCGCCTGCATCAAGGTGGTTTTCTGTCTGACGACGTAGGAGCCCGGTTTCACGATTTCGCCGGTGATGAAAATCTTGGGCTTCAGGTCGTCCTCGGGAATCTCCTTGGGCGCGGCGACGACGGCCACCGTCACATCCAGATTCTCGTCCTTGTAGTTGTTCTTCAGCCTGTTCTTGAGAATATTCTCAAGCGCCAATGGCGTTAGTCCGCGCGCGCGAACATGGCCCGCCAACGGAAACGCGATCTCGCCCGAGGGGTCGACGACCACCGTCCGGTCGAGCTTGGGGTCCTGCAGGACCGAAATGCTCAGGCTGTCGCCCGATTTCAAAGGCTGCGCTTTTGCCACCCCCGGGGCCAGGAAGACCGCACACAGCAGTGCCAGCAAGATTCGCATGTCGTATCCCCTTAAAGCCCTCGAACGAAACACATTTAAGCCAACATGCTGGGATTTTTTCCCAGCGATGCAGCCATCGTTTAGCCACGAGGGAAGCTAATTGAATACAAGGGCTTAGGGAACCCGCGAGAATTTTTTTACGGGAAAAATGCTATACTGTTGCTTATCCGCAATAACGTTCCGGACGATACCGTCCGAAATAACCCGCTGATCGTTCGCAAAGCCATAAACCAGCGCGGTATCGCACAAGACGTTAATCATGCGCGGGATGCCGCCGCTCGCGGACGAGATCAGCGCGCAGGCCTCCTGGGTGAACAGCGGGCGACGGGCGCCCACGGCCTGAAGCCTGAATGCAATGTAATTGGCCACTTCGCGGTCATCGAGAGGGCGAAGGTGGAAGTCGGAGGAGATTCGCTGTGCGAACTGATGCAGGCCGGGCTCTAGCAAAAGATCGCGGAGCTGGGGCTGTCCAACCAGAATCAGCTGCAGGATCTGGAACTTGTCCGCGTTAATGTTTGAAATCATGCGCAAATGCTCGAGCGCCGCCGGCTCCAGATTCTGTGCCTCGTCGATGATAAGGATGGTTCGTCTTCCGTTGGCGAATTGGCCGTACAGAAAATCTTGCAACTTCTTGAAAAGAATAGGATAGTCCCCGTCGAACGGTTGGCCGAGCGACATCAGGATCCATTGCAGCAATTCCTGCCGGCCCTGCGGGGAGTTCGAGATCAGACCGATGGTGATCGCCGGGCTGACTTTCTTGAGCAGATGCCGGACCAGGGTGGTCTTGCCGGAGCCTATTTCGCCCGTAATGACGGTGAAGCCGGCATTGTTCATGACGCCGAACTCCAGCATCGTGAACGCCATCGAATGCATTTTCCCCCAATAAATCAGGTCGGGGTCGGGGAGTATTGAAAAAGGTTTCTCCCGCAGCTGGTAAAATGCCTCGTACATTGAACTTCCTTAGCCCGGCGACAGACGCTTATAGCGTACTTCGAAGGATTGACCTGCTTCCCTCAACGCATTTCTCCGATCTACGTAAATCCGACAAGGCAGTTGCCAGCGGAACCTAGATTAAGATTGAAGTTTGAAAGTCCAGGACCTGACCAACTATTCATTAAATCCCGGCAAGATCGATGCTAGATTGCAGACGGTAGCAAAGCGCCACCGCTCATTTCGCAGTACAATCAGCCTAGCAGGCTCGCGAACATACGCTCGGACGATACATGCTGCAAAAGGTTGAATTTGAGGACGATTTCCAGCCGCTGCAAGAGGACCGCAGCTATCTGTTGCAGCCTGCTTTCTATTGGGAGCTGATTCAGCGGCGCTGGGTCTATTTCATATTGCCGTTCGTGACGATCCTTGCCGCTGGCGCCGCGGCGGCCTTGCTGTGGCCACCGACCTATCTTTCCGAGGGGCGGATCCTCGTTCAATCGCAGCAGATCCCGTCCGAACTGGTGCGGCCCACGGTCACCAGCGCTGCGCAGGAACGTATTCAGGTCATTCAGCAGCGGACGATGACGCGGGACAACCTGATCGCGATCGCCGACAAGTTCAAACTGTTCCCGGACAAGCGTACCTTGATGTCGCCGACCGAACTCGTCGCGGAGGTCAAGAAGAACACGAAAATCGTGCCGGTCGACCTTCAAATCGACTTCAAGCAGCGGTCGCGCGCTGAGAATCCCACCATCGTCTTTTCGGTCGGGTTCGAATACAGCAATGGCGCAGTTGCCGCCCAGGTCGCCAACGAGTTGATGACGCGGATTCTGAACGAGGATCTTCGCGATCGGACCAGCCGCGCCACGGATACGACGAAGTTCCTGGGGCGGGAAGTACAGCGACTGCAGGCCGAGAACTCCGCGCTCGATGCCAAGATCGCGCAGCTGCGCATCACACAGGGTAGGCCGGCGTCGTCCAACGGTGCTGACCAGCCGACGGCGACGCTTACCCAGCTCAAGTCCGAACTGATCCAGAAGGGCGCGCTCTACTCGGAGCGGCATCCTGTGATTCAATCGCTGAAGAAGCAGATCGAAGCATTGGAGAAGGTGGCGGCTGCGCCGGTCCCCACCAATGACGCCGCGACCGCCGCCGCCAGCCTCGAGGGGATGGTCGCCCAACAGGAGAGCCTGCAGAAGAGCCTCGACGCTGCGTCAGCCAAATTGGCCGCGGCGCGGCTCGGCGAAAATCTCGAAAAGGACCAGCAGTCGGAGAAACTCGAAATCATCGAGCAGCCGACGGTTCCGCAAGAGCCGATCAAGCCCAACCGGCTGAAAGTCCTTGCGATGGCTTTCGCTGCCGCGCTCTTTGGCGGCGCGGGGCTAGCAGTGCTGATGGAAATGCTGGACAAGGGAATCCGCCGGAGCAGCGATCTTTTGTCTCTTGTCGACGGCCAGTTGATCATTTCCATACCATACATCAGTACGGCTGCCGAAACGCGGGCGAGGAGGCGACGGATACTGGTCGGTCTGGGAGCCATCGCGCTGGTGGCGATCGGACTGCTGGTGGTCGTCTATCTTTTCCTTCCACCGCTTGACCTGATGATCGCCAAGGCCAGGGTGGGGCTGTTTCGATGATTCGCGGAGACGCGCAGTGGATCCAATAAAGCAGGCCGTCGAACTCGCGCGAGCGGCGGAGGGAGTACAGCGCCCGGCGACGTTGGGCGGGTCCCCACTGGCTGCCGACGGGCCGTCGCAGCGCTCGTCCGAATCGCCGTTCAAGGAAGTGCGCCTCAGGCCGGACCATCTCGAAGCCCATCGAATCGTGGCTCATGGCACGTCAAGTCCGAACGGGCGCTATTACGACATGCTGCGCACCCAGGTGCTGCAGGAGATGGACAAAAAGAGCTGGCAGTTTCTGGCCGTAACTTCGCCGACCGCAGGGTGCGGAAAAACGGTGACGTCCTGCAATCTCGCGCTGAGCATTGCCCGTCTGCCGCAGCGATCGGTCCTGCTGGTGGATCTTGATTTGCGCAGGCCCGCAGTCGGAAAATACCTGGGCATCGGCGACAATGGTGGCGTCCTCAGCGTGCTGGAAGGACGCGCCGCGCTTTCATCGGCGGTCGTGCAGGCAAGCATCGGCCCGAATGGCATTCTGGTGCTGCCCGGATCGGTCTCGTCAAACTCCTCGGAATGGATGGCCTCTCAGACGATGGGGGCGCTGCTCCAGACCATCAAGCGAGACTTCCGGTCGCGCATCGTCATCTTTGACCTTCCGCCGATGCTGCTCGGCGACGACGTGATTTCAATCCTGCCCCGGATAGACGCGACCTTGCTCGTCGCCGGCATCGGCAGCACATCTGTGTCCGACATCAAGGAGTGCCAGAAGCACCTTCGGCGCAGTCCGGTGGTGCGTGTCGTCGTCAACAAGGCCACCGAGAGCGTAGGGTCGTATTACGGCTACTACTAGCGAGCTCTACAATCGAATATCTGCTGGCAGGAACGCCACGATTTCCGCCGCTGGCACGAAGTATTTGGCGATGTCGCGGGTTTCCGATTTTCCGGTCTCGGGACGGGTTTGTGACTGCGATATCTTTCGGCTCATTATTCCCAGCAGACATTTGCGTTTGACGTCAAATACCCCTGATCCGGAATTGCCTGTACGGGCTACGTCGGCGATCACCGTACTGAACCTGTTGCGGGTTCCTTCCGGCAGTCGATCGGGCGCCAAGATGTGAGAGCGCACCGCAGACCCCGGCACAATGGTCACGACCTCTTGTCCGGGTCTGGGCGGCTCGGTGCAGATCGCGTTTCGCCGAAGGCGCAAGCGCACCGGAAGAAGCGTTTCCTCAACGGCCAGCAGGGTGAGATCGGTTCCCTCCAAACTGCCCTCCTTGACGACATGCGTGGGGTATTCGAATCCCTCAATTGCGATCTTGGGCCGCGTCAGCCAGGTACGGCCTGCGACGTGCGCTGCCGTAATGAAAAGACCTTTGCCAAGATAAATGCCGGATCCCGGCCCCCAGCTTTGCATCGGCGTCTGATGGATGTTCACTGCATACGGTAGCAACGTATCGTCAGCGCTTTGCGCGAAGGCAGGCTGCCACATCACCGCCAGAACAAGCGCGCCCCGAACGAAGGGGGCTAGCACTGACCTCGCGGGGGATCGAGCGAATGCCAAAATTACCTGCAGGGTTTGCACGCCCGTCTGTGAGCCAACTTCAGCTTGCGCCGGTAAAGAATTTGAGCTCCTGCGGCGGGATGGCGGCAAGCAGATCACGGATGAATTGATCCTGCAGCTTGAACGATGCGTCCTTTGTCAGGCCGATCGTCGAGACCCGTATCAGGGCTCCGTCGGGAACGATCCCGCGCAGGCCATATTTCAGCCGGCTGAGTTGATGATCGACGACGCCGTTGGCGATGTCGTTGCCGATCCGCAGCCAGTAAGTGACCGGCTCGAAACGCGATTCCCTTGCGGCAATCAATCTGGTCATCTTGATGGGTTGAGCGCCGTTGCGATAGCTGATGGCAGCCTCGGTCTTGTCCGAGATCCGGAAGCCATTGGCTGTGTAGCAAATCTCCGGGCGATGGGATTTCAGCCGATAGTTCTGCACCGGACCGTAGGCGACCATCAGCATGACGATGTTGCCATGTCCGTCGGAATAGCCCCGGCCGACCTCTTGGCTATAGATCTTTCCGGCGAACGGATCGGGTTGGACATAGGCGTCCGGATCGGCCGGACGAACCGGGCTGATCTCCGGAACCAGCGTCCATGTTCCGAATTGCCGGGGAATGACGGTTTCAAGACTGGGGGAAGCCGCGGTGCGGGCCATCAACTGACGGGGCGCCAATACAGTCGCGAGCACGGCGCACCCGACGATTGCGATGCACGCCAATATTATATGAATTCGAGGGTATTTCACTGAGGCCACGCACAATCTGCGAGAGTTAATTGCATCGGCTATTTCAAGCAGGATATACGTGAACCGGCCTGTTTTGCAGTCAAAAGATAGAGATAAACGGCGCCCTTGCGCAATTAACATAAATGGCGGAAATGACAGCGAAAAAGCGGTGGCAACTCGACCCGGAGCGGCTGGCCGTCTAGTTTTGTCGGGGATCAAGGCGCGGCCGGCCTGTCATACAGGCCTCTCGGCCCATTGGATGCACGGAGTTCCCAGATGAAGGGTATGTCCATCAAGATCGCCCGGCTTGCCCTTGTGCTGGCTTGCGGTGCGATCGCCTTGGCGGGGTGTGGCAAGAAAGAGCAATCGGCGGCTTCCAAGGGGCAAGTTGTCGCGCGTGTCGGCGATGAAGTCGTGACCATCCAGGATCTCGAGAACGAGTTTCGGTGGGCGAACGTGACGCCCGACAAGCAAAAGGAACCCGAAATCGTCAAGCGCGTGCTGGGAGATCTGGTCGTACGCAAATATCTTCTCCGTCAGGCCATGGCGGCGAAGCTCGATCGCGAGCCGGGCGTGCTGCTGGACATCCTGAGGTCGCGCGAACAGATTCTCGAAAATGCCTATCTGCAACGAACTGCGGCGGCCAAGGCGCCGGGCAAGGCCGACATCGACAAATACATGGCCAACAACCCCGCGAAATTCGCCGACCGAAAATTGCTCAGCGTTGAACAGATCGCATTTCCGTTCGGCCCGACGACCCAGTCCTTCATCGAGGCCAACAAGGACGCGAAGTCGCTCGACGAAATAGATCAGAAGCTCACCGCCGCCGGCATCCCTCATGGCCGGCAAATGGGAGCGCTGAACAGCGGCGATCTGCCGCCGGAGTTTTACGGATTGATCGAAGCCAAGAAGGTGGATGACGTGTTCTTCGTGCGGACCGGCCCGAACGGCGTGTTCTTCAAGGTCAAGGGTGAAGAGCGGCGCCCGCTTGAAGGGGAGGCTGCAGCCAACCTGGCCCGGCAGTTGATGCGCGCGGACGCGATCAAGGCCGAGCAGGGGCTTGCGGCCTATTCCGCAAGTCTCGAAGCGAAATACGAAGGCGACTACGCCAGGATCATGCAGCCGGGAGATGGCAAGAAAAACTGAGCGCGCGATGATCCAGCCGCGTTGCCGCAGCAAGGTTTCTCAAGCATATCGACATGAAATGACGACGTTTTTTGATGTGTTGACCGTTACCTGCTTTGTTGCGCTGGTGATTGTGTTTTTCCAGTTCACCTCGCGCGACAATCGAATCTTGCTGCATTTCATGCTGGCCGCCATCGTATTCGCCGTCGCCAACCAGGTCGGCAACGCCGGGTCGTTCTACCTCGCGCTGATCCTGATACTTGCTGGCGCCGGTTACGCGGTTTTGATGGCAAGGCGATGATTGGCTTGTTCCATTTAATGCTATCGGTAAGCTGGGAACTGTAACCTGTTGGTTTTGGAATGACATATTCGCAAGCAATGCCATCGGCCAAGGCGGGTTTCCTTGCCCCTTTTCTGTGGCCGGCCCTGCTTGGCGCCTCGGTCATCGCTGCCTATGCCCAGACCGTACTTGGTCTGATCGATGGACCCTGGCAGACCGAGCAGGAAGGGCACGGTCCGCTCATCATCGCGGCCTCGCTCTGGCTGACCTGGCAATCGCGCGAAAAGTTGCGGGCTGTCGAACTTTCCCCGGCTCCCGTCATGGGATGGATCGCTCTCCTTGGCGGCCTCGTCATTCTCTATCTGGCCAGGATCCAGCAGGGGCTGGTCACCTTCGAAACATTTTCCGTGATCCCCGTCATCATCGGGTGTGTCCTGATTTCGGCCGGTTGGCCTACGTTGCGCATCCTCGCGTTTCCGATCGGCTTCCTGATCTTTGCCGTGCCGATGCCCGACTGGCTGGTCGATGCCCTCACGGTCCCGCTGAAGGTGTTCATTTCGAACGTCGTGACCAACGTGCTCTATGCGACGGGTTATCCGGTCGCCCAGAACGGCGTCATGATCATGATCGGCACCTATCAGCTCCTGGTAAAGGACGCCTGTTCCGGAATGAATTCGATCTTTGCATTGTCCGCGATCGGCGTTTTTTACGCCTATGCGTTTCGCTGGCAGGAGAAGATCCGCAGCCTGCTCCTTCTTGCGGCAATCATACCGATCACCATCATCGCAAATTTCTTTCGCGTTTTCGCGCTGGTCCTGATCGCCTACTACCTCGGGCCGGACATGCTCGATGGAATTCTGCACGACATGACCGGCATCGGCCTTTTCGTCGTCGCGGTCATTCTGATGTTCCTGTTCGATGCCTTTCTGGGCCTTTGTTTTGCGCTGGTGCGCCGCTTCAGAAAGCCTGCCGCGCCGGCGACGCCAGCCTGAGAATTTCTCGGGTGTCCCGCGGCGAGGGGCGTCTCTGGTCCAGCCCGTCCCGCATGCGATTGGGCCAAGCCGAAATAAATACCGGCGGTGCGGCAAAGTAACCCCAATTGTGGTTTAATTTATTTTCGGTAGCTGCACGTTTCCGCTAGTATGGCAACGGCGAATCAGTGCCGCGTTCGTTTTACACACACAAAAAAATCGGAACCCTTCATGCTTATGAAGACGAACGCGGCTGCCTTGGCGGCGGCACTCTTGCTTGCGGGCATCCTCCACGCAGACGCGGCCTTGGTTCCCTACGCTGACTTCGGTTCGTGGAGCACGGCTGTGCCTGGCTACAATTCGCTCGCGATTCCAGATCCGGGTCCATCCGGATTTGAACATTTCGGAAGCGGTTCGGCTTCTGTCAGCTATGGCGGCATCCTGTTCGCAACGAATTCCGCCCTAAGCAACGGAGACTTCTTCAACATTGGATCGGCGTTCAGCGGCTTTCCCGCGGTCCTGTCCTCGCAGCAACAGACTCAAGGCGTTCCGAATATCCTGATCACGCTAGCGGCCCCGGTAACGGCGTTCGCGTTGAACTTCGATACGTTCTATGGAGCCGACGTGACGTTCACGCTCTCCAATGGCGAGACGCTGACGCTTGGTAGCGGAGCAAATGCGTATGATCTCAAGGGCTTTTTTGGTGTGGTCGACAGCAATCCCTTCAAGACGATTTTGGTGACGTCGGAAGATCCCGTCTTGAACATTAATGGACTGAATTTCGGCGCGGCGGTGGCGCCCATCCCGGAGCCCGCGACCTGGGTCATGCTGATTCTTGGCTTCCTCGGGATTGGTGTTTTTGGCGCCCGGCGACACGTGCGCCACGCCGCGGCGTCCTGACGCTCAGAGGAGCGCGCGTTGCGCTAGAAGCAGCGCCGCCCCTGGCTGTCGTGCATCACATAGTCCGTTCCGGGGGACGGATAATAAAGCTGCCCGCATGCGCCGGAATTGACCGGGTAACCGATAATGTCGAGCTTTCGGTCCAGCCAGTTCGGCGAGGCGGTCTGGTCGCTGCTGCCGCGTCCGTAATACCTTCCGCTATATTGTCCGCTGAATCGCCCGCCATACTGGCCGGCGTACTGCCCGCCGTATCGGCCGCTATACTGCATGTTGACCTGGCTGGCGGCCGGCTGCGTCGCGCCAATAACAGCCGCGACCGCCAGTAGAGAAATGGACATCCTCATCTGACACCCTTGAGCATGAGATCCAACGCAGCCGGGCTACTCCGTCGGTTCAACTACCCGGCCTAGCCTCAATCAGCGCAGCAAGTTTAGCCGCTTCCTTGTCTGCATCATGGCGTTGCAAAACCCGCTGCCGGGCATCCTCCCCCATTCGCGTGATGGTTTCCGGCGCAGCGCCGAGACATTTCGTCATTGCCGCGGCCAACCCCTCGACGTCGCCGGCGGCCACCAGCCAGCCATGTTTGCCGTGTTCGACCAGTTCGGGGATGCCGGCGACGAAGGTCGTAATAACGGGCCGGCGCAGCGCCATGGCCTCCATAAGGACGACCGGAAGGCCTTCGGCGAAGCTCGGTAATACCAGTGACCGCGCTGCGAGAAGTTCGTTGCGAACCTCGTCGCTGCTAATCCAGCCGGTTATCCGCACAACCCCCGCCAAGCCGTATTTTGCGATGAGCGTCTCGATCTCGCCGCGCATTTCGCCATCGCCGGCGAGCACCAACTCGAACTGCATCCCGCGCTCCGCCAGCAGCCGAGCCGCCTCGATCAGGAGCAACTGCCCCTTCTGTTCACAGAGCCGGCCCACGCAAACCAGTCGTCGTTCACCGCCCGCAGTGATTTCAGCGCCGGGCTCATGGAAGGCCGGCTCAAGTCCGCAATGCACCACTTCAATCTTGGGCCAATAAACGTGGGAGACATTGCGATAGAGCTGGCTCCGCCCGAATGAACTGACGGCGACGACGAAGCGCGCGCGCCGGATTTTCTCAGGCAATGCGATGAACTTCGGCTTGTCGAATTCTTCAGGTCCGTGCGCGGTAAAGCTCCAGGGCGGCCCGCCCAATTCGCCGACCAGCATCGCGACTTCGGCAGAATTGGTTCCGAAATGAGCGTGCAGGTGCTGCACCTTTTCGCGGCGCAGCCACAGGGCGACCTGACAGGCTTCAAAGAGATAAATCAAATGAACGGGGAGGGGGCGTTCAGCGCCCCAACCAATCCGCAACGTAAGGGCAATCGCGCGATACAGGCCGACAGGATTGGTTACCAGAATGCGCAGGAATGCGACGAGGAGCGGCGTGGCGCCGCCGCGCAGAACGTAGCGCGTGCGTGTCTGCTCCAGCCGGTCTT
>Ga0102590_1003734_pt1 | contig 14429 bp, 9 predicted proteins | sample AraplaMF_Col_mMF_FD_76859 | JGI IMG/M metagenome (GOLD analysis project Ga0102590, IMG submission 76859) | Arabidopsis root microbial communities from the University of North Carolina, USA - plate scrape MF_Col_mMF | ecosystem: Host-associated > Plants > Roots > Endosphere | place: USA...
TGCCGCTTACGCTGGCTTTCCGCCCCCCAGGCAATAGAAGGCAATAACGGTAAAGTTTCCCGCCTGCTATGCCGGGTCATGCAGCTGGGCGAACCAGACGCCAGCGGCCGACGCTCACCGGTAGAAACGGCAGAGACCTTCACCCTGGAAGTGGATATGGTGATCAAGGCAGCCGGACAAACACCTTTTGAAACGCTGGTGAACAAAGAACAGCTGCAGCACCGGCAGGGAAAGATCAGCATTAATGAACATTGCGCCACCAATCTGCCCGGCGTATTTGCCGGCGGCGATTGCGTGAACGGAGGTAAAGAAGTAGTAGATGCCGTACAGGCAGGTAAAGATGGCGCCAAGGCAATACTTGACTATATCAGCGCCAACAGCTAACCGCTAAAAGCTATTCATATGGCCGACATTTCAGCAAACTTTCTTGGCATTAAATCGCCCAATCCTTTCTGGCTGGCCAGCGCGCCGCCAACGGATAAAAAGATCAATGTGCTGCGGGCTTTTGAAGCCGGCTGGGGCGGCGTAGTATGGAAAACACTGGGTACCCAGATCAAGAACGTTTCTTCCCGCTACTCAGCCGTTGACTATAACAATACCCGGGTAATGGGCTTCAATAACATCGAACTGATCAGCGACCGCCCACTGGAGCTGAACCTCCGGGAGATCAGGGAATGTGTGCGCCTGTTCCCGGACCGCGCAATGGTGGTTTCGCTCATGGCGGATAACGATCGTGACAGCTGGCATGAAATGATCGCTAAAGTAGAGGATACCGGCGCACATGGCATAGAGCTCAATTTCGGCTGCCCGCATGGCATGAATGAAAGAGGCATGGGCTCCGCCGTAGGACAGGACCCGGAAATTGCCCGGATGGTGGTAGAGTGGGTAATGGAAAAAGCGACTATCCCCGTTATCACCAAGCTAACGCCTAATGTGCATTCTGTGGTGCCCACCGGCAAAGCAGTGGTACAGGCTGGTACCAACGCGCTGTCGCTGATCAACACCATACAGTCTGTAACCGGTATAGACCTGGACACCCTGGTGCCCAACCCTAATGTAGGGGGCCATTCGGCTTTTGGCGGCTATTGCGGCCCTGCAGTAAAGCCCATTGCGCTGAAAATGCTTACCACCATCAGCCAGGATCCTGTTACTTCCCGTGTGCCGGTTTCAGGCATCGGCGGTATCAGCACCTGGAAGGATGCTGCTGAATTTATGCTGCTGGGCGCCACCACCGTACAGGTATGCACCGCTGCCATGAAATATGGCTTCCGCATCATAGAAGACCTTTGCGAAGGGCTTAACAACTGGATGGACGGAAAGGGTTTTGCCACTATCTATGACTTCATCGGCAAATCGGTAAACACCATTACCAAATGGGAAGAACTGGATATTAACTACCACATTATCGCCCATATCAATCAGGATAAATGCATTCACTGCGGGCTGTGCTATATCGCCTGCGAAGACGGTTCGCATCAGGCCATCAACCTCTCTTATGGGAAACCCTATAATACCTATACCGTAAAAGATGAGGAGTGCGTAGGATGTAACCTCTGCAAACTGGTTTGCCCGGTAGAAGACTGCATCAGCATGGATGAGCACCGGAAAGGAGCAGAATACCTTAACTGGCAGGAGTACCAGAAAAGGGGCCTGCCGTTGAATGACCATTAATTATATTTTTTTCCCATAAACCCATTGTATTTTAGCAAATTCTCAAAAGTGTCAAACGGACTCTTGATTGTTCTGAAAACTTTGATTAGGTTTGATTTATTGTGCTAAATCGTTTTATAACTAGCACGAAGAGAGCAACAGATCGTAAGATCGTAAACCAGAGAGACTAATTTCCACTATCATCCTTGGAAGGCAACTAATCCGTAGTTACAACCGTATACTATTGTATCCTGTTTAGATGAACAGGCCGACGATACATAAACCGTTTTTTGATAGAACAGTGAATGAGAACGGGGCGGGCCTTCAGGCCGGCCCCCTTTTTTTAGCTATCAGGCTCAGGGGCTTACAGGTTTTACACCCGCCGCTTGTAACTTCCCTACGATCTTGTCGCCTATCTTCTTTCCCTGGTCCTGACCTTTCTCAATAGCATCGCGGTAATGAATGCCGCCATACAAGCGGGAGATTGCCGCTTCATTGGCCGCCTGCATAAAGGAGCTGAAGTTCCGTGCAGGGATCCCGAACATCACTTCTGAATCATCTGTAAAGGCAACGCCGTCGCCCAGCAGATAGGTCAACACACCTGCCGTAGCAGTAGACATTACACTATGTCCGCTGGTATATTCCGGGAAAGGAGGCGTTTGCAGCAGTGGTTTCCACTTGATATCTATATAACGGTTAATAAAGGTCTCGGGCCTGATACGATTGCTTCTGTACTTTTCATCCCAGCAGCTGATAAAGGCATCCATTTCTGTCATGGCCGTCAGCGTATGCAACAATATAGAGCGGTCAAAATCCAACCCGGCTTTTGCTGCGGCAATGCTGGCGATGTTCATCCAGTGACCACCGGGAGTGATCTTCTTGAACCCGATGGCCATGTGCCCGGCAGTAGACACGGCAAAAGGATTGCAATCCCAGAAAGAAGCAATGGTGAGCTCTTCCTGGCTAGGCTTCAGCGAAACAGTGTACACTTCTTTACCCAATGCATAGAAGGCGCTGGCAGTATCCTTGCTGAAAGGAACCGGAGGCGGCGGCGCAAATTCGTCACAGGTGTCGATGATCATCGGCCGGATGGTTTTCCAGTGCGGCTCTACGGCTTCCATATAAGCCGGCGGCGTAGGGTACCAGTAACCCTCACCCTTTACCGGCGTATAACGCAACCGGGCGCTCAGTCTGTTATAGCTATCTGCCTTAGACCAGCCCACTATCTGCAAAGCCACTGTTTTAGCCACGGCAATAGAACTATCGATAAGGGAAGTCTTTATTTTTTCTTTCTTTAATTCCTGCAGCAATTTTTTCTGCTGTTCTTCCAGCATAAAGCCGGAGGGCAGCATCAGCCGGCCTGTTTCCAGTATGCAATAAACAGCTGCTATCCGGTGATCATACGCACCGGCCTTTGTATTGATAACAACATTGGGATAGGATTTCATATAGCCGTTTCCCCGGGGTATGTCCGGGTTATTCAGCGATACGATCTCATATGCGCCTGCAGTACAATAAGCATAATAGCGGGCCGCAGCGGGTGGATTTACCACATCATGGAGCATTACCATGGTAAGGGCAAATACAGCGGGTTGAATCCTGTCCCTGAAATCAGCAGCCGGCCGCTGGGCATATCCCAGCTGGCATAACAACAATAATCCTAAAAACCATTTCCGCATAGCTTATTGCGCTTTGTATAAAAAAATACCGGTGTTATTCACGCCTATCATGATATACTTTTCTTTGTTGATGGTCAGCTCCGCGGCTGATTTTACGTCGCCCGTAATGGAAAGACCTGATACAGCGGGGGGCACGTAAGTGAAATTCCCACTGCCATCGCCTTTGAGCAGGCAGCCGTAACTGGCGTCTATGCTGCCCAGTTTTAAGCGGTTATCGCTGTGGTTACCCAGTAACAGCAGATCTGTTTTACCATCATGATCAAAATCTCCTGCTACGGTTTTGGTGATCACGGAGAACTGTGCCTGCAAAGGCAGGGCCGACGCCGTAAACTTTCCGTTATGGTTAATGAAGCAAAGCGAACGAAGCTCAGTAACGCTTAGCTTAGCGGCTTTAGCCAGTTCATCCGGCGAGAAGATGTCCTTTATCGTTGCATCTGCATAGTTGCGGTAAGAAGTGAACTTTTTGCGCATCGGATAGATCTGGTCATTCAGCTCATCGCGGCTTACAAAGGGATAGCTGACGCCTCTTATGTAGCAGTTAAAGAAGGGATCAATGGATCCGTTGCCGTCAAAATCTGCGTAGTACAGCTCCGCAGGTTCCTTTTCTGAAACATGGAATTGGGTGTTCAGTCCCAGGTTACCGGCAATAATATCTTGCTGTCCGTCACCGTTCACATCTGCCAGCGTAAGGCTGAACCAGCATCCTTTAGGCATCTGCTCAAAGTAGATACTGGTTTTATCGCTGAAGCCATCCGGCTTGTTCAGGTAGAGGGTAACCGGCATGAACTCTCCGCAGAGCAGCAGGTCTTTTCTACCATCTTTATCTATGTCCAGCCATTGCGCATCTGTGACCATCCCTTTTACAGGAAGCGGTGTGGCGGAGAACTGTCCTTTGCCGTTATTGATCAGCAGCCAGGAAGGCGGTGCCAGCGGGTATTTTCCGGGTATTACCCGGCCGCCTATAAAGAGGTCGATGTCGCCGTCGTTATCTGCATCACAGGGGCGCACGCAGGATTTGCTGCAGGCGCTCAGATCCGGCAATGCCTGTGGCGATAGGGCCAGGTTACCTTTGCCATCGTTGATGTACAGGGCATCCTGCAGGTTGGGTGAATTAGGCTCAAATAAGGCGTAACCGCCACGGGCCAGGTAAAGGTCGGCAAAGCCATCACCGTTGGCGTCAAAGAAGGCGGCATCAGCGGTGGAGGGCCCGCCCGGCTGATCGAGCGCTGTATTGTTGTTGATCTGATAAGTACCACCGGCTTGCTGCATGTACAGCATACCAGGTTTTGAATAATCGCTACCGATGTAGATATCTTCCAGGCCATCATTATTTACGTCTCCTTTGGCAAATACAGGACCCGTCCGGGAATACATGAACAACATAAGCGGCTGCCGTTTAAAGTCATTCCAGGCAGCCTCCTCGTGTTTATAGCCAATGATCCCTTTGGTTTTGCTGAAGATAGTTTTTTGTACGGCAGGTTGCGAAGCAGGATCTGGCGCAACAGCACTGGCAGCATACTCCACCACCAGTTGCCGGTTGACCGCCACATTATTTAAACGCTGTACCACGTTATCAGGCCAGATAATACGTATGGAATCCACTTGTTGCGCATGACCCAATCCAAAGTGCTGGCTGGCAGAAAGTGAGGACAAATAACCTCTCCCCGTATTCACTTCCTGGTATTGCAATGTGCCGTTTGCATATACATACACCTTGGCTCCAATAGCAAATGTATTGCCGGGTTTACCTTTCAGCTTCAGGGTAAGATAACTCGTACTGTCTTTTTCTCTGGCCATGTTCCTGTAAACTGAAGGTGGCTCATTGATGTTACTGACAACAAGATCAAGATCTCCATCATTATCCAGGTCGGCATACACTGCCGCGCCGGACACGCCGGTATTCTCCACGCCCCAGTCCTTTTGCTTATTAGAAAAAGTAAGATTATGCTCATTTCGGAATACATAGTTCATTAAGCTGGTGGAGGGCATGGCTGTGACCAGGTCCATTAACAGAATAGGTTCCCTGTTCATGGCTCTCTTCAGCCGGTAGTCGCCCCAATAGCGTAAAAAATCTTTATTGGTATAATCGCGCAGATAGCCGTTGGTAATAAACAGGTCTTTATATCCGTCGTTATCAAGGTCAGCGAACAAGGGGCACCAGCTCCAATCTGTATTGGACACACCTGCCAGCTGCCCTATTTCGCTGAAGGTGCCGTCGCCATTATTCAGCTGCAGCATATTGCGCATATATTGCTTATAGAGATCCTGTGAGATCATCAGTTCGAAAGACTCATAGTTCTCCTGCAATTGCAGCAGTTTCTGCCGGCGGTTATCTTCTGGTAGCATATCCAGTGTCATTACGTCCGGCCGGCCATCATTGTTATAATCCGCTATATCCACCCCCATAGAAAACTGGGACAGATGGCGAAAACAATTCTTGGCATCGTCTTTAAAGGTGCCGTCGCGGTTATTGATATAGAGATAATCGGGCTCGTTATAATCGTTCGTTACATAAATATCCTGCCAGCCATCCTGGTTAATATCTGCGATACAAATGCCCAATCCAAAGGTAAGCGGAGTTTGTATGATGCCTGCTTTTTTAGAAATATCGGTAAAATGATTATCGCGGTTCTCAAATAGCTTGTCGCCTGCAAGCGTATCCGTTTCATTACGATGTTTGGCGAATTCCATGTTATCGATCTTTACCACATTGTGGTTCAGCAGCATCATATCGAGGTCGCCGTCGTTATCGTAGTCAAAGAAGGCTGCTTGTGTACTGTATCCGGGATCATCAAGACCATATTCTTTTGCCTTCTCTGCAAATTTCAGGTTGCCCTGGTTAATGAAGAGCTGATTTCTTCGCACGTCGCCTCCTACTTTACCGGAGTAGCAGATATAAATATCCAGCAGCCCATCTCCGTTCACATCTGCCATCGTGACTCCGGTTTTCCAGCCTTCCGGCCTTCCTTCCAGCTCTTTGGAAGCGTCTTTGGTAATGTCTTTGAATTTGAGGTTACCCTGGTTTAGATAAAGCTTATTGGGCCCCATGTTGGCGGTGAAGAAAATATCATCCAGTCCGTCGTTGTTGAGATCACCTACGGCTATGCCGCCTCCGTTATAAAAATATTCGTAAGCCAGTACATTCAGATGTTCGGTTTCGCTGATCTCATTGATGAATTTTATGCCGGTATTTTTGGAAGGCAATAACTGGAAAAGGGTCTGTTGCGCCATTGTGTCTACAGCCAGCAGACAGGGTAACAGTGCGATAACAAATATGAGTGTTACGGTGGAACGGTTCATTATATACACTAATTTATCAACAGCACGAAGGGTTTATAAAAGTTAATGCAGCGGATGTGACCATAACATCCGCTGCATTGGTTTTCTGATTATTATTTCACATGCATCATGAAATACTACTATTTATCCCACCACACACGGTGAACCCAATCATCCGCACCTAATCTGCCTACTGCTTCCGCGTAATGGGTAGGATTCAGCGATGGCTCATTAGTTGGATAGGGCTGTCTTCTTGGTATCGTGCCATTGGAGAAGTTGCCCACATATTTTACCGGGGTGAGCACGGGATATCCTGACCTTTTCCAGTTGATCCAGGTTTCTACGTAATTAAAGAATGCGCCGGTTGTAGCCCAGTATTGCTCATTGATCTGCTTCAGCGAAGCATCCAGGGATGTGGTGATCAGCGGGTGCGCTGTAGCATAGGCATCAGCAGCTGTGGCGCTGATAGCGGCATCAGTTCCCAGTGTTGCCAGGGTTTGCAGAGCAGCAGATACACCTTTGGCATAGTGTGAAGCAGCGGTACCGCCTACATTCCAACCTCTTGCAGCAGCTTCCGCCAGCATTAATTCTGTTTCTGCATAAGTCAGCACCAGGATGTTACCGCTTCTGTTGGCATAAATGGAAGTACGCGGGCGGGAATATTTACCGATTGGCGTTGCATCAGCCCCTGAGCCGGTACCTCCCGGGTAGCCAGGAGCTTTGGTGATGTCGGTAGGACCACCATTCAGGTCATAACCGTTAGGCAGGCCTATCTGGACAGCAGGATCTGTATCGCCCGGAGCGGCAGCCTGGTTGGCAGCCAGTCCGGCAGCCGGCACTTCTGCGATCAGGCCCAGCCTGGGATCACTGTTTGTCTTCAGATAATCAATAAATGTTTTGCTCCACCTTGTTTGGTAAATATCCGTGTTATATACCCTTGCCTGGGCATTATCATGGTTGGTGCTGTTCTGTGTAGGTATGTAGGCATTATCGGCGATACCGGCAAATGTTCCGCCTGCTGCAGCTTTCTCTGCCCAGGTCTTAGCCGTGGCCGGGTCTACCTTTGTTAAACGCATGGCCAGACGCAACATCAATGAATAACCAAATTTTTTCCATTTGGCAGCATCTCCCTTATAATACAAGTCGCCGGTAACCTCACCCTGTGCGGAGCCCACTTGTGCAATAGCGGCTTCCAGCTCACTCAGCATTGTATTATAAACTTCCTGCTGCGGGTCATAAGCAGGTTGAGTTACTCCTGTTTTGCCCTGTAATGCCTCCTTATAAGGAATATCTCCGTATACATCTGTCACCTGCTGCAAAATGAGCACCTTCATAATTTTACAAATCGCGTTCAACTTGCCCAGGCTGGCATCATCCTTCGTTAAGTTTGCCGCATCATATACCATACTGGCAGCACCTGTATAGAATTGATCAGTTCTACCGTAATTGTTATTCCAAAGCCGGCCCTGGTAATCCGGTGTGCCGCTGGACGGCACATACTTATCAGCGTTGGAAAGATAATTTGATTGCAGCGATGATGTTGAAGCCATCGTTTGCGCCCACATACTTGTAAACAAAGAAATATTATATCCTTGTGAGGAAAATGCGTATTGGGCGCTGGTTAAAAGATAGTTCGGATTAAAATTGTCCGCAGGAGTTTTCAGCGGGTCCGTATTAAGCTCGTCGAAATTTTTGTTACACCCTACATGTACGAGCATAGCAGAGGCGATACCTATATATATCAGTAGTTTTTTCATGACCATGCTTATTTAAATTTAATATTAACGTTAACACCGTATGTCCTCACGGAAGGTACGCCGGTACCTTCGATACCTGCATATTTAATAACAGTAGCGAATCCTGCTTCAGGATCGATATTGTCGCTGCGTTTTAACAATGTCCACAGATTGCGGCCTACCAGAGAGATCTGAACAGTGCGTATTAACGGTAAATTATTCAGGAGTTTATCCGGGAGCGTGTAACCCAGGGTTACCTGACGTAATTTGATATATTTACCATCCAGTACACTTATTTTAGTGATCTTTTGAGCCAGTGCCTGATAGTAGGTCTGAGCACTTACATTGGTTGTATTTGCAGTACCGTCTTCAAGTACGCCAACAGTAAAGCCAGCATCCCTGTTAACAAGGGTTGACTTGTTCAAGCCGCGGTAAACGCTTTCTGCTGCGGTAGAAGAAAGTATTTTGTTGCCAAAGTTGTAATCAAACAGGAATGCCAGGCTGAAACCTTTGTAATTGAATTCGTTGTTGAAACCACCATAAACAGTAGGTAATACACTACCTGCATTGATTAGTGCACCCTGAACCGGCAGACCTGAGGCATCTACCACCATTTCTCCTTTGTCATTATACTTATAATCATATACCTGTATCTGTGGACCGGCCATCCCTTTTACAAACACGGTGTTGGCAATTCCATGGTTGAAACGATCGGTACCCAGTGAAACAGGTAAACCTTTATCATCTGTTTCCAGCACCATATTCTTTACATAGGTAAAGTTGAAGGAGCTATTCCATGTAAAATCCCTTCCACGAACAGGTGTACCTGTCAGTAATGCCTCCACACCTCTGTTCCGGGTTGAGCCGGTAGGCACATAACCTCTTGTAAAGCCGGTAGCTGAGCTGAAATTGGTCTGCATCACCTCATTCTTGGTCTTGCGGTTAAAATAAGCCACATCAAGACCCAGGCGATTGTCAAAAAACTTCAGTTCTGTACCCACTTCAAGTTCCTGTACTTTATATGGTTTCAGCAAACCGCTGGGCAATCCATCGCTAAACCGGCCCGTAGGCGTTCCGTTCAATGAACCTTCCACCTCATAGTAAATGGCGGTCTGATAAGCGTCCACCGGCTCGCCGCTGGTCTGTGCATAGGATGCACGCAGCTTACCATAGTTTAAGGAGGGGAGATCCACCAGCTCGGAGAAGATGAAACTACCGGATACAGAAGGCGTAAAGATCCTTGTCTGGCTTTTAGGTATGCCAGGACCAGCCAATGTGGAGAATACGTCGTACCTGCCCGTATGGCTTAAAGTAAGGAAGTCTTTATAATTGAGATCTAATGTATAATAACCGGAGTGTGCTTCCTTTCTCCAGAATTTATAATCTCTGTCATAGCTCACCACATTCTTGGGAGCATACAGATAATTAACAATGAACGGTCCGCCGTTAAGGGTTTCGTATTCATATCCGTTCTTCAGCAAGTTGCCGCCGACAGCAGCATCTATACCGAAATCCGGAGTGATCTTTTTGCTGGCGCCCAACAAAATGTCCCCGTTAAGCTGGTAGGTTTGTGCCTGGCTCAGCTCTTCCAACCTGCCGGAGTACCCTGTTTCACTTTGAATGGAATAACTTGTTCCGGTAGGAGTTACCTTGAAAACACGGTCGTTTTGCAGGTCATATCCTAAACGGCCTTGTGCATACAGCCAGCTGGTAAGATCATAGCGGGCAGTAATGGCCGAGATGAGGCGCTTTCTGCCCACGTTATTTACAAATTGATTCACTACGAACCAGGGATTGGTAACATAGTTATCATCGCTGAATACTATTTCCTTTCCACTGGCATCATAGCCGGGTGCTAATATAGACTCGTTGATATTATTAGCGAGGAAGAGGCCATTGTTCGCGTTCAAAGGTCCGTCGCTGATCATCGGTTTGTTCTTCACCTGTTCATCTATATAGTTCGCCAATACTTTTACAGTGAGCCTGTCGGTCACTTTCTGATCCATGGTGAAGTTGAAGGTCTTCCTGTCAAGTCCACTGTTACGTACAATGGATTTATTATCCAGGCTGGAAACAGACAAGCGATAGGTGCCTTTTTCGCCGCCACCTGAAACAGCTACGGTATTAGTAAAAGAAGCGCCTCTTCTGTAGAAGTTGGAAATATTATCCCTGTAAGGTGAATAAGCGTATTGCTTACCATCAAACTGTGTGAACATGGATCCGTCTAATCTGGAGCCCCAACTTAATCTGCCACTGGTTTGCGCACCTGCCGCATTAGCCGGTTTAACACCTTGCTGCCCCTGACCATACTCATACTGGTAATCTGTAAAGTTAATAGCCTGATCCATCGCATAGTTCATGTTATACTCGACAGTGGCAGTACCTTTTTTACCAGACTTGGTGGTAATAATGATCACACCATTGGCAGCCCTTGCACCATACAAGGCGGATGCAGACTGGCCTTTCAGCACCGTCATGCTTTCTATGTCGTCGGGGTTGATATTGGAGATACCGTCTCCATTATCAGCACCACCCCATTCACTGGCATTACCGCGTTGTGTATTGTCAATAGGAACACCGTTTATTACAAAGAGAGGAGAACCCGTAGTGGTATTCATGCTGGGCATACCCCTTAACAGGATACGGGCAGAAGAACCAGCGCCGCCGCTGGAACCGTGTACGTTCACACCGGCCACACGGCCTGCCAGTGAAAGTCCTACGTTGTTTTCCCTCGCCTGTGTCATCAGGCTGCCGTCTACTTTGGTAACGGAATAACCCACTTTCTTTGATTCTTTGGAAATACCCAATGCAGTTACTACGAGCTCGCCCAACTGGGTAGAGGATTCACTGAGCACAAGGTCAAGCGTTGTCTGGTCTGGCGTAACTTCCATGGCTTTGGTTCCATACCCCACCAGGGAAACCTGTAATGTAAATGCACCAGCGGGCGCCTTCAGAACAAAGGTCCCGTCTCCGGTGGATACCGTTGCAATATTCTTTCCCTTTACCTGGACAGTTACAGCGGGAAGCGGCGCCCCGGATTTTGCATCCTTGATGGTGCCTGTTAACTGCCTTGTTTGAGCAAATGCCACTGAGCTAAGCAGCAGCATAAAGATCATCAGACGTAGTTGTCTCATTATTCAGTGGATTTTAGTTTTTGGTTTGAATTAGGCATAGTTATGTCATCATGCCTTTTTGCAGGCATGCAATTCCTGGCCATATGCTGTGGCCCTGCGATGAAGTGTTGTAATTTTCCTGTACTGTTCCTATTACATCTGGTTCCGGTTTTAGTTTAGAGATAAGAGTAGCCTTATGCCTTGCAAAAGGCATTCAGTTGTGGCTATACAATCTGCTTGGGTAGCTGCTATGTGTTGCGATTGGTCACTATTCCTGCATACATTTAATTCCCGATTTTGGTTAGAGATAATAAACTATATGCCTCTTACAGGTAAGGCATGTAATCATTTTCCTATTTGAAAAAAATGTGTACTAGAAAAGATGTTATTTTTTCATTGTTCGTTCCTGATAGCTCCGCTATTTTTCTAGTAGAATAACAAGTCCTGGCTTCTTTTTCATCCCTGTGTTTTTGGTTGATTTTACGCCAATTAATAAACAAATAACAAGTCTGATATGTTCACCTTCAGTCTGAGTATTTGATGGAAATTTACCTAGTTACAGGCGTTAATTTTCATTGCTCCGCTTTCATGTTCTTGTCCACTTAAACGATTTAGTACGTGGGGTCTAAATCTACCACATAATTAATGCTAATTTTCTGTTAAAACAAGTATTATTTTCTCTCAACACGATGGTATTATAAATATCAGGCATAAAAAGGAAATTGCTATTACCATTTTAATTGTATTTGTGACACTGCGCAAAACAGCTGCGTAAGGGTTATGCAAATTTGTAAGGACAACATTTTTGTAACCCTAAACACTTTAAAATGGTAATTACTGTAAACAAGGACATCTTTCACATGGCTGGCGATCCTGCATTCCTGAAAACCGGTTCAAGCGGCACCGCTGAGTCTAATACGGCCTTCGCGGCATTCTCTCCGAAACTGATCGCCCAAAAAGATGGCGGGTTTATTATCATTGAAGGCATTGGAGAAATGGGCCAGGATAACATCCAGCAACCCGGTTTTGGCTTATCCCTTTATATGGAAAAATTTCAAGGCGTCTCAGAAGAGATCCCCATCTTCTCCGGCCTGGCGGCGGTGGGGATCGCACAGCCTTTCAAATTCAAGATTACACTACCGGTAGGTACATACGCTCCTAACGGCTCAAGGTGGAATTATGTCGAGTTTCATTTATCCGGACAGTCACCCGTTATAACGCCCTTCTATACGGACCATTTTGACCCATCTACCACAGCGGATAATGATATCTGGACCTTTGCCTTCAAATACCAGGTACCTGCAGGCCCCTGGTATGATATCAGGGTTACCCGTGTTACTGTAGAATATAAAGAAATTGGGAACTGATTAACAGCCTCCTCTTTTATCACATCTCCCCGGCAGGTCCGGGGATTTTTTTTTAAATTAAAGGTGATACTCCCGCCGTTTCTGACACTATTATTAAAAACCGAACTGATATGCAGGAAAAAGAAGCGATATGGCTCACAGCGATCTACCGGGAAACCTTTCCCCAGGTGGCCAGGGTAGTACAGCGGCTTGGGGGAGATCTGGACACCGCAAAAGACCTTTTCCACGATGCGCTGGTCATCTACCTGGAGAAACGAAATAACAATGCCCTGGATATCCAGGTGTCCGTAAAAGCATACCTCGTAGGTATTACCCGCATACTATGGATGCAAAAGTTCAGGCAAGACTGTCGGCAACAATCGCTGGACACACTCGGTGATCAGCCGGATATACCGGCAGACCTGTACGCGCCTGAAGCAGATAAAGCCCGCTCTCTGCGCCAATACCTGCAGGCCGCGGGTAAAAAGTGCCTGCAACTGCTACAGGCCTTTTACTATGAACAGCGGTCCATGGACGAGATTGCCAGGGAGTTTCACTACAGCACCGCCCATTCTGCCACCGTACAGAAATACAAATGCCTTGAAAAGGTAAGGGAAGCCATTAAACGGTCTGATATCTATGAGGAAGCAACTGCATGAAATACAGGAAATAGATCAATACCTGCTGCAGGCAATGCCTGCTGCCGATAAGCTGGTGTTCCAGGCAAGAATGCTTACCGATACCAGGCTGCAGGAAAATGTCCGCCATCAACAGGAAGCGCACCATCTGATACGCCAAACAGGCCGGGAAGCACAACGCGAAAAGCTGGCAGTCATACACAGCCGCTTATGGGAAACAGATGAGGCCTTCCGCGCTGAGATAAGCTCTATATTCAAATAACACATCCGTCATGCTAATACCTACCGTCCTCGATAACACAACGCGGGGGGCTTATGATATTTATAGCCTTTTGCTGAAAGAACGCATTATTTTCCTGGGCGCTGCCATAGACGACCAGGTGGCAAACCTGGTGGTTGCGCAGCTGCTTTACCTGGACAGCGAAAACCATTATCCCGTGAGGCTCTATGTGCATTGCCCCGGCGGCAGTGTGTACGCAGGCCTTGCCATTTATGATACCATGAAAATGATGAAATCCCCGGTTTCCACCGTTGCCGTTGGTTTTACCGGTAGCATGGGCACCGTATTGCTCACCGCCGGCGCAGCCGGACAACGATATGCATTACCCAATGCCACCATTCATATGCATCCTACCAGCGGCGGAGCCAAAGGCTATACAGAAGATGTAAGCATTGCCTACCGCGAGCAGGAAAGACTGCAAAACCATTTGTTTGACCTGATGGGCAAACACTCCGGCCATACACGTGAAGAGATTGAGGCCAGCTTCAGGCGGGACAAGTTCATGAACGCTGCAGAAGCCAAGGATTACGGCCTTGTAGATGAAGTGCTGGGTGATACAGCGGAATTACAACCACTCTCCATGCTGAGTAGCCATAAAACGTGAGGGCGCCGGCTATCCGCCAAACGCCCTCCGTTATTCAACACAGGATATAGGTAAAAGGGTTACTTAACGAGGATCAGCTTTTTACTTTCTGATACCCCGCCTGC
>Ga0102590_1003735_pt1 | contig 14423 bp, 14 predicted proteins | sample AraplaMF_Col_mMF_FD_76859 | JGI IMG/M metagenome (GOLD analysis project Ga0102590, IMG submission 76859) | Arabidopsis root microbial communities from the University of North Carolina, USA - plate scrape MF_Col_mMF | ecosystem: Host-associated > Plants > Roots > Endosphere | place: USA...
TCAGCGCGACGTCGTCGGCGCCCTTGCTCTTGGCGACCAGCATCGTGGCGAGATCGGCGATGCCGAAGGCCGAGCCGCCCGCGCCGACCTTGGCGGCGGAGACACCGGAGCCCTTGCCGACCTCGATCGTCAGGTCGATGCCGGCCTTCTCGTACCAGCCCTGCGCCTTGGCATAGTAGAACGGCGAATGGTCGGCCGTCGGCGTCCAGTTCAGGATCAGATTGACCGCCTCGCCCGCGCTGGCGGGCACCGCCGGCAAGCCGAGCATCAGGGTCACGACCGCCGCCTGCAAACGCTTCATCGCATCTCTCCTCGTTGCCGCGACCCGGCTTGTCGCTCTCCCCATGTGAGGATACCAATGCAACAAGGCCGCCCTCAACTTGTCAACTGTTTGGTTGGAAATGCCCGCAAAACGTTCAGGCGACACCGTGCCGCAGCGGCGCGATCCCGTCGCCACCCGCAAGAAGCTGCTCACCGCGGCGCGCCAGGAGTTCGCCCGGCACGGCCTTGCTGGCGCCCGCGTCGACGAGATCGCGATGCGCGCCGGCGCCAACAAGCAGCTGGTCTATCATTACTTTGGCGACAAGGACGCGCTCTACCTCGCCGTGCTCGAAGTGGTCTATGAGGACATCCGCGAGCAGGAGCGCAGGCTCAATCTCGAAGGCCTGCCGCCGGAAAAGGCGATCCGCAAGCTGATCGAAGCCTCGTTCGACCACCTGGCTGCAAACCCTGATTTCATCGTGCTTTTGAACGACGAGAACCGCGGCGGCGCCCGCCACGTCCGCGGCTCGACGCGGCTGGAAGCGATGCATTCCCCGCTGGTCAAGAGCGTCTCCCACATCCTCAACGAGGGGGTGCGCTCGGGCGTGTTCCGCAAGGGCATCGATCCCGTCCAGCTCTATATCTCGATTGCGGGCCTTAGCTATTTCTTCTTCTCCAACACGCCGACGCTGTCGGCGATCTTCGGCAAGGACCTGTCGAGCCGGGCCCAGCGCCTCGCCCGCCGCCGGCACGTCGCCGACCTCGTCCTGCATTCGCTCCGGCCCTAATCAACCAACTGGTTGAAACTTGCCGCAGGCACGGTTAAGCTGGCGACCAGCGGCAAGGCGGCCGCCGGCAACAGGGAGCACTCGGTGACAGGAGACGGAGCACGCACCACGCGCAGCTTTGCGATCATCCTGGTCGTTCACCTCGCCGTGCTCGTGCTGTGGCAGGTCGCGGTCGATGCCTTCCATGTGCCGAAATTCATCCTGCCCTCCCCGCTCGCGACGATCCAGACGCTGGGAACCGCAAGCTATGCCTGGGGCGCCAACACGCTGGTGACGGCGATCGAGATCCTCGGCGGCTTCGCGCTCGGCGCCTTCGTCGGGGTGGCGCTGGCGGTGATCTTCAGTTGGGCACCGCTGCTCAGCATGGCGCTGCTGCCGCTGTTCGTGACGCTGAACATGATCCCGAAAGTCGCGCTCGGCCCGCTCTTGATCGTCTGGTTTTCCTACGGCATCGTGCCGAACATCCTGATCGCGTTCAGCATCTGCTTCTTCCCGATCCTGCTCACCACCGCGCGCGGCTTGCGCGAGGTCGAGCCTGACCTGCTCGATCTCGTCAAATCGCTGCGCGGCTCGCGCTGGATTCTGTTTCGCAAGATCCAGCTGCCGGGATCGCTGCCTTACGTGTTCTCCGGCATGAAGGTCGGCGCCATCCTCGCGGTCGCCGGCGCCATCGTCGGCGAGTTCATCGCCTCCGAGCGCGGGCTCGGCTACCTCATGATCCAGGTGCAGTCCTCGCTCGACACGCCGGCGATGGTAATGGCCGTCGTACTGCTGACCCTGCTCGGGGTCGCCCTCTACGGCCTGGTGCTCGTGCTCGAACGCATGTTCGTGGTCGGCGATGCGAGACAGACCTAGGAACGGCAGACTTGAAGGATAGAACCATGCTGCTCACCCGCCAGACGCTGCCGAAAACGATCCCCGACATCGCGGCACTCGACGATCTCCTGTGCCGGCCGACCCAGGCGCTGATCGACGACCTCGCCAAGGTGGAAGGCGACATCATGATCCTCGGCGTCGCCGGCAAGATGGGGCCGACGCTGGCGGGGCTTGCGAAAGCTGCCGCGCCGGATCGCCGCGTCATCGGCGTCGCCCGCTTCAGCGATCCGGGCGTGAAGGATTGGCTACACGCCCGCGGCGTCGAAACCATCAACTGCGATTTGATGGACGAGCGGGCAATCCAGGCGCTGCCGAAGGCGCCCAACATCGTCTTCATGGCCGGCCGCAAGTTCGGCGCCGAGGGCGATTTGTCCCTGACATGGGCGATGAACGCGCATGTGCCCGCTCTGGTCGCGCAGGCCTTCCCGTCGTCGCGAATCGTGGCGTTCTCGACCGGCTGCGTCTATCCGTTCGTGCCCGTCGACGGCAAAGGCGCGACCGAGAACATGGCGCCGAACCCGCCCGGCGAATACGCGCAGTCCTGCGTCGGCCGCGAGCGCATGTTCGAATATTTCTCCCGTAAGTTCGAAACGCCGGGCCGGCTGTTCCGCCTCAACTACGCGATCGACATGCGCTACGGCGTGCTGCACGACATCGCCACGAAAGTGCTCACGGGCACACCGATCGACGTCAGCCTCGGCCACGTCAACTTCATCTGGCAGGGCGATGCCTCCGCGCAGGCGCTGCGGTGTCTTGCCCATTGCACGGCGCCGACCTCGCCGATCAATGTCAGTGGCCACGAGATTCTCGCGGTACGCGATCTCGCGGCAAGGTTCGGCGCCAGGTTCGGCCGTGCTCCGGTGCTCTCAGGCAAGGAAGAACCGACAGCGTGGCTCACCGACACATCGAAAGCGGTCGAGCTGTTCGGCCTACCGGTCGTGGACACCGAGCAGCTGATCGCCTGGACCGCGGACTGGGTGTCCCGCGCCATGCCGAGCCTCGGCAAGCCCACCAAATACGAGGTGCGCGATGGACGCTACTGACGGCCCGACCGTCATCAAGCTCGGCGTCGAGGATGCGATCGCCGCGCTCGCGCTCTCGACCGAAGCGCACTGGAACCAGACCGAGGAGGACTGGCACGTCTTCCTGCACGACGGCGTCGTGTTCGGCATCCGCGACGGCGCTCGCCTGGTCGCCACCGCCGCCTTGCTGCCCTACTCCGGCAACAACGCCTGGATCAGCATGGTGCTGGTGTCGGCCACACATCGCCGCCGCGGCCTTGCCACGCGCCTCGTCGATGCCTGCCTGGAGACGGCACGTAAGAACGGTCTGACGAACTGGCTCGACGCCACGCCCGACGGCGCCGCCGTCTATGGTCCGCTCGGGTTCACGCCGACGCTGCAATTGCGCCGGCTGAAGCTGGTGAACCCCGCACAGGAAACTTCGGGATCCCCCCCGGTCGCCCCCCTCGACGCGCTTTGCGCGCGGGACCGGCGGGCCACCGGGGTCGACCGGACCGTTCTCCTGACCGCCTTCGCGCAACGCTCCGGTTCGCGCATCGTCGCGGCACACAGATGCATCGCGCTGGTCCGCGACGGCCGAACCGCGCGACATATCGGCCCGCTGTTCGCGGACAACGCCGCAGAAGCGCTGGCGCTGGTTGATGCGATCGCGCGATCCGAGACCCGCCCGCTGCTGATCGACGCGGTCGCCTCGCAGGCTGCGTTCCTCGAAGGATTGACCGCATCCGGCTGGACCATCGAACGGCCGTTCCAGCGCATGCGGTTCGGCCCCGCCACCACTGCCGGCGAAGAAATGCCATTCGCCGTCGCCGGCCCGGAATTCGGATAGGACATCATGCACCACAGCCAGATCAACGCCGACATCCGCAAGCTGATCGCCGAGGGCACCGTGATGCCGGCGCATCCCCTCGCGCTCACCCCCGAACGCCAGCTCGACAAGACGCATCAGCGCGCGCTGACGCGCTATTACATCGACGCAGGATCCGGCGGCCTTGCGGTCGGCGTCCACACCACGCAATTCGCGATCCGCGATGTCGGCCTCTACCGTCCGGTGCTCGAGCTCGCCGCAGAGACCGCCGCCAGCTGGACCAAGCGTCCGCTGGCGATGGTCGCAGGTCTTGCCGGTCCCACCAAGCAGGCAACCACCGAAGCCCGCACCGCCCGCGACATCGGCTATCATGCGGGCCTGCTCAGCCTCGCCGCGATGAAGAGCGCGTCCGAGGACGAGATCATCGCGCATTGCACGGCGGTCGCCGCCGAGATCCCGCTGATCGGCTTCTACCTCCAGCCGGCCGTCGGCGGCGTCATCCTGTCCAGCCGGTTCTGGCAGCGCTTCGCCTCGATCGACAACGTCATCGCGATCAAGATCGCGCCGTTCAACCGCTACCGGACTCTCGATGTATTGCGCGGCGTCGCAGCCGCAGGCGCACTCGATCGCGTTGCGCTCTACACCGGCAATGACGACCACATCCTGCTAGACCTGATGCTGCCGTTCGACCTGCGCGCCAACGGCGTCACCACGCGAACTTATTTCAAGGGCGGCCTGCTCGGCCATTGGTCGGTTTGGACCGCGAGTGCCATCAAGCAGTTCGAGCGCTGCAAGGCGGCGCGGCACCAGGACAGCGTGCCGGCCGATCTGCTCGCGCTCGATGCCCGCGTCACCGATTGCAACAGCGCCTTCTTCGACGTCGCCAACAACTTTCACGGCTGCATCGCCGGCTGCCACGAGGTGTTGCGGCGCCAGGGCCTGATGAAGGGTCTGTGGTGCCTCGATCCGGACGAAGGCCTCAGCCCCGGCCAGCGCGAGGAGATCGACCGCGTCACGCGCGAGCACGCCGATCTCAGCGACGATTCCTTCGTCGCCGCCAATTTGAACAAATGGCTGGCATGAGCTCAAAACCCTTCATCAGCCTGCAAGGCGTCCGCAAGGTCTACCGCAGCGGCGGCGCCGAGTTTCTGGCGGTGTCCGACGTCACCATGGACGTGCAGGAAGGTGAGCTGGTCTCACTGGTCGGCCCGTCCGGCTGTGGCAAGACCACGGTGATGAAGATCCTGGCCGGCCTGCACGGCGCCGACGGCGGCACGGTGAAGATCGGCAACGCCGAAAGTCCGTTCGATCCCACCCGCGACATCGGCATGGTGTTCCAGCAGGCGCTGCTCTTGAAGTGGCGCACCATCCTGGACAACGTGCTGCTGCCGGCCGAGATCGTCGGCCTGCCGATCAAGGCCGCGCGCGAGCGCGCGCGTGACCTGCTCAACCTCGTTGGCCTTGCCGGCTACGAGCAGAAATATCCGCAGCAGCTCTCCGGCGGCATGCAGCAACGCACCGCGATCGCGCGCGCCTTCATTCACGATCCCAAGCTGATCCTGATGGACGAGCCGTTCGGCGCGCTGGATGCGCTGACGCGCGAGCAGATGAATCTGGAGATGCTGCGGATCTGGCGGGAGAGCGGCAAGACCATCATCTTCGTCACGCACTCGATCCAGGAAGCGGTGTTCCTGTCGTCACACTGCGCGGTGCTGACGGCGGGCCCTGCGAAGATGGCCGACTACTTCCCGATCGACCTGCCCTTTCCGCGCGACCTGCCGCTGAAGACGACCGACGCGTTCGGCGCCTATGCGCGGCGCATCTATGCGAAGCTCGGACTGAGCGCGGCCTGAGGCGCCCTCTCAAAACTCTCCGCCGACGCCGACATAGGCGGTGTGCTCGGTGCCGCCGCCATTGCCATAGCCGCCCACGACGGTGAGAGGCATCGCGGTCTTGAGCCGATGTGCGAAACCGACACCGAAGCCGCCTTCGCCGTGAAACGCCGAGCCGCGCACCTGCCAGGTGGTCTTGCCCGGCGCGGACGGCATCGGCGCACTGGCAGCGGCAACCGCGGCCGCTATGCCACGCCGCGCCTCGGTCAAATTGTTGCCGATCTGCGCCTGAAGCGAACCGATCTGCGATTGGAAGCCGGAGGTGATGCCGGAGAGCTGGCTCATGTTGACGGCGTCGGTCGGGTTGACACCGGCGGCGACATTGGTCAGGCGCCGCTCGTTGCCGGCCGTGCCGAACGACACGGTGTTCGCAGCGGTTGCGATCGAGCCGGCACCGATGGCGACGGAATTGGCTCCCGATACGGTGGCACCCGAGCCGAGCGCGGTCGCGTTGGTCGCACTTGCATTGCTGGAGTTGCCGACCGCGACGGTCCCCTCGCCGTTGGCGGTGCTGAAAGCACCGACCGCCACCGCGACGTTGCCAATGGCATTGCTGTTGTTGCCGAGCGCAGTTGCGAAATTGCCTGTGGCGGTGCTGCTGGCGCCGATCGCCGCGGCGTTGGTGCCGGTCGCGGTGCTGCCCTGACCGTAGGCCGTGGCAGCGGCGCCGATCGCGCGGCTGCCGGCGCCGGTCGCGGTTGCGAACTGGCCGCTCGCCCTGCTGTCCTGGCCGGTCGCGGTGGCGAAATCGCCGTTGGCAAAGCTGTTGGCACCTGTGGCAGTTGCGCTGTTGCCGGCGGCGGTGGCACTCGCGCCGGTCGCGGTCGCGGCCGTGCCGGAGGCGAGACTGCTCGCGCCCGTCGCAGTAGCTGTCGCCCCGCTCGCGAATGACGACTGGCCAAAGGCGCTCGCGCTGGCGCCATTGGCGGTCGCGTGTGAGCCGCTTGCCGTGGCGCCAAGGCCGGTGGCAGTCGCATTGTCGCCGAACGCGCCGGCCGACAGGCCGGTGGCGGTGGCGGCGTTGCCGATCGCGGTTGCGTTATCGCCGTTCGCGCCGGACAACGAGCCGACCGCAACGGCGGCATTGCCGGTGGCGTTGGATGAGTAGCCAAAGGCAGAGGCGAAAGTCCCCGCTGTCGTCGCGCTCGGCCCCACCGCTGTCGCAAATCCGGATGGCGCGTTGTTCACGCCACCGCCGGCTGCTTAGTCCGCGGCCAGCGCGGAACCGGGGTGGAGAAACGTGGTCGCGAGGAGAAGAGCGAGGCAGGACACGATCGGGCGGAGTTTTCTCCCGTCGGCGGTTCCGCCAGTGTTATTCCGTAAGGTCATTTTCGACTCCATTCCCTGCTGAGCAAGGTCTGGAGGAACGGTCAAAATCCCACATCAACCGTAAGGTTGAGAAACATGACGGGCGGCATCCCGCCATCGCTTTCTCGGCGGAATGTTGCTGGAATACATCGCAGCAAATGATGGTCATGTAGCCCGGATTGCGCGAAGCGTAATCCGGGCTACGAGGGTCGGCGCAGTGCAAAACACCGCGCCCGTCGTCTCGCGATCAGGTCTTGTTGCGCATCTTGCTGAGAAGATAGTTGTCGTAATAGTTCTCCGCGATCTGCGTGTAGAACAGCAGCTCCTTCATATACGCGTCGTGGCTGTCCTTGGTGCGCTTGAACAGATCGCTCTTGGCGGCGAGCTCGTTCAGATGCTCCTGGGTCGCGTTGTAGCAGGCTTCCATCACCGGCTGCGGGAACGCCTTCAGCTCGGCACCGTTGGCGATCAGCCGCTTCAGCGCCGCCGGGTTCACGCTGTCGTATTTCTCGAGCATCCAGGCGCCGGCGGCCGAGGCGGCCTGGTTGACGACCGCCTGGTACTGCTTCGGCAGGCTCGCCCACTTCTCGTCGTTGACAATCACGTGCAGCATGGCGCCGCCTTCCCACCAGCCGGGGAAGTAATAGTACTTGGCGACCTTCTGGAAACCGAGCTTCTCGTCGTCATACGGGCCGACGAACTCGACCGCGTCGAGCGAGCCTTTCTCCAGCGCCGCATAGATGTCGCCGCCCGCGAGCTGCTGCGGCACCACGCCGAGCCGCGCCAGCACGTGGCCGCCCATGCCGGCGATGCGGAATTTGAGGCCCTTGAGATCGTCGACCGTCTTGATCTCCTTGCGGAACCAGCCGCCCATCTGGGTGCCGGAATTGCCGCACAGGATGGCGTGCGTCTTGAAAGGCTTCAGCGCCTCGTTGGTGAGGTCGGCGCCGCCGCCGAAATACCACCAGGACTCCTGATGCCGATGGTTCATGCCGAACGGCGCGCCGGTGGCATAGGCCAGCGCCGGCTCCTTGCCGATGTAGAAATAGAGCGGCGTCTGCGCCATCTCGACGGTGGCGACGCTGACGGCATCGAGCGCCTGCAGGCCGGGGACGAGTTCGCCAGCCGCAAAGGTCTGGATCTGGAATTTGTTGTCGGTGGCCTCGGCGACATATTTCGCGAAGGTCTGCGCGGTGCCGTAGATGGTATCGAGCGACTTCGGGAAGCTCGAGGTCAGGCGCCATTTGATCTCGGGCGCCGATTGCGCGATCGCAGGTGCAGCAACCAGCGTCGTCGCGCCGGCAACCGCGCCGCCCTTGAGGAATGTACGGCGTTTCATGATGGGGTCTCTCCCTTGAAGTAAGTTTCAAATGAACGGCCTTGTACCCGGCCTCGGGTTACGGTCTTCGGAGACCGTTTGCCTGTTCCTATAGCGGAGTTCAAGCTGGCAGGAAGCCGCTTCAGAGCAGCTTCGCTCTCACGAACAGCGCGCGTACGGCGTTGGTCGCCTGCACCGCGAGCATCGCGTTACCGGCGGCGCCTTCGAGCGCCGCGATCGCGTCTTCATGCAGGGAGCGGAATTCCATCCACTCGACCGACTTGAAGTTGGTAAGGAATTGATAGGCCTGGCCGACGGTCGCGATCGCCAGCGTGTCACCGTTCAGCTTGATCTTGAACGTCGTACGCAGCGGGGTCTCGGAGCTCTGGGGATCACTCATGGGCTGCTTCTGGACGAGGACGGCTTAACGAAGGGAAAACGGCAGCCCCGCCGTTCGGCGAATATCAGGAGTCGGTGCTCGCGCGCTGCGCGGCGATAGCCGATCCGCCCAGGCTCGGCACCACGACCAGACGGTTGAATTCGCCGTTGTCCCAGGCCTTGAGGAAACGATCATAGTCCTTGATCGAAACGCAGCCATTGGAATCGCCGCGTGGCCCCAGCATGTAGTTGTGGGTGAGAAGGCCGACGCGGCCGAGCGCGCTGGTGCCCTCAGTCGGCGTCAGGCGCAGCGCCCGAACGCCGTGAAACAGTCTTTCGCGCGGCTTCAGATCGTAGATCGCCGGCGGGGTCGCGCCCACCATGCGCTGGTCGACATGCTCCGGGTCGTCCATCAGCGCGCCCATGCCCGAATGTGCCTCCAACGCGACACCGCTCGGCAGGTAGAGGGCCTTGGCCGAGATGTCATAAACGGCCGTCCGCGAATCGTAGCCGAGGGCGGCCAGATCCGGCGCCTTGCGGAACAAGCCGCTGTCCGGCGTCAGCGAGGCCAGCCTGATCTTGTCGGTGAATTTTTCGAAGAAGCTGCGGTTGTCGACCCTCGGGTTGGTCTCCGCATAGGCTTGGCTGGAGGCGATCTGGGCGGAGAGATCGGCCTGCGGCGGACGCGAGCGCGGCATCGGCACGGCGTCGGCGCGCTGCTGCGAGGGTCTCCTTTCGTCGACGGGGCGATCGTCATCGGTCAGGCTGGAACGCCAGTCATCACCCTGGAGCTTCTGGGCGAGCATCGCCTTGGCGTCGCGCAGCTTGAGCTGGACCGCGTTCAGGGCGGAGCGCTCCAGCGTTCGCAGGCCGAGGTCGCGGGCGGGTGGGTTGCCCGACAGCGACGCAAAACGGTCGTCGAACGAAGGGGCATTAGTGGGCGGCAGCGCGGCAGACACCAGCGGGCTCGAAGTGCCCAAACTCGAATCACCCAAATTCAAACCGCCGAGGTCCGCGACCCAGGCAGCCGCGCCGAGCGCCAGCGCGACGGCAGCCAAAGACAGCAATATCTTCTCGGCTCGCCCGATACGGCGGCGCGACAACAGCCTCTCGGCTTGTGCGGCGTCGGAAACCATCAGATCCCCAAATCGACCCCCGGGGGGACCCACCCCCACCCGAAGACTCTATACCAGCTACCACATTGGGAGCCAAAAGTTAGGCATAATCGGGGCCGGCGAGGCACCAGGAGGTATCCTATGACCGCTCCCTTCGATCTGGAACGCTTCGTCCAAGCCCAGAATCCGGTCTATCGCGACGTCCGGGAGGAACTGGTCCGGGGGCGGAAGCAAAGCCATTGGATGTGGTTCGTCTTCCCGCAAATCGCAGGCCTAGGCTTCAGCGCCATGTCCCAGCGCTACGCCATCGCCTCGCGCGCGGAGGCCATGGCCTACCTCGCCCACCCCGTCCTCGGCCCGCGACTGATCGAATGCACCCGGCTCGTGCTCGCCGTCGAGGGACGAACCATCAACGCGATCCTTGGCGCGCCGGACGACGCCAAATTCCACTCGGCGATGACGCTGTTCGGCGCGGTGTCCGATGATCCGATCTTTGGCGAGGCGCTCGCCCGGTATTTCGCAGGCGAGCGCGACGGCGCCACGCTGGATATCCTCGCAGCGCTTGATCGAAAGGCCTAGCGGCCGGCCCCTCGCTGCAAGCAGCGTAAACCCCGGATTAACACGGTCCCCCTATCGTCCGGAGAATATCTTTCTCCCAGCGCAATTGCCGGACAGATCATGAAAATCGGTACACTCCTGACCACCGCCATCGTCTCGCTCTCGACCGTGGGTGGCGGCCTCGCCGTCTACGTCGCCGCGACGAAATATCAGACGATGGACAGGATCGCCGAAGCGCAAGGCCGGCTCGCGATCGTCCGCGCCGCCAGCGACATCCCGCGCTATCTCAACCCCGAGCGCGGCTTCGCCACCAACATTCTCTACGGGCCCGCCACCGTCGATCCGGCAATGCTCACCGACCATGACAAGCTGCGCAAGCAGACCGACGGCGCCCGCGACAAGATGAACGCGCTGCGCAAGGAGTTGCCCGGCTCGCTCGACGACGGCAACACCATCGGCAGCAACATCGACGGCATCAATGCGAAATTCACCGCGCTCCGCGAGGCCATCGACAAGGCGATCGCTGGACCAGCGGACGCGCGCAAGGACGCCGCCAGGAAGATCGTGGCCGACAACGCCGTGCTCAACGCCGGCGTCACCGCGCTGCTCAACGAGCAGGTCCGCCGTATGGCGATCCTCAACGGCGATGCCTATCGCCAGGCCAACTACGCCAACATCGCCATGACGCTACGCGACATCGGCGGTCTCAATTCCAGCGTGCACAAGAACCTCGTCGGCGCGAAGAAAGTGGCCAACGATGCCGAGAAGGCCGACATGGCCCGCATGCAGGGCCGCAACGACCAGATCGTGATGTCCCTGACGGAATTGCGCGGCAATCCGGCAACTCCGGCCAACGTCGCCGCGGCGCTGGAGACGATGAATTCGAACTATGTCGAGGAATTCGGCCGCGAGATGAAGCTCGTCAAGGACGGCGCCGTCAGCGGCAAATACGAACATGACGTCGACGCCTTCTACGTCGCATCCCAGAAAGGCCTCGGCTCTATCATCGGCGTCCGCGACGCCTTCTACGACAACGCTGAGCAGATCCTCGCCGGTGCCTCCTCCGCCGCGCGCACCAGCTTCGCCATCGCGCTGGCCGGCCTCCTCGCCGTGCTGATCGCCAGCGCCGGCCTCATCGTCATGGTTCGCCGCCGTGTCTGCGCGCCGATCGTCAGCCTGACGACCCGGATGTCGCGGCTCGCCGACGGCGACGTCGCCGAAGAGATCCCCGGCGCCGAGCGTTCCGACGAGATCGGAGCGATGGCCTCCGCCGTCCAGGTGTTCAAGGACAACATGATCCGCGCCGACCGGCTCGCGGCCGAGAAACAGGCCGAAAACGATGGCAAGATGCGCCGCGCCCAGGCGCTCGACGGGCTCACCCGCGCGTTCGAAGCCAAGGTCACCGAGCTGGTCGGCGGCCTGTCCCGCGCCTCCTCCACCATGGAAAGCACGGCGCAGTCGATGACCTCGACGGCGGCCCAGACCAACAGCCAGGCCGCGATCGTCGCCGCCGCCTCGCAGCAGACTTCAACCAACGTGCAGACGGTCGCCAGCGCGACCGAAGAGCTGACCTCCTCGATCTCAGAGATCGGCCGTCAGGTCGCGCAAAGCACCGAGATCGCGGCCCGCGCCGTCGACAACGCCCGCCGCACCGGCGACACCGCGCGCGCCCTCGCCGAAGGCGCGCAGAAGATCGGCGATGTCGTCACGCTGATCCAGAGCATCGCCGAGCAGACCAATCTTCTCGCTCTCAATGCCACGATCGAAGCCGCCCGCGCCGGCGAAGCCGGCCGCGGTTTTGCTGTCGTCGCCTCCGAAGTGAAATCGCTGGCCGGCCAGACTGCCAAGGCCACCACCGAAATCTCCGAGCAGATCACGGCGATCCAGGCTGCGAGCGACGAGACCGTGACCGCGATCCGCAACGTTGCCGACGTCATCGCCGAGATCGACCAGATCGGCACCGCCATTGCGGCTGCGATCGAGGAACAGGGCTCGGCGACCAAGGAGATTTCCCGCAGCGTCCAGGAGGCAGCCCGCGGCACCCAGGAGGTCAACACCAACATATCGGGCGTGCAGCGCGCCGCCGACGATACCGGTGCCGCCGCCCGCGAGGTGCTGGGCGCAGCCGAGCAGCTCTCGACGCAGTCACGCGATCTCGCCGGCCAGTTCGACCGCTTCCTGGGCGAAGTCAGGGCCGCGTAGAAAAGCACATCAATACGGCGGCGCCTTGCGCGCCCGCTGCGCCTTGGCGGCTTCGATCCACCACGAGAGGTCATCGGCAAAGCGCGGGAACGACCGCTCCAACGCCTTGCCGCCCTCGCCGATCGGCTCGCTCTCGGCCGAGAGCGTCTGCGCGATCGGACCGACGCCGATCGTGCTCGACACCACCACCATGCCCATCTCCGACAGCGTGCCGTGCCAGGCGGTGGACGCGCGCGCGCCTGACAGGCGGCCGGCGGAATAGCTCACGATCGCGGCGGGGCGCCAGAACCACTCTTCGAGAAAATGGTCGGTGAGGTTCTTCAGGCCGGGCTGAATGCCCCAATTGTATTCCCCGGTGACGAAGACGAAACCGTCGGCACCGCGGATCTGCCCGGCGAGCTTCTCCAGCGCCTCCGGTGCGGCGCCCTTGGGATATTCCTTGTACATGCGGTCCAGCATCGGCAGGCCAATGGCCTTGGCGTCGATGAACTCGACGTCCTCGCCGCGCCCACGCAGGCGATCGATGACGAAATTCGCAAGGCGGATGCCCATGCGGTCGGACCGGTAGGAACCGTAAAGGACGAGGATGCGATTGCTCATGCCGCAGACCATAGCACAAATCGACGCCACCGGCCTCAACCGATTTTGCCGCGCTATCGTCGCCGGCCGTGCTCCAACGTCTGCGACGGCGCTTCGCCGAACTGGTCGCGATAGCTTCTGGAGAAATCGCTGAGATGCCAGAAGCCGAAGGTCAGCGCGACCGCCTTGACGCTGTCGGCGCCGGCCAGCAGCCGCTTGCGCACCAGCCACAGCCGGCGCAGGCGCAGATAGCGATGCAAGCTCATCCCGCGATAGCGGCGCACGACATCATGCATGGTGCGGACGGACAGGCCGAGCTTGCGCGCGATCTCCTCGCTGTAGATCGGCTGCGAGAGGTCGTCGGACAAGAGCGCGCGGATGTCCTGGAATATCCTGAAGTTCCGCTCGTCGTTGGGACGCAGGGTCCATCGTGCCGGAACGACGCTGTGGAAGGCGTCGTCGACGGCCCCGAGCAGGCTTTCCTGCATGGCCGCAGCCTTCAACGGCACGTCCAACGGGTCGACCGGCTCCGATGCCGCCGCCAGCACCTCCCGAACCACGCTGCGGAGCTGGTCCAGGCCCGCGGCGGTCGTCTCGAAAATCTTGAAGCTCAGGGCAGCTCGCGGCCAGCCACGGTCCGTCACCTCCGGCCTGAACACCACCGAGGCGATCTGCCGCTGGACCTCCTCAATCGTCGTGTAAGCCGCGCCGCCGCTGCCGATGACGACGACAGGACGCATGCGCTGCGTGCCGTTGAACCGGACGGGGACATCGAGGTCATCCATCGTGAACCCGATCGCCGTGCAATTCTCGACGAGCTGGGCGTCAACGACGCGCGGAAACACCCGAGTCAAATTCACGTCGCAGCCGGGCAGCGACAGAATGACCTGCTCAGCCGAAATCTTCCGTACGAAAGGCGTGAACTCGAAATCCAGGCCTCGTATGGCATTTCGGAATTCGTCGACGTCCGAGAAGCGAAATATCTTTGGCGCCAACGCAGGCGCATGATCAGTGCTGTTCATGACAAATGAAGAACCGCGTCGGGAAACGACGCACGTCCGGCGATATGCCGATCTCAATTCCCCCTTTCGGCTTCGCGTCAGACCGAAAGACTCAAATCTCGCTCGTCCAAACAGTTGGCGAGTGTCGAGCGCAAAGGACAAGCGGCGGATCGTGTCCTGCCAGATTTCGATACCGTTTTCAGTGCGCTCAACGGTGCGCGAATACCTGGCGGACTGAAATGTAAAATCCAAATTAACGTCTGTGGTGCGCAATGAAGGTCGTTGGATAGTCGAAATTCATTTTGAGTACAGGCTCC
>Ga0102590_1003736_pt1 | contig 14421 bp, 17 predicted proteins | sample AraplaMF_Col_mMF_FD_76859 | JGI IMG/M metagenome (GOLD analysis project Ga0102590, IMG submission 76859) | Arabidopsis root microbial communities from the University of North Carolina, USA - plate scrape MF_Col_mMF | ecosystem: Host-associated > Plants > Roots > Endosphere | place: USA...
CTATCACGGCACCCAGCAGATCAACCAGGGCCAGATGGACCGCTGGTCGATCGTCACCACGCTGAACTATCTCAGCCATGACGAGGAAGTGGAGATCGTGCTGGCCAAGGCCAAGCACTATCGCACCAGCGAGGGCCGCGACATCGTCAACAAGATGGTGCGTCTCGCCGATCTCACCCGCAACGCGTTCGCCAACGGCGACCTGTCGACGGTGATGAGCCCGCGCACGGTGATCACCTGGGCCGAGAACGCCGACATCTTCGGCGATATCGGCTTCGCGTTCCGCGTCACCTTCCTCAACAAGTGCGACGAGCTCGAGCGTCCCCTGGTTGCCGAATTCTATCAGCGCTGCTTCAACGCGGAGCTGCCGGAATCCTCGGTGAATGTGGCGCTGAGCTGACCTCTCTCGGCGTGTCGTCCCGGCCGAGTGCGCAACGGCGCACGGGGAGCCGGGACCCACACCGCGCGATGTATCGATCGAAGCGACGCCGATAGTTTTCCTGACCCAACGACGGCCGGTGGTTATGGGTCCCGGCTTTCGCCGGGACGACGGATAGGGTGAAATGACCACCTCCAACAGCAAGTTCCGCAATACCAAGGAAGCCCCGACCGAGCCGTTCAAGCGATCGGTTGCGGCCTGCCTGAAGGCGATCGCGAAGTCGCCCGAGCTCGATGTGAGTTTTGCCGCCGAGCGGCCGGGCCTTGCGCCGGGCAAGGCGCGGCTGCCGGAGCCTGCGCGCAAGATGACCAAGCGCGACGCGGCAATCGTGCGCGGACACGCCGATTCCATCGCGCTCAAGCTCGCCTGTCACGATGCGAAGCTGCATCGCAAGCTGATGCCCGGCAATCCGCAAGCGCGCGGCGTGTTCGAGGCGGTGGAGCAGGCCCGCGTCGAAGCGATCGGCGCGCGCCGCATGGCCGGCGTTGCCAAAAACCTCACCGCGATGCTCGACGACCATTTTCATCGCGGCAAGTTCGACGAGATCACCGACCGTGCCGACGCTCCGCTCGCCGACGCGCTGGCGATGCTGGTGCGCGAGCGCCTGACCGGCCTCGCGCCGCCGACGGCTGCGAAAAAGGTGGTCGATCTCTGGCGGCCGATCCTCGAAGACAAGATCGGCAAGCGGCTCGACCGGCTCGACACCCTGGTCGAGGACCAGACCAAGTTCGGCGATGCCGTGCATGATCTGCTGACGGCGCTCGAGCTCGGCGACGAGCGCAACGCCGACAGCGAAGACAATGAGGACAACGACGAGAACCAGGACGGCGACAACGACCAGTCCGGCGCGGAAGGGTCGCCCGATTCCGACGCCGCCCAGGAGATGAGCGCGGACCAGGCGCAGGCCTCGTCAGAGGAGATGAGCGATAGCGCGATGGAAAGCGCGCAGGCCTCGACCTCCGACACGTTCGACGACGGCGAGCTCGGCGACGACGAGACGCCCGGCGAGGCGACCCGTCCGAACTCGCACGGCAAGAACGAGCCGCGCGGGCCGGAGTACCACGCCTTCGCACCGAAATTTGACGAGGTCATCGCCGCGGAAGACCTCTGCGACCATGACGAGCTGGAGCGCCTGCGCGCCTATCTCGACAAGCAGCTCGCGCACCTGCAGGGCATCGTCGCCCGTCTCGCCAACCGGTTGCAGCGCAAGCTGATGGCGCAGCAGAACCGCGCCTGGGAGTTCGACCTCGAAGAGGGCATCCTCGACCCCGCGCGCCTGTCGCGCGTGGTGACCGACCCGCATCATCCGCTGTCCTTCATGCACGAGAAGGAAGCGACCTTCCGCGACACCGTGGTGACGCTGCTGCTCGACAATTCCGGCTCGATGCGCGGACGCCCCATCACGGTGGCCGCGACCTGCGCCGACATCCTCGCGCGCACGCTGGAGCGCTGCGGCGTCAAGGTCGAGATTCTGGGCTTCACCACCCGTGCCTGGAAGGGCGGGCAGTCGCGCGAGGCGTGGCTTGCCGCCGGCAAGCCGGCCAATCCCGGCCGCCTCAACGACCTTCGCCACATCATCTACAAGTCGGCCGACGCCCCCTGGCGCCGTGCGCGAAAGAACCTGGGCCTGATGATGCGCGAGGGCCTGCTGAAGGAGAATATCGACGGCGAGGCGCTCGACTGGGCGCACAAGCGCCTGCTCGGCCGTCCCGAGCAGCGCAAGATCCTGATGATGATCTCCGACGGTGCGCCGGTCGACGATTCCACGCTGTCGGTCAATCCCGGCAATTATCTCGAGCGGCACCTGCGCCACATCATCGAGGAGATCGAGACCCGCTCGCCGGTCGAGCTGATCGCGATCGGCATCGGCCATGACGTGACGCGCTATTATCGCCGCGCGGTGACGATCGTGGACGCGGAAGAGCTCGGCGGCGCCATCACCGAGAAGCTGGCCGAGCTGTTCAGCGAGACCAACACCGCGCCGACGCAACCGGCCGGCCGCCCGCGACGCAAACTGCATTCGTGAGCGCGCTTCGATCCCGCCGCAGCTTCCTTGGCCACGCGGCGGCGGGATTTTCCACTCTCGCACTCTCGAGGCTGGCGCAGGCGCAGCCTGCGACCGTGCCGCCGCCGCCGCGCGGACCGGTGCCGCCGCCCGAGCACAGCGTCACCGAGCCGGTCAGCGTCGAGGTCAACGCGCGGCCGATTCCCAATTTCGAACCGCGCGATCGCTCGCGCGTGCGGTTCGGCTCACTGCAATATCGCAGCGGCCTGGTGCTGACCTCTCCCTTTCGCGGCTTCGGCGGCCTGTCCGGCATCCGGCTCGATCCCAAGGGCGAGCGCTTCCTCGCGATCTCCGACCAGGGCGGCTGGTTCACCGGGGCCATCCGCTATTCCGGCGGCAAGATGGTCGGGCTCGACGACGTCGAGGCCGCGCCGGTGCTGGGTCCCGAGGGGCGGCCGATCACGGAGAAGCGCTATTGGTATGACACCGAGGCGCTCGCGCGCGACGGCTCGACCGTTTACGTCGGGCTCGAGCGCGTCAACCAGATCATGCGCTTCGATTTTGCCAAGGGCGGCACGCGCGCCCGCGGCGAGGTGATCCCGTCGCCGGCGGCGATGCGCAAGCTGCCGACCAACAAGGGGATCGAGGCTCTCGTCGTCGTCCCGAAAGGCCAGCCACTGGCGGGCACGCTGATCGCGCTGTCGGAGGGCGGCTTCGATGCCGACGGCAATCTGATCGGGTTTCTGATCGGGGGCCCGACGCCGGGCCAGTTCAGCATACGCCGCACCGACAAGCAGCTTATCAGCGACGCGGTGCTGCTGCCCTCGGGCGAGCTGCTCATCCTCGAGCGCAAATTCTCCTGGTTCACCGGCATCAACATCCGCATCCGGTCGATTCCCCTGAAATCGATCGCGCCGGGCGCGCTGGTGGACGGCCCCGCTCTGTTCAACGCCGATCTCGGCCACGAGGTCGACAACATGGAAGGCATCGACGCCCACGTCACGCCGGAGGGCGAGACGGTGCTGACGCTGATCTCCGACGACAATTTCTCGCTGCTCCAGCGCACGCTGCTGCTGCAGTTCACGCTGGTGGAGTAGGGCCTCCGCTGTCATCCCAATTTCCACTGTCGTCCCTGCGCACGCAGGGACCCATACCGCGTGATTGATCGACTGCGGTTGGTGCGGATTCCGAACGATCAGTCTTCGCCAAACCCCTCCCTGGGGTTATGGGTCCCTGCGTGCGCAGGGACGACGGCGGAATATGCGGTGCGGGCTTGTGACTACATGACGCGCGCAATGCATGGCCGTGCCGGCGGTCATGCCCGCTGCGCGGCTGGCAATTCGCCGTTCACCGACTAAACTTCATGCAATCGCTTCCATTCCTCTCATCCCCCGGAACCCCCGCATGAGCGCCCTGTTTTCCCCGATCAAGCTGCGCGGCCTGACCTTGAAGAACCGTCTCGTGGTGTCGCCGATGTGCCAGTATTCGGCCGACGACGGCGTCGCCACCGACTGGCACTTCACCCACATCAACAATCTGGCGCTGTCGGGCGCCGCGATGTTCTGCATCGAGGCGACCCATGTCGAGGCGATCGGCCGCATCACGCCGGGCTGCCTCGGGCTCTACAGCGACGCCGCCGAGGCCGCGCTGAAGCAGATCCTCACCTCGGTGCGCAAGCATTCCTCCACGGCGATCGCGATGCAGCTCGCCCATGCCGGCCGCAAGGCTTCCAGCGCGCGGCCCTGGGACGGCGGCCAGCTCATTCCCGAGAGCGCCGGCGGCTGGCAGACGGTGGCGCCGTCGGCGCTGCCGCACAAGGACGGCGAGGCCGCGCCGCTGGCGCTCGATGCCGCGGGCATCAAGCGTATCCGCGACGCCTTCGTCGACTGCGCCAAGCGTGCCGCGCGGCTCGGCATCGACGCCATCGAGCTGCACGGCGCGCACGGCTATCTCTTGCACCAGTTCCTGTCGCCGATCTCCAACAAGCGCACCGATGAATATGGCGGTTCGCTCGAAAACCGCATGCGCTTCCCGCTCGAAGTGTACGACGCGGTGCGCGCGGTGTTCCCGCACGACAAGCCGGTCGGCATGCGGGTGTCGTCGACCGACTGGGTCGAGGGCGGCTGGGACCTGGCGCAGACCATTGAATTTTCCAATGCGCTGAAGTCGCGCGGCGTCGACTGGATCGATGCCTCCTCCGGCGGCGTCTCGCCGCTGCAGAAGATCACGCTCGGCCCCGGCTACCAGGTGCAGTTTGCGGAAGCCATCAAGCGCGAGACCGGATTGCCGACCATCGCCGTCGGCCTGATCACGGAAGGCAAGCACGCCGAGGAGATCGTCGCGAGCGGCAAGGCCGACATGGTCGCGCTTGCCCGCGGCATGCTCTACGACCCGCGCTGGGGCTGGCACGCCGCGGCCGAACTCGGCGGCGAGGTCGAAGCCCCGCGGCAATACTGGCGCTCGCAGCCCTCGACGCAGAAGGCGCTGTTCGGCAAGACCACGTTCGGGGCGAGGTAAGGGTCTTCACCTCTCCCCGCTTGCGGGGAGAGGTCACATCGCATCGAAGATGCGATGTGGGTGAGGGGGACTCTCCGCGAGTCTATCTGCTGCCGTCCCCGCGGCGACTCCCCCTCACCCCAACCCTCTCCCCGCAAGCGGGGAGAGGGAGTGAACCTTCCCCCTCACGCATCCGTAAATCCCCTTAGCTTCCGCCCCCCGCAAAACTGGCCTAACCTCCGTGCACTCGCGGCAACACGGAGGCTGGCCATGCGGTTTCGGGTTCGGAAGGCTGCCCATGTTTTCGAACGCGTGGGTCTTGCGGTCGCGGGAGCGGCGTGCGGGCTGTTCGTCGGCGCCTATGTCGGCTCGGCCATCGCCGTGCTCACCACGCAGGGCTTTCTGCTGCTGATGATGGTGCTCGGCTTCGTCGGCTTCTATCTCGGCATCGACACGCCGCAGCTTCCCTTCGACGAGGCCCACAGCCACATCGACGCCGCGGAATTGCTCAGCTCCGCCGGCACGCTGTGCGCCACGCTGACCGCGTTCGCGTCGGTGGCCGTCATCGTGCTGCGGCTCGAGCCGCACATGGTCTGGACCTGGCTTGCCCTGATCGGCTGGATCGGCGGCGTCGCCATGCAGATCGTCGCCGGCGCCAAGGCGCGGATGCGGAAGTAGCGCTAAAACACCACGCCCACCCGCGTGCCGCGCTTCCAGGCGATGCGGCAGCGCTTCCTGGTGTTGACGTGCAGGAGCTCGAACCTGTCGGGGATATTCACCTGGCCGCCGAGATCGACGCAGGCTCCGCCCGCCGAATAGTCGATCAGCGTGCACGGGATCACCGGCGCGCGCGGGTCGGTGATGATCTTGGCCTGGCGGGACACCAGGCCTGCCGGCTTGACGCGGGCATGTCGGCGCGGATGCATTGGCACTCTCCTCCAATTCCGCAGATCGCGGCGGGCTTGGCGCGATGATGCGGAGCAGATGATGCGATCCGGCTAAAGCGGGGGTGAGAATTTTAACGAAAAGTTGCGGCGAAGCGTGAAAGCGCGGGATGCCCACCCTCCCCTGGAGGGGGAGGGTCGATCGCGCGCAGCGCGAGCGGGGTGGGGTGATCTCTCCACACGGGGACTGCAGGTGTGGAGATATTGTCACCCCACCCCGTCCCGCCTCGCTACGCGATGCGAGCCGACCCTCCCCCTCCAGGGGAGGGTGGCAGTGTGCCCGGATCGACCTCACCATGCGGCCCCACCGGCATCGGCACCGTCTGATACGTCGTCGGCAAATTCACCGGCCGATAGTCCGGGTCCACCTCCATCCGCTTCACCACGCTCTCGTGCACATGCGCGCCTTCGGGGATCACGCGCGGCTCGCAGTCGGGGATGTAGAAGCCGAGAAACACCTTCCGCTCCGGCCATTCCTTGTACTTCGCGCTCTTTGGAACATACTCCAGCACGCGCCAGGCCGCGTTCATCGAATTGTGCAATTGGCCCGTCGTGCCGGTGTATTCAGGCGGGACATATTTGAACGGCGAGTTCTTGCGCTGGACGCCCCAGGCAAGCTGGTTCACCGTGCGCGGGTTGAAGTTCAGCCCGGCCTTCGCCGCCTCGTCGATCATCCACACCAGCGGATATTTCGACTCCCCGCTCTCGGTCTCCGGATAGCCGCCGCCGACATCGCAATGCACGCCGGCGAACCACACCTGCATGATGTCCTGTGGCTTCTTCCTGTCGTCGGGCACGAAGCGGTTGCTCCAGAACTCCTGCGGCTCGCGCCATTGCTTGAGGCGGAACATGCAGCGCCGCTCGTCGATCGCGATCGCCTGCCGGAAGATGTTGACGCTCGGGTTGCGCAGCGTGAAGGCCAGCTCCTCGAAGCTCGGCCAATACAACCGGTCGGCGCGCGGCACGATCACGCTCGCCACGGTGTCCCAGACGCCGATGAAATGGATGGTCGGCCAGCGCGAGGAGGTGATGCGCGCGAATTGCGCGGCGAGATCGAACTTGTCCTTGGGCAGCGGCCCGCTATCGTCGAAGCCGGCATCGGTGAGATCCGCGATGTCGTTGCCGCGCCCGGATCCGGAATATTGCTTGTAGGAGATCAGGCCGCTCCCCGCGAGGTTGGCCTGCTCCGGCGAGATCAGGCCGATCTTGTGGATCAGCCCCGCCAGCACCCGCACGGTATAGGCGCCGCGCGAAAAACCGAACAGATAGATCCTGTCATCAGGCGCGTAATGCTCGACCAGGAAGCAATAGGCTGAGAGCACGTTGTCATCGAGCCCGTAGCCGGTGGCGAGCCCCAGCACCAGGTTGATATTGGCCCTGAGCCGGTGCCACGTCGTCGGCTCGGTCACCGTGCCGACGCCGGGATCGTAGAACACCATCTGCCGCGGCTGCGTCTTGTCGGTCTTGCGCAGGCAGCGATACAGCTTCAGGACGTTGGAGATGTTTTCGGAGATCTCGTTGCCGGTGCCGTCACAGCAGATGACGAGGTTCTTCGGCTCGGCTTTGCGCTCGTGCTCCACAGTATCCCCCTCCCGGACATGCTGCCCGGGCGAGCATAGCCGAAAAGCGCGACGGCGAGGAGATGGTGGCCTCTCTTACCCTCCCCTGGAGGGGGAGGGTCGGCTCACGTTGAGCGCAGCGAAACGTGAGACGGGGTGGGGTGAAGGTCTCTCCGCATCCAACAGTGCTCGCGTGGAGAGATCACCCCACCCCGGCTCGCACCGCTATCGCGCTGCGATCCGACCCTCCCCCTCCAGGGGAGGGTAAGCGCAGCGCCCTCGTTCGCTCGTCCTACTTCTTCTTCCCCGGCCCGAAGTCCGGTTGCCACGCCGCTTCCTTGCGGCTCGGCGCGGCGGCGATCGCCTTGGCCTTGTCCTTCTTCGGCTTCTTGGTCTCGCGATTGCTGCGTTGCTGTCCCTTGGCCATGATGTCGGTCTCCTCCAGACGCGCAATGATGCGCCAGCGTACGCCTGCGGTCCGGCGATAGCGAGCGCTAAAGCGGAAGCCTGCGCGCCGATGCCGCCGAAGAAAGCGTTGGCTATTGCGGCGAAAGGGGCGCATGTTCGTCCCAGCAGCGTCGGTTGGGGCCTGACCAGCGAAAGGGAGGCTTGCATGACCATTCGCTCGCGGCGCGAAACCATCACATTCAGGCATCCGGCCCACATTCGCGGCATCGAACGCGCATTGCCGGCCGGCGCCTATGAGGTCGTCACCGACGAGGAGATGATCGAGGGCCTGTCGTTCGCATCCTGGCGCCGCATCGCCACCATGATCACTGTGCCGTCCGAAGGCGTCAGGGGCGCAACCGAGATGCTGTCGATCGGCTCGGTCGACCTCGCCGACGCGCAGGCGGCCGACGCGCAGGCTTCGGATGTCCAAGCTGCCGATGTTCACGCCTTGGAGGCAAGAGTTGCCCATGACTGACGTCCCGGTGGATCTCGACAAGCATCGCGGCATGGCCGCGCAGAAGGCGACCGATCTGCGCCGCGCGCTGGCCGACGTCGAGGCCCAGGTCCGCGAACTGCGCGAGCGCGAGGCCGAGCTGGAAAATCGCATGATGACGGTGCCGGCCACCTCGTGGCCGGAAGCCGCGGTGAAGGCGCGCCATCTGCTCAACCTCTATGCCGCGAGCCTGCCGCTGGAAGACACCCGCCACCGCGCGCTGGTGGCGGCGCTGTTCGACGATTTCGTCAGGCTCAGCGGCGACAACTGAACTGAGCGGATCGCGCGGCCGCGATCGCGCTGGGCCGTTCGCGTACAGGCGGTCGCGTCAAGGCGATCGCGCAAAGGAGTATCCCATGACAGTCACCACCAGCCGCTTCATCGCCCACGACCAGGACCGCGGCATCGTCCAGTTCTCGATGCAGGACGGCGCCAAGGAATTCGCCTGCGCGATCTCGACCTCCGCCATGGACGACCTCGAACGCGGCCCGCGCGCCAGGCCCAGCGAGCGAGAAGCCCAGTTCACCCGCCTGCGCGAGCGCATCGAAGCCTGCGTGGAACGGAAGTATCAGGCGACGGAGTTCGAAGGCACCCCGCCGGGGATCGTGCTGCGGAGCATTGATTTTCGGGGGTAGGGGAGCCGCGGGCGGATCATGCTGCGGAGTTCACCTCACGCAGCGCGATCTAGCTCTTTTCGACACGATCGACGCGCGCGCCGGCGGCCCGCACGTTTCGCACCGCCGAGACGATGGCCTCGCTGACCGATTTCGCCTCCCGGGTGAAGTCGACGATGACGTGGCCCTTCCGGTAGGCGATCGCCCGCGTCGTCGCAGCCAGCATCATAGAAGCGCTGCTCGAAATCCTCCGCCGCAGGATCGAGGCCGGACGCAATGATGCTGAATTCGAATGTCTTCATGTGCCTTCCTAGCCTCCGTGCGGGCAGCACGGGGATTTGACGAAATGCTATCGACATCCATAGATTGAATATCGAACTGGCATTCTATCATGGGTCGCAGAGGGGCATATGGTCATCAATCTGGACGGCAACTGGAAGTCGGGCAAGGCCTACGATCTCCATACCGTATCAAGCACCCACCTTGGAACGGATGAGTTCGGTCATGATCGATTCGACAATGCGCGCAGCGAGATGGGTGAACTCGTCTATCAGCTAAAATACAAGGGCGATCAGTCCAGGGTTCAGCAGATCGTCACGTTGCTCGACGATATCAAGGGAATCGAAGGGTTTGATTTCATCATTCCCATTCCGCCGACGAAGAAGAACCGTCCCGTTCAACCGGTCGAGCTGATCGCGGAAGCGCTTGGCGCAAGACGCAAGGTAGCCGTGGCGACCGGCGCGCTCACCAACGACGGCACTGAGGAATTGAAGGGCATCACCGACCCGATCGCGCGCAAGGAGCTCCTGGATGAAGCTCTCAAGCTGGACTCGTCCGACGGCAGGTTCAGAGGCAAGAAGGTCTTGTTGGTCGACGATCTCTACCGTTCGGGTTCCACCCTACGCGTCGCGACCGATTTGCTATATAAGCAAGGTGAAGCAGCGCAGGTCTCCGTCCTGACGATGACCAGAACGAGAAGCAACCGATGACCACCGTTTTCCTGTCAGGCTCTCGCAAGATTGGCCGCATCGGAAATGAGGTTCGCGGGCGACTGGAAAACATGGTCCAGAAAGGCCTGACGATCATCATTGGCGATGCCAATGGCGCTGACAAGGCCATGCAGTCCTGTCTGCACGAGCTGGGATATTCCGATATCACCGTGTATTTCGTCGGAGCCGCGCCGCGGAACAACGTCGGAAACTGGCCGACCCGAAACGTCATGGTCGATGCGAAGCTGCGAGGGCGGGAATTCTATGCCCGGAAGGACCGGGAGATGGCTGGGGTCGCCGATCTCGGATTTGTCCTGTGGGACGGCAAGAGCTCCGGCTCGGTCCAGAACATGCTCTGGCTCCTGGCACAGAAAAAGGCGGTTGTCGTCTACTACGCTCCCGAAAAGCAGTTCTACAACTACAGGAGCGAGACCGAACTGGTCGATCTTCTCAGCGGTTGCGATGATGAAGTTTTGAGAGATCTTGATCGAAAAATCCGGCTGCCCGATCGGTTGAAAGAAGCGAATCGGACCCAGCAAGCATTCAATCTCTAGGCTGCGATCGACGGCGCATTGTCACTAGCCCGTTGCTGCGCCGATGCCGCTGAACATCCTCTGCCGCGGATGTGTCTTCTCGGTCTTGCGCAGGCAGCGATAGAGCTCCAGGACGTTGGAGATGTTCTCCGAAATCTCGTTGCCGGTGCCGTCACAGCAGATGACGAGGTTTTTCAGCTCGGGCCTTAGCGAGTGGTCCACGGTAAGCCCCATCCGGTTGGTGCTGCCTGGACGAGTATAGCGGAAAATGAAAATGGTCATAGGCAGTTGATCTGGGAGCATTCTCGCTCGGTCACCGAGTCGGCTTGATTCACTTGTGGCGTGGGTGACACAATGAATTGCTCACTTGATACCCTGCGAGAGGGATTGCCAATGGCTGTTGCGATGGACAAGCAAACGTTTTTGAATCTGGCACCTGAGTACTACCTGCTCGCCCTTTGCATGCACTTTGAATATCCGAGAGAATACTATAGCGACGCTACGTGGCGGGAAGCCTTTACCTATCAAGATGAGGACGGGGCCGGAGAATATTGCTATGTCGAGAACACCGCTTTGCGGACCGAAGCCGTTCGACTCTTGTTTCAGCAAGAAGCGATCTCAGTGATTGAAGACCCATTTGGACCGACGATCTGGCAGAAGACCCCCAACCTATCTTCTTTGATCGAAAGTCTTGAGGGATCTCCGGCCAGTGTATTTTTCAAGGCGACCGCCTCGGGCAATCCTAAGTCTTGGCTCATTGCCGCGCTGCAAAAGGTCAACGTCACAGCTGACGACCTGGGAATAGCGCGCGCAGACTTTGAGAAGGAGCCGCCAGATATTTGGGAGCCAATCAAACTTGATCCTACTGACCCCCTCGTTGTAGAGGCGGTCACCAAGCTGAGCGAGGTGACCGAGGCGATCGAGCATGACAACGGCTACTCCGCGGAGCATGCCCAGGAGCGTGATGCGGTAGTTGCCGATCTCAGAGGTGGGCTCGATAAGCTCAAGTCAGGTGAGGTGAGCATTGGCTGGATACAGCGAACCGTTAACGCGCTCAAGACAGCTAGCGTTACGTTCGCAAATACAGTGAAGGCACAGACAATTGATGGTGCGATGCAAGCTCTCAAAGAGGTGGTGAAGACGCATATGAAGCAAGCCATCGAGGCGCTACTGCACCTATGGCCTTGGTAGCATTCCCTAAGCGCGCCGTACGCCGCGCGAATTCGCCTCCGACTGCTTCGGATGGATGCTCAATCTTAGATGGGAATTGTCGGAAGTTCTCCGAGGTCTCGGTGCAGGTGCTGTCACAGCAGATGACGCGATTCTTCGGTGTGGGATTGGCTGAGTACTCCATGGGTGCGCCCTCGGGTGATGCTACCGGGGGCGTAATCGAGAATCCAGCGTCGATCGCCTAGTAAATTCGCCTACAGACTTGTAGTCAGTCCGACTTTGCATCCTGCCGCTATTCAAGAGTTGTTAGATCGTCTAGCAGCTTTAGAATCTGCCTTTTTACGGGTTCGACTTCTTTTGATCGGGACTTTAGAGTCTTGTCCCGAATAACCATAGCCGGAAGACGAAAGGCGTTGAGCTCTTGCGCTAAAGCAAGCAAAAGGCGCCCTCGCTGGCGTGGATAAGCTCTCGATATTAGTTCTGTCAGCGTTGCCGCCACTTTCTGCTCGAGTTCATGAGCAGTCGACTGACCGCGCAAGGCATGTCGTAACATACTCAACGACTGCTGCATGAACGAGGTGTGGTCTGAGTACGCCTCCAAGAGATAATTTCCCATAAGGGGATGCTCTAAAACGCGCCTTATAAGTACTGCGAGCCGTTGCTCTTGGCGGGAATAATGTCTGATCTCAGCGACGATGACTTCAGTTCGATCAGTCCTCGCAAATCCGGTAGGAGGTGATCGTAATTCCTGTCTTGTCTTTAAATCTAGATCTCGTCCAAGGACTGCGCGAGCAAAAGCGAAGGCCTTTGCCAATTTGCTATTGTATTTCCTGTTCGTTTCCCTGTTGAGTAATGATGCCGGTAGTTCAATGGACAGTCTTCCCTTTTCCAGGCGAACTTCTGCCCAGGCCTTTTTGTAAGTTTCTTCATTGAGGTAGTCACTTTCAGAGTCGTCGTGCCCGAGAGCTTCGAGAAGTTCAGCAAGTACGATTGCGTCAACAAACCATAAGATCGCAAGATCTTTACTTTTCAACTCGGATGATTTTGCGTCTAACGCCTCTACCGCAGAGCGGGTGGCGAGGGGCTCATTTTCGCAGAATCGTGCGAAACTCATTCTAATTAGTGGCGATTCAATCCACTTGACCCACTTCCTTACGATCGGGGCAAGGGCGTTCTGAGAGCCAACGTACGGATCGCCACGTGGGTCAATAAGGGCAAATAGTTCTGGGCCTCCCACGGAGGTGTTCAATGGCTCTCTAAGGGGAAGCGTGCGCGATTGGACTCGAAATAGATCAAAGCCAACTATGCGTCGACGAGAATCGACCCGTTGTACGTATGTTACGTTGCTATCAAAGCGTGATTGAACAAGAGGAATCGCAAATCCAGGTCGTATCCAGAAGGGGACCGCAAGCGAGGTGACAAGCCCGTCATAGAGTACAATGTCATGAAGGTCGCCGTTGCTATTCATAGCCACCCTCTGTTCCTATAAATCTCGTGAACTAAACTCCTCACGATGAAGTGTGTTTCGTTAGGCCGGCTGCTGCTCGTCCAAACGTAATCAAAGATTTCAATTCCGTAGGCTCGGAGAGCCCCTCCGATATTCTTGTCAGCTGAAAGCGTGTCGGGAAGAACAGCGGCGGTTACGCTCGCTCGCAAGTCGATTGGGTCACTGAAAAGGAGTTCTGGCGTTGACGCTCGATCATCAAGACCTGCGGACAAGTTGCCGCCGTTCGCAAGCACCATTTTTCTATAGGCGTCAGCCTCGAAATTTGCGCTAGGGACATCGAATGTCTGCAGTGGGACATTGCGGAGATAATTGTCGTTTGTTCCAAAAACTGCCGTCACCAATTTTGCTGCCGACTCAGGGTCGGGTGTGAGAAGAAAATCGAACAGCGGCATATAAGGATGAAGAAACGGGTCCATCCGTCCTTCAACGAAAGCTCCACTGTCAAATGGGAAGACATATTTGGGGCGCGGGATGCGCGCCGGGTCCAAAATTAGGACGGATGGGAAAAGGGCGGATAATGTCGTTGGTTCGAATTCGCTCTTCCCGCGGAATGCAGCCCGTCCATAGAACGCGTAAATGATGGGTTCTCGTAACACGTCGCATGCTTCAAGAGCCTCGACCCGGCCCGCGACGATTAGATCTCTCAGAAGGTAGCTGCTCGTGACATGTGTAAGCCCCAAGATCTTTTTCTGAGGCGGCAGCTGTTCGACGAATTCTAACAGGTCACGGTGTGCCGGCCGACCAACTCTTGACTTGAGGTCTCGCGTCAACTTTCACAAATCCATGTTTGAGCAATTTAAAATCGACACCGAAATACGGAGCGAGGATAGGCTCAAAATCTGAGACACGCCATAGTTGTATGATGGCCGCAGATTGTCTTGGCCACAAACAAAAACGGCCGGATCTTCCGATCCGGCCGTCCCGAAAAACTCTTACTTGGCTAAGCCTACGCCACGCGACGCAACCTAGCCCCCGCCCAATTCAAAACCCGCTTAGCTCGCCTTCTTCTCCGGCGCGACCGACGGGCCGACCTTCTTCTGGATGGCGCGCTTCAGCTCGAGGGCGCGCGGCGACAGGGCGTCGGCGTTGGCCTTGAGCAGGTAGGCGTCGAGGCCGCCATTGTGGTCGACGCTCTTCACCGCGTTGGTGGAGACGCGCAGGCGCACGTTGCGCTCCAGGGCTTCGCTGATGAAGGTGATGTTCACCAGGTTCGGCAGGAAGC
>Ga0102590_1003744_pt1 | contig 14387 bp, 6 predicted proteins | sample AraplaMF_Col_mMF_FD_76859 | JGI IMG/M metagenome (GOLD analysis project Ga0102590, IMG submission 76859) | Arabidopsis root microbial communities from the University of North Carolina, USA - plate scrape MF_Col_mMF | ecosystem: Host-associated > Plants > Roots > Endosphere | place: USA...
TGATCTCGCCGCACGCGGGCACAAGGTGACGTGGGTGAGCGAGCCGCTCGGCGGTTTCCAGGCGGTGCAGGTGGACTGGGCGAAGGGCGTGATGTTCGGCGCGTCGGACCATCGCAAGGACGGGATTGCGCTGGCGGTGTAGGGAGATGTCATGACACAAAGCCGAGCCGGGAAGAGCCCCCACCCCAACCCTCCCCCGCAAGCGGGAGAGGGAGCCGGCAGCATTCGTGAAGCCTGCAGCATATTGTCGACGTCGCCGTTGTTCATTCACACCGCCGGCCGAAACGCACGGCGCGCCCCCTCTCCCGCTTGCGGGGGAGGGTCGGGGTGGGTGAAACTATGACCGCCGCCCCCATCCTCTCCATCGACTCCCTCACGCTGGCGTTGCCGGCCGGCGCAGACCGCGCGTTCGCCGTCGAAAACGTCTCCCTCACCCTGTACCCCAGACAAATCCTCTGCGTGGTCGGCGAATCCGGCTCGGGCAAATCGGTGTGCGCCTATGCCACTATGGGCCTGCTGCCGCCGAACATCCGGGTCACGTCGGGCGCGATCCGGTTCGAGAACCGCGACCTGACCAAATTGCCGGCGGCGGAGTGGCGGGCGTTGCGCGGACAACGGATCGCGATGATTTTTCAGGAGCCGATGACGGCGCTCAATCCGGTGATCCGGATCGGCGACCAGATCATGGAGGCGTTCGAGGCGCATGACGTGGGCACGCCAATGGAGCGGCGGGCGCGGACCATCGCGCTGGCGGAGGAAGTGGGGCTGCCGCAGCCGGCGCAGATCATCGACAGCTATCCGCATCAATTGAGCGGCGGCCAGCGCCAGCGCGCCATGATCGCGATGGCGCTGGCGCTGGAGCCATCGGTGCTGGTGGCGGACGAGCCGACCACCGCACTCGACGTGACGACCCAGGCGCAGATCCTGAAGCTGATCCGCGACATCCAGCAGCGGCGCGGCATGGCGGTGCTGTTCATCACCCATGATTTCGGCGTGGTCGCCGACATCGCCGACCGGGTCGCGGTGATGGAGAAAGGCCGCGTCGTCGAGGAGGGCCCGGTGGCCGACGTGCTGGAACGGCCGCAGCATCCTTACACGCGCAGGCTGCTCGCCGCAGTGCCGACGCTGGTGCCGCCGCAGCGCGCGCCGCTCGACGCCGAGCCGGTGGCCTGCGCCGCGGCGCATCTGCAGAAGACCTATCGCGGCAGCGGCTGGTTCGGGCTCGGCCGCGAGGTGGCGGCGGTGAAGGACGTCTCGTTCGAAATCCGGCGCGGCGAGACGCTGGGGCTGGTCGGCGAATCCGGCTCGGGCAAGAGCACCATCGGCCGGCTGGTGATGCGGCTGGTCGATGCGGATTCCGGCGAGGTCCGCGTCGGCGAACTGGACTTCACCAGGAGCCGCGGCCGCGCGCTGCGCGAGGCGCGCAAGCATGTGCAGATGGTGTTCCAGGATCCGTTCGCCTCCTTGAACCCGCGCCGCCGCGTCGGCCGCATCATCGCCGACGGCCCGATTGCCCATGGCGTGCCGGCGGCGCAGGCGTTTGCCCGCGCCAGCGAATTGCTGGCGCTGGTCGGCCTCGACGCGGCCGCGGTCAATCGCTTTCCGCACGAATTTTCCGGCGGCCAGCGCCAGCGCATCGGCATCGCGCGAGCGCTGGCGCTCGATCCCGACGTGCTGGTGGCCGACGAGCCGGTGTCCGCGCTCGACGTCTCGGTGCAGGCGCAGGTGCTGAAGCTGCTGGAAGAACTGAAGACGCGCCTCAAGCTGGCGATGCTGTTCATCACCCATGACCTCAACGTGGCGGCGCAGGTCTGCGACCGCATTGCGGTGATGCGGCTCGGCGAGATCGTCGAGGTGAAGCCGACGAAGGAGCTGCTGAGCGCGCCGGAGCATCCTTATACGCAGGCGCTGCTGGCGGCGGTGCCGGGGAAGAAGCGGAAGGTTTTGACGTGATGCGCGACGGCAGTGGCGGCGCGCTCCCCTCCCCCTTCAGTGGAGAGGGGTCGGGGGTGGGGGCGCCGCGTTTACTGACTCACCGCCTGAAGCGCCCCCCACCCCTGCCCTCCCCACCGCAAGAGCGGGGGGAGGGAGAAGAACCGCGCGCTGAGAATTCACGAATCACAAAGTAACCGGAGTCCCCCATGTCCCTTCCTGTCCTCCCTGCCCTGCGCGTCGGCCTGATCGGGTCCGGCTTCATCGCGGCGTTTCACCTGACGTCGATGCTCGGCGTGCGCAATCTCACGGTCGGCGGCGTGTATTCCCGGTCAGCGGAGAGGCGGACGCGGATCGCGGACAAGGCGAATGCGCTGGGGCTTGGGCCGGCGCGTGCCTTTGACAGCATCGAGGCGATGGCGATGTCGGGCGAGGTGGATGCGATGTGGATCCTGACGCCGAACGACACCCGGCTCGACATCATGCGCGAGATCCATCGGCTGAAAAAGGCCGGCGCGCCGCTGCGGGCGGTGGCGTGCGAGAAGCCGCTGGCGCGCACGCTGGGCGAGGCGCGCGAGATGCTGAAGCTGGTGCAGGATGCCGGGCTGCTGCACGGCTACCTGGAGAACCAGCTGTTTTCCACCGCGGTGGTGCGCGGCAAGGACATCATCTGGCGGCGCGGCGTGCCGCAGGGCGGACGGCCGTATCTGGCGCGCGCGGCGGAGGAGCATTCCGGGCCGCACGAGCCGTGGTTCTGGCAAGGCGACAAGCAGGGCGGCGGCGTGCTGAGCGACATGATGTGCCACTCGGTGGAGGTGGCGCGGTTCCTGCTGACCGCGCCCGGCGCCGCGCGCAACTCGCTGAAGCTGAAGAGCGCCAGCGCCACCGTGGCCAATCTGAAATGGACGCGGCCGCGCTATGCCGCCGATCTGCAGAAGCGCATGGGCATCGATTTTGCAAAACGCCCGGTGGAGGATTTCGCCCGCGGCATTCTCACCCTGGAAGACCCCGACGGCCACGAGCTGATGATCGAGGCGACGACGTCGTGGGCCTATGTCGGCGCCGGGCTGCGCATCCAGCTCGAGCTGCTGGGCCCGGAATATTCGATGGAGTTCTCATCGCTCTCCACCGGGCTGAAAGTTTTCCTCTCCCGCGCGGTCTCGGGATCGGAGGGCGAGGACCTGGTGGAGAAGCAGAACGCCGAACAGGGCCTGATGCCGGTGCTGGAGGACGAGGCCGGCGTCTACGGCTACACCGACGAGAATCGCCACATGGTGGAGGCGTTCCGCCGCGGCGAGATGCCGAGCGAGACGTTCGCCGACGGGGTCGGCGTGATGGAAATGCTGATGGGGCTGTATCGTTCGGCGGAGTTGGGGCGGACAGTCGAGTTTCCGGATGCGGAATTGGAGGGGTATGTGCCGGTGGTGGCGCGGGGCGGGTGAGGTTTTGATGAGCCGCTGAGTCAGCAACAAAGGCGGCAAGACTCCCTCCCCACCGCAAGAGCGGGAGGGAGGGGAGAAGGCGCGCTCAGCAAATTTTAATGGTTAACCGAATCAGCATCCGCGGTTTCGGCAACATTTAACGGTCGCGGTTGCAAGCTGCTTGAACACAAGCGCTTTTGGAACCCGCATGACCGAGACCAGCGCAGGACGCGCGGATGGGACGCCTGCCCGCGAGGACAAGGCGCCATCGAGCGTGGGCGAGGCGCCGCGGCGGGTGCAGCGGACGCTGGCGATCGGCGGGGTGCTGCTGCTCGCGCTGGTGCTGGCGATGGCGGCGGCGGTGATTTCCGACCGGCGGCGCGATGTCACCAGCGAGACCGAGGGCCAGATGCGCGCGCTGTCGCTGGTGCTGGCCGACCGGGTCGCCTTCAACTTCCAGGTGGTGGAACAGATCCAGAAGTCGGTGGTCAACGACATCCGCGCCGACAAATCGCTGTCGGCGGCGACGCTGCGCGAAACATTTTCATCGGAAGCGAGCCACCGCGACCTGATGGCACGGGTCAGCGGGCTGTCCTACATCTCGGCGCTGTCGCTGTGGGATGCCGACGGCCTGATGATCAACTCGTCCAGTCTGTGGCCGGCGCCACTGGTGCAGCTCGACGGCAACCCGGCACACCGGTTCCGCGGCGATCCGAAACTGGAGATGATCGCCAGCGAGCCGACCCGCGCCCTGGTCAGCGGCAAATGGTCGATCCGCATCATCCGCAAGATCACCAATGCGGAGGGCGCCTTCGCCGGCATGGTGGTGGGGCTGATCCATCTCGAGGAGTTCGAGAGCTATTTCGGGCGCGTCAAGCCGCCGGGCAACGGCACCATCGTGCTGTTTTCGACCGACGGCACCATGATGGCGCGCTTTCCCAGCCGACCGCAATCGATCGGCAAGCGCTACACCGAGCAGCAGCTCGGACCCGGCGTGCTGAGCGAGGCGTCGCAGACCTTTCGCCGGCCTTCGCCGATGGACGGCCGCGACCGCTTCATCGTCAGCCGCAAGCTCGACAACTATCCCGTCGTGCTGGTGCTGACCGCGGCGGCGGACGAAGTGCTGCAAGGCTGGCGCGGGGCAGCGACCTTCGTGGTGCTGCTGGCGTTCGCGCTGGCGCTGGCGATCTTCGCCGTGGTGTGGGCGACGCGGCGCAGGATCACCGCGGCGCTGCAGACGCAGAACCTGCATTTGAGCTCGGCAATGGAAAACATGGCCGAGGGCGTCGCGCTGTTCGACGGCGGTGGCAGGCTGATCATCTGCAACGCGCGCTACGGCCAAATGTATCGCCTGTCCGAGGCGGTAATGCGGATGGGCACCCCATTGCGCAAAATCCTGGAATTCCGCCGCGACAACGGCACGCTGCGTGGCGACCCTGAAGTCTACGAGACCGAACTGAAGGCGCAGCTCAAGGACGGCGAGCGCGCCGCCTTCGTGCGGCAGACCGAGGACGGACGGCTGATCGCGATGTCGAACCGACCGATCGCCGGCGGCGGCTGGATCGCCACCCATCGCGACATCACCGAGGCCAGCGCTCGGGAAAAATCCTTTCAGCTGTTGTTCGACAATAATCCGGTGCCGATGTGGGTGATCGACAGCTCGACGCTGGCGTTCCTCGCCGTCAACGAGTCCGCCGTGGTCAAATACGGCTGGTCGCGCAGCGAGTTCCTCACCATGACGCTGGCCGACATCCGCCCGGGCTACGACACCGAAGCGCTGCGGCAGCGCATCAGTGCCCGTCCGGATAGGGACGGCGACGATCAACTGCGGCATCGCACCGCCGACGGTTCGGTGATCGACGTGGTGGTGTACGCCCGCAACCTGCACTACGCCGGCGTCGCCGCGCGGCTGGTGGCGGTGCACGACGTCACCACCAGCAAGCGGCTCGAGGCGGAGTCGCGGCGCAGCCGGGCCTTCCTCAACGCCATCATCGAGACCATTCCGCTGCCGATCATCGTCAAGAGCGTGCCGGCGGGGGCCTCCGACGCCAGCAACTGGCGCGTCGAGCTGGTCAACCGCGCCGCCGCCGAAATGTTCGAGATGCCGCAGGAGAGATGGATCGGCAGCACGCTCAACCAGATGTTTCCCGAGCGGGACAACACCGGCGCGATCGAGCGCGACAACGAAGCGCTGACATCCGGTGCGCCCGTGACGCTCTCCGAGGCCCGGGTACGGACGACGACCTCGAATCCCCGTATCGTTACCTCCCGCCGTGTGGTGATCCGCAACGACGCCGGCGCCGCCGAACACGTGATCGCGATGCTCGAGGACATCACCGAGCGGCGCGAGGCCGAGGCGCGGATTTCGCGGATGGCGCATTTCGATCCGCTGACCGGCCTCGCCAACCGCGCCTCATTCGACGCGGAGTTCGCCACCACCATCGCGGCGGCGACGCAGGACGGCCGCCAGGTGGCGGTGATCTGCATGGACCTCGACGGCTTCAAGGAGGTCAACGACACCTTCGGCCATTCGGCCGGCGACGAGGTGCTGCGCCAGGTGGCGTCGCGGCTGCGCGCCGTCGCCGGCGGCGCCTTCCTGTCGCGCTTCGGCGGCGACGAATTCACGCTGCTGGTGGCCGAGGACGGCGACTTCGCCACCTCGCGCGGGATGGCGGCACAACTGCTGGCGGCGATGCAGGACGACCTCGTCGTCGACGGCCATCGGGTGGCGGTGCGGCTGACGCTCGGGATCGCGGTCTATCCGCTGCACGGCCAGGACCGCGACACCGTGATGGCCAATGCCGACCGCGCGCTGTACCGCGCCAAGGCGGCGCGGCCGGGCACGGCGCTGTTCTTCGACGCCGACATGGACGCGCAGATCCGCGAGCGGCGCGCGCTGCAGGATGACCTGCGCAGCGCGCTGCAGCAGAATGCGCTGACCGTGCACTACCAGCCGCAGGTCGACATGACCGGCCGGCCGATCGGCTTCGAGGCGCTGCTGCGCTGGAATTGCCCCAAGCGCGGCATGGTGCCGCCGGCGACCTTCATCCCGCTGGCCGAGGAGAGCCCGCTGATCCTGGAGCTCGGCGAATGGGTGCTGCGTGCCGCCTGCAAGGAGGCCGCAACCTGGACCGCGCCGCTGACGGTGGCGGTGAACATCTCGCCCCGGCAATTCCGCCAGCTCGACCTGCCCGAGATCATCCACGGCATCCTGCTCGACACCGGTTTGCCGCCGCACCGACTCGAACTGGAGATCACCGAAGGCGTGCTGATCGAGGATTCTTCGCGCGCGCTGTCGATCCTGCGCCGCATCAAGGCATTGGGCGTCGCCATCGCGCTCGACGATTTCGGCACCGGCTATTCCTCGCTGAGCTACCTGCACGCCTTCGCCTTCGACCGCATCAAGATCGACCGCGGTTTTGTCTGCGACCTCGGCAGCAACCGGCATTCGATGGCCATCGTCAAGGCGGTGATCAGCCTGGCGCGAAGCTTAGGGGTGCCGGTGCTGGCGGAAGGCGTGGAGACCAGCGAGCAGCGGGATATCCTGGCGGAACAGGGATGCGATGCGGTGCAGGGGTATTTGTTCGGGCGGCCGATGGGGATTGAGGGGTATGCGGGGTTGGTGGGGCGCGCGGGCGCGGTGGTGACGGCGGGAATGGTGGCGTAGGGCAGGGTGACGCACTGCCTTCTTCACCGTTCACGGAATGCCTTTTCCCGCAATCCAGTCTTCCCTTGCGGCCTCTGGATTGCCGCGTCGCTTCGCTCCTCGCAATGACGGGACCAAGTCTGCACTCCCCTTCTCTGCCACCTCGTTCGCCAGCACCACATTGAGGACAGGGTCAATGCATCGACGTACCCCAAGTTACCTGCTCGGATGCCTCGTCATCCTCGCACTCTTCGCGATCGCCCCCCTCCCCGTGCGAGCCCAGTCGGATCCCATCGAAGGACCCTGGCAGCAGATCCAATCCAACGCCGGCGCCTGTCCAACCTGCCGGCTGGCGATCGAACCCGACGGCCAGCGACTGGTGGTCACCGCCAACAACGGCTGGTCGGCGACCGTCGTGGCGCGGCCCCACGGCGACGCCGTCGACGCCTCCGGCAACGGGCGCTGGAGCCAAGGCGTGGGCGGCACGCTGGCCGGCAAGGCGTTCCATGTTGAGTTCGTGCTGAAGCAGCAGCGGCTGCACATGTCGATGACGATGGACATGGCGGGTGGCCGGCGCTGGATCGTCAGGGCGATGTATGGGCGGGTGTGGTTCGGGGCGTGAGATTACGCGCCGGCGGATACAGCGCACTGCATCCAGGTACGTCACGCCCGGACTTGTTCCGGGCATCCACGTCTTTGGTGCTGCAGCACCCTAAAGGCGTGGATGGCCGGGACGGAGCCCGGCCATGACGCATCGACTGCTTACTGCCGAGCGTCGGCCGCTTCCACTCCGCCACTTTATTCGTCAGTAACGCCCGCGGAAAGTCCACCCTCATGCTTCTCGCGGTCTTTGGATTCCGCGCCAGTGTACAGGTGCGGCCGGGGGTTGACGCGGCGGCGGTACGCTAGGACAGAAGGGTGGCAGCGCCGATGGAGGTTAGGACGTGGCGCGCTGCATGGGGGTGCCCTTTCGTCGACTGTCAGCCTGGTAACCGACGAAGCTGTGCGAGTATTTCTAACGACGGCCGTGCAAGATCAACAGTTACGAACCGAATACGATGCCCTTGTATTTCGATGCTCTCATCCACGTTGACGTCGATGGTAGGATGCAACAGAATCCCCTCCGCGTCATCAGATAGCGGGTCACCATCGTTTTCCTGCGAGCGCAGGTAGGCATACATCTGGTAAAGATAGCCGCTTTTCAAAACGGCCTCTCGATAGGCTGTGCTGGAAAAGATCGACGTAAATTTGGTGTCGATTATTATGCGCCGTCCCGCCGACAAGTTCTCCAGGATGATATCGGTCTTCATATTAGGCAACACCGTCTCTATCCCGGACGATGCGGCCCCGTATTGCCATTGAAGTCTCCTTCCCTGTTGTACCCGCCAGCCTGAGAGACTATCGATCTCCGCAGCGTAAAAATTCCCAACGGCCCTCTCGAATACCTTCCATACAATCATTTCATCGCGATCTAGCCGCGTTAGCGCGTGTACTCCCTCCTCTTCTGAAGGCAAGACCATATCGAAAACGATCCGGGCCAAGGTCATCATTAGCAGATCGTCGGCATCATTACGGCCCAGCCGGTCAGAAGACATATCAGCACGGGATGGGCGAATGCCTGCCACGCCCAGCCTGCCGAGATCCCCGGCGAGCCGACAGCAGCGATGCGAAAGATCGGCGTCGGCGACGCGGCTTGAGATTGCGTCGAGCGCCGCTCGGACGAAACGGTTTCGGGGCGTGTCGATCGAATGGTCGTCGAAGCGTACTGCCACCCTGCCAAGCGACAGTAGATCACGTGTATGTGTACGTTTAATATCGATACGGCCTCGGACGCGGCTAAGGATGGCCTGCCTGCGCACATATCCGCGACTGAGGTTGCGCCTCAGACGGCGCTCCACCGCGTAGGCGAGCAAGCGCGCGATGAGGCTCGGCAGATCAGGAGACTCTTCGACTGCTGCATCAAATTGCCCAAGATAGCGACCTAGGTCAGATGCGTATAGGAGAAGCAGCCAGAGATTCCGCACGGGAATGCGCCCGATAAAGCCCGCGGACTCTTGCACCGCTTTAACGGCTCGAGCAGTCACGCCAGTCCTGCCAGGAGCCGGCGTTTGGCTTCGGTGGCCTTGTCCGATGCATCGAACCAATATTCTTCGAGCAGAGGACCAATCTCGGTTTGCACTATTTGACTGAACCACATCTTTCCGTCGGGGATCGTCACGCCCTCCTGTGGTGTCACATAACTGTGGCCAATGCGGAACTGGGGACCGAGGGATCGATCTCCCGCAATTTCATTGTTGAGCTTGACTATCTTCTGTTCGATCAGACTGATCGTTGACACATCGAGCAGCGCCTTTTCTGCGCACCATGTCCTCCAAAGCGGGCCAAGTTCGGGTTCAAGCGAGATGAAGGCGAACCTTCGTCGCAAGGCAAGGTCGACTAGGGCGAGCGAACGATCGGCAACGTTCATGGTTCCGATAATATGTAAATTTGGAGGAATGAATACACGTTCGCCATCTCGACTGTAGGCCAGTTCCAGAGCTTCGTCCTGCCGTCGCTTGGTGTCCTCGAGCAAAGTCAGCATCTCGCCGAACACCTGAGCCGGGTTGCCGCGATTGATTTCCTCAATGATTATTACGAACGGTTCTGGTACCGCCGACGCCGCTTGAATGAGTTTGAGAAAGATTCCATCAGCTAACTCAAGTTTGCCTCCATCGGTGGGGCGCCATCCTCGGACAAAATCTTCATAGGACAAGGAAGGATGAAACTGCACGACTCGAACGCGCGTGCGCGCGACTTTGCGATCTTTGGTTCCAATTAGCGCATAGGCAAGTCGCTTGGCGAGCCAGGTTTTACCTGTGCCCGGCGGTCCCTGAAGGATGATGTTCTTCTTTTCCTTGAGGCGCTTCAGTATAGCTTCGAGGAAGCCCTGCGACTGGAAGCAGCCTTCCTCAACGATATTGGTAACATCATAGGATTCAATTTCGACCGCCTCGTCGGTTGCGTCAGGCTCCGCATCCTCTGCATAGACGGTACCGGACGAGGCGCCTTCTCCACCGCTGGAAAATTTTTCTGTAAAATACGGGAGCTGTGTCCAGAATTGATAATCCTGTGGGATGCCCCCAAACGTGAACAGGATAAGCTTTCGGCTAAGATCGTCGTTAGGATCCGCCTGATGCAGCGTTGTCCGGTAGGTGTAGAGAAACCAGTCCCGCGGCGGGTTGAGGGACGTCCAATCTACTTGAACAATTCTGCCATCGCCCGGATTCGCGGTGACTGTTCCGATAGCCTTAATTCGCATGCACGAAACAGACTTACCGCCGGCGTTGAACGGGAGGTTTCGCTTCTGAACGAACGAGGATTTGATAGCGATTCGGTCGCCAGGACGCATCGAACGCACGAGTTCAGAGAATTTCGTCTCATAGCCGTTCTGCCAAATCCCTTCCTTTACAAAGCGTTCAAACTGGTCCCCTTTATCCCAAGATGCGCCCGCAAACCAAAATTGCCTCGCAGGATCATCGAACAGTTCTGCAGCAATTGCCGTCGCAACCGGCGCCGGCTTGTCTTCTTCACCGTCGTCCCAACCAGCTGCCCTGACTTCTTTGAATATCGCGAGCGCGTCGGTGTAATCCAGCTCTGTATCACGGCCTTCTTGTGTCAATCTCCATATGCCACGATGCCTGTCATCAATCAGACCTGCTTTAACTAAATAAAATCGCGCCCAGCCAACCCTATTCTCAAAGCTTGGATTGCCGCCCTTCGTGACTGCGCCAATCTCCGATTCCGCTGCCAGTTCATGTTCCCCTATCCAGTCGAAAACATCTTTGGGCTTTCCTTCGCCTCCCAGGGCGCGTAATGCACGAAGAACCGGTCCGAGAAAATGAAGGAAGCGAGGCCCCTTAGGTTCAATCTTTCCATTGCCTGTTGCGGGGTTAAGTTCTTCTGGCGAAGTCGGGGCCCAAGCAAAAACCTTAGCCTGCTGCTCCTTGACGAATTGTTCAGGGTCTTCAACCGGAAGCCCCACATCTTTTGCGGCTGCAACCAGTCCGTCGCGAGCTGTTCCTTCCAACTTGCCTGTCGCGACGTCATCTCTATTGACTACAATCGCACTCGGCATCGGCCAACCCCGTTGATGCGCCAACAACACGAGTTGACCGAGATGTTGCGGCATTCGGCGAAACGCTGCGTTCCAGGGGACGCCACTTGCCTCTGCGATATCACTATAACTAACGAAACGGTGCTCAAGCGCGGCGTTACGAATCACCTTGTAGGTCGTCTTCAGGTCGAGTCGCGGCTCATCCGCCATAGTGTTTCCCCCCGCCTAACATTTCTGATGTAAGACTCGGAAACTCTATCAGAGATTGAAATGCACGCCAGCGCCAACGCATATGGCCGAAATCTGCTAGATCAAGCCACCGCACTATCATTGATAGCCTGAATCTTCGTAACCAGCCGCGCCACCTTTTCCTCACCAAACAACGTGTCAGGCCCCGTCGGCGCCACGTCGGTAAACGGCGGGTCATACAGCAATCCCGGATCCATCACACCCTGATCCGTCAGATACTCGATCACCATATTGGTGAACTCGATCTGGGCCGCCGTTGCCGTACCGGTTGACAAAAACTCACCAAACGCCGCGCTCACCGCCGAACGGTCGAGACCTACTAGCGAGCGGACGAAGCGGCCGAAGCCGTGGCTCGTTTCCCGGGCGCGCGCGATGTCGCCGGCTTCGCCGATGCCGGCGTCGAGCAGCATCTTTTCGAGCTCGCCGAGGTCGGTCGGCGTCAGCGCCGCGCCGTGCCGCAATTTGTGCAGGACGATATGGCTCTCGTGCGCTTTGAGAAAATGCCGTGCTTTGGCTTTGAAGCGCGCGAAATCAGCCTCGCCGACTTGCGGCAACACGTGTTCGACGCCTTCCCCGATCTCGTCGGTGAAATTGGAGTAGACGATAGCCTTTCTTGTTTTGTCGATGTGCTGGACCAGATCGCGCAACCGCAACCGCACCAGTTCCAGCAGCGGTACGGTGACGCCATCCCACCATTGCTCGGTCTGAATCTCCTCGATCAGTTCGGCCTGCTGTGCGATGGCCGGAATGCCGGTCTGATCTTCCAGGGCGGAAGCAATCTCCATCAGCTGCTTGCGCAGCGTGTCGAAGCGCTTTGAGCCCTTCAGCAGCGCCAGTTGCAGCGAGAACATCAACAGATCGAAGCGCTTTGCCTCCTCGGTGCCAAGGTTCCGAGCGGACGGCAGCGGCGCCACTTCGTCGACCAGTTCCTTGCGTTTCTCGTCGTCGATCGGGCTCCAGGCGCCGGGCTCTCGGTACTTCTCGACGGCGCGGCGATGCTGGCGGATGAGAAAATTGTCGAGGTTCAAACCCTTGACGGTGTCCTGCAGGGTATTCAGCGCGTCAGCGCGAACATCCTCCTCGCGCGGCGCCGCTGCGCCGGCTTCCGACTGGTAGGCCTCTTGCGATTTCTCCGCGAGTTCGCCCTGCTTGCCGTGCTTTTCATCGAGGGCACGGACGAGGTCGAGCCTTGCAGCGAATAGCCGTTCCGACAGCGACTTGGCTGAGCTTGCCTCCTTCAGTTCCGGATTGGCGCCGAAGAATTCCAGGTTCTGGCAATAATCGAAAACGCGGAAGAATTCCTTGTGCTGGCCGGGGCCGAACAGGTTTTCGCACAGCCGGGTGCCACGGCCCATCATCTGCCAGAACTTGGTCTTGGAGCGCACCTGCTTGAAAAAGACCAGGTTCACCACCTCCGGCACGTCGATGCCGGTGTCGAGCATGTCGACCGAGATGGCGATGTGCGGCGCCTTGGTCTTTTTCGAAAAATCGTCGATCAGGGTCTGCGCATAGGCGCCGGTCTTATGAGTGATGACCCGGGCGAAATGCCCGGCCAGCGCCGGATACGCCGCATTGAACCGCGCCTCGATGTACAGCGCGTGATCCTGGTTCTTGGCGAAGACGATGGTCTTGCCGAGCCGGTCGCCGCCTTCGACCTTGATGCCATTCTGCATCAGATGGGCGATGACGCGATCGACGGTGTCCTCGTTGAACAGCCGTTTGTTGACCTCGGCCGCCTCGACGCTATCGGGAATTTCCTCTTCGCCCCATTCCAGCATGTCCCACTGGTCTTTTTCTTCCTCGCTGAGGTCGGCGTAGCGCAGGCCGGAGCGCACGATCTTCAAAGGCACCGAGATCGCCTTCGGCGGCACCAGAAAGCCGTCGGCGACCGCCTCGTCGAGGGAATAAGCGTCGGTCGGCACGCCGTCTTCTAGGTCGAACAGCGAATAGGTATTCTTGTCGATCTCGTCCTTGGGTGTCGCCGTGAGACCGACGAGGAACGAGTCGAAATATTCGAAGATGGCGCGGAAGCGCTGGTAGACCGAGCGGTGCGCTTCATCGATGACAATCAGATCGAAATGGCCGGGGCCAAACTTGGCTTTGCCGTCCTGCTTGCCATCGATCAGGTTCATCATGGTCGGGTAAGTCGACAGGAACACCCGGCCATCGGTGGTGCGTTCGGTGACGAGATTGACTGGCGCCGAATCCGGTAGATGAGCCTTGAAGGCGCCGGCGGCCTGGTTGACCAGCGCCACGCGGTCGGCGAGGAACAGCACGCGCTTGACCCAGCCGGCGCGCATCAGCAGATCGACCAGCGCGATCACGGTACGGGTCTTGCCGGAGCCGGTCGCCATCACCAGCAGCGCCTTGCGCTCGCCGTCGGCCTCGAAACTGCGAGCAATCGCCCGAATGGCGCGCTGCTGATAGGGACGTTCGACGATGGTGCGGCTGATCCGTTCCGAGCCGATCGGCTTGCGGCTGGTGCGGCGCTGGATCGCTAGCTCCAGTTCATCACGCTTATAAAAGCCGCCGATCTGGCGTGGCGGATAGCGCGTGTCGTCCCATATCCAATGCTCATAGCCATTGGAATAGAAGATCACGGGCCTCTGGCGGTAGCGCGCTTCGAGGCAATCGGCGTAAAGCTTGGCCTGCTGCTGGCCCGCGCGCGCGTCCTTGCGGGTGCGCTTGGCCTCGACCAGCCCGAGCGGCTTGTTGTCCGCGCCCCACAGCACGTAATCGACAAAGCCGACGCCTTCGTTGTTCGGCATCCCCTCGACGCGAAACTCGGTGTCGTCGGGCTTGTCCAGGTTCCAACCGGCCTCGCGCAGCAACAGGTCGATGTAGCGGTCGCGGGTCTCGGCCTCGTTGTAATTGTGGGTGTCTGGCCGCGCCTCGCTGGCCTTGCGCGCGGCGGCAACCGCGGCGCGCAGTGTCTTCAACTCCTCGTCGAGGTTTTGCTTGTCGACCAGCAGCTTGGTCAGTTCGCCATTCCGGGCGTCGAGTTCGGCCTGCTGCGCCTTGAGTTGAACGAAAGCCTTTTTCAGCA
>Ga0102590_1003747_pt1 | contig 14355 bp, 13 predicted proteins | sample AraplaMF_Col_mMF_FD_76859 | JGI IMG/M metagenome (GOLD analysis project Ga0102590, IMG submission 76859) | Arabidopsis root microbial communities from the University of North Carolina, USA - plate scrape MF_Col_mMF | ecosystem: Host-associated > Plants > Roots > Endosphere | place: USA...
CCTCTTCCGCCTCGCTCAGCTCCTTGGCGCGGCGGAGCATGCGGTCGACGTCGGCGATCGACAGCACCTTGGGCAGGCCGCGGCCGCGCTTCGGGCCGGACAGGATCGCGGCGGGATCGTCGGTGCGAATGCGCTCGTTGAGCAGGAAGCGGTAGAGATGCCGCATCGCCGACAGCCGCCGCGCCACGCTGGTGGATTTGAAGCCGCGCGTGTCGAGGTCGGCGAGATAGTCGCGCAGGATTTGCGTCTCCGCGTCGGCAAAGCCGTGGCCGACCCGGCCCAGAAATTCCGAGAAATCGGTAAGGTCGCGGCGATAGGCGTCGAGCGTGTTGGGGCCCGCGCCTTGTTCCGCCGCGAGCATGTCGAGGAACAGGCCGGTGAGCTTGGTGTCTGAGGGCTTTGCAGGCATGCCCGGAGCCTAGCTGCTATTTCTTGAGAAACTTATCCGGCGGGATCGTCACCGTCATGTCCCGCGGCTTCGGGCTCACGAAGTTCGCCAGCGCGAAGATCACGCCATAGACGATGCCGGCGAGCACGGCGACGACCGTCAGGAAGCGGAACAGGCTGGGCATCGGTCTGGGGTCTCTATAGGGGACTCGGTAGGGGGCCGGGCGGGCGAATTAACCAATGAAATCATCCAACATGTTCGCCGTTTCGTGGCAAGAGTCCTCTGGCGAGGGCCCCTGCGGGGTCGTATAGGTGGCCAAACCATGCTGCCTTTGGCGGCAGATCGAGCGAGATCCAGAGCGAGATTGATGTCCGACGCCGCGTTGCCGATTCCCGCTTCGACTGAGGCCGACATCCTGTCGGCGCTCGGCGCGCGCTCGATCGTGCTCGTCGGCATGATGGGGGTGGGCAAATCCACCATCGGCCGCCGCATGGCGGCGCGGCTCAAGCTGCCTTTCGTCGACGCCGACACCGAGATCGAGGCGGCGGCCGGCATGACCATACCGGAAATCTTCGAGCGCCACGGCGAGGCGCATTTCCGCGACGGCGAGGCCCGCGTGATCGCCCGCCTGCTCGAAGGCGGCCCGCTGGTGCTGGCGACCGGCGGCGGCGCCTTCATGCGCGAGGAGACGCGGACCCGCATCGCGGCCAAGGCGATCTCGATCTGGCTCAGGGCGGACCACGACGTCATCATGCGCCGCGTCCGCCGCCGTGCCGACCGTCCGCTGCTGCAGACCGCCGACCCCGAGGGAACCGTCACGCGCCTGCTCACCGAGCGCGAGCCGATCTACGGCAAGGCCGACCTCACCATCGCCTCGCGCGACGTGCCGCACGACAAGATCGTCGAGGAGACCATCGAGACGCTGCGCGCCCATCTCTGCGGCGAGCGGGCCGCGCCCCAACCACCTGCCGACGTTGCGAGTGCCGGACGATGACTGCGCCGTTGAAACATTCCGATCCCGTCAACGTGGATGTCGCGCTCGGCGACCGCGCCTATGACATCGTCATCGGCCGCGGCGTGCTGTCCTCGCTCGGCGAGCGCGTCGCGAAGTTGCGGCCCGGCGTGCGCACGGCGATCGTGACGGATCGCACCGTTGCAAAGCACTGGCTCGAGCCGGCCGAGGCCTCGCTCGCGGCCAGCGGCATTCCGACCTCGCGCATCGTCGTCGAGGAAGGCGAGATTTCCAAGACCTATGCCGGCCTCGAAAAGGTCAGCGAGGCCCTGATCGCCGCGAAGATCGAGCGCAACGATCTCGTCATCGCGCTCGGCGGCGGCGTGGTCGGCGATCTCGCCGGCTTTGCGGCGGCGATCCTGCGCCGCGGCGTCGATTTCGTGCAGGTGCCGACCTCGCTGCTGGCACAGGTCGATTCATCCGTCGGCGGCAAGACCGGCATCAACTCGCCGCAGGGCAAGAATCTGCTCGGCGCCTTCCACCAGCCGGTGCTGGTCATCGCCGACACCGCCGTGCTCGACACGCTGTCGCCGCGGCAGTTCCGCGCCGGCTACGCCGAAGTCGCCAAATACGGCGTGCTCGGCGACGAAGCCTTCTTCACCTGGCTGGAAAAGAACCATTCCGACATCTTCAGCGGCGGCGCCGCGCGCGAGCACGCGATCGCGACCTCCTGCCGCGCCAAGGCCGGTGTCGTCACCCGCGACGAACGCGAGACCGGCGAGCGCGCGCTGCTCAACCTCGGCCACACCTTCGGCCACGCGCTGGAAGCCGCAACCGGTTTCTCCGATCGCCTGTTCCACGGCGAGGGGGTCGCCATCGGCATGACGCTGGCGGCGCAGTTCTCCGCAAGGCTCGGCATGATCGGCGAGGCCGATGCCGTGCGCGTCGAGCGGCACCTGATCGACGCAGGCTTGCCGACGCGCTTGCAGGACATCGCGGGTTTTGCGCAGGAAGGGCTTGCGGACGCCGATGCACTGATGGCGTTGATGGCACAGGACAAGAAGGTCAAGCGCGGCAAGCTCACCTTCATCCTGCTGGAAGCCGTCGGCCGCGCGGTGATCGCGAAGGACGTCGAGCCGGCCCCGGTGCGCGATTTCCTGAAAGAGAAGCTCGCGCAGAAGGCTTGATGCCTGACACGCGACGTGGACACCGGTTCGCGTCGGGAGAACGCGTTAGAAGTAACTTGAGTGGTGCATGGACTGGCTCGGATTCACCATCGTCGTCCTCTGCCTCCTGGTCTCGGCGTTCTTCGCCGCGAGCGAGACCGCGCTGACCGGCGCCTCGCGCGCCAGCATGCTGCGGCTGTCCAAGCAGGGTAATCGCGACGCCGACGTCGTCTCGGAGTTGCTCGACATGCGCGAGCGCCTGATCGGCGCGCTCCTGCTCGGCAACAACATCGCCAATATCGGGGCGTCCGCGCTCGCCACCGCCATCTTCACCTCCTGGTTCGGCGATGTCGGCGTGCTCTATGCCACCGGCGTGATGACCGCCCTGGTCGTGATCTTCGCCGAGGTGCTGCCGAAGACCATCGCCATCAACGCGCCGGACCGCATGGCGCTCGCGGTCGCGCGCCCGATGCGGCTGACGATGTACGTGCTGGGGCCGCTGCTCAGGATCGTCGAGGTCATCGTGCGCCTGCTGATGCGCCTGTTCGGCCTCGCCGGCGAGCACCAGGCGATCCTGTCGCCGACCGAGCGCCTGCGCGGTGCGGTCGACCTCTTGCACCACGAGGGCAAGGTCGAGAAGCAGGACCGCGACATGCTCGGCGGCCTGCTCGATCTGCGCGAGCTCCAGGTTTCCGACGTCATGATCCATCGCACCGAGATGATGATGATCAACGCCGATCTGCCGCCGGAAGAGCTGGTGCGCGAGGTGCTGGCGACCGAATACACCCGCATCCCGCTCTGGCGCGAGAAGCCGGAGAACATCATCGGCGTGCTCCACGCCAAGGATCTCCTGCGTGCGATCCGCGCCTCCGAGGGCGACACCTCGCGCATCGACGTCTCCACCATCGCGCTGCCGCCCTGGTTCGTGCCGGAGATGCGGCCCGTGTCCGAGCAGCTCAAGGCGTTCCGCCGGCGCAAAACCCATTTCGCGCTCGTCGTCGACGAGTACGGCGAAGTTGAAGGTCTCGTGACGCTGGAAGACATTTTGGAAGAAATCGTCGGCGACATCTCCGACGAGCACGACGTCGTGGTCGCCGGCGTGCGCGCCCAGCCGGACGGCTCGGTCGTGGTCGACGGCTCGGTGCCGATCCGCGATCTCAACCGCGCCATGGACTGGCACCTGCCCGACGAAGAGGCAACCACGGTCGCCGGCCTCGTCATTCACGAGGCGCGCTCGATCCCCGACCGCGGCCAGAGTTTTACGTTCCACGGCTTCCGCTTCCGCGTCCTCCGCCGTGAACGCAACCGCATCACCGCGCTCCGTATTTCACCGGTGCCGCGCGAGTCCGAGATGGACGAACCCAAGCCGCGGCGGGCGGGGTCGTCGTTCTGATTTCGCTTACCCTCCCCTGGAGGGGTCCGGGACGAGCGTAGCTCGCCCGTGGTCGATCGCGCGCAGCGCGAGCGGGGTGGGGTGATCTCTCCACATCGCATACTGCCCGAGTGGAGAGATCACCCCACCCCGTCACGCCTCTCGCTTCGCTCGATTGCGTGCCGACCCTCCCCCTCCAGGGGAGGGTGAAGGATCTCAACCTTCCCCCGGCGCCTGCGCGTGGATCGCCAGCGCGTGCACGCTGCCGGAGAGTTCCGCGGCCAGCGCCGAATTTATCATGCGATGGCGTTCGACCCGGGTCTTCCCTTTGAAGGCTTGAGACACGATATATACGCGGAAGTGCGTCTCACCGCTGGGCCGATGGCCGGCGTGGCCCTCATGCAAATGTGACTCGTCGACGACCTTGAGGCTTTCCGGGGTGAAAGCTTCCTGCAACTTGTTGCTGATAGTGTTTTTCATAACCATGAGTGCCATTAAAGCGCGTCATCAAGCCCCGTCAATTGCCGGGGTGGTCAGCTAATTGCAATGTCAAGACTTGAAGGTTTTTGCATTGCGTAGTCAAAGTCAGCCATGCCGATCGATTCATCAAAGTTCTTCGACTCCATCCGCGTGAAGCCGCGGGGCAAGCAGCCGGAAGTGAAGCCGCGCGACACCGTGGTCGGCTGCGAATGGGCTGGTTGCCAGAACAAGGGTGCGCACCGCGCGCCGAAGGGCCGCGAGAACCAGCGCGAGTACTGGCACTTCTGCCTCGACCATGTGCGCGAGTACAACCAGAACTACAATTTCTTCTCCGGCATGAATGCTGACGCTGTTGCGCGCTACCAGAAGGATGCGCTGACCGGCCATCGTCCGACCTGGAAGATGGGTGCCAACGGCGGCAAGAAGGGTACGGAAGCCGACATCGACATGGCGTCCGATCCGTTCAGCATGTTCTCCGAGATCAACGGCCGCGCCAACTGGCGCAAGGGCCCGGACGCCCAGCCCAAGGCCGAGACGCGCAAGGTGATGAACGCCGAGCGCAAGGCACTCCAGGTCATGGGCCTCGGCCCCGACGCCACGCTCGCCGACGTCAAGACCAAGTACAAGGCGCTGGTCAAGCAGCACCACCCCGACGCCAACGGTGGCGACCGCTCCACCGAGGATCGCCTGATCGAGATCATCAAGGCGTATAATTATTTGAAGACGGTGGTGCGGGAGGCGTAGGGCCTCTAGCTATAGCCGCCGCCATACTCTCTGGCGTCGTCCCGGCGAAGGCCGGGACCCATAACCACAGGACGTGGTTTGGCACAAAGCTGGTAACTCCGAGTCTTCGCAAAGCTATTGCTGCGGCGTAGGGGTCCCGGCCTTCGCCGGGACGACGGCGGGGTTTTGGCTCCGCTGCCCGCGTCTCACTGAGCTGCCGTAACCCGGATGGAGCGCAAGCGTAATCCGGGGCCTTCCTCTCACAACGACGACTTTCCCGGATTACGCTCCGCTCCATCCGGGCTACGCATTCCCTAGGCCTCCGGCATCGCCCCCACATAGGACGAGCTCGGCCGGATCAACCGCCCCGTCCGCTGCTGCTCGCGCGCGTGCGCGGTCCAGCCTGCGCTGCGGGCGACCGCGAAGATCGGCGTGAAGGCCTGGCGTGGAATCGCCAGCGCATCGAGCAGTATCGCGGTGAAGAACTCGACATTCGTCTCCAGCGGCCGGTCCGGATTCTTCTTCCGCAGCGCGCCGCGGATATAGGCCTCGACCTCGCCGGCGAACGGCAGGTCGGTGCCGTTGGACGCGAGCGCCTCGACCGCGGTCTTCAGCACGTCGGCGCGCGGATCGCGCACGCGATAGACGCGGTGGCCAAAGCCCATCATCCGCTCGCCGCGCGCCAGCGCCGCATCCACCCACGGCTGGATGCGCTCGCGCGAGCCGATCGCGTCCAGCATTTCCAGCACCGGCTCCGGCGCGCCGCCGTGAAGCGGTCCGGTCAGCGCGCAATAGCCGGCGGTGACGGCCGCGAACAAATCGGCCTGCGTCGAGGCGACGACGCGCGCGGTGAAGGTCGAGGCATTCATGCCGTGGTCGCTGGCGGTGACGAGATAGGCATCCAGCGCGGTGACCTCGCGCGCGGCCGGGACGCGCCCGTGCAGCATGCGCAGCGTATCGGCGGCATGGCTCGCATTCGGATCGGGCGCGACCGGCTCCAGCCCCTTGGCGCGCCGGACCAGCGCACCCGCGATCACCGGAAATGCGCCGACGATGGTCGCTTCATGCGCGAGCCCGTGCTCGGCGCGAAGCCCGGCGACCGCCGCGCGAAACCCGTCAACGACACCCATGCCGTTCGTCGCCGGCAAAAGCTCCGGCAGGCGAGCAAACGCACGTTCGCGCGCCGCGCTCAGGCTCGCGCGCACATTGGCCTCGCTCAGGCTGGTCTTGCTGGCGCCGTTCCAGAGCCGGGCGGTGACGCCCTCGAAACTCGACTGGGCGGCGAGGCGGCCGACGTGCTCGCCGGCGATGATCAGCTCGCCGCGCTCGCCGTCGACATGACTCAGCACGGTCTCGGCTGCGGGAACGCCGTCCAGTCCGATCTGGCTTTTGGTGAGGTGGATGTTCATGACCCGATCTCCTTTTGAACTGCACGCAGGAAATGTCGGGCCTCTCGACAGATTGATCAATCTTGATTACATAAATCAATATGAAAAATTCTGGCGAGCTCTACCTCTCCGCCCGGGAAGCCGCCGCCGAGCTCGCGATCTCGCCGGCCACCCTCTACGCCTATGTCAGCCGCGGCCTGATCCGCTCCGAGCCGACGCCGGACTCGCGGAAAAACCGCTACCGCGCCGAGGACGTCCGCGCCCTCAAGGAGCGCCGGGTGCCCTCGCCCGAGCCTCGCGGCCTGCGCAGCTTCGATGCCGACCTGCCCGTCATGGACACGGAGATCTCGACCATCACCGAGGAGGGCGCGATCTATCGCGGCGTCAATTGTGTCGATCTCGCCGAGAACGACACGCTGGAGCACACCGCGACGCTGCTCTGGGACGTCGCCGGCGTCGATCCCTTCGCGCCTGACAATCAGCCCGAGATGTCCGATGAGATGCGCATGATCGCGGAAGCCGCGCGCCGCGCCGCGCCGATCGACCGCGCCATCGCCGTGCTGGCGCTCGCTGCCAGCGCCGATCCCCGCGCCTTCACCCGCGCGCCCGATGGCCGCGCCATGGTCGGCGCGCGCATCGTCCGCCTGCTGGTCGCAACCATGCTCAATGCCGAGCCATCAGCCGAGCCGCTGCACCAGCAGGTCGCGCGCGCCTGGGCAGCCGATAACAAGCATGCGCCCGACCTGATCCGCCGCGCACTGGTGCTGCTCGCCGATCACGAGCTGAACGCCTCGACCTTCACCGCGCGCTGCGCGGCCTCGACCGGCCTCAACCTCTATGATGCCGTCATCGCCGGCCTTGCCGCGCTGAAAGGTCCGAAGCATGGCGGCGCCGGCGTGCTGGCCTCGCAGCTCGTCAAGACGCTGGTCGACCGCGATGTCGAGCCCATGGTGCGCGAGCGCGTCGCGCTGGGCGAGCGCTTTGCCGGCTTCGGCCACGGCGTCTACAAGCGCGGCGATCCTCGCGCGCAATCGCTGCTGAACGCCTTGTCGCGCGCCGGCGCGCCGCGAAAGTTCACGCGCGAGGTGCCGGAGCGGATCGCGGAAGCGACCGGCGAATTCGTCAATATCGACTACGCCCTCGCGGTGCTGGTGCATGCCTTGCGCCTGCCGGCCGGCAGCGAGCTCGCTCTGTTCGCCATGGCCCGCAGCGTCGGCTGGATCGCGCATGCCAGCGAGCAATTGCAGTTCGGGAAGCTGATCCGGCCGCGAGCGAGGTATGTCGGGCCGGCGCCGGGGAGAAGGGCCGGGGCGGTGAGCTAGACGGCGCGAAAGCTGCCTTCTCCGCCGTCGTCCTGGCGAAAGCCAGGACCCATTACCCCAGGGAGAAGTTTGACGAAGATTCGTCGTTCGGTACGCCTATCGTCCGCAATCGAGAGACCTCGCGGTATGGGTCCTGGCCTTCGCCAGGACGACATCGGAGGTGTGGCGACAGCTAGCCCCGCGGCTTGGCCGCTGCGACGCCGCCGCCATTCCGCCGGCGATAGATCCACACCGCGACGCCGACCACGATCGCAACGCCGACCACGGTCAAAATCCACATGTGCTTGAACGGGTGCCCATGGTGCGGCACGCCGAAATATTCGTGGAAGGCGGACACGGCCAGCACGCCCGGCAGCACGTGCGCAGGCGCCCATAGCAGGATCGCCGGGAAGTTCACCGCATAGAATTTCGCCGGCGCCATCCCCAGCGCGCCGGCGGTCACGGGCACGAAGGCGCGGATCGGTGGCACGAAGCGGGCGAAGAACACGGCCCAGGTGCCGAAACGCTTGAAGAAGCTTTCGCTCTCGGCGACCACGCGCGGATAGTTGGTCAGCGGCCAGGCGGTGAGGATCTCACGCTGGCGCCGGTGCCCGATCCAGTAGGCCGAGCCGTCGCCGAGCACCGCGCCGAGCGCGGCCGCCAGCAGCACCCATTGCAGCTTCAACTCGCCGCCGGGAACCAGGGCGCTCAGCGCCAGGATGATGGTCGAGCCGGGGATGACCGACCCCACCACCGGCACGGCTTCCAGCAGCGCCGCCAGGAACAGGGTCAGATAGGCCAACCACGCATGGGCCGAGACGAAGGATATGAGGGGATCGAGAAAGGACGTCACGTCGTCTCTGTGGCGGGCAGGGGATTTCGGGTTCAGACCCTACATAAGTAAGGTCGCCGCGGGAAAGTGCCATTCGCTTGGGCAGGCGGCTCCTCCCGCCCGAAATTCGAGCGTGATTCGCAAGGCAGCCCTCCCAAAACTGCGTTCCTCACCTATCTAAATGAAAAGACAACGGAACTTTGATTGAGGGGCGGGCTTCTGCCGGCACGTTGTCTCTGATAGGTTCGCAGGCGCACCCAGCCGCAGCCAACGTGCAATAACTGGTCTCGGGACCGCCCGGGGCCTCGGAGGATTGATGACGACCGCCGCCATGTCAAAAGTTGAGGAAGTTTCCGGTCTGCCCGACATGAAGGTGTCGGTCCGCCAGGTGTTCGGGATCGACAGCGATCTCGAAGTGCCGGCCTATTCCGAAGTCGATCCTCATGTGCCCGAAGTCGATTCCGATTACCGCTTCGATCGCGCCACCACGCTCGCCATTCTCGCCGGCTTCGCCCGCAACCGCCGCGTGATGGTGACCGGCTATCACGGCACCGGTAAATCCACCCATATCGAGCAGGTCGCCGCGCGCCTGAACTGGCCCTGCGTGCGCGTCAACCTCGACAGCCACATCAGCCGTATCGACCTCGTCGGCAAGGACTCGATCGTGGTCCGCGACGGCAAGCAGGTCACCGAATTCCGTGACGGCATCCTGCCCTGGGCGCTGCAGAACAACGTCGCGCTGGTGTTCGACGAATACGACGCCGGCCGCCCGGACGTGATGTTCGTGATCCAGCGCGTGCTGGAAGTCTCGGGACGCCTGACGCTGCTCGACCAGAACAAGGTGATCAAGCCGCACCCGGCGTTCCGCCTGTTCGCGACTGCCAACACGGTTGGCCTCGGCGACACCTCCGGCCTCTATCACGGCACCCAGCAGATCAACCAGGGCCAGATGGACCGCTGGTCGATCGTCACCACGCTGAACTATCTCAGCCATGACGAGGAAGTGGAGATCGTGCTGGCCAAGGCAAAGCACTATCGCACGCAGGAAGGCCGCGACATCGTCAACAAGATGGTGCGCCTCGCCGATCTCACCCGCAACGCCTTCGCCAACGGCGATCTGTCGACGGTGATGAGCCCGCGCACGGTGATCACCTGGGCGGAAAACTCCGACATCTTCGGCGATATCGGTTTCGCCTTCCGCGTCACCTTCCTCAACAAGTGCGACGAACTCGAGCGTCCGCTGGTCGCCGAGTTCTATCAGCGCTGCTTCAACGCGGAGCTGCCGGAATCGGCAGTCAACGTGGCGCTGAGCTGAGGTTTGAGATGTCGTCCCGGACAAGCGCAGCGAAGCGAAGCGCAGATCCGGGACCCATAACCACAGGCCGTGGTTGTTGCGAAGATCGGGGCCGTCAGTGTGCTCACTAACTGCTCCCTGTGGCTATGGGTCCCCGCCTTCGCGGGGACGACGGTGAGATCGAGATGAGCACATCATCATCCAATTCCAAATTCCGTAACACCAAGGAAGCGCCGACCGAGCCGTTCAAGCGCTCGGTCGCTTCCTGCCTGAAGGCGATCGCCAAGGCGCCCGAGCTCGACGTCTCCTTCGCCGCCGAGCGCCCGGGCCTTGCGCCCGGCAAGGCGCGGCTGCCGGAGCCGGCGCGCAAGATGACCAAGCGCGACGCCGCGATCGTGCGCGGCCATGCCGACTCCATCGCGCTCAAGCTCGCCTGTCACGATCCCAAGGTTCATCGCAAGCTGATGCCCGGCAATCCGCAGGCGCGCGGCGTGTTCGAGGCGGTGGAGCAGGCGCGAGTCGAGGCGATCGGCGCGCGCCGCATGGCGGGCGTTGCCAAGAATCTCACCGCGATGCTCGACGATCATTTCCATCGCGGCAAGTTCGACGAGATCACCGACCGCGCCGACGCGCCGCTGGCCGATGCGCTGGCGATGCTGGTGCGCGAGCGCCTCACCGGCATGGCGCCGCCGGCGGCCGCCAAGAAGATGGTCGATCTCTGGCGCCCGATCCTCGAAGACAAGATCGGCAGGCGGCTCGACCGGCTCGACGGCGTGGTCGAGGACCAGACCAAGTTCGGCGATGCCGTGCACGATCTCCTCACCGCGCTCGAGCTCGGCGACGAGCGTAACGCCGACAGCGAGGATAACGAAGACAACGACGAGAACCAGGACGGCGACAACGATCAGTCCGGCGCCGAGGGCTCGCCCGATTCCGATGCCGCGCAGGAGATGAGCGCCGACCAGGCGCAGGCCTCCAGCGAGGAGATGAGCGAGAGCGCGATGGAAAGCGCGCAGGCCTCGACCTCCGACACCTTCGACGACGGCGAGCTCGGCGACGACGAGACGCCGGGCGAGGCGACGCGTCCGAACTCGCACGGCAAGAACGAGCCGCGCGGGCCGGAATATCACGCCTTCGCGCCGAAGTTCGACGAGGTTATCGCCGCCGAGGATCTCTGCGACCATGACGAGCTGGAGCGCCTGCGCGCCTATCTCGACAAGCAGCTCGCGCATCTGCAGGGTATCGTGGCCCGCCTCGCCAACCGCCTGCAGCGCCGCCTGATGGCGCAGCAGAACCGCGCCTGGGAGTTCGACCTCGAAGAGGGCATCCTCGACCCCGCGCGGCTGTCGCGCGTCGTCACCGATCCCTATCACCCGCTGTCCTTCATGCACGAGAAGGAGGCGACGTTCCGCGACACCGTGGTGACGTTGCTGCTCGACAATTCCGGCTCGATGCGCGGGCGCCCGATCACGGTCGCCGCCACCTGCGCCGACATCCTCGCCCGTACGCTGGAGCGTTGCGGCGTCAAGGTCGAGATCTTGGGCTTCACGACGCGCGCCTGGAAGGGCGGGCAATCGCGCGAGGCGTGGCTTGCCGCCGGCAAGCCGGCCAATCCCGGCCGTCTCAACGATCTCCGCCACATCATCTACAAGTCCGCCGACGCCCCTTGGCGCCGTGCGCGGAAAAACCTTGGCCTGATGATGCGCGAGGGTCTTTTGAAGGAGAACATCGACGGCGAGGCGCTCGACTGGGCGCACAAGCGCCTGCTCGGCCGGCCCGAGCAGCGCAAGATCCTGATGATGATCTCGGACGGCGCGCCGGTCGACGATTCCACGCTGTCGGTCAATCCCGGCAACTATCTCGAGCGGCATCTGCGCCACATCATCGAGGAGATCGAGACCCGCTCGCCGGTCGAGCTGATCGCGATCGGCATCGGCCACGACGTGACGCGCTACTACCGCCGCGCGGTGACGATCGTGGACGCCGAGGAGCTCGGCGGCGCCATCACTGAAAAACTCGCCGAACTCTTCAGCGAGACCAACACGGCGCCAACCCAGCCGGCCGGTCGCCCGCGACGCAAACTGCATTCGTGAGCACCTATCGATCCCGCCGCAGCTTTCTTGGCCACGCGGCGGCGGGATTTTCCACTCTCGCTCTGCCGCGCCTCGCGCAGGCGCAAGTCACGGCCGAGCCGCCGCCGCGCCCGCTCCAGGTCGAGCGCGCCGTCTCCGAGCCCGTCAACATCGAGGTCAACGCACGGCCGATCCCGAATTTCGAGCCGCGTGACCGCGCGCGCACGCGCTTCGGCTCGCTGGAGTATCGCAGCGGCCTGGTGCTGACCTCGGCCTATCGCGGCTTCGGCGGCCTCTCCGGCATCAGGCTCGACGCCAAGGGCGAGCGCTTCCTCGCGATCTCCGACCAGGGCGGCTGGTTCACCGGACGCATCCGCTATGCCGGCAGCAAGATGGCCGGGCTCGACGAGGTCGAGGCCGCGCCGATGCTCAACGCCGAGGGCCGGCCGATCACCGAGAAGCGGCTCTGGTACGATACCGAGGCGCTCGCGCGCGACGGCAATCTCGTCTATGTCGGGCTCGAACGCGTCAACCAGATCCTGCGCTACGACTTCTCGAAAGGCGGCACGCGCGCCCGCGGCGAGGTGATCCCTGTTCCGCCCGCGATGCGGAAGCTGCCCTACAACAAGGGGCTCGAGGCGCTGGTGCTGGTGCCGAAGGGCATGCCGCTCGCCGGCACCCTGATCGCGATGTCCGAGGGCGGCTTCGACGCCGACGGCAATCTCATGGCATTCCTGATCGGCGGCGCCACGCCCGGCCAGTTCAGCATCAGGCGCACCGACAAGCAGTTCGTCAGCGACGCCGTGCTGCTGCCCTCGGGCGAGCTCCTCATCCTCGAACGCAAATTCTCCTGGTTCACCGGCATCAACATCCGCATCCGCTCGATCCCGCTGAAGTCGATCGCACCGGGCGCGCTGGTCGACGGCCCCGTGCTGTTCAACGCCGATCTCGGCCATGACGTCGACAACATGGAAGGCATCGACGCCCACGTCACCGCCGAGGGCGAGACCGTGCTGACGATGGTGTCGGACGATAATTTCTCCATGCTGCAGCGGACCCTGCTGCTGCAGTTCACGCTGGTGGAGTAGCCTTCCGCCGTCGTCCGGACGTTCGCGCGGAGACGGCGGAGCATATGGACCGGCGTTCACCGGCGCGGACGGCTTGTGTTGAACTGCCGCCCTCCGGCCGCCGACACACCCTCATGCCCCATCTTCGTGTCATTCTCGCCGTCGTCCTCACGTTAGCTGCGGCCTCGCCGGCCCTGGCCACGGCCGAGCACCGCTACGGCAAGAACGAATACGCCATCATCCTGGGCGGCCGCGCGCCGAGCGGGAAGGTCTCGGTCGCCGCCCATGGCGGCGGCGAAGCCGGCAGCGAGAGCTTTCGCCTCTATCTGATGGCCGAGCCCGGCCATCGCCGGCTGATGACGCTCGACAACGTCAACGACGACAACATCCTGGACAGCGCGCCCGATGCCTTCCACGCCGCGTGGTCGGCCGACTCGCGCTACGTCGCGGTCACCTTCCGCAGCGAGCGCCACATCGTGACGCTGAACCTCTATTCCGTCGAAGGCGGCCGCGCCCGCCTCGTCGAGGCGCCGGACCTGTTTCGCGAGGTCACCGGCCACAGCATCGACAGCAAGACCGACGGCGACATGCGGACATCCGTGCCGGCGCTGACCTGGCAGGCGCCGCGCCGCTTCCACCTCACTGATTATCGCGTGTTCGTGCTCGACGACACCGCGCTCGCCGACAAGTTAGGGGTGCTCGGCAAGCTGACCAGGCGGGAGGGCGGCGGCAACACCATCCAGTTCTCGGCCGAGGCCGACGGCGAACTCATGCCCGACGGCCGCGTGCGCATGGGCAAGCCTAGGGCAGGCAGGTTCGAGGAGCTGGAGTAGGCGTGTCTTGAGGGCGCAGCTCGCGCCTCACCCTCCGCCGGCGTGTCAATCTCCGTCGTTGTCCCGGCCTAGTGCGCAATTGCGCACTAGGCCGGGACGACGGCGGAGGATGTGCAGCGCTCGCCCGTCACACTTCCAAATCGCACGAAATGCATGGCCCGGCAGGCGGGCATGCCTGCCAGGCCGGTGGAAATCCGCCCGCCCGGCACTACACTTCATGCAACTGCTTCCATCCCTCTCATCTTCCGGAACCTCCCCGCATGAGCGCCCTGTTTTCTCCGATCAAGCTGCGCGGCCTGACGTTGAAGAACCGTCTCGTGGTGTCGCCGATGTGCCAATATTCGGCCGACGACGGCGTCGCCACCGACTGGCACTTCACCCACATCAACAATCTCAGCCTGTCGGGCGCGGCGATGTTCTGCATCGAGGCGACCCATGTCGAGGCGATCGGCCGCATCACGCCGGGCTGTCTCGGGCTCTACAGCGA
>Ga0102590_1003752_pt1 | contig 14346 bp, 14 predicted proteins | sample AraplaMF_Col_mMF_FD_76859 | JGI IMG/M metagenome (GOLD analysis project Ga0102590, IMG submission 76859) | Arabidopsis root microbial communities from the University of North Carolina, USA - plate scrape MF_Col_mMF | ecosystem: Host-associated > Plants > Roots > Endosphere | place: USA...
GTCTAGTTGGATCTGAGTTCGCTTTCCTCGAAAACCCCGCCATGGTCCGGATCGAGGCTGGTCGCCAGCAACAAGCTGCAAGCGGCAAGGAGAAGGACGAGCTTTACTGCGTAGGATGCCACGGAGACCGGTTGTCGGCGGCCCGGTGATACGCGAGACGGCGCTATATAGTATTTGTAATAGAAGTGCGGATCATCCGTTTCCAGCAGGTTCTGGTAGACGTGCAGCGGAATATTTGCATGTTTCACCGGCGGAGAACCTGGGAATTTTACATGCAGATCCCGGGTTTCGGCATCGAATGCCGCATGCACGTGCTTCGATTTGAGGGCAGCCCAATCCATCGCAAGCTCCTATACCCTCCCGAGGATAATTGAGGCCCGGACGATGATCGAAGTCAAGTCAAGAATTTGCTTCAAATGCAATCATTGGCAGGAAATGGGGCATCGTCACGGCCGTGAAAATTCCAGCCTGCGCCCACTCCGTTTGGGGATGGAAAAATGCTCGTTTCAGCAGCTGCGGAATGGCGTTTTTCCGAAATGCCCTCTTGCGATTTCCTTACGATCATTCTAAACGCTCGCCACGGCTCAGATAACGAGCGCGTGAGGCCTCGTGGCGGAGTGGTGACGCAGAGGACTGCAAATCCTTGTACCCCGGTTCAATTCCGGGCGAGGCCTCCAACATTCTTCCACATCATAGAATCAATGTGAAACGCCGCTGGCGCAGCGGTCGGCATCGGCCTTTGCGATGCTACCAGATCCGCTGGCCGGGCGAAAAATCCAACTGTGACGGATTGATTCCCGTGAGTCGGTAGAGCGCCCTCAGGCCGCCCTTGCGGATTTCCGCCTGATATTCCAGATCGCTCAGTTCAGGCCCGTCATCGATTTCGGGGCCGGCGCCGAGCAGCCGTCGCATGCCCTGCGGCGAAATGCGGGTGAAGCTGCGAATGTCGCCGCTGCTGTATTTGATCAGCAGCAGGCGGGCATCGGCGTTGTAGTGAAGCGCGTCTATGCCGCGCGATTGGATCAGAAAGGTTTGCATGCGCGCACCCATAGCGGAAGGCGAGGGCGCAGCAACAAAATGGTTGACGTAACGTTAATGCGCATGCGGCTGTCGAAGGCTGGATTTCAAAGGGAAAGAACGCATGTCAGACCTGCGCCCGCCGACATGAATTGCCGCAGCCGCGATGCGGGGGATATCTCCGAATGCGCTTCGGCGCCCTATCGCCTCCAGGTCTTTTCGCCGTCCAGCAGCCCGCAGCAGAATATGCCAATCAGCGCTGCGACGATGAAAAAATCGAACAGCGTGAAATATTCAAAAATCGCAGACATGGCCTATTTCCTCCGTTGCAAATCATAACATGAGGCGGCGGAAGGTTCCACGCTGGAGTTGCAGCGTCCATCCTGTCTCCTGTGGCACGGAAGAGGCGCCGGCCGGATTCTTTCCGCCTGCGGCTGCCAAGCCTTGAAAGCATCCGTGGTGGAGATTAAGAGACGAGGGACAGGAACCGCTTTTTAAGAGCGAGAGGACATGATGGATTTCGAAGCAGCGCGCGCAAAGATGGTCGATACCCAGGTTCGCACGACGGACGTTACCTCGCATTCCGTGCTGACGGCGTTTCTCACGGTGCCGCGTGAGACTTTCGTGCCGGAGAAGGCGAAGCTGCTGGCTTATATCGACAACGATGTCGAGATATCAGCAGCCGCACCGGGAAAGCCGGCCCGCTTCCTGATGGAGGCGTCGCCACTCGCCAAGCTGCTGCAGCTGGCCGCGATCACCAAGGATGATTTCGTACTCGAAGTCGGTTGTGGCACGGGTTACACATCGGCGCTGCTGTCGATCATTGCCGGCTCCGTCATCGCGCTCGAATGCGACGAGGCGCTCGCCGCCGAGGCGAAGACGCAGCTTGCCGGATACGCCAAGGTCGAAGTTGTGACCGGCCCGCTCGAAAATGGCTACGCTGCCGGTGCTCCCTATGACCTGATCTTCGTCAACGGCGCCGTCGAAGAGGTTCCGGCAACTCTTCTCGGTCAATTGCGCGATGGTGGCCGTCTGATCACGGTCGAAGGTTACGGCAATGCCGCCCGCGCCAAGGTCTTCGTCGCCGAGCGCGGCGCTGTTTCGGAAAATGTCTTCTTCAATGCCTCGGTCAAGCCGCTGCCGGGTTTCGCCAAGGCGCGTGAATTCGTTTTCTGACATCGTTCTTATCGACGAAATTCAGCGACGGGCGCCATCGGCGCCCGTTTTTTATCAATGCCGCTGGAAAGCCTTCACAAACATCATTTACGCTGACGCGACCACGGCGGACTGGATAGAGGCCGTGCGCTTCAAGTTCTGTTTCATGGATGTCGCCGCAGCAAAATCGCGACAGGCTTTGCGGGTCGCAAACATTGGGTAACAAAACTGTGCATGGCGGCATTCATTTGATTCGCGATGATTTTTTTCACGCCTGGGGTATTCTAAGGTCGTGGTGATTCGGATGAATGCTCCACACCATCCGGTCGTTGTTTTGGGATAACGGGGATAGAAATGGCTCAGCCAAGTGTAGCGCGTGAACCGTCCATGGAAGAAATTCTGGCCTCCATCCGCCAGATCATCGAAAGCAATGAGCCCGGCGCCGGCAAGGCGATTTCCGCATCCCTGCCGCCGGTCTACGGCGCCGATGAGGATGACAACGGCTCCGAAATTCATCTGACGGTCGACGACACCTATGCCGGCGTGGAATTCCCCGAACCGGTCATGCGCTCCTCCGATCCGCGTTTCGTCGCCGCCAATTCGGCCGGCACCGCCCCCGAAGCAGAAGTACCGGCCCGCGCCCTGTCGCTTGCCGATGTCGCCGCCCGCGTTCGCGCCGCCTCCGAGCGCAGCGCCGTGCAGGCCGGTCAAGCCCTGCGCGAAATTCCGAGCGGTTTCCGCCAGCCCGAACCGCAGCCGGCCGTGATGCCGGAACCGCCGCGCGCCGCGGCACCGCAACCGCAACCACAGCCTATTTTCCCCGCTGCCGCAGCGCCCGTTCAGCATGTTGCGATCCAGCAGCCGGCCGAGCCGGTGCTTGCGGAAACGCCTGGGGTGGCCGTCGCCGAGCCGGCGCCTGCCGTCGAAACAGCGCCGCCGGCTATGGAGCCCGCTCAGTCGTCGACCGAGCGTTTCCTGCCGAGCGTTCTGGACGAGGTCCAGCCGACGCTGCTTTCGGAGAATGCCGGCCTGCAGATCAGCCGCTCTTTCGAGGAGCTCGCCGCGGCAATCGACGGCGCAGAGCGCCGGTCGCTGGACGAGATCGCAGAGGACATGCTGCGCCCGATGCTGCGCGAATGGCTTGATGATAATCTGCCGACACTGGTCGAGCGGTTGGTGCGCGAAGAAATCGAGCGCGTGGCACGCGGCCCGCGTCGCTGATCGGATTGCTTTTTCTTGAAAAGCCGCTCCGGTCTCCGGGGCGGCTTTTTTATTGACTTGGCCGTGACCATCCTATTTACAAACGCCACCCTCGAACCTCGAAATTGGTCATAAAATGCTCGACAAGACCTATGATTCCGCCGCCGTCGAACCGAAAATCGCCGCGAAATGGGACGAGGCGGATGCCTTCCGTGCCGGTGCGAACGCCCGGCCCGGAGCGGAGACCTTCACTATCGTGATCCCGCCGCCGAATGTCACCGGTTCGCTGCACATGGGGCACGCACTGAACAACACGCTACAGGACATCCTGGTTCGCTTCGAGCGCATGCGCGGCAAGGACGTGCTCTGGCAGCCGGGCATGGACCATGCCGGCATTGCCACCCAGATGGTCGTCGAGCGCAAGCTGATGGAACAGCAGCTGCCCAGCCGCCGCGACATGGGCCGCGAAGCCTTCATCGACAAGGTCTGGGAATGGAAGGGGGAATCGGGTGGCCTGATCTTCAACCAGCTGAAGCGTCTGGGTGCGTCATGCGACTGGTCGCGCGAACGTTTCACCATGGACGAGGGCCTGTCGAAGGCCGTTCTCGAGGTTTTCGTCACGCTCTACAAGGAAGGGCTGATCTACAAGGACAAGCGCCTCGTCAACTGGGATCCGAAGCTGCTGACGGCGATCTCCGATCTTGAAGTCGAACAGCATGAGATCAAGGGCAATCTCTGGCATCTTCGCTATCCGCTCGAGCCGGGTGTCACCTACCAGTACCCGATCGCTTTCGACGAGGAAGGCAAGCCGACCGAATGGGAAACGCGCGACTATCTGGTCGTTGCCACCACGCGCCCGGAAACGATGCTGGGCGATACCGGTGTTGCCGTCAATCCGGAGGACGAGCGTTACAAGTCGATCATCGGCAAGCATGTCATCCTGCCGATCGTCGGCCGCCGCATTCCGGTCGTTGCTGACAGCTACGCCGATCCGACGGCAGGTAGCGGTGCCGTCAAGATCACGCCGGCGCATGACTTCAACGACTTTGACGTCGGCAAGCGGGCTGGCCTGCGCTCGATCAACATCCTGAATATCGACGGCACGATCACCATCAAGGACAATGAGGATTTCCTCGAAGGCCTCGACAATCCGGCGGCGCTGCATGGCGCCTGGGACCGCCTGGAAGGGCAGGACCGCTTCTATGCGCGCAAGGTCATTGTCGAGATTTTCGAAGAGGCAGACCTTCTCGACAAGATCGAGCCGCACAAGCACATGGTCCCGCACGGCGACCGCGGCGGCGTGCCGATCGAGCCGCGGCTGACCGAACAATGGTATGTCGACGCCAAGACGCTCGCCGAACCGGCGATCGCCTCGGTCCGCGAAGGTCGCACCAGGATGGTGCCGAAGAGCTGGGACAAGACCTATTACGAATGGATGGAAAACATCCAGCCCTGGTGTGTCTCCCGTCAGCTCTGGTGGGGTCACCAGATTCCCGCCTGGTACGGCCCGGACGGCCAGGTCTTCGTCGAAAAGACCGAGGAAGAGGCGCTGCAGGCGGCGATCCAGCATTACCTCTCGCATGAGGGGCCGATGAAGGCCTATGTCGAGGACCTGCTCGAAAACTTCAAGCCGGGCGAGATACTGACGCGTGACGAGGACGTGCTCGACACCTGGTTCTCCTCCGCACTCTGGCCTTTCTCGACGCTCGGCTGGCCGGACGAGACGCCGGAGCTGGCGCGTTATTACCCGACCAACGTTCTTGTCACCGGCTTCGACATCATCTTCTTCTGGGTTGCCCGCATGATGATGATGGGCTTGCACTTCATGAAGGACGAGGATGGCGAACCGGTCGAGCCCTTCCAGACCGTCTATGTCCACGCGCTGGTGCGCGACAAGAATGGGCAGAAGATGTCGAAATCGAAGGGCAACGTCATCGATCCCTTGGAACTGATCGACGAATACGGCGCCGACGCGCTGCGCTTCACCTTGGCAATCATGGCGGCGCAGGGTCGCGACGTGAAACTCGATCCGGCCCGCATTGCCGGCTACCGCAATTTCGGCACCAAGCTCTGGAATGCCACACGCTTCGCCGAGATGAACGGGGCAAAGAGCGACCCGCATTTCGTACCCGAGGCGGCCGAGCTTACCATCAACCGCTGGATCCTGACGGAACTTGCCCGCACGGAACGTGACGTTACGGAAGCGCTGGAAGCCTTCCGCTTCAACGATGCCGCCGGCGCGCTCTATCGCTTCGTCTGGAACGAGGTCTGCGACTGGTATCTCGAACTCTTGAAGCCGGTCTTCAATGGCGAGGACGAGGGCGCCAAGGCCGAAGCCCAGGCCTGCAGCGCCTACATTCTCGAAGAGATCTACAAGCTGCTGCATCCCTTCATGCCCTTCATGACCGAAGAGCTTTGGGCCCATACGGCAGGCGAAGGCAAAGAGCGCGACACATTGGTCTGCCATGCCGAATGGCCGGCGCCGTCCTATGCCGACGACGGGGCGGCCGACGAAATCAACTGGCTGATCGACCTCGTCTCCGGCATCCGCTCGGTGCGCGCTGAAATGAACGTCCCGCCGTCGGCGACAGCCCCGCTCGTCGTCGTCAAGGCCAACAACCTGACGCGTGAACGGCTGTTCCGCCACGACGCCGCCATCAAGCGGCTTGCACGCGTCGAGGCGATATCGCTGGCTGACGATGCGCCCAAGGGTGCCGCTCAGATCGTCGTCGCTGAAGCGACCATCTGCCTGCCGCTCGGCAAGCTGATCGACCTTTCCGCCGAAAAGGCCCGTCTCGAAAAGGCGATTGCCAAGATGGAAGGCGAGATCTCCCGCATCGACGGCAAGCTCTCCAACCAGAAGTTCGTCGCCAACGCCAATCCCGAAGTGGTCGAGGCCGAGCGCGATCGTCTCGAGGAACTGAAGGGGCAGATCGCAAGCCTGAGGACCGCTCTTTCCAGGGTGAGCGAAGCCGGGTAAGTTTCACGGACCCATTTTGGTAAGTTATTTCAAAGACGCGCCCTTCCGCCGGCGCGTCTTTTTTGTTGTGATTCGTGCGGTTCGCGCGTGAAACAGCGCATTTTCAGCACTTCATCCTGTGGATTGCTCTCATGCGAAGCTCCAGCGGGCGAAAACTGCCACTGTTGTCGGATTGATACAGCTTCTGCAATGTTTGGAATGAAAACCCAAAAGCCCACCTGAAATTCGATAGGTCTGGAATAAAATTTTATTAACCAGGTTTTTTGACGTGTCCGTCAATTTCTTTACGTAAGTTAGCCACTGCAATGCCTGGGAGCGCTGCCGTGGGGCGCGTTGCCATATAACGCGAACACTTACTAGAGTGGGGTCACATCAATTGCTGGAGTGGGGGAGACACAATGGCATCTCGTAGGTTTTCCAAGGGCATAACATCGCTCGTTCTTCTTTCGTCGCTTGCATCGCCGTCCTTCGCCGGCGGTCTGGAGCGCGGCGGATACAATATCGACCTTCTCTTCGACAATTCGAGGTTCGCCGTCCAGTCGGGCGCGACCTATGTCATGCCGCAGCGCAAGCTGAAAAACGTCAAGGACACCGATCCCACCGATGGCCTCGGCACGAACGGCATTGGCGGAGGTTCGACCACGGCTGATGATACTGAGGATTACTGGATCCCCTATCTCGGGGTGAAGGTCGGTTTCGGCGACTCCATCGACTGTATGGGCGATTTTTCGACACCCTTCGGCGCACACACCAATCCCGGCGCCGACTGGCTGGGTGTCAACGACAACATCGAAACAAAGATCAGCACCCGCAACTACGGCGCCACCTGCTCCTATCGTTTCGATATGGGCCCCGGCCAGCTTCGCCTGATCGGCGGCGGCTTCTATCAGACGGTCGATGGTTTCAAGACACGCCTCGTCGCGCCGATCACAGGGGCGGCCGCGCTGGTCTATGACGGCACCGGCCGTCTGGATCTTGCCGACCAGGCCATGGGATGGCGGGCGGGCATCGCCTACGAAATCGAGGAATATGCCTTCCGCGCCAGCCTGGTCTACAACAGCAAGGTCAAGTATGACGATCTCACCGGCACGGTCGACCTGACCGAGGTGCCGCCAATCCCTACCTTGGCGTCGTGACGCCGGTCTATGGTTCGGCTGAGGCGCCGGATTCCGTCGAACTCAAGCTGCAGAGCGGCATTGCGCCCGACTGGCTCGCCTTCGGTTCGGTCAAGTGGACGAATTGGAGCGTGCTGCAGTCGATCGCCTTCTGCCCGAAGGCCACCAAAGGCGTCGTCGCTTGCTCCGCCAGCAGCCAGCTCACCTCGCTCGATCTCTTCTATCGCGACGGCTGGACGATCAGCGGTGGCGTCGGCCACAAGTTCAACGAGCAATGGGCTGGCGCCCTCAGCCTGACCTGGGATCGCGGCACGAGCCAGGGCTACGGCGCCCAGACCGACACATGGACGCTCGGCGCAGGTGTCTCCTATACGCCGGTGGAGAATGTCGAGTGGCGTCTGGCCGGCGCGCTCGGCATCATGACCGGCGGAGAATCCGGCACCTACGTGTATAATGGCCGGACCTACGGCAACGACGTCTCCTATTCCTTCGGCGACGATCTGCTGGCGGCCCTTTCCACCAGCGTAAAGGTCAAGTTCTGATCTTGCTGCCCAAGTAGAAGTCTTAGAGCCCGGCAGTTCGCCGGGCTTTTCTTTGGGTGTTGGCAAGACAAATCGACGTTCCAATTTGTGACGATTCAGCAACACATTTTTACGACGTTTGGCGTATGGTGGCGGCAGGGCGAATTTGTCCATTTCCCGCCACAAAGAGGGCGCAGCGCTATTCGCAGGCGAGGAGATGGCAGGCGTACGGTGCGTGTAAATAGTAGTATGGGTCGATTTTTTTCCGGGTACATCAGATCGTACGGCGCGATTGGCGACATTCGTTCGATTGCGGTCGTTTCGCTTTCCGAACAAGGCAGTTCCGGCCGCCAATCCGGCCTCGCGATGAAGTCGTCGATCCGTTCATTGTCGCTGTTTTCGACCCGCTCGGATGAGCAGCCCGGCTTTGCCGAAAATGTCGATACCGGTTTCGTCACATTTACTGTTTACGAATGCGATAAAGGCGGGAAGGCGAATACCGCACCTACCGAAAGAGTGCCACGGAGATTGCAGTCGAGCCATGCCGGGAGCCGGGTGGTTCTGAAGGATGGACTGAGAATATCGCCTTTGAGAAAAGGCCAGTGGGCTGGATGCGACGCGGGTAAAGGAGCCATGGAGCTCGCCGCGGGATCGCTCGCCTCGAAGAAATACATCCGCGGGATGCACGGTGCGAGCGCCGTTGCCGCCTGCCTGAGATGAGCGAAAGAAATCGGTTGAAATGGTGACGTCCGAGTTCAAACTGTTCAAATTCATGCTGATGGGCATGTCGATAGCCGTAGCGCTGGCGCTGTCCGGTCCGTGCCGCGCATTCGACATCAAAGGTGGCGTCAGCAAGGAATCCGGACCCTTCGATCTCTTCAAGTTCGGCTTCAAAGCCTATAAGAACGGCCAGAAGGAAGAAGCGGTCGAAGCCTATAAATACGCCGCCGAAAAGGGCCACACCGGTTCGCGCTGGGCGCTCGCCAACATGTATGCCGATGGTGACGGTGTTACGCAGGACGATTTCGAAGCATTCAAGATCTACAGCGAGATTGCCCAACAGGGCGTCGAACCCGGCTCGGAAGATACGGGCTTCTTCGTCAACGCGCTGCTCTCGCTCGCCAGCTATTACAAGCATGGCATTGCCGGCAGTCCGGTCAGGATCGACCTCAGCCAGGCGCGCCAGCTTTATTTTCAGGTGGCCTCAACCTTTGGCGTCCCCGAGGCGCAGTTCCAGCTGGCGCAGATGATGCTGGCCGGCGAGGGCGGCAATGCCAGCCCGCAGCAAGCCAAGAAATGGCTGAACCAGGCCCGCAAGAGCGGCCATCCCGGCGCCATGGCGGTCTTCGGCAATATTCTGTTCGATGAAGGCCAGACGGCCCGCGGTCTGGCCCTGATGACGGCAGCACTCGACCGTTGCAAGCCCAAGGACTGCAGCTGGATGGAAGCGCTGCAGGAGCAGGCCTTCTCGGTTGCGAACGAGGCCGACCGCCGCACGGCGGTATCCCTCTCGCACACCATCGCGAGCGGTTCCGACGACTAAGCGCCGATCGGGCGCTCAGCCCGCGAAATCGAAATAGGCGATGACAGGCACGTGGTCGGACGGCTTTTCCCAGGCCCGCACATGTTTTTCGATCGCAGCCGATGTCATCCGGTCGGCGGCTTCCGGCGACAGCAGCAGATGGTCGATCCGGATGCCGTTGTTCTTCGGCCAGGCGCCGGCCTGATAGTCCCAGAAGGAATAGAACTGCGTCGCATCAGTCGTCGCGCGCACGGCATCCGTCAGCCCGAGATTTTCGAGCTTGCGAAACGCCTCCCGCGTCTGTGGCAGAAACAGTGCATCGTTTTCCCAGACCTTGGGATCGAAGCAGTCGTGCGGTTCCGGGATGACATTGTAATCGCCGGCAAGAACCAGCATGTCCTCATAGGCTAGCCGTTCGGCTGCAAACGTCCGCAGACGCTCCATCCAGGCGAGCTTGTAGGGATATTTCTCCGTTTCGACAGGATTGCCGTTCGGCAGGTAGATGCAGCAGACGCGCAGGATGCGCGTGCCGGACAGCGTGAACGCCGCTTCGAGGAAACGCGCCTGTTCGTCCAGCGGATCGCCGGGCAGGCCGCGGTTGACTTCGAAAGGTGTACTCTTGGAGAGGATCGCGACGCCGTTGAAGCCCTTCTGGCCGTGCGTTTCGACATGATAGCCGAGCGCCTCGATCTCCAGCCGCGGGAAACCCTCGTCGACCGTCTTGATCTCCTGCAGGCAGACGATATCCGGATCGGAATCCTTGAGCCATTGCGTGAGATTGTCGATGCGCGCCTTGACGCCGTTGATGTTCCAGGTCGCGATCTTCATGGCTCTGTCCCGTTCCGCATCATGCATGTCGCCCAGAAGTGTGCAGCGGTTCTGGGATAACGACAGGCACAAAAAACAAAGAGCTAAAGCGCACCGCATGAATCAGCGTCGATGCAGCGCGCTTTAGTGCGCTTCTTTTATCGTGGTCTTTCACCGGCGGACAAGACGATAAACCGGCCGGAAGAGATTCTTCGGCCGGTTTGATGGGGAGTCCGTGCGTTTAGACGTTCAGATCGAGAAACTGGTGCCGCAGCCGCAGCTTGCCACCGCATTCGGGTTCTTGATCTGGAAGGATTGGCCAAGCAGATTGTCGACGAAGTCGATCTCCGAGCCCGCCATGTAGACGAGAGAAAGGCTGTCGATCAGCACCTTGGCATCGTTCTTTTCGACGATGATGTCGTCGTCGTCAGCCCTGTCGGCAAGATCGAACTTGTAGGAAAACCCCGAACAGCCGCCGCCTTCGACGGAAACGCGCAACGCGCTCTTGCCGGCTTCGGCGCCGACGATCGCAGCGATACGCTTTGCCGCGGCATCTGAAAGGGTTACACTTGTATCCGTCATGTTTCCTCCTGCCGGGGTCAAGATCCGGAGAGAATGGGTTTTGGCACTTGAATGTTCAAATGCCTGATATCAAAGAAACTTACCATAATCTTCGCGAAAAGGCGATGATGCGCCGAAGCGGTTAAGAAAGCGCCTCTTTGCCGTTTCATCGACCTATAGGTATGAAGAGCGATAAGCGGCGTCAATGGGCAGATGCGGCAACATGCAGGATGACGGTGAAGAATGACGATCGATACGCGTGCTTTGGGTTTCGGCAGCAGTGAAAGGGCGGTCTATGCGGCCGACCCCTGGACGACGCGCGGACGGCTCTATCAGGAGGACGGCAGCCCGACACGCTCCGATTTCCAGCGCGACCGCGACCGCATCGTTCACACCACTGCCTTCCGCAGGCTGAAGCACAAAACCCAGGTCTTCATCGCCCAGGACGGCGATCACTACCGCACCCGGCTGACGCACACGATCGAGGTGGCGCAGATCGCCCGCGCTCTTGCCCGCGCCCTGAAGCTCGACGAGGATCTGGCCGAGGGCGTTGCGCTCGTGCACGATTTCGGCCACACGCCGTTCGGTCATACCGGCGAGGACGCGTTGCACGAGGTGCTGCTGCCCTATGGCGGCTTTGACCACAATGCCCAATCGCTGCGCATCGTGACCAAGCTGGAGAGGCGGTATGCTGAATTCGACGGCATCAACCTGACATGGGAAAGCCTCGAAGGTCTCGTCAAGCACAATGGCCCGCTTCTGACGCCTGAGGGAGTCGGCACGCGCGGCCCCGTTCCGCAGCCGATCCTCGATTATTGCGAGCTGCACGATCTCGAGCTTGCAACCTATGCCAGCCTCGAGGCCCAGGTGGCGGCGATCGCCGATGACATTGCCTATAACACCCATGATATCGACGATGGCCTGCGCTCCGGCTACCTGACTTTCGACATGCTGGAGGAAATCCCGTTTCTTGCAGGGCTGATGGCCGAGGTGCGGGAGCGATATCCGCATCTGGAGGCCAGCCGCTTCACCCATGAGATCATGCGCCGTCAGATTACCCGCATGGTGGAAGACGTGATCGGCGTCGCGCAACAACGCCTGTCGCTCTTGCGCCCTGAAAGCGCAGCCGACATCCGCGGTGCCGGCCAGGTTATCGCCAGCTTTTCCGAGGGAATGGCCGAGACCGACAAGCAGATCAAGGCGATGCTCTTCAAACGCATCTACCGCAATCCGGATATCATGCGCATCCGTGCCGGCGCCGCCCAGATCGTCAGCGATCTCTTTGCCGCCTACATGGCCAATCCGAAGGAGATGCAAAGCCATTACTGGGTCGATCATATCGCCGGCCTGTCCGATGCGCCGAAGGCTCGCCATGTCGGCGATTATCTCGCCGGCATGACCGACACCTATGCCATCAGCGCCCACAGGCGGTTGTTTGACCACACTCCGGATTTGCGATAGGCAGCGGTCGCCCACGCCGAGGGCCGATTTGAGCCTTTGGCACAGCCTATGCATGGAAGAGTGCGATGAACCTTTTTACCGACTTCGAAGCCAGGATCAAAACCGCCCTTGAACAGATCGATCTGGTCAGGGAAAAGCGATCCGAGCTCGATTTCGGCCGCATCACCGTCGAGCCGCCGCGTGACGCGAGCCATGGCGATGTGGCGACCAATGCCGCGATGGTGCTGGCAAAACCGCTCGGAACCAACCCGCGCGCGCTGGCCGACGTCATCATCGCCAAGCTCAAGGAGGATGCCGACGTCGCCGACGTCTCGGTCGCGGGTCCCGGCTTCATTAACATCCGTCTCGCCGTCGGCTACTGGCAGCGGCTGCTCGCCTCGATGATCGGCGCCGGCACCGACTACGGCCGCTCGACGCTCGGCAAGGGCAAGAAGGTCAACGTCGAATATGTCTCGGCCAATCCGACCGGCCCCATGCATGTCGGCCATTGCCGTGGCGCCGTCGTCGGCGACGCGCTCGCCAACTTGCTCGCTTTTGCCGGTTACGGCGTCGAGAAGGAATATTACATCAACGATGCCGGCTCGCAGATCGACGTGCTCGCCCGTTCCGTCTTCCTGCGCTATCGCGAAGCGCTCGGCGAAAAGATCGGCGAAATCCCCTCGGGTCTCTATCCCGGCGACTATCTCGTGCCTGTCGGTCAGTCGCTTGCCGCCGATTACGGCGTGCGTCTGCACAACATGCCGGAAGACCAATGGATGCCGATCGTCAAGGATCGCACCATCGATGCGATGATGGTGATGATCCGCGACGATCTGGCGTCGCTGAACGTCCATCACGACGTCTTCTTCTCCGAGCGCACCCTGCATGCCAATGGTGCGGCCGCGATCCGCACGGCGATCAACGACCTGACCTTCAAGGGTTACGTCTACAAGGGAACACTACCGCCGCCGAAGGGTCAGCTTCCCGAGGATTGGGAAGATCGCGAACAGACACTGTTCCGTTCGACCGAGGTGGGCGACGATATCGACCGGCCGCTGATCAAGTCGGATGGCTCCTACACCTATTTCGCCGCCGACGTTGCCTACTTCAAGAACAAGTTCGACCGTGGTTTCGACGAGATGATCTACGTGCTTGGCGCCGACCATGGCGGTTACGTCAAGCGCCTGGAAGCGGTTGCACGCGGCGTTTCGGACGGTAAGGCGAAGCTGACGGTGCTGCTCTGCCAGCTCGTCAAGCTCTATCGCAACGGCGAGCCGGTGAAGATGTCGAAACGCTCGGGCGATTTCGTCACGCTTCGGGACGTCGTCGAAGAAGTCGGTCGTGATTCGGTCCGGTTCATGATGCTTTATCGCAAGAATTCCGAACCGCTCGACTTCGATTTCGCCAAAGTGACGGAACAATCGAAAGATAATCCAGTCTTCTACGTGCAATATGCGCATGCTCGCTGCATGTCGGTCTTCCGGCAGGCGAGGGAGGCTTTTGCCGACCTCGATGTTTCGCCCGGGAATCTCGCGCAAACCGTTGCAGGCATTGGCGATCCGGCCGAATTGCAGCTCGTCGCCAAGCTTGCTGAATTCCCGCGTATCGTCGATGCGGCGGCCCAGTCGCAGGAGCCACATCGCGTCGCTTTTTACCTCTACGACCTCGCCAGTTCCTTCCACGCGCACTGGAACAAAGGTAAAGATCAGCCAGAATTACGATTTGTTAATGATAAAAACCGAGAATCAAGTATTGCCAGACTTGGGCTGGTGTACGCCGTCGCGTCGGTTTTGAAGTCGGGACTCGCCATTACAGGCACTGCCGCACCGGACGAAATGCGATAACGTCACCATTTCCCCACAATGCGCTGGCATTTGAGCGTTGGCGTTTGCGAGTGGGAATAGGCATGGCTGATAAACAACTTGCGTATGATACGCGCGGAAAAAACGATCTGTTTGCCGACGATGATCCGTTGGCTGAACTTGCCCGGATCGTCGGCTTCGAGCCGCGTGTTGCGGCGAATACGGT
>Ga0102590_1003757_pt1 | contig 14343 bp, 14 predicted proteins | sample AraplaMF_Col_mMF_FD_76859 | JGI IMG/M metagenome (GOLD analysis project Ga0102590, IMG submission 76859) | Arabidopsis root microbial communities from the University of North Carolina, USA - plate scrape MF_Col_mMF | ecosystem: Host-associated > Plants > Roots > Endosphere | place: USA...
CCACATCACGCCCGAACACCGCGAGGCGGCGCGCGCCGCGCTGAAGCGCGGGATGACCGAGAAAGAAAGTTAGCTAGAAGACGGCGTCGACTGAAAGAGAGATCGTCATCGCCCGGCTTGACCGGGCGACCCAGTATTCCAGAGCGTCGGTTTTGAACATGATGCTCTGGAATACTGGGTCGCCCGCTTTCGCGGGCGATGACGGCTGGAGGTGGGGCGGCGCTGCACACCCCAAGCCATCACCTCACGGGTGCAGGATCACCTTGCCCATCGCCTTGCGGCCGGCCAGCACCTTCAGTGCGTCAGCCGTCTGCGCCAGCGGGAAGGTGCGGTCGACATGGGATGAAATCCTGCCCTCTGCGGTCCACTGCACCAGCTTTTCGAGATTGGCGCGGTTCTTGGCCGGATCGATCCGCGCCCAGCCGCCCCAGAACACGCCGCGGATGTCGCAGCCCTTGAGCAGCGCCAGGTTGAGCGGCATTTTCGGGATCTCGCCGGCGGCAAAGCCGATCACCAGGAAGCGGCCTCCCCAGGCGATCGAGCGCAGCGCGGCTTCGGCATAGGCGCCGCCGACCGGATCGAAGATGATGTCGACGCCCTTGCCGCCGGTGAGTTTTCGCAATCCCTCCTTGAGATCTTCCTTGGCATAGTTGAGGCCGAGCTCGGCGCCGTGCGCCTTGGCGAATTCGAGCTTTTCCTCCGATGACGCGCAGGCAATGACCTTGAGGCCCATCAGCTTGCCGAGTTCGCAGGCGGCGAGCCCGGTGCCGCCGGCGGCGCCGAGCACCGCCATGGTCTCCCCCGGCTTCAGGCTGGCGCGATCGTCCAGCGCATGCAGCGCGGTGCCGTAGGTGATGATGATGCCGGCGGCGCGGTCGAAATCGAGATTGTCGGGGATCTTCACGATCTGTTCGGCCGGCAGCGCGATCTTTTCACGCGCGCCATTGTAGCCGCAGGACGCGATGACGCGGTCGCCCACCTTCAGGCCGGTGACGGCCGCGCCGACGCTCTCGATCACGCCTGCGACTTCGGCGGACGGTGAAAACGGAAACGGCGGTTTGACCTGATATTTTCCCTGGATCGTCAACAGATCGAAGAAATTCAGCGCCGCGGATTTGATCGCGATCACGGCCTGTCCCGGTTCGGCCACCGGGTCCGGCACGTCGGCCAGAACGAGATCGTCGGGGCCGCAATATTGCGAGCAGAGCACGGCTTTCATCGGCACACCTTGGGTGAGGAACGAGGCTGATCAGGGCCGTTCATGCCGGATTTAACGGCAGCCGACAATCTGAATCGCCCGCGCGGCCGACGCACGGGCCGGTCGCGGACGACGGATGCGCAGCGCCGCACCGGTCGCGCGGCGCGACATCGCGGGTTACCCTAACTGCCTTTCCAAAAAGGGATTTCCGAGTTATGGCAGGATCGTCGTGGGCATGCGATTCGGGCCATCTTGCAGTCACAATGATAAGGGATCGAGACCGGGTGATGTCCGCGCGGCGTATTTTGATCATTGCAACGGCAAGCATGGTGATGTGCGGGGGTTCGTCCCTCGCGCAGGCACAACCGGCTGCCCCCAAGGGCGCCAAGGCGGCGCCGGCCAAGCCCGCGCCAGCGAAGCCGGAAGCGAAGCCGGTACCGGCGGCACCGGCCGCAGCAGCGGCCGGCGGCGCCGAGCCGACCCTGATCGGCCAGTTCGGCAGTTGGGGCGCCTATACCGCGACCCCGAACGGCAAGAAGGTCTGCTTCGCGCTGTCCAAGCCGGCGTCGTCGAAAACCAATCCGCCGAATCGCCCGCGCGACCCGGCCTACGCCTTCATTTCCACCCGGCCGGCGGAAAAGGTCGTCAACGAAGTCTCGATCATGATCGGCTACCAGCTCAAGCCTGGCTCGGAATCCGCCATCGAGGTCGGCGGCGGCAATTATGCGATGTACACCCAGGGCGACGGGCTGTGGATCAAGAACGCCGCCGAGGAAGAGCGGATGGTCGACGCCATGCGCAAGGCGCCGAATGCCATCGTCAAGGGTGTCTCGGCCAAGGGCACCGAGACCAGCGACACGTTTTCGATGAAGGGCCTCGCCCAGGCGCTCGACCGGCTGGCCCAGGACTGCCGCCGTTAACATTGCCCGCCGTGGCAGCTTTCCAGCGGGCCACCGAAGGCCTATCTGAAGCCTGACGCTTTCAGTTCCCAGACACAGATTGCAACCCGATGACTGCCGTTTCCGCCGAAGCCGGTTCCGAAGCCCATACGCTGAAGCCCGCGCCGATCGAGAAGGTCGCGCTGGAGAGCTATGTGCCGCCGAAGAAGCCGTCGCTGGTCGGGCTGTCGCGCGGCGAGATTTCCGACAGGCTCGGCGAGATCGGCGTCGCGCCCGCCCAGCGCAAGATGCGGGTGCAGCAGCTCTGGCACTGGATCTATGTCCGCGGCGTGCAAAGCTTCGACGAGATGTCGAGCGTGTCGAAGGACCTGCGCGCCGAACTCGACAAGCACTTCACCGTGGCGCGGCCGGAGGTGGTCGCCGAGCAGATTTCCAACGACGGCACCCGCAAATGGCTGCTGCGGCTGCCGAGCGGCGATGCGGTCGAGAAGGCCCACGAGGTCGAGTGCGTCTACATTCCGGAAACCGACCGCGGCACGCTGTGCGTTTCGAGCCAGGTCGGCTGCACGCTGAACTGCTCGTTCTGCCACACCGGCACGCAGCGGCTGGTGCGCAACCTGACCGCCGGCGAGATCGTCGGCCAGATCATGGTGGCTCGCGACCGGCTGGGCGACTGGGCCGATCGCGAAACGCCGAACGGCAACCGGCTCGTCACCAACGTGGTGATGATGGGCATGGGCGAGCCGCTGTACAATTTCGACGCGGTGCGCGATGCGCTGCTGATCGTCGCCGACAATGAAGGCATCGGCATCTCGCGCCGCCGCATCACGCTGTCGACCTCCGGCGTGGTGCCGAACATCAGCCGCACCGGCGAGGAGATCGGCGTGATGCTGGCGATCTCGCTGCACGCGGTGCGCGACGAACTGCGCAACGAACTGGTGCCGCTGAACCGCAAATATCCGATCGCCGAACTGCTGCAGGCCTGCCGCGATTATCCGGGATCGTCGAACGCGCGGCGCATCACCTTCGAATACGTCATGCTCAAGGGCGTCAACGACTCGCTCGACGACGCAAAACTGCTGGTCAAGCTGCTCAAGGGCATTCACGCCAAGATCAACCTCATTCCGTTCAACCCATGGCCGGGCACGGCTTACGAGTGCTCGGACTGGGACCAGATCGAGAAGTTTTCCGAATACATCTTCAACGCCGGCTATTCGTCGCCGGTGCGCACGCCGCGCGGCCGCGACATCCTCGCCGCCTGCGGCCAGCTGAAATCGGAAACCGAGAAATTGTCGGCGCGCGAACGCCAGGCGCTGCGCGCGATGGCGATGACGGATTGATGCGACTTCAATGTCAAAGTTCGTCATGGCCGGGCATAGCCGTCCGAAGGACGGCGTCGCTTCCGCTCGCCTATGCCCGGCCATCCACGTCTTTCTTGCTGAGACGCTGCTAAGACGTGGATGCCCGGGACAAGCCCGGGCATGACGAACGAAGGGGTTCCGCCTTGGTTGATGACCACAAAGAGTTCGTACCGTGGCGCTGATCGGCCGCCTGATCGTGATCTTCTTCGCGTTTCTTGCCGCCTGCCTGGTGGCCGGGATGATCGTGGTGGTGGCAGTGCTGTTCCCCGAATTCAGCGACCTCGATTCAGGCAGCATCGACCAGAACGCCATCAACGTCGTGATCGGCTTCGGATTCATCTTCATCAGCGGATTCGCGCTGCTGCCGGCGATGCTGGTGGTGCTGATCACCGAGGCATTCTACATCCGCAGCCTTCTGGCCTACGCGCTCGGCGGCGGCGTGGTCGGTCTCGCCTGCTATCTCGGCCTGGTGCCGTTCGACCCCAATACGCTGCATTTCGACGGCATCATCCGCCGCCACCTCGAAATCATGACCGGTGCGGGCATCGTCGGCGGGCTGATCTACTGGATGATCGCCGGCCGTAACGCCGGCGCGTGGCGCCAGCCGCGCGGCACGCCGCCACGGTTGCCGGCAAACTGATGCTTTTCATCATCACCTCCGTCGGTTAAACCGCCCGCCATGAACCGCACCGGACTTGTCATCGCGCTTGGGCTCTCGCTGGTCGTCGGACTGCTGTTCGGATTTTATCCCGAGCTCGACCTCAAGCTCGCCGCGCTGTTCTACGATGGGGCGACGAAGACGTTTCCGCTCAAATCCAACACGCTGGCGGCGTTCCTGCGCGATGCGGCGATGTGGATTTCGTGGGGACTTGCGCTGCCGTCGATCGTTGCGCTGGTGATGAAGCTGGTGCGGCCGGACCGGCCATTGCTGGTCTCCGGGCGCACCATGATCTTCCTCCTGGTCACGCTGATCCTTGCCGCCGGCATCCTCACCAACCTGACCTTCAAGAGTCACTGGGGACGGCCGCGACCGGTGGTGGTGACGGAGTTCAACGGCCCGCTGCAGTTCGTGCCGTGGTGGGATCCGCGCGGACGCTGCGACAAGAACTGCTCCTTCTTCTCCGGCGAAGGCGCCACCGCGTTCTGGACCTATGCGCCCGCGGCCCTGACCCCGCCGGCCTGGCGGCCGCTGGCCTATGGCGCCGCCACCGCCTTCGGCATCGCCACCAGCGTGCTGCGGATGGCGTTCGGCGGACATTTTTTCACCGACGTGGCCGCCGCGGGCCTGGTGACCTTTCTAGTGATCTGGCTGGTGCACGGCTATATCTATCGCTGGCCGTCGACCCGGATGAGCGATGCCGACATCGACGCGCGGCTGACCCGGTTCGCCTGGCCCGGCTATCGGCGCTTGCAGAAATGGCGCGGTCGGGACGTCGGCCCCCGGGCGCCGGCGTGAGCGTTTTGCGGTCTTGCACGGCGGTCCGTTCCGCCTATAGTCCCGGCGCAATTCGGGTTTTTCCGCATAATTTCACAGGGTTTTCATGAGCAAGAGCGTCAAGAAGGTCGTGCTCGCCTATTCGGGCGGTCTCGACACCTCGATCATCCTGAAGTGGCTGCAGCAGACCTACGGCGCTGAGGTCGTGACCTTCACCGCCGATCTCGGCCAGGGCGAGGAACTGGAGCCGGCGCGCGCCAAGGCGGTGCTGCTCGGCATCAAGCCGGACAACATCTTCATCGAGGACCTGCGCGAGGAGTTCGTCCGCGATTACGTGTTCCCGATGTTCCGCGCCAACGCGGTCTATGAGGGGCAATACCTGCTCGGCACCTCGATCGCGCGGCCGCTGATCGCCAAGAAGCAGATCGAGATCGCCGAAAAGGTCGGCGCCGACGCGGTATCCCATGGCGCCACCGGCAAGGGCAACGACCAGGTCCGCTTCGAGCTCGGCTACTATGCGCTGAAACCCGACATCACCATCATCGCGCCGTGGCGCGAATGGGACCTGCGCTCGCGCGAGCAGCTGATCGCCTTCGCCGAGGCGCACCAGATCCCGATCGCCAAGGACAAGCGCGGCGAGGCGCCGTTCTCGGTCGACGCCAATCTTCTGCATGCCTCATCCGAGGGCAAGGTGCTGGAAGACCCGGCGCAGGAAGTGCCCGACTACGTCTACTCGCGCACCATCGATCCGGAAAAGGCGCCGGACACCCCGACCATCATCACCATCGATTTCGAACAGGGCGACGCCACCGCCATCGACGGCAAGAAACTGTCGCCGGCGACGCTGTTGGCGAAACTCAACGAACTCGGCCGCGCCAACGGCATCGGCCGGCTCGACCTGGTCGAAAACCGTTTCGTCGGCATGAAGTCGCGCGGCATGTACGAGACGCCCGGCGGCACCATCCTGCTGGCGGCGCATCGCGGCATCGAGTCGATCACGCTGGATCGCGGCGCGGCGCATCTCAAGGACGAACTGATGCCGAAATACGCCGAGCTGGTGTACAACGGCTTCTGGTTCGCGCCGGAGCGCGAGATGCTGCAGGCGGCGATCGATTTCAGCCAGAAGCACGTCACCGGCCAGGTGCGGCTAAAACTCTACAAGGGCAACGTCATCGTCATCGGCCGCGAGAGCAAGTACTCGCTGTACGACCAGGACCTCGTGACGTTCGAGGAGGGTGCGGTGGCCTACGACCACCGCGATGCCGCCGGCTTCATCAAGCTCAACGCGCTGCGGCTGCGCACGCTCGGCCAGCGCAAGCGCAAGCTGGGGCTCTGAAATCGCTATGGCTTTGATGACTTGCGGATGACAATGTAATCGAACCGTCATCCGCCGCCACTACGGTTTCCGCCGAACGCACGCAGACGTGTTTTTCGATCGGGGACCACCATCATGACTGGACATTTTGCCGCAGCCGTTACCGCCGTGCTGCTGATCAGCTCGCCAACGGCGGCGCAGACGATCTATCCGATCGATCGCGCCGAAATTCTTGTCGGCGCGCAGTTCGACTTCAAGGTCGAATTTCCGACCCGCGTCGACGCCGCGAAGATCAAGGTGACGATCAACGGCGAGGACCATGCCGCGGCGTTCGGCCGCGCGGCTGCCTACGTCGAACGCGAGGATGGCAAGGAGCAGTCGGCGCTGCTGCTGCGCGACGTCGCATTGGCAAAGCCCGGACGCTATGCGGTCGAGGTCAGCGACGGCAGGAGCAGCCGCACGGTGACCTGGACGGTCTATGACACGGGCGCCCGCAAGGCCAAGAACGTGATCCTGTTCATCGGCGACGGCATGTCGCCGGCCCATCGGGTCGGCGCGCGGCTGCTCTCCAAGGGCATCGCCGAGGGCAAGAGCGGCGGCAAGCTCGCCATCGACGACATGCCGCACATGGCGCTGGTGGCGACGGCGGGCTCGGATTCGATCATCACCGATTCGGCCAACGCGGCCAGCGCCTTCGCCACCGGGCACAAGACCGCGGTCAACGCCATGGGGGTCTATGCGGATCGCACCGCGAGCCCGTTCGACGATCCCCGGGTGGAGACCATCACCAGCCTGGCGAAGCGGCGGCTGAACCTGGCCATCGGACTGGTCACCAACACCGAGATCGAGGATGCGACGCCGGCCGCCATGGTGGCGCATACCCGCCGCCGTGCCGCCTATGACGAGATCGTGGAGCAGTATTTCGCGGCCAGGCCGGACGTGCTGATGGGCGGCGGCAGCGCCAACTTCCTGCCGCAGGCGGCAGCTGCCTCGAAACGCAAGGACGATCTCGACTACGTCGCGAAATTCCGCGACGCCGGCTATCCGGTGGCGATGACCGCCGGCGAGCTCAACGCGCTCGCGGCAAAGTCCGGCACCCGAAAACTGCTCGGCCTGTTCGCCGCCGGCAACATGGATGGCGCGCTCGACCGCAAGTTCCTGAAAGGCGGCGGCGTCAAGAAGTTTCCGGAGCAGCCTGATTTGACCGAGCAGGTGAAGAGCGCGCTCGACATCCTGTCGCGCAACGACCAGGGCTTCTTCCTGATGGTGGAATCCGGGCTGATCGACAAATATGCCCATGTGCTCGACATGGAGCGCGCGGTGTACGACACCATCATGCTCGACAACGCGGTGCGGCTGGCGCGCGACTGGGCGCAAGCGCGCGGCGAGGACACCCTGATCCTGGTGGTGTCCGATCACAACCATCCCAACGCTTTGGTCGGCACCATCAACGACGACATGAGCACGGTGCCGAACGTGCCGCTGCGCGAGCGGGTCGGCGTCTATGAGCGCGCCGAGGTGCCGAACTATCCGGCGCCGGACGCCGACGGCTATCCGTCGCGCGTCGACGTCAGCAGGCGGCTGGCGATCTTTTCGGCGAGCCTGCCGGACCACTACGAAACCTTCCGGCCGAAGCTCGACAACCCCAACGATCCGACCGAGAAGGCCGAGGCCGCCGGCACCTTCAAGGCCAACGAGAAATACAAGGACGTCCCCGGCGCCGTGCTGCGCTTCGGCAACCTGCCGGCGATGATGAACGCCAGCGTGCATTCGGGCGAGGACGTGATCCTGACCGCGACCGGGCCCGGCAGCGACCGGGTGCGCGGGTCGATGGAGAACACGGATGTGTTCCGGGTGATGGCGGAGGCGCTGGGGCTGGCGAGCGGGACGAAGTAGAAGCAGGACCGCGCTCCACACCTCAGGTCGTCCCGGCGAAGGCCGGGACCCAGAACCCCTGGCGTTCGTGGTTGCGGAAGGCATCCACCGCTCTGCGAAAAAGCGACGACACGGAGTCTGGGTCCCGGCCTTCGCCGGGACGACTCGGGGGAAATTTCTTCGCCGCAAAAAAAATGGCCGGGGCGAACCCCGGCCATTTGCATTTGCGATGCCGTCGCTCAGCGGCGCGGCACGGTGCCGGGGGGCGGCGGCGGCAGCGAGGCGGTGCCGCCGTTGAGCAAGGGGGTGATGTTGCGGATGGTGACACGGCGGTTCTGCCGCTCCGGTCCTTGGGTTGGTATCTTCAGATACTGCTCGCCATAGCCCTGCGACGTCAGGTTTTCCGCCGGCACCTGGAATTGCTGGGTGAGCAATTGCGCCGCCGATTCGGCGCGGCGATCCGACAGCGACAGGTTGTCGACGTCCGATCCGACCGCGTCGGTGTGGCCCTCGATCAGGAACACCAGGCGCGGATTGCGCGAGATCGCCCGGTTGAGGCCGTCCGCGATCGCCTGCAGCTTCGAGACCTGATCGGGCGGGATTTCCCACGAACCGGTTTCGAAGTTGATGGTGTCGAGATCGATCGAGGGCATGCGTTGGCGCACCGACGGGCTGTAGCGGATCTCGTCGAGCGTATAGCGCCGGTCGATGCGCTCCACCGGAGGCGCTTCGAGGGTTTCGTAGATCAGGTCCGGCGAGGCGCCTTCGTAATCGACGATGTAACGGTTCTGCGGAATGCGGATCACCGGCGGAGCCAGATCGACATAGAAGCCGCCGATGCCGCGCGGGCCGCGGAACGAGTTGTCGATGATGATGATCTCGTTGCCCCGCGGGTCGCGACGGATACGGCGCAGCAGCTGGCCATCGCGGCCGGTGACCGTGATGATCTGCGACCCGTCGGGACGGACCACGATGGTGCGGGTGTCATCGCCCCTCCGCTCGGTGCGGATGTCGCGCGCGCCGTAGCGGAAGCGCTCACCCTCGTCGTGGCGAACGAATGACTGGCCCGACGGATCCTGGATGATGATGCGTCCAGGCTCGGTGAAGACGGTGCGGCCGCCTTCCGAGGTTTCGCGCCGCTGGCCGCGGAAGTCTTCCATGCGGCGCGGACCCTGCGGTGCGGCGCCGGGCGCGATCGGCGTCAGCGTCTGGGCGGTCGGCGCCGGTGCCGCGGGAATCGGCGTCGTCACGGTCGGGGGCGGACGGCGTGTGGTCTGCGCGGCGGCGCCGGGCGGCAATCCGGTCTGTCCGCCGGGGCCGACGGCGGCGGGTGGTGCGCCGGCGGCCGGGGGAGCTGCGGACGGCGCTGCGGGCGCAGGCGTGGTCGTCGGCGCTGACGGAGGCGCGGATGTCGGTGCCGTCGGCGCGGCATTCGGCGCCACGGGAGCGGCATTGGGGGCCACCGCATTCGGCGCAGCACCCGGCGGTCGGCCGCCGGCTCCCGGCGGGGTGCCGGGCGGACGCGGCGGGGCGCCCGGCGCGGCACCTGCCGGCGGCGTGGCCGGAGGCGGCGGGGCAGCAGGGGGCGTTGCCGCAGGAGGTGTGGCGGCAGGAGGTGTGGCGGCAGGCGGCGTCGCTGCCGGGGCTGCGGTGTTCGGCGCAGCGGCGGGCGGCGGTCCGCCCGGGCGCCCCTGCCCTCTCTGGAACTGCTGTCGTTCCGGGGCCGACGGCGTTGCCGGCGCGCTCGCCGCCGGCGGCGTCGGGGGTTTTGGTGCCGCAGCAGGCGGCGGCGGCGGTGGCGGCGGTGGCGGCGTCGGCCGTGCAGGCGGCGCAGCCGCGGGTGGCGGCGGCGGCGCGGGACGCGGCGGAGGTGCGGCGGCCGGCGGAGGCGGCGGCGCGGGACGGGGCGGTGCCGCAGCCGGTGGCGGCGGCGGCGCAGGGCGCGGCGGCGGCGGGGCGGCAGCGGGGGGCGGCGGCGGGGCAGGACGCGGCGGCGGAGGCGCAGCAGCCGGGGGCGGCGGCGGCGCGGGACGTGGCGGCGGCGGAGCGGCTGCCGGGGGAGGCGCGGCCGGCTTGGCGGGCGCGGCGGCGGGCGGCGGCCCCTTCGCGGGCGGAGCTTTGGGCTTGCCGTCGGGACCGGTTTCGGCGGGCGGCGTCGCGGCCTGCGCTAGCACCATCGGCGCATCCTGTGCATGCGCAAGAGGTGACGCGAGTTGCGCAACGGTGAGCGCCGTCGTGGTGAGCAGCGCCAGACGAAGTATTCTCATGTGATAACCTGTGTCCCGAAAGTAATATTGGCGGCAAAGCAGAAGCCCCGCCGGTCGAGCGCGTCGACCTAACGATCAACGGTCAGCCTTGGGGCCGCATTGTGGCGGCGAGGCCACAGCAGAGTCGATATATTTCGATTCGGCAATCGATCCGCACGCCGAATATTCATGGACTGTTCAGGCCTCGCGTGCGGATCAGCGACAGATCACGACGTGGCGCCGGCGTCGGTCGCCGGCGACGGCGTCGAGGGTCCCGCCGGTCCGCGCACCGGCAACTCCTCCGGCGTCGAGCCCGGCAATTCCTGCGGCGGCGAAGGGGCGCCGGGCTCGTGCATCGGCGGCGGAATATCCGGCCGCGGGCTGCCGGGCGGGGCTTCCTGCGGCGGCTCGGTGGGCTGACCCGGCTTGATCGGCGGATCCTCGATCGGATCTATTCCCATCAGATCGCGACCTTGCGGTTTTCGCCGAGATCGGGCCGCGTGCCGGTGACGGCCGCGGCGGCCATCTTGACGTAGCTGATGACGGTGCCCGGCGAATCCCAGAACTCGGCATCGTCGGGGACGATCTTCAGCACGCGGATGTTGGGATCCTCGGCGCTGTCCCACCAGGCCTTGGCCGGCGTCGAGAACAATTGCTTGATCTTGGCGCGGTCGTTGGAGACCGTCGCGATGCCGGTCACCGAGACGTATTTCTGATTGCCCGCATCGGCGAAGGCGAGATTGACGTTGGGATCGCGGGCGATCTCGTCATCCTTGTGCCGGCGGGCGTCGGTCAAAAAGCAGATCGCGTTCTGGTCGCGCTCGAGATACGCCGCCATCGGCCGCGCCCGCAGCTTGTCGCCGTCACGGGTGACCAGCATTGCGAACCCTATCTTCTTCATCAGGTCCCAGACCCGATCGACATCGTTGGCATTGTTGTCGGCCATGACTCACTCCGTTGCGGTTGCGGCGACAACGGCAGCGGCGCGTCGATGTTCCCCACGGAGGCGCGGCGGATTGACAGCCAATGTGGAACCGAGCATCCAGAGCCGGGCGCCGCGGGAGCGCCCTGGAGGGATCGCCATGCCGCTGGCCTATTGGTGCGTACTGATCGCGGCCCTGCTGCCGATCGCGCTTGTGAGTTTCGCCAAGGCCGGCAGCGGCGGCGACAACCACCATCCGCGGGAGAATCTCGAAAGTCTTCCGGCGGCGAGGCGCCGCGCTTACGCGGCGCACCAGAACGCCTTCGAGGCGTTTCCGTTCTTCGCCGTTGCCGTGCTGACGGCAACGACGCTGGGCGCGCCGATCGGCATGGTCAACATGTTGGCGGTGCTGTACCTCGCGCTGCGCGTCGCCCACGGGCTGTTTTATATCGGCGACAAGGCCAGCCCGCGGTCGATGGCTTATGGCGTTGCGTTCCTGGTGAACATCGCGATCTTCGTGCTGCCTGCTTTCAGGTGACGGCGCGCGTGTGAAAGCGAAGCGGTCCCGCATCCCTCCCTCCCCCGCTTTACGGTGGGGAGGGGAGAAGACCGCGCCTCACGCCGGGGCGTGGCACACCGCTTCGATGTTGTGGCCGTCGGGATCGAGCACGAAGGCGCCGTAGTAATTCGGATGATAGTGGGCGCGGATGCCGGGCGGGCCATTGTCACGGCCGCCGGCCGCAATGGCCGCCTGGTAGAAGGCGTCGACGGTGGCGCGGTCCCTGGCGAGAATGGCGACATGCAGCGGCTTGTTGATGCCGCCCTCGCCGCCGATCCAGAGGTCCGGCTTGCCGTCGGCGCCGAAGCCGGCCGCCGGAAAATCGCCGGCCTGCTCCTGGGTGACTTCCATGATCAGGCCGTAGCCCAGCGGCGCCAGCGCCCTGGCGTAAAACGCCTTGGCCCGCTCATAGTCGGAGACAGGAAAACCCAAATGATCGATCATTCAAACCTCCCGCGATGATGATGGGCGCGTCAGCAGCGTGTTGCTGCGGGTTTCCGCGACGGCGGCATAGCCGCGCGTCAGCAGCGTGTTGCTGCGGGTTTCCGCGACGGCGGCATAGCCGCGCGCCAGCATATCCTCGAGGCAGTCCGCCAGCCATTCGTTGCGCGACAGATGCTCGATCACCACGGCGCGGGGCCACAGCGCCTGCGGCGCGCCGGTGAAGAAGCCGGTCAGCACGCGATCCTCATAGCCTTCGACGTCGATCTTGAGGGCATCGACGTACGACACGCCGGCATCGCCGAGAATCCGCAGCAGCCGCAGCGACGGGACCTCGATGGCATTGCCGCCGGCGACGGCGCCGGTCGCGACATGGCTGGCGCCGAGGTTGTCGCCGTCGGTTTCGATCATCAGCGTGCCGTCGACATCGCCGGCCGCCGCGGCGACGAGGGTCACATGACCATAGGCCGATGCGGTGCAGTTGAACCTGAGCCGCGCATGGGTCAGCGGATGCGGCTCGACGGCGATGACGCGGCCGGCCGGGCCGACATGACGCGCCATCACCATGGCATAGGTGCCGACATTGGCGCCGACGTCGACGAACACGCCGCCCGCCGGCGTCTGCGCGCGGAGAAAATCTAGTTCCTCGAGATTGTAATCGGGATTGAACAGCGCGCCGCGTTCGGTAGCGCTGGCCTGATGGTAGAAGCGAAACGCCGCGCCCTGATAATGGGTGTCGACCGGCCCGTCACCAAACAGATTGACCAGCCGCGACAGCATCGGCCGGAACGCGCCGCGCTTCAGCTTCGAGCGATGCGCCAGTGCGATGACGGCGCGCTGCACCGCGTTCGGCGCGAACGTGCCGAATGGCGGCGGGCCCAGATCGTTGGGGGCAGGAATTGAAGTGGTCAAACGGGATGCCTCGTGGAGCCGGAAGTGGCGGCATGCTTAGCCGATTTTGCGGGTGGGTCCAACGTGGCGGGATGCCGGGTTTGACATCTCCGCGGAGTCGTCCCGGCCAACGAATCGGCGCAAAGCGCCGTCCGATGACAGGCTCCGGCCGGGACCCAGAACCTCTGGCGTTCGTGGCGTGAGGAAGAAGGTCACGAACGCCTTGCTTCACCGAGAGGACACGGCGTCTGGGTCCCGGGTCTAGCCCGGGACGACGGGGAGAGTTTGTTGTTGCGGCTACGCCGCCTTTTTCGCCGGCGTCTTGCGGTGGCGCAGGAAGCGACCGAGCAGGCGGCGCTTGCCCTTGCGCGGGATGAGGTCGATGTCGCTGACCAGCTTGGCGCCGCCCTTGCGGCGCTCCAGCACGATCTTGCGGCTGTGGAAGGCCTCGAGTTCGGCGCGGTGCGCGACGCTGACCACGGTGGCCTTGGGCAATTCCCTGGTCAAAAGCTCCATCATCTTGTCCTGGCTCTTGGCATCGAGCGCGGAAGTCGCCTCGTCGAGCACGATGATGTCGGGATTGTGCAGGAACAGCCGCGCGAAGGCGAGGCGCTGCTTCTCGCCGCCCGACAGGGTCTGGTCCCACGGCGCGTCTTCCTCGATCTTCTCCTTGAGATGACCGAGCCCGACCTTGTCGAGCGCCTTGCCAATCTGATCGAGATTCCAGTCCTCGGCGGCACCGGGATAGGCCACCGCGCGGCGCAGCGTGCCTGAGGGCACGTAGGGCTTTTGCGGCAGCATGAACAGCCGCCGGTCGGGATGGAAATTGACGCTGCCGCCGCCCCACGGCCACAGCCCGGCGATGGCGCGCACCAGCGTGCTCTTGCCGGTGCCGCTTTCACCAGCCACCAGCAGCCGTTCGCCGGGATCGATCACGACTTCGGCTTCGCCGACCACGGCGGTGCCGTCGTCGAGCGTCACCGACAAATCGTGCAGGCTGAGCATGGAGTCGTCGGTGGTCTCGCCGCGCTTGATGCGGCCGATGCCGTCGCCGAGCTCGGCGCGCTCCAGGCCGTCGAGCGACATCATCAGCGAGGCGATGCGCCGCGCGCAGGCGTTCCAGTCGGCGAGCCGCGGATAATTGTCGACCAGCCAGCCGAACGCGCTCTGCACGATGGTGAAGGCGCTTGCCGCCTGCATC
>Ga0102590_1003759_pt1 | contig 14340 bp, 15 predicted proteins | sample AraplaMF_Col_mMF_FD_76859 | JGI IMG/M metagenome (GOLD analysis project Ga0102590, IMG submission 76859) | Arabidopsis root microbial communities from the University of North Carolina, USA - plate scrape MF_Col_mMF | ecosystem: Host-associated > Plants > Roots > Endosphere | place: USA...
CCCAGATCACGCGGCGCGCATGTCCCGCGCTTCGGCCACCGGCATCAGGTGGACGCGGTTGCGGCCGGTTTTCTTCGCGATATAGAGGCCTTGATCGGCGCGCTCGATCATGTCCTGCACGTCGCGGTCGCCTTCCGTGTTGATGGCGACGCCGATCGAGACGGTCGCGGGAATGGTGGCCTCGCCATGGCGGATGGTCATCTGCTCGATCGAGCGCCTGATGCGCTCGGCGAGCAGCAGGGCGGTTTCCTGATCGATTTCACGCAGCAGCACCACGAACTCCTCGCCGCCGAACCGCGCCGCCTTGTCGGTGGTGCGGATCGACTGGCCGATGATGTCGGCGATCTGCTTGATCGCATCGTCGCCGGCGGCATGGCCATGGGTATCGTTGATCTTCTTGAAGTGATCGATGTCGATCATCAGGGTTGCCACGTTGCGGTGATAGCGCCGGCAGAATTCCACCGCGTCGTCGGCGACGGCCAGGAAGGCGCGCCGGTTCATCAGGCCGGTCAGGAAGTCGGTATCCGCCATCTTCTGCAGCTTGACGAGATCGTCCTGGAACTGCTGCGCATTCTCGCTGGCGCGCAACTCGGCCTCCCGGGTGCGCTCTTCGGCAAAGCCGATGCGCCGCAGCAGCGATCGCAGGGCGCGCGAGAGGTGAACGACTTCGACCGATCCGCTTTGGCGCGCCAGCATGGTTGGACCCGAGGTGCGGCCGATTCTGTCGGCCTGCATGGTCAGGGCGATGATCGGGCGTGCGATGCGCCGGGACATGGCGACGGCGAGGCCGAGCCCGATCAGGGCGGTGATGGCGCCGATCCCCAGGATGATCTTGGCGGACGAGATCGCGGCGGCGAGCGCAATGCCGGCCGGCTGGCTCGCGGTCACGATCCAGTTCAATCCCTGATATTCGCGGTGACCCGTGCCGACGTAGAATGCGGTGAGCATGCGCTGGTCGCGCCAGTCTTCCGGAAACGTGCCCTTCCTCGCCTTGAGAATGCCGGCGAGCTGCTCGCCGCTGAAGCGGGCGGCGCCCTTGTCGGGGCCGAGCAGTACGATGCCGTTCTTGTCGATGATCGACAGGTGGGTGTCGGTATCGCCGTCGTTGGCTTCGATCTCCCTGATCACCTGGCTGGCCCACTCCCAATTCAGGTGTCCGCCGAGCACGCCGAGAAGCTTTCCATTCGTATCCCGCACCGGAAATGCGAGATCGACGAACCGGTAAGGCTCGCCGTTTTCGGTTTGCGTGAGCAGCGATGCCAGCAGCACGGCCTCGTGCACGTCGCCGATCGCGAGCCGCTGCAAGCCTTCCTTGAACCACGGCCGCGACGCCACCGACGCGCCTTCGAGCAGTCCGCCGGTCGCGGCCACGACCTTGCCGTCGACATCGGCAAAGCCGATCCAGACGAGATCGGAGAAGGTCGATTGCAGTTGCTCCAGCGAGCGCCGAAGCTCGACCGGATCGTCCCGCCAGAGTTTCTGCAGCGGCTGCAACTGCGAGAACAGGTTCATTTCGAGCTGGCGCTCGGCCATGAAGCGATCGAGCCGGCCGGAGGTGGTGGAGGCCACCGCCGCCAGGCCGCTGTTCACGAGGCTGGCGGTGTTGCGGTAGCTGACGAAGGCCGCGCCGCCCGCCAGCGCGCCGATCAGCAGAACGGACATCACGGCCGCGGCAGCCGCGATCTGCGTCTGCACGGTCAGGTGGTCCTCGACGGCATGGAGAAGATTGGCGAGCTTTTGCAGCAGATTGCGCATGGGCATGGGTCCGATTTCCGGACCTTTTTCGCGCCATCACGTTCCAACTTGTTAAAGGCAGCTCGCGTCGATGGGATCGTGTTAAATCGCCCGTGAAACGGCATGGTTGAGCAGCAATTAATCTTCCGTAGTTCTCCGGAGTTTGTCGTGCAGACTGGTTAACGCAAGCGGGCGCTTGCGCAGCGCCCGCTTGCGCCAGCTAGTTTGGACCCGGTGCTTCGACGGCGAAAGCGACGATCCTGCGCACCAGCGGCAGCACCGCGAGCAGGGTCGGAAACGCCACCAGCCACGAGATCGCCCATGCGCCAGGCCAGGTCGCCACGAACGCAGGGGTCGGGCCGAGGCTTCGCAAGGTCGAGATCGCGGAGACGACGAAGGTCATCAGCACCGACAGCACCAGCGGCATGACGATCGCCGCATAGCGCGCAGGCAATTTGCCGCGCGGACGCGGGACAGGAGAGGGTGTCATAAGTCACTCTAGGGAGTTTCGGTCGGTCGATCACGAACGGCGTGCATGGTGCATTCCACCTCGGTCGAGCCGACCGGTTGAATGCGTTGCCTGACGTGAGACGCTTACGGTGCGCGATGGCGCAGCAGGGACTTCCTAGCCGGGATGCAATCCGGGCGCCAGCCCCGAATTTCTGGAAACGATCAAAACTGAAGGCGGCGAGGTGGGCGGGCTTGCTGACATCATGCTGGCAGCAGGGCTGCGTTAGAGGGAAGCCTCAACGGAGGTTCCCATGATCGCGACTGCCCTCGATCGACTCACCCCGCCGCCGTCGTCGAGACTGCTCGGCTGGCATGTGCTCGATGCCCGTCCGGTGGAGGGCTGGATCCGCATCGGCTTCCACGGCAAGCGGGATTTCTGCAATCCGGCCGGCTTCGTGCAGGGCGGCATCCTCTCGGCGATGCTCGACGATACGATGGGGCCGGCCGTCTTCGTCATGACCGAGGGCCGGCTCTACACCGCGACCATCAGCCTGACGGTGAATTTCCTGGCGCCGGCGCGGCCCGGGCCGATCACCGGCGAGGCGAACGTCACCCAGCTCGGCAGAACCGTCGCCTTTGTCGAGGGGCGGCTGACCGCCGAGGACGGTACGCTGCTGGCCACCGCCACGACCAGCGCGCGGCTGGTCGAGACGGCGAAGGCGATCGCGCCTGCCGCTAGCCCACGGCCCGCGGCGCTTCCCGCGTGAGCTGGACGATCGGCGGCTTGGCGTTGAGCCCCTCGACCTGGAAACCGGCGACGCGCTTGTAATTGGCGGCGATGTCTTCCAGCTCTTGCTGCGAGAGCACGTCGGTGACGACGCCAAATCCATTGGGCGCGCGCTCTTCGACCATCTGCATCACCTGCTCGGGACCGTTGCGGCGGTTGAGCATCACGAGGTCGGTCGTCGCCGGCCGCCGCTCGGCCTCATAGGCGGTGAGCGCGGCGTTCGTCGTTCCCTTCGCGAGAATTTCGCGGGCGATGACGCGCGCGTCCAGAATGGCCTGCGAGGCGCCGTTGGAGCCGATCGGGTACATCGGATGGGCGGCGTCGCCCATCAGCGTGACGCGGCCGAAGGTCCATTGCGGGATCGGATCGCGGTCGACGAGCGGATATTCATAGGCGTGCGGGCAGCTTTCGATCAGGCCGGGGACGTCGAGCCAGTCGAACTTCCAGTCCTTGAACCAGGGCAGAAACTCTTCGAGCCGCGCGGTCCGGTTATAGTCCTCGCGCCGCCATTGATAGGTCGGCGGCATGTGCCGCTCAGCCACCCAGTTGATCCTGAACTTGCCGGCGCTGTCGGCCTGTTTCGAGATCGGGTAACAGACGAATTTCAGGATCTCGTGCCCGGCCATGATCATGGTGCGGCCGGACAGGAAGGCGTCGCTGTCGGTGATGCCGCGCCACAGGATGCGCCCGTTCCAGATCGGCGGGCCTTCGTTGGGGTAGAGCTTGTCGCGGACCGCCGAATGGATGCCGTCGGCGGCGATCAGCAAGACGCCGTCGTGATGGCCTTTCGACCGGCCGGTCGCCTTGTCGATGAATTCAGCGCGGACGCCGCTTTCGGTTTCGGTCCAGCCGGTGAGGTGATGGCTGGTCAGGATGCTCTCCTTGCCCAGCCGCTCGATCGCGGCATCGAGCAGGATCTGCTGCAGCGTGCCGCGATGGATCGAGAACTGCGGCCATTTGTAGCCGGCCTCGATGCCGCGCGGCTCGCTCCAGATCGGCTTGCCGTGCTTGGAGAAATAGGCGAGCTCCTTGGTGCGGACGGCGGCCGCATCGAGCGCATCGTGCAGGCCGAGGTCGATCAATTCGCGCACCGCATGCGGCAGCACGTTGATGCCGACGCCGAGCGGCCGCAGTTCCGGCACGGTTTCGAACACTTTGGCCTTGACGCCGATCTGATGCAGGCTGAGCGCCAGCGTCAGTCCGCCGATGCCGCCGCCCGCGATGAGAACACTCATGGTACGCCCCTGTTGCTTTCAGGGCGTCATGGCATGAGGGACGGCAGTGGGCAACTGCGAAGAGCCGGTAAATCCCTCGCCGCCCGGCAGGGGCGCGGGCTCCTGGCGATCGCGGGCGTCCGGCCAAACACCATGCTCCCGGCTCTGCCCCTGCACCGGCGCTTTCGGGAAAAAGCGGACATCAACCGGCAGACACCCCGTTGATCGGTCGAAAATCACCCTGAGCGGACATCCGCTGGCTTCTCATGCTGCAGCAGCGAGGTCCGTTTCAGCCTATCAAAGCACTCATTTGAGCCGGTACGATGCCCGGGTCTGGGGATGCGGCATGGGGTGTCGGCAATTGATCGGTTTTGGTGGCGTCGCAGCGGCGAGTCTGGTCGCAGTCGGCGACATCCAAAAAGAACAACTCGTTCATTTCTGCCGGCACATCGACAAGCTAAAGAGAAGCGTTCTCCAACACCGGAGGTATGATGACTTTTGTAGAATGGCCTCGTGATTTGGTTCTGATCGTTCTCCTGCTTCTGGTGGCGTTTGGATATTTCCGGGGGCGTAGCCACGCGCCCGCCTGGACGAATATTCCCCTCATCGCGCTTGCAATCATTTCAATTGGTCCGAGCGTGTGCGCGGTGATCCTTTATTTCTCGTACAAGTTTGGTCTGATTGAGCCCAGTGCCCCCGGATATCGATTTGGGTCGTTTGTCTATTCTCTGCCTGCCGATTTTGCCTTGCTGAATTGGGCGTTCGTGCCGCTGTATGTGGTTGGGCGGATTTGGCCGCATGCCGGCTCAGCCCGGCTTGCGATGTGGTTTGCCGTCGTTGCGATGTCTGTCCCAAATGTCGTTTTGTTCGCTTTGGCGCCGGAAATGGTTTCGAACGCCCGCGATGCCGGCCAGGGCATCGGGATCATGGAGGCGGTGTTGCTTTGGTCTCCGATCCAGACGATTGTGCCTGGGATTTTTGCGATCGTCGATGCGGCCGGCTTTGAGTATTCCCTTGTTCTCAACGCCCTGACGGGGTTCCTGCCGATCCTCGGCCTGGTCGCTTGGTTGTTGGGCCGGCTCGTCGGAAAGCAGGTTCGAGCCGCCTAGTTGCGGCCGAGGCAAAACAGGTGGCGCTTCACACCACCACGCCTGAGAGTACACGGCCTACGGGAGCGGCGGGGCCGGACCGAAGAAGCCGACGATCTTCACCAGCCGGCCGTCCGGGCCGACCTCGCCGAAATCGATCGAGGTGTCGCCAGCCGTTCCGTCGGCGCGCACCAGGCGCCAGAGGAAGCGGACCATGGTGTGATGCACGTCGATCCCGCTCATGAATTCCAGCCGCGCGCCGGGCCGGCTCGCCAGCACCTCGCCGATTTTCGCCGCCAGCGCGTCGCGCCCGGCCAGCGAAACGTTCGGATCGAGATAGAGGCCGTCCTCGCTCCAGCATTGCGCGAGCAGGGCGCGCCTGGCGGCATCATCCACCTCGTTCCACGCCGCCATGTACTGCGTCACGGTTTTTATGATTGCGCTCTTGTCCATCCATGCCGTCCCTGAACTTCGGTCCCTAACGGGTTCACTCTGCAGGGAATTGCGTGGCTCGTCACTTACATCGGAGGTAATTGCGGATCCGATGCGATGGTCTAGATTGTCGGCATGGCTGCCTCAGACACCAACTCGCACGAAATCCCGGCCGGGCATTTCAGCCGCCTCCTGAAGCACTGGCGCGGCGTTCGCCGGCTGACCCAGATCGAGCTGGCGGCCGACGCCAACGTATCCGCCAGGCATCTGTGTTTCCTGGAAACCGGCCGGTCGCAGCCGAGCCGCGAGATGGTGCAACTGCTCGGCAGCGCGCTCGACCTGCCGCTCGCGGAGCGCAACGCCCTGCATGTCGCCGCGGGTTTCGTGCCGCCCTATGGCGACAAGGGGCTGGCCGCCGAGAATTTGCAGCCGGTGCGGCAGGCGCTCGACTTCATCCTGCGCCAGCAGGAGCCCTATCCGGCGATCGTGATCGACGGGCACTGGGACGTTCGGATGCGCAACCAGGGTTCGGCGCGCCTGCTCAGGCCTTTCAGAGATTCATACGCGATGGAAAACGGCCTCGCCGACAATGCCATGCATGTCGTGTTTCATCCAAAGGGACTGCGGCAGTTCATGCTGAACTGGGACGAGTTCGCGCGGCAATTGATCCAGATCCTGCACCGTGACGTCGCGCAGGGCAGCCGGGCCGCGGCCGAGCTGCTCGATGAAATCATGGTCTATCCCGGGCTGTCGGCCGAGTGGCGGCTGCCGCGCCATCCGCCGTCTTCGCCGGTCATGACGATGCAGCTGGCGAAGGGCGACTATCGCCTTTCCTTCTTCTCCACCTTCACGACGTTGGCGATGCCGACGGATGCGGCGCTGCAGCAGATCAAGATCGAGTGCTTCTTTCCGGCTGACGATGCGACCGCCGAGAAGGCGCGCCAGATGGCCCTTTGACAAACTGGGAGAGCGAGATGCAAACCGCCTTGCGTGATCATCAACCAACTGCCGTGATGGATGAGCTGCGCGCGCTAAATGCCCGCTTCATCCATAATTTCGTGACCAGCGACGTCGCCTCGCACGACGCCATCCTGCATCCGGACTTCATCAACATCTGGCCCACGGGCCAGCGCTGGGACCGCGCGACCTACCTGAAATACTGGGCGACCGCCTTCGACCCGGAGGTCATCGTCTACTGGGACGTCCGCGACGAGCTCATCACCCTCATTGGAAATGTCGCGCTGGTGCGTTCCACCAACAAGCACATCCGCCGCCGCGACGGCAACGAGGTGACTGGCATGACCATGTATACCGACACCTATCTGTTCGAGAACGGCGCGTGGAAATGCATCCAGGCCCAGCTCACCGCGGTGTCGCCCGAGCATTATCCCGGCGATGATACGATCGTCAGCGTCTATATCGGGGGCAGGCTTCAGCCGCGGGCCGGTTGAACCGCGGGTTGGCACTCCACCCATCGGGGGTGGACGGCGCGGGGGCAGGCCGTTAACGTCCGGCTTTCCTAATGAGGACCGCCATGTTCAAGCTCTACACCGCCCCCGGCACCTGCGCGCTGGCTTCGCATATCGCCCTCGAGGAGGCCGGCGCCGCCTACACGGCGGAACGGCTCGACTTCAAGAACAGCCAGCAGACCAAGCCGGAATATCTTGCGATCAATCCGAAGGGACGGGTGCCGGCGCTGGTGACGGAACGCGGCACGCTGACCGAGACGCCGGCGATCCTCGCCTTCATCGCGAGCAGCTTTCCGAACGCGAAGCTGGTGCCCGACGATTCCTTTGCGTTTGCGCAGGCGCAGTCGTTCACCAGCTATCTCTGCTCGACGGTGCATATCAACCATGCGCACAAGATGCGCGGCTATCGCTGGGCGGTCGACGAAACCTCGTTTGCCGACATGAAGCGCAAGGTGCCGGAAACCATGGCCGCCAGTTTCGCCTTGATCGAGCGCGACATGCTGAAGGGGCCGTGGGTGATGGGCGAGCAGTACACGATCTGCGATCCCTATCTCTACACCATCTCCGGCTGGCTTGAAGGCGACGGCGTCGATATTGCGACGCTGCCGAAGGTGGCGGCCCACCGCAAGCGGATGGAAGAGCGGCCGGCCGTGCAGAAGGTGCTGGCGGATCTGAAGCGCTGATCTCGTCGATCTCGTAGAGTGGGCAAAGGCGCAAAGCGCCGTGCCCACCTGCAACTCTCGAACCTCATGGTGAGGAGGCGCGAAGCGCCGTCTCGAACCATGCGGCCCCGCCGGTGCCATTCATCCTTCGAGACGCACGCTGACGCGTGCTGCTCAGGATGAGGTCTGGCATCATTTGGGCGAGAAGAATGCTGGGCACGTTACGTCTTGCCCACCCAACTACCATGCAGCGGGCGGTGCTCGGTAGGGAACGTAGTCTTCAAACTCCCATTTTCCCAGGCGAGCCAACTTTTCTGCCAAAATACTCCAGGTCGGGGCTTCGCCGCAGCTTTCGCAATACGCCCGAACGAATTCTTCGAGCTGCGTGTAATCGAAGTTTCGAACAAAAAGGTAATGCCTTCCCATTTTGAAATTTTCGCGGATGCTGGAAGCAAACCATTCGGGCGTGCAGAGCATGAAATCGAAAGACTCATGACCTTGTTGGCCGGCAGGTCCGATCATTGCCATGACCAAGATGCCGAATGCTCCGGTGGGTGCAAAATCCTCCAAGGGATCGGCATCGGGGCTAAATAGGGATTTCAATTCAGCTCGCATCTTGTTTTTTCCATCGTGCGGATCGCGGTGTTTCCCGATTGCCCCGTTCCATCTCGCGGCCGATGCCGAGCATGATGTTGCGCAGCCAGATCGAGCCGGGATCCATCTGGGCACGCGTCGGGTAGAACATGTGTTGCTCGTCGATCCCGGGATCGAGCGGCGGCGCGACCGTTGCCAGCGATAATTGCCTCGACAGCGCTGATATCAGGCGGCGCGGCACGAAGGCGACGAGATCGGTGCGCGCGGCGACATGCAGCGCCTCGAGATAGCCTGATACGACGAGGGCGATCCGCCGCTCGATGCCTTTTGGGCGCAGCCACATGTCGATCAGGTCGTCGCTCTGGCCGCGGATCACCACGGCGACGTGGCGCGCATCGAGAAACGTCTCGATCCGTTTCAGCTTCGCGCCGACCGGATGGCCGCGGCGGACGGCGAGGGCGTCGCCGTCGGTATAGAGCCGCTGCCGGTGGAAGCCGGTGAAGGCGTTGCCGATCGAGATCACGAGATCGATGGTGCGGGCGAATTCGGCGGTGAAGATCGCAGGGCCCCGCCACGGCACCACGTCGATCCGCACATTCGGCGCCAGTTTTGTAATTTTCGCCATCAGCGGCGGCATCAAGAGTTCGACGGCGAGATCCGGCATCATCAGGCGAAACTGCCGCTCGCTTCGCGCCGCGTCGAAATCGTCGGGGATGAACAGGGACCGCACCTGATCCAGCGTCTGCGCCAGCGGCGCGCGCAGCGCCTGCGCGCGGGGCGTCAGCTCCATGCGCGCGCCGGTCCGCACCAGCAAGGGATCGCCGATCAGGTCGCGCAGCCGCTGCAGCGCATGGCTCGTCGCCGGCTGCGACAGCCCGATCCGCATCGCGGCGCGGCTGACATTGGCCTCGCGGAGCAGCGCGTCGAGCGCGACCAGGAGATTGAGGTCAAGCGAATTCAAATTCATGGAATGAATATATACTATACCCTCTATCGATTGGAAGAATGAGGAAATCCGGCGGAAGATCGCGGGCATTCGAAACACCGAGGCGAGCCCCGCATGACTGCACGACTGGCGCCGGCAACGGCGCCCTATCCCGACAAGGTTCAGGCCGCCTTCGATCGCATGCCGCGATCCTGGATGCCGCCGTTTCGCCTGTTCACCACGCTGGCGCGCCATCCCGAGCTGTTCGAGCGCTTCATTCGCGGCGCGCCGAGCTATCTTCCCGGAACGAGGCTCAGTCTCCGGCAGCGCGAGGTGCTGCTGCATCGGGTGACCGCGCGCTGCGGCTGCCAATATGAATGGGGCATGCGCGTCCATTATTTTGCGGATGAAGCCGGGCTGACCGAAGCGCAGGTCAGGGCGACGGTGCATGGCGACGCCGGCAGCGCCTGCTGGGAAGCCGATGATGCGCTTCTGATCCGCCTCGCCGACGAACTGCATGACAGCTGCGACATCAGCGGCGAACTCTGGTCCGCCTTGCAGGCGGCATTCGCCGATGAAGCCATTCTCGAGCTGCTGATGCTGGCCGGCTACTACCGCACGGTCGGCTATCTCGGCAACGGCCTACGCCTGCCGCCCGAGCCCGACATCTGCCGGGCGTTTCCGGCCGCCTGACGTCCCACTGGCCGCAAACAACGCGGCCCCCTCATTCAACAACGGAGACAATCCATGAGCGCAGCCGACAACAAGAAGCTGGTGCAGCAGATCTACACGGATTCAGCGAACCGCAGCGGAACGACGTTTCTCGACCATCTCGCCGAGGATGTCACCTGGATCGTCACCGGCGAATATTCCTGGTCGGGCAAGTTCAGGGGCCGTGAGGCCATCAACAATGGCCTGATGGGGCATCTGCGGTCGCTGCTTTCCGCCGGGCGGCCGCGCACGCACGCGTTCAATTTCATCGCGGAGGGCGATTACGTCGTGGTCGAAGCCCGCGGCGACAACGTCACCAGGCAAGGCGAGCGTTACGACAACCAGTACTGCATGGTCTGGCGGATCGAGAACGGCAAGATCAAGGAGATCAAGGAATATTGCGATTCCGCGCTGGTCGAGCGCGTGCTCGGGCCGTTCCCCGCGGAGCGGAAGGTGGCGGCCGTCGCGGTTTGAGTCTTCGAGGCGCCCGCAGAGCGCGACTTGTAGGGTGGGCAGAGCGAAGCGTGCCCACCATCTTCAAAACATGCTGCAAAAAGAAAGGTGGGCACGGCGCATTGCGCCTTTGCCCACCCTACAGATTTCGGTGCCGGCCTGATCAGGCGGCCTTGACCTTCATGTGCTTGAACATGTTGCCGCGGGCCTCGTCGTCCATCTCGGCCTTGAACTTGAAATTGTCCTTCAGCGCGATCGCCTTGGCCGCGGCGGGGCGGGCCGAGATCTCGTCGACCAGCCGCTTGACGTTGGGATATTTCGCCGCCGTGTCCTCGCCCATCACGAACGCGGCCATCCGCGCCCAGCCCCACAGCGCCATGTCGACGATGCTGTAGCTGTCGCCGACCATGTATTTGCGGCCGGCGAGGTGATCGTTGAGGATCGCATAGTGGCGCTGCGCCTCGAACTGGTAACGGTTATGGGCGTAGTCGTGGTTCTGGTCCTTCGGCGCGAAATGCTTGAAGTGCACCGCCTGTCCCGAATAGGGCCCGATGCCGCTTGCCACGAACATCAGCCAGGAGAGCGTCTGCGCGCGGTTTTCCGGCGTGTTGGCGGGCAGAAACTTGCCGGTCTTCTCGGCGAGATAGAGCAGGATGGCGTTGCTATCGAACACCTTGACGCCGTCATCGTCGATCGCGGGCACCTTGGCGTTCGGATTGATGGCGAGATATTCCGGCTTGAACTGGTCGCCCTTGCGGGTGTCGACGGCGATCGGCTCATAGGCGAGGCCGGCTTCCTCGAGGAAGAGCGCGACCTTGGTCGGGTTCGGCGAACCGTTGAAATAGAATTTGAGCATGTGGAATTTTCCCCCATTGCGTCTGGCAGGCAGGTTTGTTGTCCGACTTCGGACGCGAGCGGCAAGATGCCGCGGCGCGCCCCGTCCATGCTCAAATTTTCAAGGGGTATGCAAGCGACGAGTTCGTGAAGGGCCGAACCCCTTTTACGCCAAAGCGAGGCCGCCAACGCCCGCAACCGCAAGGGCGCCGCCGCCGGCAATCATCAGCGCCGCAAAGCGCCTTTCGGCACGCAGTGCGGTGCGCTGTCCGGCGCGTTCCGATCCGCGGGCGTAACCGTGGACGATGATCTGTTCGCTGAAGGTGGTGTTGGCGTCGAGAATGTCGGTCAGGCCGGCGCAGGCGACGAGAATGCCGAGAATGATCAATCCGGCAGGGCCCAGCAAGCTGAGCAGCAGCATCGGAAACACGCCGATCAGGAAAATCGGCAGCAGCGGCAGCACGATGAAGGACTCGGAGCCTCGGGTGCGCATCGGAGCAATCTCTTTGGAAAAATCGATTTGGCGAACATACATCCAAATAGGAACGAACAGGCGCTTAACTACCTGCGTACATCACACGGCTGCCATGCCGGCCGCTCACACCGGCTGCGCGAAGGGCGAGCAAGCCGCATTTCGCGGCATTCACGCGCGATAAACCATATGGACGCTGCAGCGCACTGGCGCGGCCTTACGCAGGGCCGCGCCGGATTCTGTCAGGGGAATGATTGGAGGGCCTTAGCCCGCCGCCATCTCGGAGCGGATTTCGGCGCGCAACTCGTCGATCAGCTTGAGGCCGTTCTTGGTCTCGACATGCCAGAAGGTCCAGCCGTTGCAGGCGGGAGCGCCCTGGGCGACCGCGCCGATCCGGTGGATCGAGCCGACCTTGTCGCCGAGCATGATGGCGCCGTCGGCGCGAACCAGGGCGCCGTGGCGCTTCTTGGAATCGACGAGCTTGGTGCCGGGTGGAATCATGCCGCGTTCGATCAGTTCGGAGAACGCCACGCGGGGCGCCTCGCGTGCGGTCATGAACGGGGCCAGCGTCGCCTCGGGCAGCGGTTCGATGGCGGCGATGCGCTCCTCGGCCGCTTTTGCGTAGGTCTTGTCGCGCTCGAAGCCGATATAGCGGCGGCCGAGACGTTTTGCCACGGCGCCGGTGGTGCCGGTGCCGTTGAAGGGATCGATCACGAGATCGCCGGGTTTTGACGACGACAGCAGCACGCGCGCCAAGAGGCCCTCGGGCTTCTGGGTCGGATGCACTTTCTTGCCGTCGGTGCCCTTGAGGCGCTCTTCGCCGGTGCAAAGCGGGATCAGCCAGTCGGAACGTGCCTGGACGTCCTCGTTGGCGGCCTTCAGGGCTTCATAATTGAAGGTGTAGCCCTTGGCCTTCTCGTCGCGCGCCGCCCAGATCATGGTTTCATGGGCATTGGTGAAGCGGCGGCCGCGGAAATTCGGCATCGGATTGGTCTTGCGCCACACAATATCGTTGAGAACCCAGAAGCCGAGGTCCTGCATGATCGAGCCGACGCGGAAGATGTTGTGATAGGATCCGATCACCCACAGCGTGGCGGACGGTTTCATCACGCGGCGGCAGGCGAGCAGCCAGGCGCGGGTGAAATCGTCATAGGCCGCGAACGACGAGAACTTGTCCCAGTCGTTGTTGACGGCATCGACATGGGATTCGTCGGGGCGCTTGAGTTCGCCCTTCAGCTGCAGATTATACGGAGGGTCTGCGAACACCAGATCGACCGAACCGGCCGGCAGCTTCGACATCTCGGCGACGCAATCGCCGACGACGATACGAGCGCTGGATTCAGACTCAAATTTAGTGCGGGGCGCCCTTACAGACGCCCCGCGACGCGACACAACCATGACTCAATTACTCTGACTCAGGCGACGCTGTCGGCGACGCGGGACTAAACAACCGACTGGCGATACATTGACCCCGCAAAGTAAAAATCGACTTAATCGCGTCTGCGATGATCAGAGAATGCGCAGAGATATCATCGGCAAGAATGCCAGCAGAGATTGCGCAAGCCAGCGCACTAGGCAATTTTTGCCGGGCGGGTTATTGATTAATGAAATGGAAATTTTACGTGACTGCAGCGTTGGTATCTGAGCAGCAGCCCCGGGGATGAGGAAATAGCGCCATGCGTTACGATGACTTCCGCCGCAGCGACGACATCGAGGACCGTCGCGACGATGGCGGCGGGGGAGGCGGCGGTGGCGGCTTCGGGATGCCGATGGGCGGTGGCGGCCTCGGCATCGGCACCATCATCATCCTCGGCCTTGTCGGTTATGCCTTCGGCATCGATCCGCGCATTCTGATCGGCGGCGCCGAAATTCTCACCGGCGGCAACCAGGCGCCGACCTACCAGACCGACCGCAGGTCGGGACCGGCCAAGACCGGCGCGCCGAAGGACGAAGTCGGCAGCATGATCGCCGGTATTCTCGGCGAGATCGACGACCGCTGGACCGAGATCTTCCAGTCCAGCGGCCAGAACTATAGCGGCCCGCGCATCGTGCTGTTCCGCAACGCCACCAATGGCGGCCGCTGCGGCATGGCGCAGTCGGCGATGGGACCGTTCTACTGCCCGCCGGACAAGCAGATCTTCCTCGACACCGCGTTCTTCCGCGAGGTCGAGACGCGCTTTCGCGGCTGCTCGGGCAACGCCTGCAAGTTCACGACAGCCTACATCATCGCGCATGAAGCCGGGCACCACATCCAGAACCTGCTCGGCATCCTGCCGCGCGTGAACCGGCTGCAGCAGCAGGCCGGCAGCAAGGCCGAAGCCAATGCGCTGCAGGTCAAGGTCGAGCTCCAGGCGGATTGTCTTTCCGGCGTCTGGGTCAACCGCGAGGAAAAGAAGCGTCCCGGCTTCATCGAGCCCGGCGATATCGATGCGGCGCTGAAGACGGCAACCGCGATCGGCGACGACACGCTGCAGCGGCAGGCGACGGGCAGGGTGGTGCCTGACAGCTTCACCCA
>Ga0102590_1003760_pt1 | contig 14338 bp, 16 predicted proteins | sample AraplaMF_Col_mMF_FD_76859 | JGI IMG/M metagenome (GOLD analysis project Ga0102590, IMG submission 76859) | Arabidopsis root microbial communities from the University of North Carolina, USA - plate scrape MF_Col_mMF | ecosystem: Host-associated > Plants > Roots > Endosphere | place: USA...
CGGCATCTCCAACCCCGGAAGCTTCCTGCGCCTGTTCATCGGCACGAGCGCACGCATGCAGGCCCAGCCGAACGCGACCCTGCCGCCGTTCCCGGTGGACCTCGTCCGCAGCTCCGTCGTGAGGAACTTCCCGGCCAACTGCGCCCCCCTCCACAGCATCCCCCGCTGCACCGGCTGACCGTCTCTCACGGTGGCACGACCTGCTGACCGGGAAGACGGTCTCCACTGCCGACACGCCATCTGACGCGACCTGGGAGCAGAGGGACCCTGAGCGGTGCGGCCGCGTGACGCGGTCGCACCGCCCTCCCCCACAGGGCCCTCTCTCCGCCTCATCCATTGCAGGAACTTGCCGCCATAAGGGCGGACGTGGGGCGGAGTCTTTGGGCGGCCGTGGTCGATGCGGGCCGGGCCGGCCGTGCTCACCCCCGTACGGGCTGCGGGAAGGGGCACCCCCGGACCGGTCGGTACGAGCGCTGCCGTAGTAGTTTCCACACCGGAAGGGGGCGCAGACGTCAGCAGACACTGCCGGAGCTGGAGCCAGCTCTGGGTATCGCGGGAGACGGTCTTCGCCTCGGGGTTCTGGTCGCGGTACGGCCACCTCGGTAGAGGTGCCCGATGCTTGACGGCCCGGCCCGGCACGGTGCGAAGGCGGAGGGTATGAGCGCGGACCAGCTGTTCACGGGACCGGTACTGCGGATGGACGCCCGTGGTCCTGTGACCGGCGGTCGGGTGCGGTGGGCGATCTCTGCCTCGTCGGGCACCTGGGCGGACGTCGGCGCGCCCGGCGGGATCGGATACGCATCCGGCAGTAAGGCGCTTCTGCACCCCCAGGCGGTGGCCGCGTGAGCAGACTCGTAGCCGAGGCCATCCGCACCGAGAGGCTGATGCTGCTTCCGCTGCAAGTTGAGCACGCCGAGGAGATGGCCGCGGTCCTGTCCGATCCGGCCCTGCACGGCTTCATCGGCGGTACTCCGGACACCTTGCACGCTCTGCGCTCGCGCTATCAGCGCATGACCGCGGGCTCTCCCGACCCCGCCGTGTCCTGGCTGAACTGGGTGATCCTGCTCAGTGACGAAGACTGTCTGACGGGCACAGTCCAGGCGACGGTCGGTCCGTCCACGCACGGCCTGGTTGCCGAGATCGCCTGGGTGGTGGGGACCCCGTGGCAAGGTCGGGGCATCGCCTCGGAAGCAGCCCAAGGACTCGTCGACTGGCTCGACCGGCAGCCGGTGCACACCGTCATCGCCCACATCCATCCCGAACATCGGGCATCGGCTGCCGTCGCCGCTGCCGCCGGACTCACTCCCACCGACGTATGGCACGAGGGTGAGATCCGATGGCAGCGAAGCACAGGGGTGTGACGCCGACGATCCACGCACCGGGCGGCTGAACCTCCAAGGCGGCGATCGCGTGGATTGCGTGGTCATCGCGGTGCTCGAGGGGCGATACTGGCAGGCATGTCCGCCTCCTCCCCGGCACCGGGCGCATTCGAGACGCTGCGCGAGCAGTACGCCCTGCGATTGCCCGCCTCATTGGACGAGCTCGCCGGTCCGGTGGCCGGTACGGTGGATCTGCCCTTGCACGTGGTCTGGTCCGGCCGCCGCTCGTACGGGCTCAGCCAGCCCCGCTCGCGGATGAGCCTCTACCGCACCGTTCTGACGGAAGGGCAGTGTCAGGACCTGACCGCTTTCCTCGACCGTGACCTGCTCATTGCTCAGTGGCCAGTGCTGCGCACACTGATCAGCCGTCCCCTCCGCGACGCCTGGGAAATCCGCTTCCCTGAACTGCGCCCGGGCGGGGCCACGGCCGCGTGAGGCTGTCAGAACTGCACCGTCGTCTCCTCGCCGACGTCCTGGCAGTCGGGAGCCCATACCCGCTGGTGATTACCGGTGGTTACGCCGTCCAGGTCCACGGCTTGGTCGACCGCCTCTCCCAGGACGTCGACGTGGCCACCGAGAACCCGGCACCGATCAGCGAGATCGTCCGCGTGGTGAGCGACGGGCTCACGGCACAGGGCTGGCGGGTGGAACAGATCGAGGTCGGAGCGCTCTCGGGCCGTCTCCTGGCCACCGATCCCGGTTCCGGCGAACGGTGCGAGGTCGACATCCTGAAAGAAGTCCTGTGGCATCCGCCGATGTCCAGCGAGTACGGCCCTGTACTGGCGCTGGACGACGTGATCGGCACGAAGGTGAGAGCCCTCGCCGACCGAGGAGCGGTCCGCGATCTCATCGACGTCCACGCCGCCTCCCAGCACCATTCCCAAGCAGACCTCGAGAACCTCGGTCGACGGCACGCACGTTACGACTTCAACCTTGAAGACCTTCGCGACCGCCTGGCCGGCGCGGAATGGTGGGACGACCAGGACTACGCAGATTACGGGCTTGAGTCCGGGCAGATCGACGCCCTGCGGGCATGGGCTCTGGAATGGGCTATGGACATCGGTGCACGTCTGCAGACACAGGTAGAGCCCGACGACTCGTGACCGGAGGGCCGGTTCGCCCCGCTGGACCAGCTCTTCTCAGTACGCAGCGTGCGCGTTTTGGCCGCCGGGAGGGCAGTACACCCGGCAGAACGCGGCCGCCGCACCTGCGGGCAAAGTGCCACCTACAGGCGCGGCGGACCAAGCCAGGGCAGGTTCCGGTATGGGACTGAAGTCGCCTGTCAGTGGCGCACCTTGACCTTGCTGAGTGCGGCCACACCTAGTGCCGCGAGGGCGATCTGGATGAGCCATTCGATCCAGTCGACGCCGTTGGTGTCGGCGACGCCGATGCCCGCTGCGATGGCCGTGCCTATGAAGGCGGCGACGATACCGATAACGATCGTCCACAGGATGCCGATGCGCTGCCGTCCGGGGACCACGAGTCGGCCAAGGACACCGATCACGATGCCAATGATGATCGCGCTGATGATGCCTGAGATCTCCACGTCTGGTGCCCCTTCATGAGTTGATGGCACACGTGTTCCCCCAGGAGCCGTCGACACTCCACTACGCAGCTATCGCTTCGATGGCTGCGCACCTTCACAGCTATGAGGGTGGTGGCTTTGCCACCAGCGGCTCTGACCGTCCACTGAGGGCGGGCGCCGCGGGAACCTGGCATGGCCTATCACCGCATGTCGACCGCTACGTGGGTTCGTCTGTTCGGGGGCAACGCATTAAACGACATCAAAGCCAGAGTCAGGCTTCCATCGGTTCATCGGCATGCTTGGTATGAAGCGGAATCCCGGAGTGCACCATCCGGTCAGTGATCCGGAACCATTGGACAAGGCGTGGATCTCGTAGGGATCCACCGCTTTCGGAGACCTCGTGCGCCATGGACAGCAGGAGCAGGAGCTCGACACGATCCAGCGACAGTTGCTCACGATCATGTGCGGGCAGGGTCAGTCCGGGATAGGACTTCTGCACGTCTTTGGCCAGAGCGTCAAGGTGTCCGCGCAGATCACGGCGCGCGCTGCCCGAAGCTTTCTCCCAGGCTGACTTGGCTTGGGCCAGTTCGGTGTGCTCCACGCGGGGTGTGAAGACGAAGGCGGAGTCGTCGTCGTCGAGGTCAATGGTCAGCTGCGCGTCCAGCGCCTTGGCCAGTCGGCGTAGAAGCGGCAGTGTGGGTGAGCCGCCGGCCTGTTCGATGTTGGAGATCTGCGGCTGGGTCATGCCGGCTCGCTCGGCCAGTTGCGTCTGCGAGAGGCCGAGTTCGGTCCGCCGGTCGTAGACGGCTTGGCCAAGGTCGAACTTCGCCTTGATCTCCGCCCGCCGCGCTTTCAGCTCTTCGGGCTCATCGCCGCCTGCGAGTCTACGGTCGCGAGCCAGCTTCCACCGTGCGTGGCTCATCAGTATTCCTCCTCAATGCGGATGTCGCGGGTGAACGTCTCATGGGTGGGGGCCGGCTCGTGTTGTTCCTCGCAGATTTTCTTGGCGAGGAGTGCTCGCTCGACCTGTGCGTCCTCACGCTGTCGGGTCTTACGGAACACGGTGAGCAGCACGATGCGCCGGTCCGAGGTGAGCCAGTAGGTGATGCGAATCTTGTTGCCGTCGTGCCCGAGGATGAACCGCAGCTCCCGGACGCCGTCGCCCAGGTGGGAAGAGTACGGATGCCCCAGAGTGGTGGGGGCGTCGAGCAAGCGCTCTACGACGTGTTCAACGACGAGGTACTCGTCGTCGCTCAGCAGATCGATCCACTGTTTCACCTCTGGTTAGGCCTCGACGTCCCACAGCGCCATATAAAAAATTGTATATCAAGGCTGGGGTGGCACACGGATGCTGGCCACGAGCCGTCAACGCAAACCATCTCCAGGGCAGACGTCCCTTGTTCGCCTCATGAGGTGGAGGGACAGACGGTGCTCAGATTCCGTGCAGCGGCAAGCGAAGACGGTGCCTGCGGGGCACTGGGTGCTCCAGCGCAGTAAGCGGGCTTCCACACGTCCTTATACGGTCGCGAGTTCGGGGATGCTCTGTTCGACCCAGACGGTTTTGCCGTCGTCGGTGTAGCGGGTGCCCCAGCGTTCGGAGAGGCGGGCGGCCAGGAGCAGTCCGCGGCCGCCTTCGTCGGTGGTGCGGGCGTGGCGCAGCCGGGGTGAGGTGCTGCTGCCGTCGGAGACCTCGCAGGTCAGGACGTGGCCGCGGATGAGGCGGAGGCGGACGGGGGGTTTGGCGTAGCGGATGGCGTTGGTGACCAGTTCGCTGGCGATGAGTTCGGTGGTGAAGGTCGTCTCGCTCATGTCCCAGCTCGTGAGCTGCTCGGTGACCAGGGAGCGGGCGATGGAGACCACGGAGGGGTCGCTGGGCAGGTCCCAGGACACAACGCGTGCGGGGCTGAGGGAGTGGGTGCGGGCCACCTTGACGACGGCGTCTTCGCGGGGGTGCGGTGGCACGAGTGCCTGGGTGAGCATGCTGCACGCCTGGCGCACGGATCCGGTGTAGCCGGTGAGGAGGCCGGCTATGCGCTCGCGGGTCAGGGCTTCGGACTGTTCCTGGAACAGGCCCGGGCTGTACAGGGCGAGCATCGAGTGTTCCGGGAGGTCGAGGTCGATCTTTTCGAACGGCCCGTCGGAACAGCGCAGGGGGGCGCCGATGGGGTGATCCAGGGAGACGGTGGTGCCGTCGGGGTGCACGATCACGGGCCAGGGGTGGCCGGCGCTGGCCATGGAGCAGCGCAGCGACACCGGATCGTAGATCAGGTAGAGGCAGGTCGCGCCCGCCTCTCTGGCCTCGCCGTCCGGGACCGGCCGTGGGGCGTGGTGGCCGTCTTCCTTGCTGAGCCGGCGTGCCAGGTCGTCGAGTCGGGCCAGGAGTTCGTCCGGCTGCAGGTCCATGTCCGACAGCGTGTGGACCGCGGCACGAAGCCGTCCGGCCGCTGCGGCGGTCTGCAGGCCGTGGCCCGGCGCGCGGCCGACGACGAGGGCCACGCGGGCGCCGGAGAGGGGGACGGCATCGACCCAGTCGCCGCCGGAACCTGCCTGCACGTAGGCATGGGCGACGTCCATGGTCTGCTCGGGGAGCACACCGTCCGGGCGCAAAGCGTGCTGCAGTGCAGCAACAGAATTACGTTCACGCAAGTAGCGGCGGCCGTTGTCGAGACATGCCGCGGTGCGCTGGGCGAGTTCTGCGGCCAGAGTCAGATCGTCCTGTTCGAAGGGCCGGCGTGCTCCCCAGCGGCAGAACGTGGCAAGTCCCAGAGCCCGGTCCTGCGCGACAAGAGGGACCACCATCAGCGAGTGGGGCATGTCCCGGTGGGTCGGCAGGCCGGCCATGGCCCGGCGCCCGGTAGCGCTGAGCGGGTCGACGATGCGCGGCTGGAAGTCGGCGAGGGCCTCGGCGGCACTCACCCTGCCCTCCGGGTCGCCGACCGTTGCAGGGTCCTCCTCGTCCCGCATGCGGACCATCGCGCGGCGCAGCACGGTGTCGGGTTGTACGGGGCCGGGGACGAGGTCTTCGCCGGCCAGGACCGACTCCAGCACTTCCACCGCCATGCCGTCGGCCAGCCCCGGCACGGACACTTCCGCCAGGCCGCAGGCGGTGTCGAGGACGTCGAGGGTCGCCCCGATCCGGGTGCCGGCCAGGGCCAGCACGTTCAGCCGCTCCTTGGCCAGGTCGCGGGCGGTGACGTCGATGGTGGCGTCCGCGATGCCCAGCAGCCGGCCGTGACTGTCCTCCAGGGGGAAGACGGAGGCCGAGTAGACATGTTCGTGGTAGGGGTCTCCCGGGGGGTACATCCGCTTTTCGACGGCGATCGCCGACTGCCGGGTGTCACGGACCTGCTCCATGATTCGTTCCACCATCTCCACGGCGAAGTCCGGCCATACCTCGGTGGGGCGCCGGCCGACGGCTTCTGCCATCGAGGTGTTCTCCATGCCTTCGGCCGCGGGGTTGAAGCGGATGATCCGCAGCTCGGGGTCCAGGAGGTACAGGCCTACGGGTGAGGCCGTGAAGAGGGTGTCCAGCAGGGCGTGGTCGAGTTCGGCGGTCGGGCTTTCCTCCTGCGCGCAGGCGAGCGTCACCTGCCACCTCGTTCCCGCCTGTCCGGCGTGTTCGGGGCGGATGCCCACCTGGCAGGAGACAACCGCGCCATCGGCGTGCCGCAGCCGCACCGCGAAAGTGTCATCGGCGGGGCGCGGGTCTGTCGGGGGCCCGGTATCGGCCAGCAGGTCCGTTACAGGGCGTCCCAGCATCGCGTGGACGGGGTAGCCCAGGAGCCGTTGAGCGGCGGAGCTCCATCCGGCCACCGTGCCCCTGTCGTCGACGAGTATGTGGGCCGCCGGGTCTTCTGGGTGGGCCACCTCGGGGTGGCCGCCGCGCTCGGTGGCATGAGATGCACCCATAGTCATCAGCTTTCGACTCGCCTCAGAGCTCGGTACGCCACCAGTGTCCTCCGGGGCGGGCAGCGACGACATCGGAGCGCGTCGGGACCGGGACGGCACAAAGGTGGGCGGCTTCCGGCGCCAAGGGAGCAGGGGCGGGGAAGCCGGGGATGTGCGCTCTGCGGTGTCTTGGTTCCGGACCGTGAGGTGCCGGGAGTCGCAGGCGGGCTCCGCCTCCACCCCGAAGCCTGATCGCCTGCGTCGCGGGTGCTTGGTGGCGGGCGGCGCCCCGGTGCGGTCACCGGTGTCCTCGCCGGCACGGACGGGCGTGCTCATCGGGGTCGCCGGTGACGGCCGGGCCGGATACAGCGGCGACCGCACCCCTGCCGTGCACGCCTCGCTCCACCATCCGCACGCCCTCGCGGTGGACGGCGCCGGCACCGTGTATGTCGCCGACACCTACAACAACCGCATCCGGATGATCCCGGGCGACGGGACCATCCGCACCCTCGCCGGCACCGGCACCGCCGGCTACAACGGCGACGGCATCCGCGCGGAACTGGCCCAGTTGAACCATCCCTGCGGGATAGCCGTCGATGCGTCCGGCACCCTGTACATCGCCGACACCTACAACCATCGCGTCCGGTGCATCACAGCGGACGGGCGGATCCGCACCGTCGCCGGCACCGGCACCCCCGGCCGCCCGGGCCACAGCGGGGCGGGCGACGGCGGGACGGCCACGGCCGCCCCGCTGAACACACCGCACGGCATCGACGTCGACGACGCCGGCACCCTGTACATCGCCGACACCCTCAACAACGTCGTCCGCCGTGTGCACGGCGGCCGGATCACGACCGTGGCCGGCAGCGGCTCGTTCGGCACCACCGGCCGCGACGGCGGCCCCGCCCTGTCGGCCGCGCTCGCCGGACCGTTCGACGTGGCCGTCGACCGCCGCAGCGGCGACCTGTACATCGTGGAGGGCAGCCAGGCCGTCCTGCGGGTCACCGCACCGGCATGAACGCAGCCCGTTCTCCCCTCCGGGAGCGGACCGTGCCGGGGTCCGGCCGCCGCGCGCCGGCCGGACCCCGGGCAGGGGTGACGCTTTTTCAGCAGCGCTTGGCCGTGACGGCCTGCCCGGCCACCGGGTCGCCAGGGGCGCGCAGGGTGCCGATCGCCGCGGTGCACTCGCTCACCGTGGCCGCCGGCAGCGACCAGAACTCCTGGCCGTTGGTGGCGTTCCACCAGTCCTGGCCGACGATCTGGTCGCGGGAGTAGCTGTAGACGCCGGTGCTGACGTCGTAGTCCTTGATCTTGCTGCGGAAGCTCTGCCACACCCACACGTAGCCGTAGTTGCGCTTGCAGGAGGGCGAGTAGAACTGCTTGACGGACGCGACGTGGGCGCCGGCCCGGTTGATGTAGGCGGTGGCGCCGATCTGGTAGGCGTCCGCGCACACGCCCGCGGCCTGGGCGGTGGTGGTGAGCGGGTTGCCCGCCTCCGACGGGGCGGTGGAACGGGCCGTGAGGTGCTGCTTGGCGGGTGCCGGGGCCGGGCCCGTCCCCGCGACGGCGGAGGCCGCCGGGATCAGTGCGGCGGCGGAGGCTGCCGCGACGACCAGGATGCTGCGAGCACGCATGAGAAAGTTCCCCCTTGCTCCGGATGACGGTGTCGCTGATGGCGATCAGGCACGCCGGACAGCGCACAAGGCACGACAAAACGCCGCGAAAGCCTTCACACCCCGTGAAGAGCACTGTCCACGCGTATCGGTCATCAGGTAAGACCGCGCGGGCCGCCGGATGGTTGTAGCGCAGACCACATTCACTGCACGACCCACTCCCCCTCCCTCCGGGCAAGGCCCCCACCAGCACAAACACCCGTCACGCGAGCAGGCAACCCGGCCGCCGCCCACGACAGACGGCGCCTTCAGGTGCGCACCGCGCTCCACCCGTGCCCCTCTCCCCGCATCCGGGGCGGCCGCAACGGCCCTCCCGCGTCGCAGAGTTGGATTCGCCCTCAACAGGGCGCCCCATGGCCGGTGTCGGGCATGATCGGGGTCATGGAGCATGCGCATCTGCCGACCACCGAGGCCGCCGTCACCGCGATCCGCGCGATCGCGACGGAGTACGCGCTGGAGGTGTCCGTCACCGACGACATCGGCGCGGACCAGACCTCGCGGCGCACGTCGGCCGGCGTCTTCACCGTGCTCGACGCCGACGGCTCACTGCCGCACGAGGCGTTCGTGGAACTCGGGGGGTCGCCGTCGGTGAGCGTGCTCCTGTTCCCGGAGGACGACGCGAAGATCACCGTGGACGGGGTGGACTTCCACGACGTGCCGCGCGACTCGGTCCCCGCGTTCCTCCGGTCCCTCTACGGCGGCCTCGCCTACACCAAGGGCCGGGTGTTTCCCCCGGGCCTGCGGCTCGTGGTGCCGCTGCCCGGCGACGAGACCTACCAGGAGCTGGTGGCGGGGATGATACGGCTGACGCCGTGGCTGTCCCGCATCATGCGGGACTAGGTGGTTTAGTTTGGATCAGCCGCCGGTTGTTTCGGCCTTAAGGCCCGGTCGCGGCGTCCGGTCCCGGAAATGGCGGCTCGATTCGCGTCCACTGCACGTAACTCAGGGTCGGGTTCATCTCAGCCCGCAGCAGGGACGCAGAACGCTGTCCCCCGCTAGGAGGCTCGTGCGTCGTGCTTCTCGCGGTTGGCGAAGACTTCGTCCATGTGGGTCTGCGCCCACTGTCTGAGCCCGCGTGTCAGGTGGTGAAGTGAGAGGCCGAGGTCAGTCAGCTCGTAGGTGACGGTGACGGGGACCGTGGGTGTCACGGTGCGGGTGAGCAAGCCGTCGCGTTCGAGGGCTCGTAGGGTCTGGGTCAGCATCTTCTGGCTGACGCCGGCCAGGAGCCGGGCGAGTTCGGAGAAGCGCATCGCCTTCGGGGCGTGCGATGCGCCGGGCTGTTCGGACGCGTCACCGCCCAGTGCGCACAGGATCAGGACGACCCACTTGTCTGAGATCCGGTCGAGGAGCTGACGGCTGGGGCACACCGCCAAAAAAGCGTTGTACTCCGCCTTCTTGTCGGCCTTTGTCGTCGTCACTGCTCTCGCCTCGCACCCTCTGGGTTAGTTAGGCACTTCAGAGTGCCTACTTCCCGATAGGAAGTTTGTCTCCAATGCTGGTGCAAGGGGGCCGGAGACACCACCCCTGGCAATGAGTGAAAGGCATCACGATGAACACGCCCTCCACACCTCTTCCCGGCGGACTCTGGACGCTGGGTGACTCGGCCGTCACGCGTTTCGGCTATGGCGCGATGCAGCTCGCCGGAGCGTGGGTCATGGGTCCGCCCGCCGACCACGACGGCGCCCTGGCCGTCCTGCGCGAGGCAGTCAGCCTCGGGATCACCCACATCGACACCAGCGACGCCTACGGACCGCGCATCACCAATGAGCTGATCCGCGAAGCGCTGCACCCCTACCCGGAGTCGCTGTTCATCGCCACCAAGGTGGGCGCGACCCGCGACGCGCAGGGCGGCTGGCCCACGGCCCGGCGCCCGGAAGACGTGCGCAAGCAGGTCCACGAGAACCTCGAATCCCTCGGCGTCGAGGCCCTTGACCTGGTCAATATGCGCATGGGCGACGCTCAGGGCCCCCAGCCCGGCTCGATCACCGAAGCATTCGAAACGCTCGTCGACCTCCAGCGAGAGGGCCTGATCCGCCACCTCGGCGTCAGCAACGTCACCGCGGAGCAAGTTGCCCAGGCACGCGGCATCGCCCCGATCGTGTGCGTGCAGAACATGTACAACCTCGCCCACCGCCACGACGACGACCTCGTGGACCACCTCACCGCTGACGGCATCGCCTACGTGCCGTTCTTCCCCCTGGGGGGCTTCACGCCGCTGCAGTCCGAGGCCCTCTCGCAGGTCGCGATCCGGCTGGAGGCGACGCCGATGTCGGTCGCGCTGGCCTGGCTGATGCAACGCTCGCCGAACATCCTGCTCATCCCCGGTACCTCGTCCACCGCCCACCTGCGCGAGAACATCGCAGGCGCCGGACTCTCCCTCTCCGAGGAGGACGTGGCCGAACTGGACAGCATCGGCCACTGAACCACACACAGGTCGCCGGCCGAACCAGGCGGTTTCGCTCGGCTTATCGGGCGGACCGGAGGAGGATGCCCGCGATGGGGAGTCCGGCCAGGTAGATCGTGGCCGTCTTCACGTATCGGGTCGCGGCGGCCGGCGCACTCGAGGTCGATCCCGGCGCCATCTGCCTGGTGGCGTGCCACGTCTGGGACACGATCGGCGCCGCGGCGGCCGGCCGGCAGACGGCGCTCGTCCTCCGCGAGGGCAACGCGCCACTCGACGTCGGCCCGCAACCCGATCTCATCGGGCAGGACCTCGATGCGATCGCCGACCAATTGATCGAGCGGTTCTGAGCGCGGTGCCGGGGGTCGCTGGAGCGCAAGGGGCTTGCGACGAGGGCGGCAGGCGGATCAGGCACAGGTCAGCTGCTGGATGGCCGTGAGCGTCCGGCCGGCTCCGTCCTCGCTCGCCATGTGGCGTGCCGCTCTCGCGGCGGCCCGGGTGTAGGACTGCTGCTTCACCACCCGGTCGAGGGCGTCGGCGAGGCGTTCGGCCGTCAGCCCACGGAAGGGGATCGGGTCGGTCGCGGCGCCGAGTGCGGCAAGCCGCCCGGCCCAGAACGGCTGATCCGCACTCACCGGTACGGGGATCGCGGGCACTGCGGCGCGCAGTGCGGCGGCCGAGGTGCCGGCGCCGGCGTGGTGGACGATGGCGGCCAGCCGGGGGACAGCAGCGCGTGGGGGACGTCCCCGATGGTGAGGACGTCGTCGCCGTCGGCCGCGAGGTGGGCGCTGCCGGCTTGGAGGATGCCGCGCAGCCCGGCGCAGGGCGTGCACGGCGAGGCGGCTCAGCCGGTCCCCGTCGCCGGCCGCCGTGCTCCCGAAGCTGGCTCGACTCCACGTGGCTTGGTGGTCCTTCCAGGTCAGGCAGGCTGGGAGTCGGGCAGAGCGCGCCCCCACCCATCCGGACGCCGCATGGTGGGAGGCGCGCTCGTGCATTCGAGATGCATCCGCACCGAGGCAGCGTGACTAGCTGCTCGCCCCCGGCAGTCCGCTGACCGGGGCGGGCTCCCGTTCGATCCAGGTTGCTTTGTCGGGGCGGCTCAGAATCCAGTCGGCGATCTCGTCCTTGCGGGCCCACCACACGTCGTCGCGCTCGCGCAGCCGGCTGAGGATACGGTCGAGGACCCGAACTCGGGACGCGTGACCCGAGATGCGGTCGTGCAATGCGAAACCCATCATGCGGCGCCGGTGTGCGGCCTCTTCGTAGAGCTGCTCGAACTCGTCGATCATCTGCTGTTTGTAGGCGGCCGGATCGAACCCGGCGAAGGCGAAGCTCGCGATGTCGTTCAGGTGCAGCGTGTACGGGACCGTGCAGAAGGGCCGGCCGTCGATGGTCTGCAGGAACGGCTCGTCGGCGGACATGTCGTCGGTGTGGTAGCGGAAGCCCATCTCCTGGAGGATCTCAAGAGTGTTGACTCCGGGGCGGATCCAGTAGTTGGTGTAGCCGGTGGGGCGGCTGCCGGTGATCTCGCGGATGGCGCGGACGTTGTCGGCGATCCATTCGGCTTCCTGCGGGCGCGCCAGATGGTACTGCGGCTGCCAGCTGCGACCGTGCGCACCCGCCTCGTGTCCCCGACGGACGACCTCGGCGGCGAGTTCGGGATGACGCCGGACCGCGTCGCCGATCATGTAGGTGCTGACCTTGATGCCGTGCTTGTCGAAGAGATCCAGCAGTCGGGGGATGCCCTCGCGGGCACCGTAATCGAAGTACGAGTTCTGACCGAGGTCCGGAAAGCCCGGCAGGATCGGCTCGGTGATGGGGCCGGCCGCACCGCTGATCGGCTGGCCGCCTGCTTCGAATTGCAGCGTCACCGAGACGGCCAGTCGGGCGCCGTTCGGCCAGAACGCATCCGTGGAGGTCATGAGTAGTGTCCGTTCCTCGAGGGAGATGCGTTCGCCAGCCGCAGCACGGATTCCAGATCTCGAGCGCGATTTTCTACGGAGACGGATTGCTCATCAAGGTAACGTCACGGGTGGCGGGCATATGGAGGTGCGAAGTTCCTCCGTCCTGCCGGTGTCCGACGCGTAATACAGCCGAAGTTCGCGATCATGGGTGTGAAGGTCGTCGATTCTAGGTGTGACGGCGCTGCCTGCACCCGGAGGCTGATCTCATGGGCGGACACCACCTCAGTGAGGACCAGGCGTTCGACGTGCTGCGCCGCTACTCGCAGGAGAACTCAAGCTGCGCGAAGTCGCACGGCAGATCTGCGAGAAGGGCGGCCTGCCCTGTTCTCGAGATAGGTACCGAAGTGCGTCGGGCGGCCTCCAAGGCGATGCCGTGGACCGGGGGGCACGGCTCAGATGTCGGCACCAGCGCTTGCACGGCGACCTCCGACCTGAGGGCCGTGCCAGTCCAGACAGATGACGGTGGCGTCGTCGGCGAGGTGCCCGTTGCACGCATCGGTGACTGCGGAGACCAGGGCGCGTACGACCTCGCGCGGGTGGGAGGTGGCCGTGTCATGGATAAGACCGCGCAGGTCGACCGATTCCGCCTGTCGTTCCTGCATGCCGTCGGTATACAGGACCAGGCGGTCGCCGGGCCGCAGATCAACCTCTTGGACGCGGTATGGAACGGGCGATGCGACCCCGAAAGGCAGGCTGACGGCGACACGCAGTTCGTCGACCGAAGCGTCGCGCAGAAGCAGGGGCCAGGGATGGCCGGCGTTGACGAATTGTGCGCTGGTCCCGTCCAGGGCGATGCGCAGCAGTTGTCCGGTGGCGAACGTACTGGGGCCGTGATCCAGGAGGGCCTGGTCGGTCTGGCGGGCTTGTTGGGCCAGATCGGCTCCGGCGCGCCGTGCGCGCCGGGAGGCGTTGACGAGAAGCGTGGCCATGAGGGCGGCCTCGACGTCGTGGCCCATCGCGTCGGAGATGGACAGGTGCAGGGTGTCCTGGTCGAGGGCGTAGTCGTAGGTGTCGCCGGCACAGCTGTCCGCGGGGATCAAAGCTGCGGCGAGGGCGAACTCGGCGGCTTCACAGGAGGGAGCCGTGGGCAGGAGCTGGCGCTGGATCTCCGCCGGCAGGGTCATTGGGGTGGTGCGCTGTCCCCAGAGGTACAGGTCAGTGAAACGGCGGTCGGCGATAACGATGTAGGCGAGAGCATGCGCCGCTTCCTCAACCTGCTCCAGCACCTCTTGCGTCACATGCGGCAGGAACAGCTCGAGTACGCCGATGGCGTCGCCCCGGTTGGTGACGGGCGCGAGCACCCGGTGGCCGCGTCCCCCCTCGGGCACCTTCACCAGTTTCTGGGTGCGCAGGACCTCGTCGTAGACGCTGCCTGCCAGAGGAATCTGCTCTGCGCGGCGACCTCGGTGGGAGCAGTCCGTCTCCTCGCTGACCCTGACCACCTTCCGCGCGAGGACGTCGACGAACAGAAACGACGCGTACTGCGCTCCGAACCGGTCGCGCAGACT
>Ga0102590_1003761_pt1 | contig 14338 bp, 8 predicted proteins | sample AraplaMF_Col_mMF_FD_76859 | JGI IMG/M metagenome (GOLD analysis project Ga0102590, IMG submission 76859) | Arabidopsis root microbial communities from the University of North Carolina, USA - plate scrape MF_Col_mMF | ecosystem: Host-associated > Plants > Roots > Endosphere | place: USA...
ACACCGACTTCGTCTCGCTCGACAACGATTCCGCGATGGCCGCCACCTGCGGCCACCTGGTCGAAGGCGGCTATCGCGAGCTGCTCTACGTCACCGAGCCGCAGAAGGGCGTGAGCTCGCGGCGCGAGCGCACGGCCGCCTTCGGCGCCTGCGTGGCCGCGCACGAGCCGCGCGTGGCGGGCGAGGTGTTCGAGAGCGTGGAAGGCGAGACCGACGCGCTCGACGAGGCCCTGCGCGCCCTGCGCCAGCGCGCCAAGCGCGGCCGCCGCGCGGCCGTGGTCGCGGGCAATGCGGTGGTCACGCTGCGCATCGCGCAGGCGATGGCGCGGCTGGGCTGGCAGTTCGGCGCCGACCTCGGCTTCGTGGGCTTCGACGATCCCGAATGGGCCTCGCTCATCGGCCCCGGCCTGAGCACCGTGGCGCAGCCTACCGATGCCATCGGGCGCGCGGCCGCTACATGCCTGATCGAACGGCTGCGGGGGCTGGATGCGCCTGCGCGCCAGCTGCTGCTGCCTGGCGAACTGGTGGTGCGTGGCTCGTCGCGGGCCGTCTAGCGTCGAGCTCGGCGCGGTCGAAGGTGAGCGGGCCGCGCATCCATTCGGCGGCACGCTCGGCAATCATGATCGTCGGCGCATTGGTGTTGCCGCCGATCAGCGTCGGCATGACCGATGCATCGACCACGCGCAGGTTGGCAATGCCGTGCACGCGCAGCTTCGCATCGACCACCGCCATCGCGTCGGTGCCCATCTTGCAGGTGCCCACGGGGTGGTAGATGGTGTCGGCGCGCGAGCGGATGTGCGAGAGCAGCCCCTCGTCGGTGTTCGCGCCGGCCGTGTAGAGCTCGGCCTGCCGGTACTTCTGCAATGCAGGCGCTCGCAGGATCTCGCGCATCGTCTTCACGCCTGCGAGCAGCCGCGCGACGTCGTCCTCGTGCGAGAGGAACTTCGGATCGATGCGCGGCGGCGTCGCCGGATCGGCGTCGTTCAGCCCCACGTCGCCGCGGCCCTTGGGGCGCAGCACGCAGGCATGGCATGAGAAGCCGAAGCCGCCGTGCAGCTTGCGCGCGTGATCGTCGACCAGCGCGATCACGAAGTGCAGCTGCAGGTCGGGCTTGTCGAGTTCGGGCGATGTCCTGATGAAGGCGCCGGCCTCGGCGTAGGGCGTGGCGATCAGGCCCTTGCCGCTGCGCCTCCATTCGGGAATCGCCTTCGCGAAGTTCAGCAGTCCCATCGGGCCGAGCCCGGGCAGGCCCTTTTCCTGCGTGCGATAGGAGAGGATGAAGTCGACGTGGTCCTGCAGGTTGCGTCCCACGCCCGGCAGCGCATGGCGCACCGCGATGCCGTGCCGCACCAGCTCTTCCAGATCGCCGATGCCCGAGAGCATCAGCAGCTGCGGCGAGTTGAAGGCGCCGCCGCACAGCACCACTTCGCGGCGTGCGAAGAGGGTGTCGGTCTCGCCGTCGCGGCGTATCTCGACGCCGGTGGCGCGGCGCCCGTCGAGCAGCACGCGCTGGGCCTGCACGCCGGTCATCACCGTGAGGTTGGAGCGCGCGTTCATCACCGGATGCAGGTAGGCGGCCGCCGCCGAGCAGCGCTCGCCGTTCTTCGTGCCGCCGTGGAACTGCGTGACCTGGTAGAGGCCGGCGCCTTCCTGGCGCACGCCGTCGTTGAAGTCGTCGTTGCGCGGAATGCCGCATTCCATGGCCGCGCGCACGAAGGCTTCGCCGATCTCGTGCGGCGACTGCTGGTCGGCCACCTGCAGCGGGCCGCCGGCGCCGTGCATCGCGCTTTCGCCGCGCTGGTTGCCTTCGGCGCGCTTGAAGAAGGGCAGCACGTCGTCGAAGGACCAGCCGGTGCAGCCTGCGCGCTCCCAGTCGTCGTAGTCGTCGGGATGGCCGCGCACGTAGAGCATGGCGTTGATGGCGCTGGAGCCGCCCAGGCAGCGCCCGCGCGGCTGGTAGCCGCGGCGCCCGTTCAGGCCGGGCTGCGGCACGGTCTGGTAGGCGTAGTTGTTGATGCGCGGCCGGCCCGAGATCATCGCCGCCGCGCCGGCCGGAGCCCGCACCAGGATGCCGCGGCCGTCGCCGCCGGCCTCGACCAGGCAGACGTGCACGGCAGGGTCTTCGCTGAGCCGCCCGGCCAGCGTGGCGCCGCCGGAGCCGCCACCCACGATCACGTAGTCGAACTCCATGGCGCCCCCATTCTTCGTGCCGGTTTCTCATGCCGACCTGCAGGTTCGTAGGCCCTTCGGGTCAGTCGCAACTGTAGGAACCAAGTCGAGCGGATGGCTTAAGGTTTTTCCCGCTATCGCGTTCGGGCCTTCGGGCATCGAGCCGCGGACCAAATCACTTTGTCCGTGCTTCCTGTTTCCCGTCCAGGATGACTGGTGGAGGAGGCCTGTCCGGGGTGAGAGCGAACCACCAGGACGGTATCCACACCTCGATGGCTTTCGATGAAGGCTTGAGCTGTGCGGCGAGTGGTTCGATAGCCCATCCGTTGGGAGGCGCGAACCCTGCCGGCATGTGCTTGTGCATTTCTGTCGCACACTCCTTTGCCGATGTGCCGTCCCCGACCTGTGGATACCGGATGACCGGCTGCTTCACTGGAGAAGGAGATCGACGTCCTGCCGCGCTCGCCGTCGCCTGGACGTCCTCGATCGGGGGCACCGATGCACCAAGCGCCTGCCAACCCGGGCGGAGTGCCCTGGCCAGTTCGCGCTGTCCCGGACCATAGATCTGTATATAGATCGTCATGTCCTTGCACGCATTCGAAGGACTAGACGAGGGAGGTGGCGGCGCTGATGTGGCAGGCGGCGCCGGAGCCGGAGCCGGAGCGGCGGGGCATGCCCCGGAAAGTCCTCTGCCATTCAGCCAGGCGCGCCATTCGGCGGCCCCCATCCTGGTCTTGCGGCGAGGGTCGCACGGATGCATGGCCAGAAGGCGCGTCGCAGACGCGGCATAGCCATAGCCCCAATAGCCTGCTGGAACCGGAGGGTCCTGACGCTGGCTCTCCGGTTGAATCAGGCATCGTGGAATCTCGGCGGCCCCCTTGCCCGAGCTCATCTGCAGCAGTGTTGCGCAGGCACCGTCGGTCGGCATGGTGGCCCCGAAGGTGGTGGCGCAACTGGTTTGCGCCGTCTGGAAGATCATTTCGCTGAAGGTCGATTTCTGGTACCACTTCGCCTCATCGGATGGGCACAGAGTGTCCGCCGTATGCACCAATGCCGCGGCAAGGTCCGACACTGCGGTCTTCCGTTTTGCGATCTCTTCTGGCTTCTCCTGTGAGTTTGGGGCAGTGCTTTCCGTCACCTTGGCCCATTTCTCCGTCAGGTCCTTCAGCGCGTCTCGCTCGGTGGCGATCTGCTTGGAGTAGGAGGCTCGTACACCATCGATGGCCTGCCAAGTGCCAATACTCAAGGTGGCGACCGCCCCCAGGCCCACAGTGGTTCCTACGGCACCCGCGGTCAACAGGTTTCGTGCTGGATAGCGGCTGCTTACGGATTCGTCGCCTTGCACCGGCTCTGCTGCCGGCTTCTTGCGGTGCAATGGAGCCGAGTCAGGTTTGGCGCGCTCCTCGAATGCAGACTGGTGATCGTTCTCGAAGTACGTGTGCGAATGACTGGCCAGTCTTGCAAGCAGGGCGGGGCTCAGGCACTTGCCGAGTTCTCGACCCAGTTGGAAGTAGCTTTCCCACTGTGCTTCCGAGAAGAATTGGTCGACTGTCGTCTGTTGAGGGAAAGTCCGGTTCTGGTTCCAGAAGTTCGTCAGGTCCACAGGCAGGCCCGCACACATGTTGGGCTTGACGACGACGAGTACGCCTGGAGTGTCATTTCCCGTGTAGCGGACCTCGGCGAGCGCCAGGCACGCGCTGCTGTTCAGCGAGGACAGGTCCTGGAGGGCACCGAAGCTCGCGCGGATGGCTCTGGCGTGCGGGTCCCGCAAGCTTGTGTCGGTACGCGGTTTCTGGAAGGTGATGTAGGCACCGAGGTCAATGCGCGCCTTACGCACGAGGTTTTCCAAATCTTCGAACAGGAATTCGGGGTCCGCGCCGCAGTCGGCTACTACGATGAGCTCGCAGCGCTCGGCCAACAGGGCATAAGCGCCGGTGTTCTCGAAGTGTCCGCCGTCGGACAGGAACCAGTCGTCTTTAGGGCTGCCGGCAAAGCTCCCCGTCATCTCGCTCAGGACGGCGGTGGACTTGCTGCCGAATCTCCCTTTTGCGCTCTTGTTCTCGCCAAGCCTTGCATCCGCTCTTGGCGTCGATCCGACCGGTGGAGCTTCGATCGCGCTTTCGCGTGCCCGGCGCCGCCACCAGTAGCCGAGACGAACACCGGCGAAGGTGGCCAGTGCCGAAACGCCGCCTCTTGTCAGGCTTCCGAGGCCGGGCGCGAAAGCTGCCCCGGAAATCGCGGTCCACGCCGCCAGTGACAGGCTGTCTGCGCCGCGCATCGTTTTCCAGCCGGCGCCCGGCACCCGAATGAGGCCACCGCTCGCCACCGTCAGCGGAAGGCCACGCCGGTCCTGATTGAACAGCCCGCCGCGCGGGTCGATGGTCTGGTTGATGCAAGCGTTGATCAGGTGCACTGGCGCACCTGCGGACTGCGGCTTGTAGTCCGTCAGGGGAACGTTGTCTTCGTCGATCACCTTGTCGACTGGCGTCAGCGCGAACCCCGTGCCCTGGAATTGGGGCACCGGTGCGATGGAGGCCAGCGGGTCGGCCATCGAAGGCCCCTTGCCGCCGACACTGGGAAACCGCAGCGGATTCGCGGCCCCCAGATAGCTGCGGGCCAGCCTCGCGCGATAGAACGCATGCAGCGACGAAAGATTGAGGAAGTTGAAATTCCTGCCAGTCAGCAGGAGGTAGGCGACGACAGGCACGGCCAGCAGCAGCCATGTCGTCAGTGCGGCGTCGAAGTCGAGCGTGAGCCCGCTGGAAGGCATCGGTACGAACAGGCTGGTCTGGACTATCTTGTGAGTCAGCGATACCCACCAGGCGAACAGGAGGAACGTCAGTGCGTAGCCCAGGAGCCGGGCGAACAGAAGCAGCGCACCGCTGCTGCTCGCCCCCGGCACCAGCTTGGAAACCAGCGGCATGCCTGCGCGAAGCACGGCGGCGGCAATGGCCAGCGATGCGCCGGTCTGGATCACCGTGCGTTCAAAAGCGATCGTCCACGCCACCCGGTCGACCAGGCCCGCAACGAGGAGGAAGACGATGATCCGGCCAAACCACGTGAGCATTCCCGTCAGGCGATTGCGGGTCCAGTCTTCCCGCAGGTCGAGCGAGCTCATGCCGCGCGCGTGGGCCGAGGCGAGGTAAGTGCCGGTGGCCACGACGACACCGGCCAGCCAGCCGGCCAGCAATCCGGAGATTCCGATGCACAGCACGTAGCGGTATTGCGTCGCGGCGGACGTGTCCCCCCGGAGATAGAGAACGAGCCCGGCAAGCGTCCCGGCCGCGAGCATGGAAACCCCAAAGACCCATGACGGGGTCTGCCTCAACCAGGGCACATTCCAGTAGGCGGCAGACACCACGCCCGCCATGACGACGAAGAGCAGCGACGCTACCCAGGCCACGGGAAGATACGGCGACAGATGCGCCGCGAGATCGAAGAAGCCCGAAACGCTGCCGAGCCCCCAATGGGCCAAGGCCCACCATGCGTACAGATCGATGCCTGTGAGCAGTAGACCCAGCAGCAGCGCAATGAGTCCTATCTCGACATGGATGGCCAGGAGGTTGCGCAGTACCACGGCCAGCGCGAAGGCAGTGTCTTTCGCGCCGCGTGGAATGAGGTAGCGCCCATTGGCTCGAAGCCACAGCAGATACCAGCGCGAGACGTTGTCGCCCAATGCGGACTGGATCTGCTCGGCCTGCGCCGTCGTCGTGGCCCTGCTGAACAGCCGGCCGAGCATCGCGCCGAAATAGCCACCCCCTGAAACCGTGGACAGCAGGTCGAAGCGCAGGAGCGCCTTGTTCTTCGCCAGCGATCCAGTCAACCCAAGGCAGAAGGTCGCACTGCGGATGCCTCCGCCCGAAAGTGCAAGTCCCCATTTGTGCGCGGGCCGCGCGGCTTGCCGGGGATCGGGGCCGGGTGCATTGCTGGACGGCCCGGTAGACCATGCCTTGCGCCTTTCAAGGATGGCTTTGTCGAGTTCACTGAGCGGTTGTTCAGGGGCGGGTTGCGCCGCGTTCGAAGCTTCGATTTCGCGGCACCCGATCAGCCAGCGGATCACCCTGATCGGCCAACTGCGAGCGCCAGTGCCGGCAGACCTCGCTGAATCATTCGTAACCATGACTTCCTCCACTGATGGCCGATACACCTGGGGCCTGGTGCAAGAACAGTGGACAGACTACGCGAGGTGCTCGCCCGTATGGCGCACGGTCATGAGCTGCTGAACTTCATTGATCAATTCGATCTTGCGGACCTTCACTCCAGGACAAGCATGCGTTGTTGCCTTGTCTTCGCGGTGCAGCTTGATCGTCGATGGGTCCAGGCCCAGCACGGCGCTAAGCGTGGCTATGGCCGCGACCGTGTTCTGGCGCACCGCGAGTCCTCTACCCGAACTGAAATCGTCCTTGTCATAGTCGCCCAGCATCTCGATGCCGACGGACAACTTGTTCCATGACGGAGAGTGCACGCCGGAGACAGTCAGGGGTGTGAATGCCCAAATCTGCCTGTCGTCGATGAATAGATGCGGTCCGGCACTCCAACCTTTCTGATCGCGGTAGAAGGCGACCAGGTTCTGCAGGTGAACCTTGTTGAATCCGTGGGGCCGCTGCTCGAGCGAAGGCACGCCGGTGTTGTGCAGCACAAGGAACGAGGGGCGCCACGATGTCCAGCTGAGACTGTGGCAGTAAGCGTCGAATGAGTCGGGGTCGAAGGGACTCCCGACAATGTTCTTCCAGGCCATGATTTCTCCTCCGGACGATTTGGGAAACTGGGCGCCATCGCTTGTTGGTTCCGTGGAGTCTGTGGCACCACTTCCGGTGCAATGATGGGCTTCCGGCCTGGCACTGGCATCCCTCAAATGGGGGATATACGGCAGGGATGCACCAGCGTGCGGCTGAGAGGCCACCTGCCTTCACCTTTTGAGAGGCGCTTTTACCGGCGCTTCACCTGCCGGACAAACGGTCTGGCGGCCTCCGTGGCTCAATCCGTCCCATGCATATCCCGTCGGACGTCACCGTCTTCACGCAGGTGCGCTTCTGGTTGCTGGTGCTGTGCTCGCTGATCTTCCCGGCGGCGATCTTCGTCACGCTCTTCGTGCGGCGCGAGTTCTCGAAGAAGACCGTGCTCGCCTTCGGGCTGCTGCTGATCGTGCTGGCGGGCGTGGACATCTTCGTGCTGCGCGCGCTGTCGCATCAAGCCCGGCTCACGCCGTCGCTGGCCGACGACCTCGTCTTCTCGTCGGAGCTTTCGGTCGCTCTCTACATCTTTCCGGCCGCCTTCGGCACCTTCGGGCTGAACATGGTGTCGCATGTGCTCATGCACTACCTGAAGCAGAAGGAGGCGCGGTTCGAGGCGCATCGGAGGCTCGCGCAGCCTGGGGGAGCCGTGAGGGCAGCGCGGCGTGGCAATCGCCCTGGACCGTTGGGCATGCGGCGAACGCGGCCAGCGGTCGCCTCGAAGCGCCGGCGGCCGGGAGCGCGCCTGGTCGCTGCCCGGCAGGACACCTGAACCTCCTCGGTGGCCTCGAAACAGAAAAGCCCGGCAGACTGAACCGCCGGGCTTCATCGAAAGGGTAAGGCCGAAGGCCGGTCAGCCCACTTCCGCGATCAGCTCGATCTCCACGCACGCGCCCAGCGGAATCTGCGCCACGCCGAAGGCGCTGCGCGCATGCGCGCCCTTCTCGGGGCCGAAGACTTCGGCGAAGAATTCGCTCGCGCCGTTGGTCACCAGGTGCTGCTCGGTGAAGGTGCCGACCGAGTTGACCAGGCTCATCACCTTGACGATGCGCTTGACCTTGTTCAGGTCGCCCACGGCCGCGTGCAGCGTGCCCAGCAGGTCGATGGCGATGGCGCGGGCGGCCTGCTTGCCTTCTTCGGTGCCGATGTTGGCGCCGAGCTGGCCGGTCCAGACCTTGCCGTCCTTCTTGGCGATGTGGCCCGAGAGGAACACGAGGTTGCCGGTTTGCACGAAAGGCACGTACGCGGCGGCGGGGGCTGCGACGGGCGGAAGGGTGATGCCGAGGCTGGAAAGTTTGTCGTAGACGCTCATTGGGACTCCTTGTCTTGGGAAGGCGATTGTGTCTGTGTTTGCGGCAGGCCATCGACCACTTCCCCCACCGGCTGCACGGTCACGCCGACGCTCAGCGTGTGCCTTGCGCCGCCATGGAGTACGCCGCGCATCGGCGAGACGTCGGAGTAGTCGCGGCCGATGGCCAGCGTGACGTAGTCCTCGCCGGGCTGGCGGCCGTTGGTGGGGTCGAAGTCGACCCAGTCGCCGGGGCTGCCGCCGGTGCCGTCGTCCTCGCCGGGCAGGTACACCGACACCCAGGCGTGCGAGGCGTCTGCGCCCACCAGCCGGGGCTGGCCGGGCGGCGGCTGCGTCAGCAGGTAGCCGCTGACGTAGCGCGCGGGCAGGCCCATGGTGCGGAAGCACGCGATCATGATGTGGGCGAAGTCCTGGCACACGCCCTTGCGCTGCGCAAGGGCCTCGACGGCGGGGGTGTTGATCTCTGTGCTGTCGGCGTCGTAGGCGAAGTCTTCGTAGATGCGCTCGGTGAGGTCCATCGCCACCTCGAAGGTCGGGCGGCCGGGGATGAAGCTGGCGCGCGCGTAGGCCACGAAGTCGTCGTGGCGCGGCACGTAGGGCGAGGGGAAGACGAACTCCGACGCCGCGTCGAAGGTGGCGTCCTTGCGGAAGCGGAAGCGCTCGCGCACGGCCTCCCAGGGTAGGTCGCGCGCCACGGCGGGCGAGAGCACCGGCTGCGAGGTCTCGACCACGCTCTCGGCCGTGACCACCAGCTTGTCGTGCGTGGCCTCCAGCGCGAAGAAGGCGCGCGTGTTGCCGTACAGGTCGGCCTGCTCGCTGCGCTGAGCGGGCGCGGGCTCGATGGAGAGCTTGTGGCTCACGAGCTTCTGCGAACCGGTGGCCAGCGGCTTCAGGTGCGCGAGGTGCTGCGCCGTCTCGACAGGCGGCGAGTATTCGTAGCGCGTTTCGTGGGTAACGTGGAGCAGCATGGCCGGTGCCCTTGGGTGGCTTGCGTCGTCCGCTTACTTCGACTCGGAGCCGAAGTACGAGGCGTAGATCTTCGCGTAGGTGCCGTCGGCGCGGATCGCCTCCAGGCCCTGGTTGATCCTGGCGAGCAGCTCGGCGTTGCCCCGCTTCACGGCAATGCCGTACTTCTCGACCGGGAAGCTGGTGTCGCTCACCGTCTTGAAGCCGCCGGCGGTGTTGTTGGCGAGGTAGTGCACCACCACGCCGTTGTCGGCCACCACGGCCTGCACGCCGCCGGCTTCCAGTTCCTTGAGCGCCAGCGGCGTCGACTCGAAGCGCTTGATGGCGGTGCTCGACTTGCCCAGCAGCTTGCCGACCACCTCGTCGCCGGTGGTGCCGTTCTGCACGCCGACCTTCAGGGGCTTGAGGTCCTCGAAGCTCTTGATGGGCGCGTCGTTGCGCACGGCGATGAGCTGGCGCGCGTCGAAGTAAGGCTGCGAGAAGTCCATCGTCTGGCGGCGCTCGTCGGTGATGGTGATGGCCGACACAAGCAGGTCGCGGTCGCCCTGGTCGAGCGAGTTGAAGATGCCTTCCCACGGCGTGTTGACGAACTTCACCTCGAAGCCGGCCTTCTGTGCGACGGCCTTCACCACGTCGATGTCGAAGCCTACGATCTCGCCCTTGTCGTTCTGCGACTCGAAGGGCGTGTAGGCGGCGTCGGTGCCCACCACGAGCACGCGCGCGGCGGCGGGCGCCGGCGGTGCCGCAGAAGCGGCCGGTGCCGATGCGGGCTCCTGCTTGCCGCAGCCGGCGATGGCCAGGGCCGCGAAGACGCTCGCGGCGGTGAGCGCCAGGCGGCGGTTGATGGTGATATGGCGGGGCATGGCGGTGGTTCTCCTTGAACTTATCGTGGAACGCCGCGGAACCGGCTTTGCCGGGCCGCAGGCGTTGTCCCCGGCGAGGGGATGTGCGTAGCGACACGAAGTGCGCGAAGCATGGGGGAGTACCTGTTCAGGCTCCGACCGAGCGCAGCGACTCCGAGGTCAGCGTGAAGTAGCGTGTGCCGATGGCGTCGGACACGTGGTAGGCCGCGGTCTCGCAGCCGGCGAGCAGCTTCATCAGCTCCGGGTAGTCGGTGTCGGGCCCAGCGGCGCAAAGGTGCTCGAGCGTCCAGCCCGCAGGGTCGGGCAGCTCGTATGAGAGTGCGGTCAGCTTGCCCGGCGCGCTGCCGGCCAGCCGCGCGATGCGCCCGCGCAGGGTCTGCGTGACCCAGGCCAGCGAGCGCGGGTTCTCGGCGTCGAGCACCAGCAGGTCGACCATGGTGGCGACGTCGCGGCGCTGCTGGTAGCGGGCGTGGAAGGTGATGGTGCTGTCGAAGAGCGCCACCATGGCCTCGAAGCCGCTCACCTCGTGCACCGCGCCGTTGTCGAAGCCGGCCTCCAGCGCGTTCGCCAGGAAACCCAGCCGCTCGATGTGGCGACCGATGGACAACAGCCGCCATGCGTCGTCGCGCGTCATGCGGTCGGTCTGCGCGCCGGTCATGGCCGCGAGCGCGTTGCTGGCGGATTCGAGGGCGCGTAGCGCGGCACTGGCGGCGAAGCTGCCTTCGTCGGCCTGCTCGGCGCAGCGGCGCAGGAAGTCGGCCTCGGTGCGCTCGATCTGGTTCCAGGTGTCCTGCGACAGGCGCTCGCGCACGGCGGCCGCGGCCTGCCGGATACAGCGCAGGCTGAAGCCCACGCTGCCGCCGCGAGCCACGTCGCCCAGCTCGGCGATGAGCGCGCGCTCGAACACGCGGCGCGACTGCGGCGCGCTCGGCACGCCGGCCGGCACCAGCGCGTTGCGCAGCGCCATGCGATGCAGCCATTCGAGCAGCGGGCGCGAGGACTGGTCTTCGCTGCCCAGCAGGCTCAAGGTGAGGCGGGCGAGGCGCACGGCGTTCTCGGCGCGCTCGGTGTAGCGGCCGAGCCAGAACATGTTTTCCGCAGCGCGGCTGGTGACCGGCGCGCGGTGCCGCGCGAGCGATGCCGGCGTGCTGTGCGGCTGCAGCAGCGTGGTGCGGTCGACCTCGCCGTGCGTCTGCACCCACACGTCGGCGCTGCTGCCGCCGCGCTGCATCGACGCGAACTGCGCATCGGGCTCGGTGAGCCGCGCCAGCCCGCCGGGCAGCACGCGCCACGACTGCGCGCCGTCGCTCACCGCGAACACGCGCAGCATCACCGCGCGCGGCGCGATGTGGCCGGGGCCCATGTCGTTGGCCCAGGTGGGCATCTGCGACAGCGCCATGTAGCCCTGCACGGTGTGGACGTCGCCCTCGCGCACGATGCGGCCGGCCCATTCGTCGAGCTCGCGCCGGCCGAGGTGGCTGCCGAGCACGGCGTCGAAGCTCGCGCGGCCGTCGAAGCCGGGGTAGGTGGGCTTGATGGCGCAGTCGCCCAGCTGCGGCAGCACCGATTCGAGCGCGGCGCGCTCGCCGCACCACCAGGTGGGCAGGGCGGGGAGCATGAGCTTCTCGCCGATCAGCCGGCGCGCCAGCCCGGGCAGGAAGCCCAGCAGCGCGGGCGATTCGAGGAAGGCCGAACCCGGCATGTTGGCCACCAGCACGTTGCCGGCGCGGATCGCCTGCAGCAGGCCGGGCACGCCGAGCGTGGAGTCGGGGCGCAGCTCCAGCGGATCGAGGAACTGGTCGTCCAGCCGCTTGATGAGGCCGTGCACCGGGCGCAGGCCCTGGAGTGTCTTCAGGTAGAGCCGCTGGTCGCGCACCGTGAGGTCGCTGCCCTCGACCAGCGTGATGCCCAGGTAGCGCGCGAGGTAGGCGTGCTCGAAGTAGGTCTCGTTGTACGGGCCGGGTGTGAGCAGCGCGATGTGCGGCGGTACGCCGGCCGGGCACATGCGCTGCAGGCCTTCCATCATGGCGCTGTAGGTGGCGGCCAGGCGCTGCACGTGCAGCGCCTCGAAGGCCTGCGGAAACTGCCGCGTGATGGCGAGGCGGTTCTCCAGCAGGTAGCCCAGGCCCGAAGGCGCCTGGGTGCGTTGGGAGACGACCCACCAGTTGCCGTCGGGACCGCGCGCGAGGTCGAAGGCGGCGATGTGCAGCCAGGTGTCGCCCGGCGGCTTCACGCCGTGCAGCGCGCGCAGGTAGCCGGGATGGCCGCGCACCAGCGCCGGGGGGATCAGCCCCTCGGCCAGCAGCTGCTGCGGCCCGTAGGCGTCGGCCATCACGCGGTCGAGCACGCGCACGCGCTGCAGCACGCCGGCCTCGATCTGGCTCCAGCTCTCGGGCGAGACGATCAGCGGGAACAGGTCGAGCGACCAGGGCCGCTGCGGGCCGTTGGCGTCGGCATATACGTTGTAGGTGACGCCGTTGTCGCGGATCTGCCGTTCGAGGCTGGCTGCGCGCCGGGGCAGGTCGTTGAAGCCGCCCGGGCCGAGTTGTTCGAAGAAGGCGTTCCAGGCGGGGGTGAGGGACGCCTGCTCGCCGGCGGGGGCCTGCGTCTGTGCCTGGGATTGCGACTGGGACGCAGCTTGGGACGAAGCCTGAGAAGAGGATTGGGAAGAGGCCTGGGAAGAGCCCTGGGAAGAGCCCTGGGAAGAGCCCTGGGAAGAGCCCTGGGACTGCGATTGCCCAGCTGCCGCATCGTAGAGCTGCGGGGCGGCCGGGGCCGGAGCCGCCGAAGGCCCGGGCGCCGGTCGGACGGGCACCGCCGGCGTGGCCCGCCCGCGCAGTTCGTCGAAATGACCGGGCAGGGCAGGCGGGGCGAGCGCCGACGCCAGGGCCGCCGGAAATTCCAGTGCCTGGGCGTCGAACAGGGATTCGTTCAAAGGTTCCACAGGGGGTGAATTGTCACACTGCCGTCACGGGGTGGCCGTTCGGGCAGTGTGACGGATGTCCCCTCAGCGCCGCAGATCGAGCGTGAACGGGAATTCGCGGCTGCCCGGCAGCTCGATGGTCGCCGGCGGCGTGCGCAGCAGGCCGGGGGTATGGCCGGTGCGGGTGAAGCGCGAATGGCGGCGGCTTTCGGCCTCGTAGGCATTGACCGGGAAGGTCTCGTAGTTGCGTCCGCCCGGGTGGGCCACGAAATACTGGCAGCCGCCCAGCGAGCGCTTCATCCAGGTGTCGACCAGGTCGAAGGTCAGCGGCGCATGGGCCTTGATGCTCGGGTGCAGCGCCGAAGGCGGGTTCCAGGCCTTGTAGCGCACGCCGGCCACGAATTCGCCGGTCACGCCCGTGGGCTGCAGCGGCAGCACCTTGCCGTTGACGGTGACGACGTGGCGGCTTTCGTTCAGCCCGGTCACGCGCACCTCGATGCGCTCCAGCGACGAATCCACATAGCGCACCGTGCCGCCGGCCGAGCCTTCCTCGCCCATCACGTGCCAGGGTTCGAGCGCATTGCGTAGCGAGAGCTCGACGCCCATCGCCTGCATCTGGCCCACCAGCGGGAAGCGGAACTCGAAGTGCGGCGCGAACCAGTCGGCGTCGAAAGCGAAGCCGGCCTGGCGCATCTCGCTGATGACGTCGTCGAAATCCATCTTCACGAAGGTCGGCAGCAGGAAGCGGTCGTGCAGCTCGGTGCCCCAGCGGGTGACGGGCGCCTTGTAGGGCTCGTCCCAGAAGCGGGCGACCAGTGCGCGAATGAGCAGCTGCTGGGCGACGCTCATGCGCGCATGCGGCGGCATTTCGAAGGCGCGCAGTTCCAGCAGGCCGAGGCGGCCGGTGCTGGAGTCGGGCGAATACAGCTTGTCGATGCAGAACTCGCTGCGGTGCGTGTTGCCCGACACGTCGATCAGGATGTTGCGCAGCGTGCGGTCGACCAGCCATGCGGGCATGTTCTGGCCGTAGATCTCGCGGTTCTTGGCGATTTCCTTGAGCGCGATCTCCAGCTCGTAGACCTGGTCGTTGCGCGCCTCGTCCACGCGCGGTGCCTGGCTCGTCGGGCCGATGAACATGCCTGAGAACAGGTAGCTCAGCGACGGATGGTTGTGCCAGTACAGCAGCAGGCTGGCCAGCAGTTCGGGACGGCGCAGGAAGGGGCTGTCGGCCGGCGTGGCGCCGCCCAGCACGAAGTGGTTGCCGCCGCCGGTGCCGGTGTGGCGGCCGTCGGTCATGAACTTCTCGGCCGACAGGCGGGTTTCGAAGGCGGCGTTGTAGAGGAACTCGGTGTGGTCGACCAGTTCCTTCCAGTTG
>Ga0102590_1003764_pt1 | contig 14320 bp, 13 predicted proteins | sample AraplaMF_Col_mMF_FD_76859 | JGI IMG/M metagenome (GOLD analysis project Ga0102590, IMG submission 76859) | Arabidopsis root microbial communities from the University of North Carolina, USA - plate scrape MF_Col_mMF | ecosystem: Host-associated > Plants > Roots > Endosphere | place: USA...
CGGCGAGATCGACGCGCTCTACACCGCGCGCATGCCCTCGAGCTTCCTCAAGGGCGGCGGCAAGGTGCTGCGCCTGTTTGAAGACTACGAGCAGGTCGAGCGCAATTACTTCAAGGAAACCGGCATCTTTCCCATCATGCACACGGTGGCAATACGCCGCGAGGTCTACGAGGCCAACCGCTGGGTGGCACGCTCCATGATGAAGGCGCTCGAAGAGTCGCAGCGCCGTACCTATGAAGACCTTTATGAAACCGCGGCCCTCAAAGCCATGCTGCCCTGGCTGACCTCGCACGTCGAGCAGGTCAGGCGCGAGATGGGCGAAGACTTCTGGCCCTACGGCTTCGAGAAAAACCAGGCCACCCTGCAGACCTTTTTGCGCTACTCTTTCGAGCAGGGCCTGTCCAAACGGCTACTCAAGCCCGAAGAGCTCTTCGCACCCGAGTCGCTGGAGGCCTTCAAGATCTAGGCGTGTTTGCAAGGCGCGCGCTTTTTTCGCAAAAGACCACAAGATGAGGCCGGATGTCTGACACCTACCTGGGCTACCTGGGCTACATCCTGGCCGGCGCCGCCTTGCTGCTTTTCACCGCGTCCATCCTGCTCACCAAGCTGGCCTCCCACAGGCTGGACCTCGGCCTGGGCTTTCTGGTCGCCACCACCGCCAACGTCGTTTTCTCCGCCCTGGCCTTTGCGGTGCAGATGGGCCTGCGCGGCGACGCGCTGTCGTGGAACGCGCAGGCCTTCTGGCTGTTCGCCGCGGCGGGCGTCTTCGCCACCTACCTGGGGCGTTTCTTTTTTTACGAGTCCGTCGTGCGCTTCGGACCGGCCAAGGCCAGCATCTTCCAGATCAGCAGCCCGCTGTTCACCGCCCTGATGGCCTGGCTGCTGCTGGGCGAGCGCCTGAGTGTGCTGGCGGCGCTGGGCATGGTCATGACGATTGCCGGTCTGATGCTGGTGAGCTACAAGCCCGGTTTTTTCTCACGCCGCAACGCGGCCGTCGTGATGGCACCCGACGGCGGCCCCGCGCACGCGGCTTTCAAGACCACCGTGATGCAGTCGGTGTTCCTGCTAGGCGTGGGCAGCTCCATGGCCTATGCCATCGGCAATGTGCTCAGGGGCTCGGCCGTGCGCGGCTGGAACGAACCCATGCTGGGCGCGCTGGTCGGGGCGCTCAGCGGCCTGGCGCTGCACCTGCTGTTCAGCGCCGGCAAGCGCGAGATCGTGCGACGCCTGCGCACGGCCGACCGCGGCGGCATGGCGCTGTTCGCGCTGATAGGCGTCTCGACGATTTCCGCGCAGATCTGCGTGATAGGCGCCATGCGCTACATACCGCTGTCCGTCGCCACGCTGGTGACCTTGTGCACGCCCATCCTGGTGTTTCCGCTCAGCCACCTGCTCTTCAAGAACCAGGACAGGGTCACGGCGGCCACGCTGGCCGGCAGCGGCTTGACATTGCTCGGCATCGCCATCATCGTGATGCGCTAGGGCCTGTCAAGGCCGCAGGCCGTCGCCGTGGCGGCCCGGTTCACCACACTCCCGCCAGGAGATAAAGGCCACATGGACACCCCGGACAAAACCCTGCGCCGCGACTACGCCTCGGCGGCCGAGGCCATGAAGATCCTCAACGTGAGGCAGCAGACGTTGTATGCCTATGTGAGCCGGGGCTGGATACGCAGCGTGGCCCAGCAAGGCCAGAAGGGAAAACTCTACCTGCGCGACGACCTCACGCGCGTGGGCGCGCGCTCGCTGGCGCGTTCCGGCCACGGCGCGGTGGCGGCCTCGGCCATGAACTGGGGCGAGCCGATATTGCCGACCTCCATCACCGAGATCACCGCGCAGGGGCCGCGCTACCGCGGCCACCTGGCGGCCGACCTGGTGCGCTCGGGCGCTTCCTTCGAAGCCGTGGCCGAGCTGCTCTGGAGCGGCGGACTCGATACCCGGGCCAAAGCCTGGCCTGTGCGCAAGCCCTCCGCCGAGCTCGTCAAGCTCAGCGAGACCCTGACCTCGCTGCAGGCGCGGGATAACGTGCTGGAGTCCTTCGCGCTGGTGGTCCTGCTGCTGGGCATGCGGCGCGGCTCGGTCGCCGAGCGCCTGTCGCAGGGCAAGACCCTGCCGGCCGCGCGCGAGATCATGCAGACCGTGGTGGCCTGCTGCGGTTTTGTCGGCGCGGCGCAAAGCTTTCGGCCCATGCAGCGCGGCGAGTCCATCGTCACCGGCCTGCTGCATGCGCTGGCCGTGCCGCCCACGACCGAGAACAGCGAGGCCTTGCGCGCCATGCTGATCCTGATGGCCGACCATGAGCTGCCGCCCGGCACACTGGGCGCCCGCGTGGTGGCCTCCGCCGGCGGCACGCTGCACAGCTGCCTGGCTTCCGCGCTGTGCGCGACCTCCGGCGTCGCGGTCGGCCGCATGTATGAGCGCGTGGAAGACTTCCTGGGCCGGGCCCAGGGCAAGGCCGTGCTCCTCAGGCGCGCCCACAAGCTGCATGCCCAGGGACAGAGCGTCCCCGGCTTCGACCACCCGCTCTATCCCAAGGGCGACCCGCGCGCCGCGCAGCTGCTGGCCCTGGTCTTCGCGCGCGAGCACCAAAGCCGCGAACTGCGCGCGATCGCGCGTTTCATCGACGAGATGCGCGCAAGCACCGGCTTGCTGCCCCGGCAGGAACTCGCGCTGGTCGTCATGGCCCGCGCCATGAGCCTGCCGCGCCAGGCCACGGCCGCGCTGTTTGTGCTGGGCCGGCTTCCGGGCTGGGTCGCGCATGTGCAGGAGCAGCGTGCGAGTGGGACCCTGCTGCGGCCCCGGGCGAAGTTTGTGGCCCCCGCCGCCACCTGATCGAGACCCGTCTTCGCCAGCAGGGGCCGCGGGACTGGCTTTGCCGGATCGCAGGCGCAGCGGCCCCCTCGGGGGCGGGAAGCTACACGCAGTGAGCGACCGTGGGGCCTATTCACATTGATTCAATGTTCAAGATTGAATCATGGCTGAGTCTTCAATAGCATGGCCTGCGTTCGTTGATTCGCGCCATAAATACAGGAGACAGGACATGCCATTCAATCGCCGCACGGGGCTGCTCGCCCTAGGCCTTTGCGCCGCCTTTGCCGGCTCGCCGGGCTGGGCGCAGGACTACCCCAGCAAACCCATACACATCGTCGTGCCGCTGCCGCCGGGCGGCTCCAACGACGTGCTGGCCCGCATCCTGGGCCAGAAGATGTCCGAGTCCTTCGGCCAGCCGGTCATTGTCGACAACAAACCCGGCGCGGCCGGCGCCGTGGGCGCGGGCTACGTCGCCAAGGCCAAGGCCGACGGCTACACGCTGCTGGGCGGCACCATCAGCACCCACGCCATCAATGCCAGCCTCTATAAAAACCTGCCCTACGACCCGGTGAAGGATTTCGAGCCGGTCTCGCTGGTGGCCATGCTGCCCAATGTGCTCATCGTCAACCCGGCGCTGGGCCTCAATTCGGTGGCCGACCTGGTGGCGCTGCTCAAGCGCGACCCGTCCAAGCGTTATTTCGCCTCTTCGGGCGCGGGCACCTCCACCCACCTGGCGGGCGAGATGTTCGCCGAGCTGATAGGTGTGCCGCTCTCGCACGTGGCCTACAAGGGCACGCCGCCCGCCATGATGGACGTGGTGGCCGGCCAGGTGCCTTTTATGTTCGACCAGATGACGGCCGCCGTCTCGCTGGTGCAGGCCGGCAAGCTCAAACTGCTGGCCGTCACCACGGCCAAGCGCATCGCGCTGGCGCCCGAGTTGCCCACCATGATGGAGTCGGGCATCGCGAAATTCGAGATGTCCTCCTGGCAGGCGGTGTACGCGCCCAAGGGCACGCCGCGGCCCATCGTGCAGCGCCTCAATGCCGAGATCACCAAGATCCTGAAAACGCCCGACGTGATTGCCAAGCTGCACGACCAGCTGGGCATGGAAATCGTCGCGAGCTCGACCGACGAACTCGCCGCCCACATGAAAAGCGAAATCGCGCGCTGGGCCGAACTGGTCAAAAAATCCGGAGCCACGGCAAGCTGACACATGAGAAACAAAGACATCCGCATCACGCACGCCCGCATCACGCCCATCGCCTTTCGCGACGGGCCGCTGCTCAACGCCAGCGGCATCCACGAGCCCTGGGCCCTGCGCAGCATCATCGAACTCGAGACCTCCGACGGCCGCCTCGGCATTGCCGAAACCTATGGCGACGCGCCCATGCTGCTGGCGCTGGAACAGGCGCGCGCCCTGGCCGTAGGCCTGTCGCCCTTTGACCTTAACGTGATGGAGCAGCGCGTGCGCGCCAGCATCAAGCCGGGGCAGGGCGGCGGCGTGCAGTTTGAACTCGCGCCGGGCTCGCACACCGCCAAGAATGCCGAGAAGGTGATCAGCGCGCTCGAAGTCGCGATGCTGGACCTGCAGGGCCAACTGCTGAACCTGCCGATCTGCGACCTGCTGGGCGGCGCGGTGCGGGGCGCCGTGCCCTACAGCGCCTACCTGTTCTACAAATACGCCGAGCATGTGGACAAGCCCTATGCGCCCGATGCCTGGGGCGAGGCGCTGACGCCCGCGCAGCTCGTCAAGCAAGCCCAGGCCATGGTGGACCAGTACGGCTTCAAGAGCATCAAGCTCAAGGGCGGCGTGTTCGAACCCGCCCAAGAAATCGCCGGCATCAAGGCCTTGCGCAAGGCCTTTCCCACGCACCCGCTGCGCCTGGACCCGAACGCCAACTGGTCGCTGCAGACCAGCATAGACGCCGCGCCCGAGCTTGACGAACTGCTCGAGTATTACGAAGACCCGACGCCCGGCCTGGAAGGCATGGCTGAACTCAGCAAACACTGCCGCAGCCCGCTGGCCACCAATATGGTGGTCACCACCATGGACGAGTTCCGCCGCAATGCTTCGCTGGGCGCGGTGAAGATCCTGCTGTCAGACCACCACTACTGGGGCGGCCTGCGCGCCACGGCCTCGCTGGCGCGCATGTGCGAGGTCTTCGGCATGGGCATGTCCATGCACTCGAACTCGCACCTGGGCATCAGCCTGATGGCGATGACACATGCGGCGGCGGCCATTCCCAACCTGACCTATGCCTGCGACACGCACTACCCGTGGCAGGAGGAAGAAGTCATCAAGGGCGGGCGCATCCAGTTTGAGCAGGGGGCTGTCAGGGTGCCGACAGCACCGGGCCTGGGCGTGGAACTCGATCCGGCCAAACTGGTCGAACTGCACCAGCAATACCTCGATTGCGGCATCCGCAACCGCAATGACCTGGCGCAGATGCGCAAGTACCAGCCGGGGTTTTCCGGCGTGAGCCCGCGTTTTTAAGAGGCCGCCACGAGCCTCGTGTTTTCAGTCCACAGCAACAACGAAGGAGACAAGACCATGACGAAGTTCAAACATTTGATGTCCCGCCTGGGAGAGGGCCTGCGGGCCGCCGGTGTCCTGGCCGTGATCGCGGGCGCGGCCCATGCGGAGCCCGTGACGCTCAACGTCGTCGACGTGGCCGGCAACCTGGCGCTCACGCAGGAGGCGCTGGAGAGTTTTGCCGCGAAAAACCCCAACCTGGTCTCGCGCATCACCTTCACCAAGGCGCCCGCGCCCGAGCTGCCCGGAAAAATCCGCGCCATGCAGGCGGCAGGCCGCACCGACATCGACCTGGTGCTGACCGGCACCGACGCGCTGGCCGCCGGCATGGCGCTCAACCTCTGGGAGCCCATGCTGCCGGCGCATGCCGCCAAGTTTCCCAACCTGATGGACAACTACCTGCCCAGCGCCCGCAAGATGCAGGACCTGGCCAACGGCCAGGCCGTCATGGTGACTTATATGCCCGCGGGCCCGCTGCTCGAGTACAACCCCGACAAGGTCAAGGCACCGCCCAAGACGCCGGCCGAACTGCTGGCCTGGTGCAAGGCCAACCCCAACAAGCTGATTTACGCGCGCCCCGCCAACTCGGGCCCGGGCCGTACCTTTTTGATGGGCCTGCCCTACCTGCTGGGCGACAAGGACCCCAAGGAACCGCTGGCCGGCTGGGACAAGACCTGGGCTTACCTCAAGGAGCTCAACAGCTGCATCGAGTACTACCCCACGGGCACCGGCGCCGTGATGAAGGAACTCGGCGAAGGCTCGCGCGACATGACGGTCACCGTGACCGGCTGGGACATCAACCCGCGCGCGCTGGGCGTGGTGCCCAAGCAGTTCAAGGTGGCGGCGCTCAATGGCTTCACCTGGGTCAACGACGCCCACTACATGGCCGTGCCCAAGGGCTTGCCGCCCGCGCGCCAGGCGGCCGTGATGGAGCTGATGGCCTATCTGCTCAAGCCCGAGCAGCAGGCCCTGACTTATGACTCCGGCTACTTCTACCCCGGCCCGGCCGTGAAAAACGTGCCGCTGAGCGCGGCGCCACAAAAGAGCCAGGACATCATCAAGGAATACGGCCGCCCCGAGTACGCCGACTGGATCGCCAAGCAGCCGCACACCCAGCCGCTGGACGACAAGGCCATGGTTGCCGCTTTCAAGAAATGGGATCAGGAAATCGGCTCCGGTAAAGGCAAATAAGAGCGGGCTCCGGAAGAGATAACAAGAGCGCCCGCGCCGCGGGCCAAAAAAGGTTTTCGACATGGTGATGCCAAACACCGCGGGACGGCCCGTGGAAAAAAACGAGTTCAAGCAGCTGCGCCTGGAGGGGGTGAGCCGCCAGTTCGGCGGGGCCAATGCGCTGGACCAGCTGTCCTTGACCATAGAGCGCGGTGAATTCATCGCGCTGCTGGGGCCCTCGGGCTGCGGCAAGTCCACCGCGCTCAACTGCATGGCGGGCCTGCTGCCGCTGTCAGGCGGCAGCATCTGGCTGGACCAGCAGCGCATAGACACGCTGCCGCCGGAAAAGCGCGGCTTCGGCATGGTGTTCCAGAACTACGCGCTGTTCCCCCACCTCACGGTCAGCCGTAACGTGGGCTTCGGCCTGAAGATGCGCGGCGTACCGGCGGCCGAGATCGACAAACGTGTGGCCGCGGCGCTGGATACCGTGCAGCTGCAAGGCCATGCGGACAAGCTGCCCGGCCAGCTTTCGGGCGGCCAGCAGCAGCGCGTGGCGATCGCGCGCGCCATCGTCATCGAGCCGCCGCTGATCCTGATGGACGAGCCGCTGTCCAACCTGGACGCCAAGCTGCGCATTGAAATGCGTTCGGAGATACGCCGCATACACCGCGCCCAGGGTTGCTCCACCGTTTATGTGACACACGACCAGGACGAGGCGCTGGCCATGGCCGACCGCGTGGTGGTGATGAAGCTCGGTGTGGTGCAGCAGGTCGGAACGCCGCAGGAAGTGTTCGCGCGGCCGGCCACGCTGGACGTGGCGCGTTTTATGGGCTACCGCAATGTGCTGCCGGCCCGGGTGCTGCGTTCCGACGGCGCCAGCGTCACGGTCGAAGGCGCGGGCGGTGTGCGCCTGGCGGGCACGGCCATGCAAGCCCTGGCCGCGGGCGCCAGCGTGATGGTGGCCGTGCGGCCCGACGAGATCGCGATTGCCGAGGGCGAGCATGCTTTCCCCGGCACGGTGGAAACCGCGGAATACGGCGGCCGCGAATGGCTGCTGCAGGTCAGGACGGCTTTTGAGGACCTGCTCTATGTGCGCTCTTCGCGCGCCGTCACGCCGGGTGACAGCGTGATGCTGGCCGCGGCACCGGATCGGGTGCTGGTCTATGCGGGGGAGTCCTGAGATGGCCGGGCTCGCCACGCCGGCATCTGCCGCCCCTCATGCGCGGCCGCCGCTGGACCCGGCCGTGATGCTGGTCGCGCCTGCGGCTGCGGTGATGGTCATGTTTTTTGTCTACCCCTTTGCCTACGGCCTGCTGCTGTCCTTCCAGCCGGCGCAGGGCGGGGTGCTGCAGAACTACATCCATTTTTTCCAGACACGCGACCTGTGGCAGACCATTGGTAACACCCTGCAGCTGGCGCTGCCGGCCACGCTCATCAATGTCGGCTTCGCGCTGGCGATTGCCTATGCCACACGCGTCAAAAGCCCTTACCAGCGCCTGCTGTCCACCCTGCTGGTGGTGCCGCTGACCCTGGGCACGGTGCTGATTGCCGAAGGCATGCTGACTTACTTCGGCCCGCGCGGCTGGCTGGCGCAGGCGCTGCACTGGCTGAACCTGTATGAAGGCTCGATACGCCTGACGCACAACTACTGGGGCGTGCTGATCTCACTGGTCATCACCGGTTTTCCGTTTGCCTACCTGCTGATCCTGTCTTACATCACCGGCATAGACCCGGCGCTGCCGCGCGCCGCGGCCACGCTGGGTGCCGACGGCTGGAACCGCTTTCGCTACATCTATTTGCCGCTGCTCACGCCGGGCCTGGTCATGGCCTTCTGCCTGAGTTTTGTGCAGGCCTTTTCGGTCTTCCCGTCGGCGGTGCTGCTGGGCTCACCGGCCGGCACCACGCGCGTGATTGCGATTGCGGCCTATGAAGCGGCTTTTGAGCAATACGATTATTCGCTGGCCTCGGCCGTCGCCATGATCATGGGCCTGGCCCAGCTGGCCATCGTCGCCGCCGCGCTGGGCCTGCGCCGGCTGTTTTACCGCGGCCCGGTCACCGGAGGCAAGGGATGAGCGCCGCGGCACAACACCATGCCCATCCGCTGCGCGACCGTGCCTGGCGCGCGCTGGTCTGGGGCGTCATTGCTTTTTTCCTGGTCAATGTCGGCCTGCTGATTCTCGCGGTCGCGACCAACTCGGTGGCCACGCGCTGGCTGGGCACCTGGCTGCCCGAGGCCTACACCACGGCCTGGTATGTGTCGGCCTGGAAGGAGTTTCAGCTCAGCCATGTGCTGGTGGTCACCGTGGTGGTGGTGTTCTCGGTGGTCTTTTTATCGCTGCTGATAGGCGTGCCGGCCGCCTACACGCTGGCGCGCAAGGATTTTCGCGGCAAGAAGCTGCTCACGCTGCTGTTTTTGCTGCCGCTCATGGTGCCGCCCATCACCTACGGCATTCCGCTGGCCACGGTGATGTACCAGCTGCACCTGGCCGGCACCTTGCCGGGCGTGATCATCGCCAACATGATCCCGGCCCTGCCGTTCGTGATCCTGGTGATGACGCCCTTCGTCGAGCAGGTGGACACCAACATCGAATCGGCCGCCCGCGTCTTCGGCGCCAACACGCGGCAGATGTTTCTTTACACCCTGGTGCCGCTGCTGGCGCCCGGCGTGCTGGCAGCCGGCCTGCTGGTGCTGGTGCGCACGGTGGCCATGTTTGAGCTGACCTTTCTGGTGGCCGGCCCCGACACCCAGACCCTGGTGGTCGCGCTGTATTACGCGGTCTTCGCCGCGGGCGTGCGCGCCGGCCAGTCGGTGGATGCCATGGCCATGATTTACATGGCGATCACGGTGCTGTGGCTGCTGATCGCGCTGCGTTTTGTCAACCCGACGCAGCTGGTCAGCCGCGTCAAGGAGCATCCGGTCAAGGGCTGAGCACGGCAGTCAAAAGTTTCCGTTGGTGGAAATTGGGCACGGAGAGCCGCACGGGCGGCTCCCCGTGCTTTTTTTTGCCCCGGGCGCGTCATTCAAGCGACGCCTCCAGGGACGCCGCCTCGCCGCGCACTCGCCGCATCAGCTCGTGCTGCAGGCTGAACACCTGCAGCTGCTCGGCATAGGGCATGAGCATGCGCTCCTCGCTCGCGATGCCCACGCCCAGCAGGCCGGCCATTTTTTCCTTACTGACCTGGCCCTGAGCCAGCAGCTCGTCCACGATTTGCAGCAACAGCGCCGAATCGGCCGCGAGCAGTTCGCGGGCGCGCGCGTAGGCCTGCGCGAGCAGGGCTTCAATCTCGGCATTCGTTGGTGCCACGTCGGTGTTGAGGTTGTCATCGATGCTGTCGGCCACGTCGGTGCGGCTCAGGCGGCTGCCGAGACCGAAGTGGCGCACAAAACGGGCGGCCAGCGCGGTGGCGTTCTTGAAGTCGCTTTCGCTGCCGGTGGTGCAGGCATCCTCGCCGAACACCAGGGCCTCGGCGGCGCGGCCCGCCAGGCCCACGCAGAGGCGGTCCAGGCAGCTTTGCCGCGACTCGGCTTTCATGCGCACATAGCTGTTGTAGCCGCCCTCGAAAGTCCGGGCTGGCGCGCTGCTTGAGCTGGTTGAGCTCCAGCGGCACGGGGTAGGCGATGCCGGGCCCGCCGTCCTGGCCGAGGCTGACGCGCAGGGATTGTGCGGCCGCGTCCAGGGTGACGTACAGCGTGGCGTCCTCCGGCACGTCCCGCTCCAGGGCCCACAGCGCGGCATTGACCAGCGGCGCGCTCAGGATGGCGTGGATGGACGAGAACAACGGGCGCGTGCCCTGGGCCGGAAACACCGCATTGGCATAAATGCCCTGGTAGACCGATTCATGCAGCTCAAAGCACAGGCCCGCGCCGGCCCGCATTTCATCGGCATAACGCGCGCAGGTGCCGCGTATCAGCCGCTCGTAGGTGGCCTGGCTCAGCGAGGGATAGATCACGTGGTTGTTGCCCAGCCTGGCGATCTGCTCGGGTTTGAAGCGTTCGCCCAGCGCCTTCTTGACGTCAATCATCGACAGCTTTTTGGTCATGGCGTGAAAGATGTCGGCGTCGGTGTCGCAGTCTTCCACGCGCTGGGCCATGCCTTCGTACATCTCGTCGAGGTTGCCCGAGACGATGATGAGCAGGCGGCTATAGTCGGTTTCCCAGGACTCGGTCGATGCCTTGAACGCCAGCATGCGCTCCTGCAACTGCTGAGGCGCCCAGGTCATGATTTCCTGCAGCGGCTCCTTGAGCTTGAGGCTCTGTTTGAACTCCTGGGCCTGGTAGGGCGAGAGGGCAAACTTCAGCTTTTTGGGCGGGCTGCCGTTCGCCGTGGGTTTGGCGTCCTCCTTGTCCTCGCGCTCATGCTCGTACAGCGAATAGGCCAGCGACGATTCAAGCTCCTGCAGAAAGGACAGCGAAGGCGGCAGGCGCCCGTCGGAGAGCAGCTGCCACACGTCCTGGTAACGCTTGACGGCGAAGTCCTTGCCTTTTTCGTCGACGGTGCGAAAGCGCTGGAATTCGTCGAGCACCAGCATGCCAGGCTCGCCCTCGGCGACGCCGGATTCCGCCAGCATGGCGCTGATGGAGTCGGCGCTGCGCCAGCTGCTGCCGTTGCTGAAGCCGTCCATCTGCACTTCGACGAAGCGGTCGTAAAAGCCCAGCTTTTGCGCCAGGCTGCGCGTGAGCTGGGTCTTGCCGGTGCCGGTCAGGCCCCAGAGGCAGACGATCACCGGGCGGCGGATGATGTGCGGCAGCACATACCAGGCGCGCAGGGATTCGATCACCCGGTCGATGATGTCGTCGATGCCGAAGAGCTCGGTCTTCAGCTCGGCTGCGACCAGGGCCAGGTGGGCGCTGCGTTCGCGCATCAGTTCGGGCGGCACGCGGGCCGAGGCCGCCGTGCTGTTTGTCATGTCGTTCTTCATGTCAGTCAATCAATCTTTTGAGGGCTTTTTGCAAAGCCACGGTTTCAGCCCGGCGGTTGGCGCCGTTGCTGCGAATGTGTTTGCCCGCGGCCGACGTGGCGGCGCGCTGGGCGAGGGCCCGCACCACGGGGTTGCGCGGGGCAGGCAGCTGCAGGGTCAAGGCAAGCGGCTGCTTCATGCGCCGCAAATGCTTGACCTTGCCGGCGGCAAAGTCACGGGAAAAAGTTTTGGCACTCATGTGCGCGCTCCAGAAAGCAAAAAACCCCGGCGAAAAAATCAGCCTGGGGGTTTGCGGAGCGCGCTTCACACGTGAAGGCACGGCACCGACCGCCCGCAGGGCTGGGTGTGGTTGGCACCACATCCAGCCGGGGGCGGTGGAGGGTGCGTCAGGTGTGAGTGAACAAAGTCATGGTGTTTAAGGTGCTTCGGGGGATAAGCGCACAAGGTTGCTAGTTGTACGGCGGCTCAAAGCAAGGAAGGGATTCTGAAGAGGCCGCGCGGGCTTGGCAAGTTTTGTGCGATGGTTTTTCGCAAAGTGTGGTGAAAATCAAACCATCAGCGATGCAGGCCGGCGGTGGATTCGTCGTGGGCGTGAGACTGTGTCGATTGCCCTGTTGGGCGGCATCACTTTTTGTCCCAGCCCAAAATACCCATGGCAATGTCCGGCCAGATAAGCATCGCCAAGCCGAGTATCACGAAGACAAGGTTCAGGACCGCAGCTACCCATCCGGTGATGTAGCCGGAAGGCGGGCGGCCTTCCCATCCGTATTCGATTCGGCCAGAGATTTGCTGGATCAACGCGCCCACCATCATGCAGACGCCGACTCCACGTGTTCCGGCCTTTGTGCTCACGAACATGAATAGCGAAACGATCACAAGGAACGCCGCGAAGCCCAGCAGGCTAAATTCGCCCGAATTGTTGGCTTGAGACTTATCGGTATCCATCTGGCGTTCGACACGTGATTGAGTGCATTTTGCGGTCGCGATGGTTATGTATCGTCCGACGCTCTACTGAGCAAAAAAGTTGCGGGAAGCGTAACAAGTTCGCGAGCAAATGCATACGAACAATAGCTCGCTGCAAATGCCCAGACCGCATCCGGCTGATAAAGCCAAACTGCAAGAAGAAGCAGCAGAATCTGGCTGCCCCAAAAAAGCACAAAGTAAGTTTTTCCGGACGTTGAAACTTCCAATACCTTTCGAACTTCCAGAAGCGATGTGGCCGCGATGAAAGCATCTTTGGACGCCACGAGAATAGGTGCTTGAATCATGCCGGCAGTGCCACCAAGCAGAATACCGACGACCAGCGATACCCAAGGCATTGACGATACGGATCGTGCGGAGAGCGCGGCAGCGATCGCCCACAGCACAAGCATCGCAATATTCCATTTGGGCTTTAAGCTGGCATTCATGTTTTATGCATAACGATGGAGATGGTCGGCGTCTAGCGGAGGTCGAACTAAAACATCTGGATGCAGGGCCACGACGTGACACTTTCAAGATGCGCGAGTGTGAGCGGATGCAGGTTCAATTGCGCCCTGACTTAGAGGTGACCATCAAATCATAAGCGGACAAACGCCTGCCGACGATTCGGCTCCCGGCGTTCACCTCAGCGCCGCGACGACACCACGATCCCACCGACGATCAGCACAAAAGCCACTGCGTGGTACAGGTGCGGCAGCTCGCCGAGGAAGGCCGCCGACAGCAGGGCGGCGAACAGCGGCGTGAGGTTGGAGAAAAAGCCCGCGATGGCCGGCCCCACGCGCTGCACGCCCATGCCCCAGCAGCGGTAGGCGATGACCGCGGGCCCGACGGCCACATACAGCAGGGCCGCGGCCAGCGGCCAGCCCCAGGCGATGTGGGCGTCGGTCAGCGCCCATTCGCCGGCGGCGAAAGCGCCCGACCAGCCCAGGCCGAACACGATTTGCGCCATCAGGAAGGCCGCCCAGTCGCCGCGAATCTCTTTGGGTTCCCTGGGTTGCGACAGCAGCCAGCTGTAAAACGCCCAGGCCAGCGTGGCCAGCAGCACATAGAGGTCGCCGGGCACCAGCTGCACCTGCATCAACAATTCCCATTGGCCGCGCGAGAGCACCACGAGCACGCCGGCAATCGACAGCACGGCGCCCAGCACCTGCCGCCGCGACACGGCCTGGCCGAAGCACAGCGCGCCCACCACCAGCATCCAGATAGGCACGCTGGAGGCCACCAGCGTGACGTTGAGCGGCGTCGAGGTCTTGAGCGCCAGGTATTGCAGCGCGTTGTAGCAGCCCACGCCCAGCAGGCCCAGCACCGCGAAGCGCCGCCATTGGGGCCAGAGGCCGCCGGCGGGCCTGAGTAGCCGCCAGGCCAGCGGCAGCAAAATCACGAAGGCCAGCGCCCAGCGCAGGAAGTTGAGCGTCATGGGCGGCACCAGGCCGGTCACAAGGCGGCCGACCACGGCATTGCCGGCCCAGAGCATGGGAGGGATCACCAGCAGCGTGGCTGTGGCGGGCGTCAGGCGTTGCGTCATGCGGGCGACTTTACCAAGCGTTGCGGTTTTCCCTCCGGCGTGCGGGCTACAACCCTGGGCCTCTGCGGCTCATTGCGATTCATGGCACCATGGCGGCCACCTCTCACATTACCTTTCCCCTGCAAGGAACACCCCATGGCCTCATACCCCTCCAAAGCCGTACGCATCAACCAGCACGGCGGCCCCGAAGAACTCAAGCTGGTGGACGTGGAGGTGGGCGAGCCCGGCCCGGGCGAGATCCGCATTCGCCACAAGGCCGTGGGCCTCAACTACATCGATGTTTACCAGCGCAGCGGCGCCTATCCTTTTGCCATGCCGTTGCAATTGGGCATGGAGGCTTCTGGCGTCATCGAGGCCGTGGGCGAGGGTGTGACCCACCTGAA
>Ga0102590_1003765_pt1 | contig 14319 bp, 12 predicted proteins | sample AraplaMF_Col_mMF_FD_76859 | JGI IMG/M metagenome (GOLD analysis project Ga0102590, IMG submission 76859) | Arabidopsis root microbial communities from the University of North Carolina, USA - plate scrape MF_Col_mMF | ecosystem: Host-associated > Plants > Roots > Endosphere | place: USA...
TGCGCTTGGCCAGGGTGATCGACTGGTTCTGCACGTACTGCTTCAACACGAAGGGCCCGGACCCGATCACCCCGTCGCTGCACTTCTGCTGCGGGGTCCTCTTCACGCTCGCCGACGACTCGATCCCCAGCGAGTGGGTCGAAGTGGCCTGCAGAAACTGGGCGTTGGGCTGGCTGAAGGTCACTTTGACGGTGAGCGGGTCGACCACCGTGGTGCTCTTGACGCCGCTCAGATAGCCCTCGGCGAGCGTCCCCAGAGCGCCGAGCTTCGGTACCGCGTCGAAGTTGTCCTTGACCACCTGCGCGGTCAGCTTCGAGCCGTCGCTGAAGGTGACGTCCGACCTCAGATGGAACGTGAACGTCGTGGCGTCGGAGCTGACATCCCAGCTCTTGGCCAGCCACGGCACGATCGTGCCGGTCTTGGGGTCCTGGTCCGTCAGCGAGTCCACGATCTGGCGCACCGAGTAGATGGTCTCGTTGCTGGCGACCTGCTGCGGATCCACGCAGCCGGCGTCCGAGCCCACCGCGAAGGTCAGGGTGCCGCCGGACGTGGGCTGTCCGGCGCCACTGCCGGAATCGCCGCCGCCGGAGCCGCAGGCGGTCAGCACCACACTGGTGGTCACCAGGGCGGTCAGTACCGCCCACCGGGAGGTTCTGGCATCGGAAAGTGCAGTCACGGAGGGCTTCTCCTACTCGTATCACCAGGCACGGATGTGGTGCAGGGCACGGCCGTGCGTGGGCGTGCGGCCCCGGCCGGCGCGACGCCGGGGCCGGGGGAGCGCCGTGCAGACGAGGATCAAAGGGCAAAAAAAGGGGGGATCAACGACAGAGCGAGATCAGGCGCAGGCGGGTGCGGCGACGGCGGGTGCCGTACTGCGACCAGCGGCGGGAAGGCCCGTCAGGCCTGACAGAGACAGCTGGTCGAGCGCTTGAGGTCGATGTGGCGCCGACGCGAGAGCCGGGAGAACACGGTGGCGCCGGCGAAGCGGGCGCTGAGGTCACCACCGTGCCGCATATCGGTCCTCCACCTATCCGGCCCCGGTCACGGGGCCCCGCGCTTGCGGAGATCGTCGCTGATCCCGCCGGGCTTTCACCTGGAGCACCCCACCGCGGGGGAGGGTTGCCGGTCAGCGAGCCAGGGCTTGACGCTGACGCTCAATGCCAGTTTGTGATCGTACGGAGCGGTCTTGTCGTACGTCAATGGCGCAAAAGGACGCCCTGTAAAGGGGAGTCGGTGCGAGAGTGTGCGTCCGGCTCAGGAGCCGCCACGCTCGCGCGGGATCTTCTGGCCGGCCTCGATCGCCACCGGCAGCCGGTTCTCGGCCGGGGGCAGCGGGCAGGTGGCCAGGTCCGTGTAGGCGCACGGCAGGTTCGCGGCCCGGTTGAAGTCCAGGACGACCGTGCCGTCGGCGGCGGGCGGATCGAGGGCCAGGGACCGGTTGGCGGCGTAGGTGGTGACCCCGGAGGTCGCGTCGGTGAACAGCACCAGCAGACGTCCCGCACCATGGCCGGGGAACGCGGTCAGCGACAGCGGGCGCCCCTCGAGCTCGAACTCGACCCTGCCCGGGGCGTCGTAGACATGCTCAAGGCCCTCGACCGCGGCGCCCACGGTGGTCGGCCGCGGAGTGTCGAAGGGGATGTAGCGGCCCGTCACAGCCCACCGCGGGTCGGGGGCGTAGGCGGGCGTTCCGGTGAAGGCCGTGCGCAGCGGCGCGTCCGGGTGCCGGGGGCGCACGATGTCGTGCCCGCCGCGCTTGGCGACCTCGATGACGGCGTCTGCCCACAGGGCGTCGACGCCGCCGCGCTCGGGAAGCACGCCGAAGCGGTGCTCGCCGCGCACCGGCGTGCCGTCGACGACCAATTCCTCGCCGTCGTCGAGGTCTACGACGACGCCTTCGGGGCCCGTGCGCCACGCGCCGGGCGCGTCCGGGAAGCGCTGGGGTCGGTCGTCGAGCCAGTGCAGGCCGGTGATCGCCAGGAACCCGTGCGGGGCGGCGAGCCGGGCCTCATGGGCGCGGTACCACTGCAGCCAGGTCTCGGTGAAAGCATGGAGGTCCGTGGTGGTGGCCTCGGTGGTCATGGGGAATCTCCTTCGTAGCCGGGGGTGCCTTCGTGCAGGGCAGGTGCCTGTCGGGCCGACGGGCGACTTCAGCCGGCCAGTTCGCCGAGGAGTCGCCAGGTGCGTCGGCGGTCGTCTTCTCCCGCGATCTCGGTGGCCGAGAAGACGACCTCGGTGGCGCCGGCGTCGCGGTAACGGCGTACCTCGGCCCCGACGGTCCTCTCGTCGCCGATCACCGCCAGGTCGGCGGCCCGCCGGCCGCCGGAGAGTTCGATGACCCGCGCGTAGGACGGGATCTGTTCGTAGAAGGCGAGGTTCTCGGTGGCCTTGGCCCGCACCGCGTCGACGTCGGAGGTGACCACACCGGGCACCAGGGCCACGATCCTGGGCGCGGGGCGGCCGGCGGCCTCGGCCGCGGCGGTCAGGGCGGGCACGATGTGCTCCGCCAGGGCGCGCGGTCCCGCCAGGTAGGGCAGGATCCCGTCCGCCAGCTCACCGCTGACCCGCAGCGCCTGCGGCCCCATCGCGGCGACCAGCAGGGGGACACCGCTCCCGGCACCCGGTACCCGCGCCGGGACCGGGGTGGCCGCGGTGAGCAGCTCACCGTGGAAATCGGCCGTACCGGTCTCGGTCAACTGCCGCAGGACGGTGAGGAATTCGCGCAGCCGGGCGACGGGCCGCTCGAAGGGCAGGCCGAAGCCGGTCTCCGTCAGCAGTTTCGTGCCCAGGGCCAGACCGAGGTGGTAGCGGCCGTGGGTCGCGGCCTGGGCGGTCTGGGCCTGGCTGGAGACCAGCAGCGGGTGACGGCCGAAGACGGGGATCGCGGAGGTGCCGACCTGCAGTGTGGGCACTTCCCGCCCGACGATCGCCGCGAGCTGGGGCGAGTCCGCGCCGAAGGTCTGCCCGAACCAGGCCGACGTAAGACCGAACTGCGCTGCCTCCTGGGCCAGTTCTACGCTGGCGTCGACCTGGTTCGGCGCGTCGGATGCGTTGAGCGCTACTCCAACAGTCATGTCAATCACAACGGGCGCCGGTCCAACCGGCATTCCGGTCCGTGTGTGACAGCTTCTTGTCAGTCATGTGTACTGCGCCCTGAGTGGAAGGGGGCGTCCCGGCGCTCAACCCGCCTGCCGTCGGTCCTGTGCGGAGCAGTGCGTGAGGGGTTCGCGCAGGCCGAGGTTCTCGCGCAGGGTGGTGCCGGTGTACTCGGTGCGGTAGATCCCGCGTTCCTGCAGTTCCGGGACGAGCAGGTCGACGATGTCGTCGAGGCCGTCGGGGATGAGGTACGGCGTGACGTTGAAGCCGTCGATCGCGCCGTGCCGCACGAAGTGGGCGAACTTGTCGGCCAGGCCGGACGGAGTGCCGACGTGCCCGCGCTGCGGGCCGAGCGCGATGACGGTCTCGCGCAGCGACCAGCCGTGCGCCTGCGCCTGCGCCTGCTATTCGGCCACCACCGTGCGCGGGTCGGCGATGCGCCGGGCGCCGAAGGAGCCGTCGTTCTCGGTGACGACCGGATCCTCCTTGGGCAGTGGCCCGTCGGCGTCGCGGTCGGAGAAATCGATGCCCCACAGCAGCCCGGCGATCCCCAGCGCCGTGGCGGGCGTGACCTGTTGGAGTCGGATCCAGTGCTTCTTCTCCTGGGCATCCTCCCCGTGGCGCCGATGATGATTTCGGTGCCCTGCAGGATCCGCAGGTCATCGTGGGGTCGGCCGAGGGCGCGCAGGCGGGTGCGGATGTCCTCGGCGAAGGCGAGTGCGTCATCGAAGTCGTTGCCGAGTGGCGGCGAGGGACGCGGGCGTGAGGCGACGCCCTTGCTGCCTACGCCTGCCTCGTGCGGAGGATCAGGTCCGGCCCGTCCGCTGCGCCAAGAGGGTGCGCAGGCGGGTCAGGCGGTCGATTTCGGCGTCGATGGCCTCGAGCCGGTGTGTGATCACGCGAGAGCCGGGGGAGGCCGAGTTGGTGTTCTTGCAGCGCAGCTGGCCGTCCCCGGTCAGGAGGTGGATCCGGTCGGTGATGCCGCGCAGGTCCTCGACGGTGAGGCCGAGGCCGAGTAGTTCGCGGATGACGCGGACGCGGGCCACCTCGTGCGGCCCGTACCGGCGTTGGCCGGCGGCCGTACGCTGCGGTGGGGGCAGCAGGCCGCGCTCCTCGTAGAACCGCAGGGCCCGTGGGGTGGTCCCGGCTGCTGCCGCCGCGTCTCCGATTCGCATCCCGACCTCGCCTCGGTCCGTGTCACCGGGCCGGCAGCTCCACGACGACGGTGCCGAAATGCCGCCCCTCGAACAGTTCCTGCAACGCCTGAGGGGCCCGTTCGATGCCCGGGATCCGCACATGGGGAAAGGAGATCTCACCGGAGCGCAACCAGCCGCCGAACCGCTTGGCCCACTCCTCCGTCACCTCGGGATGGTCGATGCCGCTGTAACCGCGCAGCGTGATCCCCTGGTTGATGATGCGGAAGGTGTCGATCTCCACCGGAGCGCTGTCACCGTCCCGGTGTGGTGACAGCTGGCCGGACAGCGCGCCGACGAGCGCTAGTCGGGCGCCGCGGCGCGCCGCTGTGAGTGCCGCTGTCAGTTGCTCGCCGCCCACGGTGTCCACCAGGACGTCGATGCCTTCGGTTGCCGCAATGCCCAACTGCTGGGCGAGCGTGGTGGATTGGTCGCCGGAGATCACCACCGAGTCGTAGCCCAGTTCGGTTCGCAGCCGCTCTGCCTTGGCCGGGGAGCGGGTACTGCCGATGACCTTCCCGGCGCCCAGCAACCTGGCGACCGGACCGGCCAGGGTCCCCACCGCGCCCGCCGCCCCGGTGACGAAGACGGTGTCGCCGGGACGGACGTCGGCGAGCCGGGTGAGCGCACCGTAGGCGGCCGACCCCGACGACAGGTGGGCGACCGGGTCCGGCAGCACATCGCCGACCGGGGTGCAGTCGGCTGCGGCCACCAGCGCATGCTCGCGCCACCCGAGCAGGTGCGTGACGGCGTCTCCCGGCTGCAGCGGGCTGCCCGGGCCCGCGGCGACGACCTCGCCGACAGCGGGGCCGAAAAGCACGTCACCGGCGTTGATCGGCGGCAGCGGTACTCCCTCGGGTGCGCCTGCGATCAACGTGCGCAGCCCGGGGAAAACGAGGAAGTGCCGGTTGCGGACGAGGACTTGTCCGGGGCCGGGCGTGGGCAGTGGCTGCGCGACGACGGCGAAGTGCTCGGGGCCGGGCAGTCCCTCAGGGGCAAGGACGAGGCGGACCTCGCGGGTGGCGGACGGTAGGGAAGTGGCCATGGGGGCTCCTGATCGGGAGAAGAGAAGCGGGCCGAGTGGCACGACCGGCCGGTGCGGGCGCCCAGACGGTAGCCCCTGACGCGCGCGTCAAAGGCAAGTACGGCTGCCCGCAGCCTCCACGTCGGTGCTGCGTCCGCAATGCAAGACCTGTCCGGAAAGTTATTGACCGATGTGGTGGAACTCTGCTGAAGTCCCGTGCCATGAACCCGCGCGTGGAACTCACTCGGCGCCGCCACATCGATCTGGCGCACGTCTGCAGCGCGTTTTGTTGTCGCTGACCCGGTAAGCGGGCCCCGGTGGTAACCGGTGCGCGTCGTGCGGAGGCGGTACCGCCCGCTGGCCGTTCCACCTGATGGACCCGGCGTTGACATATGTTCGGGCCGTTGCCTTAATTACGGCTCAGAACGGTCATGAGTGTCAGCGACAAGCCCTGGCTTGCTGACCGGCAACCCTCGCACCGCGGTGGGGTGCCCCAGGTGACGACCGGACCGGATGACGTTTCGGTAAGCGCGAGGCCCACAGGGCCGGAACAGTGACGGTGACGCCATGTATGCAGCTCCCAGGACGGCGATGTGCCGCCTGCAGGGCTGCGTACCGTCGTACGCGAACCTGCTCGTCGCTGATCGCGCCGTCGATCTGCTCCGCGTGAACAGCGCACTGTGTACCGCACCGGGCCGCGCCCGCTGTCGGGGCTGACACCGCCCCGCAGCCCCCGCACCTCCTGACCGAACACCGCACCCGCGGTGTGCCTTTGCCCTCCCCGGTATCTCGCCGCCGTGCGCGCCGCTGCAAGCCGCCGTGCTTCCGGGGTGTTCCCACCCAGCCGGAGCCCACCATGAGTGAACCCCCTGGCGCCACCGTCACCCTCACCGAGCAACCGACCGCCGGCGAACCGTCAAAAGCACTCACCGCTCAGCGGGTTCTTCCGCTGCGGCGGCCAGGCCGCTGGATCGCCACCGCGGTCGTGCTGGTCCTGGTCGCCCAGTTCGTGCACGGACTGATCACCAACCCCTTCTACCAGTGGGACCGCTGGAGCTACTGGTTCCTGCGCCCCACCATCCTCGACGGCCTGCTGATCACCCTCGAAGTCACCGCCTACAGTGCGGTGCTGGGTCTTGTCGGCGGCATCGTGCTCGCACTGGGCCGGCTCTCGAAGAACCCGGTGCTGCGCGCGGTCAGCTGGACCTACGTCTGGGCGCTGCGCTCCATCCCGCTCATCGTGGTGCTGATCTTCCTGTACAACTTCAGCGCCCTGTACAAGACGTTGAGCGTCGGCATCCCCTTCGGCCCTGCCTTCTTCTCCTTCGACGAGTCCAGACTCGCCACCGACATGGTCGTCGCGGTCATCGGGCTCAGCCTCAACGAGGCCGCCTACGCGGCCGAGGTGGTACGCGGCGGCATCCTCTCCGTCGACCAGGGCCAGCACGAGGCGGCCGCGGCGCTCGGCCTGCCCAAGGGCTACCAGTTCAGGAAGATCGTCTTTCCGCAGGCGCTGCGCTCGATCATCCCGAGCTATGTCAACCAGCTCATCGGCCTGATCAAGGGCACCTCGCTGGTCTTCTACGTCTCCCTGCTCGACCTGTTCGGCTCCGCGCAGACCATGGGCTCCACCTACCCCGGCGACATCGTGCCGCTGCTGCTGGTCGTCACCGTCTGGTACCTGATCCTGACCAGCGTCGTCTCCGTCGTCCAGTTCTACGTCGAGCGGCACTACGCCCGCGGTGCCACCCGCAGCCTGCCGCCGACCCCGCTGCAGAGGCTCCGCACCGGTCTCACCGACCTGCGGGCCCGTATCCGCCGGGAGGCCGCCCTATGACCGCCAAGACGCTCGACGCCCTGGCGGACGTCGAAGCCGCCACCGTCGAGGTCCACGACGTGCACAAGTGGTACGGCACCCACCGGGTACTGGACGGCGTCGACCTGAGGGTCCGCCCCGGCGAGGTCACCGTCATCCTGGGCCCCTCCGGCTCCGGCAAGTCCACCCTGCTGCGGGTCATCAACCACCTGGAGAAGCCAGAGATCGGCCACGTCAGCATCAACGGCGAGCTGATCGGCGTGAGGCGGCAGGGCGAGCGGCTGAAGGAACTGAGCGAGCGGGCCATCCTCACCCAGCGCAGCCGCATCGGCTTCGTCTTCCAGAACTTCAACCTCTTCCCGCACCTGACCGTCCTGGACAATGTGGCCGCCGCCCCGGTCGCCACCGGGAAGCTCGGCAAGCCCGAGGCCCGGGAACTCGCCCGGGAACTCCTTGGCCGGGTCGGCCTCGCCGACAGGACCGGCGCCTACCCGCGCCAGCTCTCCGGCGGCCAACAGCAGCGCGTCGCCATCGCCCGCGCCCTCGCCCTGCGCCCCGGCGTCATCCTCTTCGACGAGCCCACCTCCGCCCTGGACCCGGAACTGGTCGGTGAAGTACTCGCTGTCATCAAGGACCTGGCGTCCAGCGGCACGACCCTCGTCATCGTCACCCATGAGATCGGCTTCGCCCGCGAGATCGCCGACCGGGTCGTCTTCATCGACGGCGGCCGGATCGTCGAGCAGGGCCCGCCCTCCGAGGTCCTCGACAAGCCCCGGCACGAGCGGACCAGGGACTTCCTCAGCAAGGTCCTCTGACCCGCCGCCGCACCCCTCGACTTCCCCCCACGCCCGCCCCTCATCACTTCCAGCGACAAGGAACGGCCATGTCTGCCCACTTCACCCGACGCAGCCTGATACGCGGCATCACCGCGGCGATTGCCGTCGCCACCCTCGCCACCGGGCTCGCCGCCTGCGGTGGCGACAGCGACGCCGCCACCACGACGAGCGACAGCGCCGGCACGGTCACCGTCGGCCGGCTGTCCAACGGCGCCGCCAAGGAGACCACCCTGAAGGTCTCCGAGGTCAAGTCCATCAGCGACCAGCTGCCCGACGCGATCAAGAAGAGCGGCAAGCTGGTGATCGGGTCCGGCACCCTGCCCTCCGGCTCCCCACCGCTGGGCTATGTGGGCAGCGACCAGAAGACCCTCACCGGCTCCGAGGTGGACCTGGCCCGGCTGGTCGCGACCGTCCTGGGCCTGGAGCCCGAGGTCAAGCGGTTCACCTGGGAGAACCTCTTCGTCGGCATCGACAGCGGCAAGGTCGATGTCGGCTTCTCGAACATCACCGACACCGAGGAACGCAAGCGGAAGTACGAGTTCGCCTCCTACCGCAAGGACGACCTCGCCTTCGAGACGCTCAAGTCCTCGAAGTTCGCCTTCGACGGCGACTACACAACTCTCGCGGGCAAGACCGTCTCGGTCGGCGCGGGCACCAACCAGGAGCGGATCCTGCTGGAGTGGCAGAAGAAGCTCCACAGCGAGGGCAAGAAGCTCACCATCAAGTACTTCCAGGACAACAACAGCCTCTACCTGGCCCTGAACAGCGGCAAGATCGACGCCTACCTGGGCCCCAGCCCCAACCTCTCCTACCACGTCACGCAGACCGCGAGCACCCCCAACGCGACCAGGATCGCGGGCCAGTACTCCGGCGCCGGCGCGAGCCTCCAAGGGCTGATCGCGGCCACCGCGAAGAAGGACAGCGGCCTGGCCAAGCCGCTCGCCGACGCCATCAACCACCTGATCGAGAACGGGCAGTACGCCAAGTGGCTCGCCGCCTGGAACCTCTCCAGCGATGCCGTCACCGAGTCCGAGGTCAACCCGCCGGGACTGCCGCTCGACAACTCCTGACCACCGCGTGCCCGGGGGCCCCACCACCACCCCGGTGGAGCCCCCGGGCACGCGCGACACCCCGAGCCGAGCCGCACCCCGGAGAGCGCCACACCATGTCCGTCACCACCCTCGACGCCCGCTCCTCGCACATCCTGGACAACCCCGCCTGGGCCGCGCTCACCGGCCCCCACGCCCACTTCGCCGAACGAATCGGCCACGCCGCCCGCTACCACCAGGACGTGGCCCCCTTCTACGCCGTCGCCGACGAGGACGACCCGCGCGCCTGGACCGACCTCGCCACGCTCGTCGGTCCCGGCGGCACCGCCTCGGTACGGGGCGTCACCCAGGCACCGCAGGGCTGGGAGGTCGTACGCACCGGACACGGCGTCCAGCTCGTGGACACCTTTGTGCGTGCCGAACCAGACGCCGACGCCGTACGGCTCGGTCCCGACGACGTGCCCGAGATCCTCGACCTGGTCGCCCGCACCGAGCCGGGCCCCTATCTGCCCCGCACCGTCGAGTTGGGCACCTACCTCGGCATCCGCCACCGCGGCCGGCTGATCGCCCTGGCCGGCGAGCGGCTGCACCCGCCCGGCTGGACGGAGATCAGCGCCGTGTGCACCGACCCCGGGCACCGTGGCCGGGGCCTGGCCACCCGTTTGGTCCGCGCGGTCGCCGCCGGCATCAAGGAGCGCGGCGAACGCCCCTTCCTGCACGCCGCGGCCAGCAACGCGAACGCGATCGGGCTGTATGAGTCGATCGGCTTCACCCTGCGCCGCCGTACGGTGTTCTCGCTCGTCCGGCACACCGGCGCCGCAGCTCTGGAAGAAACGGCATAGCCGTGCCGTTGTCCTTGTCGAAGGCGAATGCTCGGACCGTTCGGACGGAGGCGCGACACATGACACGTGTACTGCGCGCCGTCCGCCTCCACTCCCGGCCCCACATCGACCTGCAGCGCGTGGCCGGCGCCCTGTGTAGCTCCTGACCCGTTTCCTCATCCGCCGTGCGCCCCATTCCCGCGGGCCGGCGATCTCGTACGGACCTCCAGGAAGGCACCCTCGTGTCCTCAACTCCCCCTCCTTTGCACCTCGCCGTCGCCCTCGAGGGCACCGGCTGGCACCCCGCATCCTGGCGCGACCAAGCGGCCCGCCCCCGCGACCTGTTCACCGCCGCACACTGGGCGGACCTCGTCGCCGAGGCCGAGCGCGGCCTGCTCGACTTCGTCACCTTCGAGGACGGCCTGGGCCTGCAGTCCTCGCACTACGGCGAACTGGACGGCCGCACCGACCAGGTCCGCGGGCGTCTGGACGCCGTACTGACCGCCTCCCGGATCGCGCCTTTGACCCGGCACATCGGCCTGGTGCCGACCGTGATCGCCACCCACACCGAGCCGTTCCACATCTCCAAGGCGATCGCCACCCTCGACTATGTCAGCACCGGCCGCGCGGGCCTGCGGGTGCAGATCAGCGCTCGGCCGCACGAGGCCGCCCACTTCGGCCGCCGCACGTTCGCGCCGATCAGCCTGGAGGAGCTCAAGACCGCGGCTGGACAGGAACGGCTCACCGACCTCTTCGACGAGGCCGCCGACTACGTCGAGGTCGTGCGCCGCCTCTGGGACAGCTGGGAGGACGACGCGGAGATCCGGGACGTGGTGAGCGGCCGCTTCGTCGATCGCGACAAGCTGCACTACATCGATTTCGAGGGCAAGCGCTTCAGCGTCAAGGGCCCCTCCATCACCCCGCGCCCGCCGCAGGGCCAGCCGCTGGTCACCGCCCTCGCCCACCAGACCGTCCCGTACCGGCTGGTGGCCCGCCAGGCCGACGTCGGCTACGTCACCCCGCACGACGCCGAGCAGGCCCGCGCGATCGTCGCCGAGATCCGCGCCGAGCAGGAAGCGGCCGGTCGGGCCGGTGAACTCCTGCACGTCTTCGGTGACCTTGTGGTCTTCCTGGACGACGAGCAGGCCGCCGCACAGGACCGCCGCGCCCGCCTCGACGCCCTCGCAGGGGAGCCGTACACCAGCGACGCCCGCATCTTCACCGGTACGCCCGCTCAACTCGCGGATTTTCTGCAGGAGTTGGCGGCGCAAGGACTGAGTGGCTTCCGGCTGCGGCCCGCGGTCGCCGGGCACGACCTGCCGGCCATCACCCGGGGGCTGGTGCCCGAGCTCCAGCGCCGGGGCGCCTTCCGCACCGCTTACGAGGCCGACACCCTGCGCGGCCTGCTGGGCCTGCCCCGCCCCGCCAACCGCTATGCCGCCACCGCCTGAGCCGGAGGGACGCAACCCACCATGAACAAGCCGCTGAAGCAGATCCACCTGGCCGCGCACTTCCCCGGCGTCAACAACACCACCGTGTGGAGCGACCCGAAGGCCGGCAGCCACATCGAGTTCAGCTCCTTCGTCCACTTCGCGCAGACCGCCGAACGCGCCAAGTTCGACTTCCTCTTCCTCGCCGAGGGCCTGCGCCTGCGCGAACAGGGCGGCAAAATATACGACTTGGATGTCGTCGGCCGCCCCGACACCTTCACGGTCCTCGCCGCCCTGGCCGCCGTCACCGAGCACCTGGGCCTGACCGGCACCATCAACTCCACCTTCAACGAGCCCTACGAGGTGGCCCGCCAGTTCGCCAGCCTCGACCACCTCTCCGGCGGCCGTTCCGCCTGGAACGTCGTCACCTCCTGGGACGCTTTCACCGGCGAGAACTTCCGCCGCGGCGGCTTTTTGCCGCAGGAGGATCGCTACTCCCGCGCCAAGGAGTTCCTGGCCACCGCGAACGAGCTCTTCGACTCCTGGCACGGCGACGAAATCGTCGCCGACAACGCCACGGGTGTCTTCCTGCGGGACGCGAAGGCGGGCTCCTTCGTCCACGAGGGGCAGCACTTCGACATCCACGGGCAGTTCGACGTGCCGCGCTCCCCGCAGGGCCGCCCCGTCATATTCCAGGCCGGCGACTCCGAGGAGGGCCGCGAGTTCGCCGCGTCGAGCGCCGACGCCATCTTCAGCCGGTACGCCTCCCTCAAGGAGGGCCAGGCGTTCTACACGGACGTCAAGAACCGCCTCGCCAAGTACGGCCGCTCCCACCGTGATCTGCTGATCCTGCCCGCCGCCACCTTCGTGCTCGCTGACACCGATGCGCAGGCGGAGGAACTGGCCAAGGAGGTACGCCGGCAGCAGGTCAGCGGTGCCACGGCCCTCAAGCACCTGGAATTCGTCTGGAACCGTGACCTGTCGGCGTACGACCCGGAAGGACCGCTGCCCGACATCGACCCGGACGTCAGCGACAACCACATCTCCAAGGGCCGCGCCCAGGTGCGCATGTACCGCGACCCGCTGGCCACCGCGCGCGAATGGCGGGAGCTGGCCGCCGCGAACAACTGGTCCATCCGGGACCTGGTCATCAACACCGGCAACCGGCAGACCTTCGTCGGCTCCCCGGCCACCGTCGCCCGCACCATCAACGACTTCGTCCAGGCCGATGTGTCCGACGGTTTCATTCTCGTCCCGCACATCACCCCTGGCGGACTCGACCCCTTCGCCGACAAGGTCGTACCGCTGCTGCAGGAGCAGGGAGTCTTCCGCACCGACTACGAGGGCACGACCCTGCGCGACCACCTCGGCCTCGCGCACCCGGACGACGCCCGGGGCGAGCGGGTGGCGTCGTGAAGTTCATCGCGATCACCCTGATCGTGCACCGGCCGGACCCGCTAACCGGGGTACAGAAGCCGACGCACGACCGCTTTGGCGAGGTGCTCGACAACGCCCTGCTGGCCGAGGAGTTGGGCTTCGACGGCTTCGGCGTGGGGGAGCGGCACGAGCGGCCGTTCATCTCCTCGTCCCCGACCGTCGTGCTGAGCCATGTGGCCGCCCTGACGAAGCGGATCCGCCTGTTCACGGCCGTCACGACGCTCAGCCTGCTGGACCCGGTCCGGGCATACGAGGACTATGCCACCCTCGACCACCTGTCCAACGGCCGCCTCGATTTGATCATCGGCAAGGGCAACGGCGCCGCCCAGCGCGAGCTGTTCCACGTCACGCCCGAGGACCAGTGGGACCGCAACGCCGAGAGCTACGAGGTCTTCCGGCAGATCTGGCGCCAGGACAAGGTCACCGCCGAAACCCGCTTCCGTCCCCCGCTGACCGACGCCGAGGTGTGGCCACGGCCGTACCAGCGGCCGATCCGGGTCTGGCACGGCAGCGCCACCAGCAAGGAGTCGGTCGACCTGGCGGCCCGCTACGGCGACCCGCTGTTCTCGGCGAACGTCACCCACCCCATCGAGCCGTACGCCGAGTTGATCGGCCACTACCGCGAGCGCTGGGAGCACTACGGCCACGACCCGGCGCAGATCGCCGTCGGCGCCGGCACCGCGGGCATCTACGTCGCCCCCACCTCGCAGGAGGCGCTGGCCGCGTACCGGCCGATCTTCGAGTCCAACCTGGCCTTCTTCAAGAAGGCCGGCCTGCCGGTCGTCTTCGAGACCTTGGAGGACTTCGTCGAACGCAGCTCCGCTCTGATCGGCAGCCCGCAACAGGTCCTCGACAAGGTGCACCGCTACCACGAACAGTTCGGCCACACCGTGCTCCATCTGCACGCCGACGCGGGCGGGCTGCCGCAGTCCCAGCACCGCGCCTCCCTGGAGTTGTTCCAGTCCAAGGTCGCCCCCGTGCTGCGCCGCGAGATCCCCGACCCGCCGTTCGTATGGGGCCCCGTGCTTGCGGCGCCACCGCTCACCCAGGAGTCCGCCCATGTCTGATGTTGCCCTCGGCGTTCTCGACCTGGTCCCGATCCCGTCCGGATCGACGGCAGCCGATGCCCTGCGCAACTCCATCGACCTCGCGCAGCAGGCCGAACGCTTCGGATATGCCCGCTACTGGTTCGCCGAGCATCACCTCAATCCCGGAGTGGCCGGCACGTCACCCGCCGTCGTCCTGGCGCTGACCGCATCCGCCACCTCCACCATCCGGCTCGGCTCCGGGGCCGTGCAGCTCGGGCACCGCACGGCGCTGTCCACCGTGGAGGAGTTCGGCCTGCTCGACGCACTGCACCCGGGCCGCTTCGATCTGGGCCTGGGCCGCTCGGGCGGCCGCCCGAGCGGACAGCCGGCCGCACCGTTGCCCACGGCGACCCCCGTCGTCGACGGCCGCACCCCGAACGGCCTGTTGATCCCGCCCCGCTTCTCCTTCGAGCATCTGCTCGGCTCACCCCGCATCGCGCTGCAGCGCAGGCTGCTCCTGCTGCCGGGCGCCCAGTCACAGGACTACGCCGAGCAGATCGACGACATCCTCGCCCTGCTGGCCGGCACCTAC
>Ga0102590_1003766_pt1 | contig 14318 bp, 13 predicted proteins | sample AraplaMF_Col_mMF_FD_76859 | JGI IMG/M metagenome (GOLD analysis project Ga0102590, IMG submission 76859) | Arabidopsis root microbial communities from the University of North Carolina, USA - plate scrape MF_Col_mMF | ecosystem: Host-associated > Plants > Roots > Endosphere | place: USA...
CGCCGCAGCGTGGGCGAGGTGCGCCAGGTGACCAATCAGCTGTCCGGCGTGATGGATCAGGTGCAGAAACTGGCGCCGCAGTTCGACGTGGTGCTGCAGGGCATGCAGTCGCAGGCCGTGGGCGCGGAGCAGATCACCGCCACCATGATGCAGCTGAACGACGCCACCCAGCAGACGGTGGAATCGCTCAAGGCCACCAGCGAGGCGGTGCGTCAGCTGCAGTATGCGGCCGGCGACCTGCAGACCAGCGTCGCCAATTTCGCCGTGGCGGTGTAGGCGGAGGGCGCGATGAAACTCCTCGTCTTCCACATCGGCGCCGATCGTTACGGCTTGCGCCTGCGCGATGTGGTGCGGGTGCTGCCGCTGGTGGAGCTGAAGCAGCTGCCGCTGGCGCCGGACATGGTGGCTGGGCTGATGGACCTGCATGGCGCCTCGGTGCCGGTGATCGATTTGTGCCGCGCCGCCGGCCTGCCCAGCGGCGCGGACCATTTCGACACGCGCATCATCGTGGCCGATTACGTGGCGCCGGAAGGCACGCATCACCAACTCGGCCTGCGCGCCGAGCGTGTGCAAGGCGTGCAGGAAGTACACGAAGCGCTGCTGCTCGACAGCGGCGTACAGGCCGCACCTTTCCTCGGGCAGGTGCTCAGCGACGGCCAGGGCATGCTGCAACTGGTGGAGCTGCAACAGCTGCTGCCGGCCGAGCTGCGCGCCCTGCTGTTTCAAGCGGCGGATAACGCATCATGACGCCCGCCCAATCCATGCTGCGCGCCGCCACCGGCCTGAGCCTGTCCAGGTCGGTGGCGGAAAACGCGGTCCGGAGCCGCATGGAGCAAACCGCCGTCACCGACCATGACGCCTATCTGCGGCAGATCACGCCGGAGGAACTGACCGCGCTGGTGGAGCTGGTCGTGGTGTCGGAATCGTGGTTCTACCGCGATCCGCAGGCCTTCGCCGCCATGACCGACTTCGTGCGCGCGCGACTGGCTGCCAATAGCGAACGCCTGGTGCGCATCCTGTCGATTCCCTGCGCCGGCGGCGAGGAGCCTTACACCATGGCGATGGTGCTGCGCGACGCCGGCATCCCGCCGGAGAATTTCATCATCGACGCCTTCGATATCAGTCCGGCCTGCGTGGCGCGCGCCAGGAGCGGCATCTACGGCCGCAACGCTTTCCGCGCGCAGGACCTGACATTCCGCGACACGCACTTCACCAGCGTTGGCGACGGCGACTACCGCATCAACCATGCCATCCGCAAGCAGGTGCGCTTCAATCAGGGCAACCTGCTGGAGTTCGACCTGAGCACGCACAGCCGCTACTACGACGTGATCTTCTGCCGCAATCTGCTGATCTACTTCGACAAGCCGGCCACCAAGGCCGCCATCGCCAGGCTGGAAGCGCTGCTGATGGATGACGGCCAGCTGTTTGTCGGTTACGCGGAAGTGCCGTCGTTCTGCCAGCACGGCTTTTCGCCGCTGCCTTACCACCAGGCCTTCGGCTTGCAGAAGAAAGCCGCCCCGGCTGCGCGCAAGCCGGCGCACGCGCCACGCGCGGCGGCCAGCGCCAGGCCCGCGCCGCCGCCTGCCGCCCGCACGATTGCCTCGCCGCCATCGCAATCTCCCGCCGCGCCCTCCCCGGTGCCGGCAAGCCGCAGCCGCGCCGCGCCGCCGGCTGCCGCCGCGCCGGCAGCCGACATGCTGGCCGAGGCGCGTCGTCTTGCCGACCTTGGCGACGCCAAAGCCGCCGAATACGCATGCCGCGACCATCTGGCCCGGCATCCCGAATCGGCCGAAGCCTACTTCATCCTCGGCCTGCTGAACGAATTAAGCAACAAGCCGCAAATGGCGGCCGACTACTGGAAGCGCTGCATCTACCTCCAGCCCGACCATTATGAAGCCCTGTGCCATCTGGCGCTGCTGGCCGAGGCCAACCACGACGTCGCCGGCGCCGCCGCACTCAAGGCCCGCGCCGCCCGCATCTACAAACGCCAGCAGGCATCCGGGAACGCTAAGCCATGAGCACAACCACCATCGAAGCCTGCTGGAACCAGATCGGCGTCAACGGCGACCAAAGCTGCGACAAGCTGCAGCAGCACGTCCATTGCCGCAACTGTCCCGTCTACGCGGCCGCAGCCCAGCAAAACCTGCAACGACCGGTCGGCGACGACTACAAAAAAGACTGGGCCGCCCACTTCCGCCAGGCCGCCGGCGGCAACCATCAGCAGGACGCCGCCTGCCTGGTGTTCCGCATCGGCGGCGAATGGCTGTCGCTGCCGCCCCGCGTCCTCGTCTCCGTGGCGCCTGCCGCCAAGCCGCACCGCCTGCCGCACCGCACGGCGCCTGGCCTGCGCGGCGTCGTGAACGTGGGCGGCACGCTGTATCCCTGCATGTCGCTGGCCGACTTGCTGGGCATAGACGAAAGCGAAGGCGAAGCCGCCGCCCACCGCCATACTTTTGCGCGGCTGCTGCTGACGCGATGGGAAGACCAGTCCTACGCGCTGCCGGTGGCCGACTTGCATGGCCTCCTGCGTTACGCCAGCACCAGCGTGCAGGCGCCGGCCGCCACCATCAACAAAGGCTTGTCCCGCTTCCTCGCCGGCGTGATATCGCATCGGGACATGCGCATCGGTGTGCTGGATGAAGCGCTGATCGGCCACCAACTTGCGAGAACTCTGCGATGAGCGTCGATAACAACGAAGACCTGAGCCAGTTCTCCATGCTGGACCTGTTCCGCATGGAGGCAGACAGCCAGACGCAAATCCTGACCGATGGCCTGCTGGCCATGGAACGCCTGAAAGACGACGCCGGCGCCGTCGAATCGATGATGCGCGCGGCCCACTCGATCAAGGGCGCAGCCGCCATCGTCGGACTGGAAGTGGTGGTGCAGCTGGCGCATGGAATGGAAGATGCCTTCATCGCCGCCCAAAACGGCAAGCTGGCATTGACACCCAACCGCGTCGACGTACTGCTGGCCGGCGTGGACCTGATCGTGCAGGCGTCGCGCTTGCAGGACAGCGGCGTGCCTGCGTGGCTGGCCGACAACGCCGAACAAATCAAGAAGACGCTGAACGCCATCGCCAGCATCGCTTTCCTGCCGGAGCCGGTGGGCTTGCCGCCGGTGGTTCCGGCGGAGGCGCCCGCCCCTGCCGCCGAGGACCCGAACGAACGCCGCGCGCCCGCACCGCTGAAGCACGCGCAAAACTTCGACAAGCTGCTGTCGCTGGCGAGCGAATCGCGCATCAACGCGCACCAGATGCACCCGTTCATCCAGAACATGCAGCGCTTCAAGCGCAACCAGAGCAGCCTGTTCTCGCTGATCGAACAGCTGCACGAAGCCATCTCCAACAGCAGCGACGCCGGGCTCAAGGAAAAGTCCCTGCTGGCGCTGCAGAAAACCCACCCGCTCAAACAGTTCATACTGGAGCACATCGCCGACATCGAAGCCTACGAGCGCCGCCTGCTGGGCGTTTCGCAGTCCATGGTGGATGAAGTGCTGACCATGCGCATGCGTCCCTTCCGCGACGGCGTGCAGCACTTCCCGCGCATGGTGCGCGACCTCGCGCGCAGCCTCGGCAAGGACGTGCGGCTGCAAATCACCGGCGAAGACACGCTGGTCGACCGCGACATCCTGGCCAGGATCGAAAGCCCGCTCAACCACATGCTGCGCAACGCCATCGACCACGGCATGGGCAGCGCCGCCGAGCGCGTCGCCGCCGGCAAGCCCGGCGCCGGCACCATCGTACTGGAAGCCAGGCACCGCGCCGGCATGCTGAGCATCGAAATCAGCGACGACGGCAAAGGCGTCGATATAGAGAAAATCCGCGCCCGCGTCGTCGAGCGCAAAATGGCCTCGGCGCAGATGGCAAGCGCGATGTCGCAGGGGGAACTGATGGAATTCCTGTTCCTGCCCGCCTTCAGCCTGAAACAAGACATCACCGAAATTTCCGGCCGCGGCGTCGGCCTGGACATCGTGCACGAAACCATCCGCGCGCAAAACGGCACCGTGCGCATCGAGTCCGAGCTGGGCGTCGGCTTCCGCACCTACATCACCCTGCCGCTGACGCAATCCATCGTGCGTGCACTGGTGGTGAATATCAAAGGCGAGGCTTACGCCGTGCCCATCGTGCAAGTGGAGCGCGTGCTCAAGGTGCCGCAAAACACCGTGCACACGCTGGAGAACAAACAGTTCTTCGATTTGGCTGGCGAGCATCTCGGCCTGGTCTCCGCCTCGCAAGTGCTGGAGCTGGGCGAGACCGATGCCGGCAATGCCGAACTGCCGGTGGTGGTGATCGGCGCCGGCGCGCGCCGCTACGCGCTGGTGGTGGAGGCGATCCGCGGCGAACAAAGCCTGGCGGTACAGGCCATCGATCCCATCTTCGGCAAGATGCGCGACATTTCAGCCGCCGCCCTGCTCGACGACGGCGAACCGGTGCTGATCCTCGACGTGCCCGATCTGCTGCTCTCGATCGACAAGCTGCTGCACGAAGGCAGCCTGCAGCAACTGGCCAAGTCCGACGCCGTCGAACGCCGCAAGACCAAACGCATTCTCGTGGTCGACGATTCGCTCACCGTGCGCGAGATGGAGCGCAAGCTGCTGCTCGGCCGCGGCTTCCTGGTCGATATCGCCGTCGACGGCATCGACGGCTGGAACATGGTGCGCAGCGGCGAGTACGATCTGGTGATCACCGACGTCGACATGCCGCGCATGGACGGTATCGAATTGGTTACATTGATTAAAAAAGATATACGTCTGCATAAGCTGCCAGTCATGATAGTCTCTTACAAAGACCGCCCCGAGGACCGCGCACGCGGCCTGTCGGCCGGCGCCGACTATTACCTGACCAAGGGCAGCTTCCACGACGAGACGCTGCTCGACGCCGTCAGCGATTTGATTGGGGACGCCCGCAGATGAAGATCGCCATCGCCAACGATGTCGCCATGGCAGCCGAAGCGCTGCGGCGCGTGGTCGCCAGCACCGCCGAACACCAGGTGCTGTGGATCGCCCGTACCGGCGCGGAAGCGGTGCGCATGTGCGCGGAAAACCGGCCCGACCTGATTCTGATGGACCTGAACATGCCGGAACTGGACGGCGTGGAAGCCTCGCGCCAGATCATGGAGCAAAGCCCGTGCGCCATTCTCATCGTGACCGGCCGTCCGCAGGACAACGTCAACCAGGTGTTCCGCGCGCTGGGCGCGGGCGCGCTGGACGTGACGGCCACGCCGGTGCTGCAGGGGCAGCCGGGCGGCGACGCCGAACTGCTGGCCAAGATCCGCACCATGGACAAGCTGATACGCCACAGCGGCGGCAGCCAGGCCATGCTGCCCAAGACCGCGGGCGCCAATGGCCATGGCGCGGCCGAGGTCCATGAAGTGGAAAAAGTGACATCGTTGCTGGCGATCGGCGCCTCCACCGGCGGCCCGGTGGCAGTCTCCAAGCTGCTGGCCGGCTGGAGGCCGCCGCGCGGCTGCGCCATCGTGGTGGTGCAGCATATCGACCAGCACTTTGCCGACAACTTCGCCCGCTGGCTGGGCGAACAGCTGGAGATGCCGGTGTACGCCGCCGAGGAAGGCGACGAACTGATGGCGCGCGCCGTGCTGATCGCCAAGAGCAACGACCACCTGACGCTGGATCAAAACCACCGCTTGCGTTACGATGCCAATCCCAGGGATTATGCCTACCGCCCGTCGGTGGACGTGTTCTTCCACTGCGTGGCCCAACACTGGAAGGGCGAGGCAATTGGTGTACTATTGACCGGCATGGGGCGCGACGGCGCCGAAGGCTTGCTGGCCATGCGCCGCGCCGGCCACACCACCATCGCCCAGGACCAGGCCAGCAGCGCGGTGTACGGCATGCCGCGCGCTGCCGCGGAGCTGGACGCGGCGCAGATGATTTTACCGCTGGCGAAAATCGGGGCGGTCTTGCGCAGCACCCTGGGCGGCAAATAACTTAAGAGAATCCTGATGTTCGAAGCACCCGTTACCGCAGCAGATCAAGAACCGGTCCTTGCCAACTTCAAGGTACGCGTACTGCTGGTGGACGACCAGCTGATTATCGTCGAAGCCGTGCGGCGCATGCTGAGCGACCAGCCGGACATCGAATTCCATTACGTGACCGACGCCACCAGATCGCTGGAGACCGCGCTGCAATTGCAGCCGACCCTCATCCTGCAGGACCTGGTGATGCCGGCCATCGACGGCTTCGGCCAGATCGTCCAGTACCGCGACGAGGAAAGCCTGCGCCAGGTGCCGGTGATCGTGCTGTCGGCCAAGGAAGATCCCAAGCTCAAGGCACACAGCTTTGCCACCGGCGCCAACGACTACATGGTCAAGCTGCCCGACAAGCTGGAACTGCTGGCGCGCGTGCGCTACCACTCGGGCGCGCACATCAGCCGCCTGCAGCGCGACCAGGCCTTCCGCTTCCTGCGCGAGAGCCAGAAGCAGCTGGCCGACGCCAACATCGAACTGCAAAAGCTGGCCGCGCTGGACGGCCTGACCGGCATCGCCAACCGCCGCCGCTTCGACGACACCATGCGCATCGAATGGCAGCGCGGCCAGCGCGACAGGAAGCCGCTGACGCTGATGATGTGCGACGTCGATTTCTTCAAACTGTATAACGACAGCTTCGGCCACCTGACGGGCGATTTGTGCCTGAAAAAAGTGGCCGCGGTATTAACCGAACACCTGAAGCGCCCGGCCGACCTGGCCGCGCGCTACGGCGGCGAGGAATTCGCGATTATCCTGCCGGAGACTGAATTGACTGGGGCGCTGATCGTGGCCGAGTCATGCCGCCGCCACCTGGAACAGCTCGCGATCGAAAACCCGCAGGCGACCACGGAATTCTCATGCGTGACCATGTCGATCGGCGTGGCCAGCGTGGTGCCGTCGCCGGCGGGCAGCGTCGAAGAGTTGATCCGGCAAGCCGACCGGGCCCTGTACGCCGCCAAGCGCGGCGGCCGTAACCGCGTTGTCAGCGCGGACACCCTGCCCGGTCTCACACCATCGAACCAAGGAAAAACAGCAGCATGAGTGCACAAATCGATCAAGTCAGCGTCGTCAAGAAATCGAATATCTACTTCGACGGCAAATGCGTCTCGCACAACATCATCCTGGCGGACGGCAGCAAGAAATCCGTCGGCGTGATCTTCCCATCCAGCCTGACCTTCAACACCGGCGCGCCGGAAATCATGGAAATCGTCGGCGGCGTCTGCAAGGTGCGCCTGGATGGCGCCAGCGAATGGCAGACCTACTCGGCCGGCCAGGAATTCAAAGTCCCGGGCAACAGCAAATTCGATATCGAAACGGTAGAAACCCTCGATTACGTTTGCCACTTCGGCTAAACTGAAAAGCAGACCAAGGTCTGCTTTTTTTACGACGATGATCCCCAACCATAAACTACTCGCGATTATCGAAGCTCAGGTCCAGCTGGTAGGCATAGGCAATGACCTGAGCGCGGTGATGGACGCCGCATCCGCCAAGGCGGTCGAGCTGACCGGAGCCGATGGCGCGGTGGTCGAACTGCTGGAGGACGACTCCATTGTCTACCGCTCGGCCAGCGGCTTGGCCGAGGCGCAACTGGGCTTGCGCATGGCGGTGGCCAACAGCCTGTCGGGCCGCGTGCTCACCAGCCGCACCGCCGCGCTGTGCACCGACAGCGAAACCGACGATCGCGTCAACCGCGAAGCTTGCCGCAAGGTCGGCCTGCGCGCCATGGTGATCGTGCCGCTGATGGCCGACGGCGAAGCCATCGCCGTCATGAAGCTGGTGTGGAAAGCGCCGCGCGCATTCAACGAGCATGAAGCCGAGATCGCGCAACTGCTGGCCAATATGACCGCCATGCTGATGCAGCGCGCCACCCGGGAAGGCCCGAATGTGCTCCGGCAGCGCATGACGCTGGACGAAGCCACCGGCACCGCCAACCGCGCCTTTTTCTACGAGCAGCTGCAGGCCAGGCTGGCGGCGGCGACCCAGGCCGGCCACGGCAATCTGGGTGTGGGCGTGATACGGCTGAACGGCATCGACAAGCTGCCGGAAGCGCTGGCCGATGTCTCGCGCCGCATCGAGCGCGAATGCCGTCCCGGCGATCTGGTGGGGCGCATCGGCCACGATGAATTCGGCGTGATCCTCAACATGGCCTCGCGCCGTTCCATCGTCACCAGCCAGCTGCACCGCATCAGCCTGTCGGTGACCGGTCAGGGGCTGCCCGGCCTCAGCGACGCCGCCCTGCGCGCCGCCTGCCACACCGGCAGTTCGCTGTATCCGGAAGACGCCCACAGCGCGATAGAACTGGTGCAGGCGGCGCGGCCTAGATAAACACCGGCTCCGGCTCCAGCAGCACGCCGTAGCGCGCCTGCACGTCGGCCTGTATCGCTTTCGCCAGCGCCACCACGTCGGCGCCGGTGGCGCCGCCGTTATTCACCAGCACCAGCGCCTGTTTCGGATAGACGCCGGCCGCGCCCAGGCTGCGCCCCTTCCAGCCGCATTGATCGATCAGCCAGCCGGCGGCCAGCTTCTCGCTGCCATCGGGCTGCGCGTGATGCACCATGTTCGGAAAGCGCTCCAGCAGGGCCGCGCACTGCGCCCCCGGCACCACCGGATTTTTGAAGAAGCTGCCGGCGTTGCCGACCTGCGCGGGATCGGGCAGCTTGCGGCGGCGGATGGCGATCACCGCGTCGGCGATCGCACGCGGCGAGGTCAGGTCCGGTTCCGCCGCCAGTTCGGCGTAGCGCAGGTTCGGCGCCCACTGCCTGGGCAGCGCGAATGTCACGTCCAGGATGATGAGATGCTTGCCTTCGTGCTTGAACACGCTGTCGCGGTAGCCGAAGCGGCACGCCGCGCCATCCATCACGCGCGTTTCGCCGCTCACCGGATCGAACACCGTCACGCTGTGGAACACGTCTTTGATTTCCAGGCCATAGGCGCCGATATTCTGGATCGGCGCCGCGCCGACCGTGCCCGGTATCAGCGATAAATTTTCCAGCCCGCCGATGCCCTGCGCGATGGTCCACTGCACAAACGCGTGCCAGTTTTCGCCGGCGGCGGCGCGCACAAAATGATGCTGCGCATCGCCGCCGCTTACCTCTTTTCCTTCCAGCGCGATGTGCAACACCAGGCCGTCGAAATCCCCCGTCAACAGCACATTGCTGCCGCCGCCCAAAATCAGCTTCGGCAAAGCAGCCCAGGCGCCATCGGCATAAACGCCGAGCAGTTGCTCTTTTTTTGCGACGCGCAAATACGCGCGCGCGCTGGCGGCGATGCCAAAAGTATTCAGGGATTGCAGCGGAAACTGATATTGAATCGAAGAGGGGGCGGACATGAGGGAAATAACCAATAAATTTAGTCGATTATAGAGCGAAACAAGCAAAAAACCAGCGCCGATATGGCTGCGAATGGCAGGTTGTCCGTTAAAATGGCAGTCTTTGATGCAGCAAGATAAAGGAAATCGTTATGCCCTCGTTTGATGTAGTTTTGGAAGCCGATATGATCGAAGTAAAGAATGCCGTTGAGCAATCCCAAAAGGAGATCGCCACGCGCTTTGACTTCAAGGGCACCGGCGCCGCCGTCGAACAGAAAGAGCGCGAACTGACCATCACCGCCGATTCCGATTTCCAGCTGCAGCAAGTGCGCGACGTACTGATCGGCAAGCTCGGCAAGCGCAAGGTCGACGTGCGCTTCCTGGAGGATGGCGACATCAAGAAGATCGGTGGCGACAAGGTACGTCAGGTCATCAAGGTCAAGAACGGCATCGAGTCCGACGACGCCAAGAAAATCGTCAAAGTCATCAAGGACAGCAAGATGAAGGTGCAAGCCTCGATCCAGGGCGAATCGGTGCGCGTCACCGGCGCCAAGCGCGACGACCTGCAGGCGGCCATCGCCATGCTGCGCAAGGATGTCACCGACCTGCCGCTGGAATTCAACAACTTCCGCGACTAAACGTCCGCCCACGGGCGCGGCCAGCCGGACGCTGCCGCGCCGTCACAAAGCTGTAGCACGCATGGAGTAAAATGAATCGGGAACTCCGATCATGCGTACTACCGCGCGACCGCAATTAACTTCGGTAGTCTAAGGATAGCAATGAAACGTGTTGATGATTTCCGCCTGCGATTTGGCAATGAAGAATATGTGCCCATCATGATCGGCGGAATGGGTGTCGATATCTCGACCTCGGAACTGGCGCTGGAAGCCGCCCGCCTTGGCGGCATCGGCCACATTTCCGACGCCATGGTGGAAGACGTGTCGGACCGCAAGTTCGATACCAGCTTCGTCAAGGATAAGACCAAGCTCTACAAGCACAACATCAACAATATGGACAAGTCGATTGTCCAGTTCGACCTGGAGCGCCTGGCCGAGGCCCAGCGCCTGCACATCGGCAAGACCATGGAACAGAAGAAAGGCCCGGGCCTGATCTTCGTCAACTGCATGGAAAAGCTGACCATGAACGGTCCGCGCGAAACCCTGCGCACCCGCCTGAACGCGGCGCTGGATGCCGGCATCGACGGCATCACCCTGTCGGCCGGCCTGCACTTCGGCTCGTTCGCGCTGATGGCCGACCACCCGCGCTTCCGCGAAGCCAAGCTGGGCATCATCGTGTCGTCGGTGCGCGCGCTGCAGATCTTCCTGCGCAAGAACGCCAAGCTGAACCGTCTGCCGGACTATGTCATCGTCGAAGGCCCGCTGGCCGGCGGCCACCTCGGCTTCGGCCTGGAGGACTGGAAAGACTACGACCTGATGACCATCACCAAGGAATTGCTGGCCTACTTCAAGGAAGAGAAGCTGGACATTCCGCTGATCGCGGCCGGCGGCATCTTCACCGGTTCCGACGCGGTCAGCTTCCTGGAAGCCGGCGCGGCGGGCGTGCAGGTGGCCACCCGCTTCACGGTCACCAAGGAATGCGGCCTGCCGGACAAGGTCAAGCAGGAATACTTCAAGGCCACGGAAGAGGATGTGATCGTCAACGGCATCTCGCCGACCGGCTACCCGATGCGCATGCTGAAGAACACGCCAGCCATCGGCTCCGGCATCCGTCCGGGCTGCGAATCGTACGGCTACCTGCTGGACGCCAACGGCAACTGCGCCTACATCAACGCCTACAACCGCGAAGTCGAAGCGCACCCGAACGAGAAGACCGTGGTGGTGATGGACAAGACTTGCCTGTGCACCCACATGCGCAACTTCAACTGCTGGACCTGCGGCCACTACACCTACAAGCTCAAGGATACGTCCTTCAAGAAGCCGGATGGCGACTATCAGTTGCTGACGGCTGAGCATGTGTTCAAGGATTATCAGTTCAGCACCGACAACCGCATCGCTCTTCCTGAAAAAGAGTTCTAATGAAAAAAAGCGCCCTCGGGCGCTTTTTTTTATTAACCGTCCTTGTTGATCCGGTGGATCAGTGCTCCCAGCACATCCTCCGCCATTTCGTTTTCAACCTGGCAAGTACCGGCATTCTCGTGGCCGCCGCCGCCGTACTCCAGCATCAGCGCGCCGATATTGGTTTTCGAGGTGCGGTTCAGGATCGACTTGCCGGTGGCGAAGACCGTATTCTGGTTTTTCAGCCCCCATAGCACGTGGATCGAGATATTCGTCTGCGGGAACAGCGCGTAGACAATGAAACGGTTGCCGGCAAAGATGATCTCCTCGTTGCGCAAATCCAGCACCACCAGGTTCTTGTGGACGGTGGCGCAGCGGCGGATCTGATCTTTGCATTTTTCGGCATGCTCGAAATACAACTCGCGGCGCTCCTTCACATCCGGCAGTTCCATGATCTCGGCGATCGTATGGTTCTTGCAGTAGTCGATCAGGTCCATCATCAGGTTGTAGTTGGAGATGCGGAACTCGCGGAAGCGGCCCAGGCCGGTGCGCGCATCCATCAGGAAGTTGAGCAAATCCCAGCCTTCAGGATTCAGCACTTCCTGTTCGTTGAAGCGGGCGGCGTCGCCCTTGTCGACCGCGGCCATCATCTCGTTCCACGAGGCCGGGAAGGCTTTCAGGCCGCCATAGTAGTCATACACCACGCGCGCGGCAGATGGCGCTTCCGGATGAATGATGTGATTCTTGCGTTCGCCGGTATTGCGGATCGTTTCGGACAAATGGTGGTCAAAAGCCAGATGCGCGCCCGCCACGTAAGGCAAATTGGTCGTAATGTCGCGGTCGGTAATCGTGATCTTCCCGTCCTGCATATCCTTAGGGTGTACGAACAGGATCTCGTCGATCAAGTCCAAATGCTTCAACAGTACTGCACACACCAAACCATCAAAATCGCTGCGCGTCACCAAGCGATATTTTTTTGCCTCTGCCATGGATCTACCTCAGTTGGGTTGAACATCGGTAAATAATACAACTCAATGGCATGCCTGCCCACAAATAGTGACTGGTCGTTGCATTACGTCACATACTTACGCCGTAAAATCATTGCATGACAATTTATGACGCCATCATTGCAGGCAGCGGACCGGGCGGCGCCAGCGTGGCCCGCGAACTGGCGCGGCGGGGCCGGCGCGTCCTGCTGCTGGAGCGCGGCAGCGCGGCGCCGCTACAAGGCACGTTGAAACAAATGGCCGGCATCGCCGCCGTACCGGGGAAAGGCGCTTTCATCCATCGCGATGCCTCGCTGCTGGTCAGCGGCGTCACGGTGGGCGGCGCCTCCGCCATCAATTTCGCCACCGCCGCCCCGCCGCCAATGGCCATGTTCGATGCCCATGACATCGATCTCGCACCCCAGCTGGCCGCGCTGCGTGACGAGTTGCCGATCGGCCAGTTGCCCGATGCACTCATCGGTCCGCTGGCGTCCCGGATCCGGCAAGGCGCCCTCGCCCGGCAACTGGCGTGGCGCAAGCTCGACAAGCTGATACGTCCGGCGATCTGCCGCAGCGGCTGCTGGCGTTGCGCCTACGGCTGCCCGTTCGGCGCCAAATGGACCGCACGCGACTTCGTCGACGAAGCCGTCCAGCTTGGCGCAACACTCATCGACCAGGCCAAAGTGGAGAGCGTCATCGTAGAAAATGGCCGCGCCACCGGCGTGCGCTACCGCCTTGGAAGCGAACACCGGCAAGCCATGGGCCACAACATTATCCTGGCCGCAGGCGGAATCGGCACGCCGCGTCTGCTGCATGCGTCCGGCCTGCTTCCGGCCGGCAGCAGTTTTTTCAGCGATCCGGTGGTCGCCGTCATGGGGCATGTGGATGATATCGATGGTGGCGCCGAGGTGCCGATGGCGGCAGGCCTCTACCTGCAGCAGGAAGGCATAGCGCTGGCGGACATGACCTTGCCCAAGCCGATGTTCCAGGCGTTTGCCGCACAGGTCGGCCGCCTGGACAGGCTGGCCTCGCACGCGGGCACGCTCAGCATCATGGTCAAAATCCGCGATGAGATCGGCGGCAGCATCGGCCCGCACTGGGTGGACAAAACCCTGACGGCATCGGACCGCAGCAAGCTTGCCGCCGGCGTGGAAATGGCGCGCGACATCTTGCGCGCGGCCGGCGCCCGGAAGATCTTCAAGAGCTGGCACTTCGCCGCCCATCCTGGCGGCAGCGTACGCATCGGTGAGGGCGTGGACAGCAATCTCCAGACCGCCATCGCCAATCTGTATGTCTGCGATGCTTCGGTGATTCCGCAGCCCTGGGGGTTGCCGCCGACGCTGACCCTGCTCTGCCTGGGCAAGCGACTGGGCGCATGGCTGTAAACGCAAAAAGGCCCGGTCACAGACCGGGCCTTCTCACTAAATAACTAGCTTGACGATAACCTACTTTCACACTGGTTGCAGCACTATCATCGGCGTAGAGTCGTTTCACGGTCCTGTTCGGGATGGGAAGGGGTGGGACCGACTTACTATGGTCATCAAGCTTTGACTTGGCAACAATCGGGAAGAAGCGGCGCTTTGGCGCCGTCCCGGCGCAGGCCGGGATCGAATTTCGTTTTATTTGGGTAGCACTCACCATCATAGTAAATGCGCATAACCGTCAAGGTTATAGGGACAAGCCGTACGGGCAATTAGTATCAGTTAGCTTAACGCATTACTGCGCTTCCACACCTGACCTATCAACGTCCTGGTCTCGAACGACCCTTCAAAGAGCTCAAGGCTCTGGGAAATCTCATCTTAAGGCAAGTTTCCCGCTTAGATGCTTTCAGCGGTTATCTCTTCCAGACTTAGCTACCCGGCAATGCCACTGGCGTGACAACCGGTACACCAGAGGTCTGTCCACTCCGGTCCTCTCGTACTAGGAGCAGCCCCCTTCAAATTTCCAACGCCCACGGCAGATAGGGACCAAACTGTCTCACGACGTTTTAAACCCAGCTCACGTACCACTTTAAATGGCGAACAGC
>Ga0102590_1003767_pt1 | contig 14315 bp, 12 predicted proteins | sample AraplaMF_Col_mMF_FD_76859 | JGI IMG/M metagenome (GOLD analysis project Ga0102590, IMG submission 76859) | Arabidopsis root microbial communities from the University of North Carolina, USA - plate scrape MF_Col_mMF | ecosystem: Host-associated > Plants > Roots > Endosphere | place: USA...
GCCCACGTGCTCTGCCATGCCGATGGAGGAGATCGCGTCGTACGGGCCGTCGGTGACGTCGCGGTAGTCCTGCACCCGGATCTCCACGCGATCGGTCAGGCCCTCCTCGGCGACCCGCTTGCGGGCGAACACGGCCTGCTCCTGGGAGAGGGTGATGCCGACGACGCTCACGCCGTACTCGCGAGCGGCGTGCACGGCCATGGAGCCCCAGCCACAGCCGACGTCGAGGAGCCGCTGACCGGGCTTCAGGTCCAGCTTGCGGCAGACCAGTTCCAGCTTGTCGCGCTGGGCGTCCTCGAGGGTGGAACCGGGACCCGCCCAGTAGGCGCAGGAGTACACCATCGACGGGCCGAGGACGATCTCGTAGAAGTCGTTGCCTACGTCGTAGTGGTGGCTGATGGCGCGTCGGTCGCTGCGCCGGGTGTGGAGGTGGCCGCGGACTCTGCGGACCTCCTCGGGAGGCGGCGGAGGCGGCGGGAAGGGCCCGGCCATCCTGGCGAGGCCGCGTACCGCGGCGCGGACCTGCGGGTCGCGGGCCGCCTGGCCGAGGGAGCGGGCGTCCTCGCCGCGCTCCCAGATGAGGCCCGCCAGGAGGTCGAGGGCGGTGTACAGATCACCGTCGATCCCCAGATCCCCGGAGACCCAGGCCCGGACGAGGCCCAACTCGCCCGGTTTCCACAGAAGACGGCGCAGGGCACGGCGATTGCGCACGACGAGGGCGGGAGCGCCCGGCGGCCCGGACTCCGAACCGTCCCAGGCGCGGATGCGCACGGGGAGCGGGGCTCCCAGCAGTTGTTCCACGAGGCTCTTCAGCCGCGGCGCGGCGTCGGCCATGGTGCACACCTCCCATAGGGGCGTCCCCTTGCTCGAACACAGTCGAGAGCTCGGGGAGAGCGATCCCGGAATGCTCTACACCACGTAAACACCTGTAGGGCCGCCCCGCAGTCCCCCGTTGGCGTTACAGCTGGGCAAAAAGCCTGCGTGCACGCCGAAAGGGGCCGCCCGCACCACGGATGGCGGGCGGCCCCTTTCGGGTGTTGCCGGGGAGGGGACGCGAGGTCAGGAGGCCTTGGCCTTCTCCTCGGTCTTGACCGCGGCGGCGACGGGCGCCGGCTTGGCGGCCTCGTAGAACTCCTCGCGCGGCGACTCGATCGCGCCGAGGGAGACGACCTCGCGCTTGAGGAACATGCCCAGCGTCCAGTCGGCGAAGATCCGGATCTTCCGGTTCCAGGTCGGCATCGCCATGCCGTGGTAACCGCGGTGCATGTACCAGGCGAGACGTCCCTTGAGCTTGATCTTCATCTTGCCCATGACGATCATCGCGACGCCCTTGTGGAGGCCGAGGCCCGCCACCGCGCCCTTGTTCGCGTGGCTGTACTCCTTCTGCGGGAAGCCCCGCATACCGGAGACCACGTTGTCGCCGAGCACCTTGGCCTGGCGCAGCGCGTGCTGTGCGTTCGGGGGGCACCAGGCGTTCTCGTTGCCCGCCTTGCGGCCGACGAGGTCGGGCACCTGCGCGTTGTCGCCGGCGGCCCAGATGTAGTCCGTGCCCTGCACCTGGAGCGTTGCGGCGGTGTCGACGTGACCGCGCGGACCGAGCGGCAGCCCGAAGCGGGCGAGCGCCGGGTTCGGCTTGACGCCGGCCGTCCACACGATGGTGTTGGAGTCGACCTCGAGGCCGTTCTTCAGCACCACGTGGCCGTCGACGCAGGACTCCATCGAGGTGGAGAGGTAGATCTCCACACCGCGGCCCTCGAGGTGCTCCTTGCCGTACTGGCCGAGCTTGGGGCCGACCTCGGGGAGAATCTTGTCGGCGGCGTCGACGAGGATGAAGCGCATGTCCTCGCGGGACACGTTCCTGTAGTACTTGGCCGCGTCCCGGGCCATGTCCTCGACCTCACCGATGGTCTCCGCACCGGCGAAGCCACCGCCGATGAAGACGAAGGTGAGCGCCCTGCGGCGGATCTCCTCGTCGGTCGTGGAGTCGGCCTTGTCGAGCTGCTCGAGGACGTGGTTGCGCAGGCCGATGGACTCCTCGATGCCCTTCATACCGATGCCCTGCTCGGCGAGGCCGGGGATCGGGAAGGTGCGGGAGACCGCGCCGAGCGCGATCACGAGGTAGTCGAAAGGCAGCTCGTACGCCTCGCCGACCAGCGGGGCGATCGAGGCGACCTTGCGGTCCTGGTCGATGGTGGTGACCCGGCCGGTGAGGACCTCCGCCTTCGGAAGCACGCGTCGCAGCGGGACGACGACATGCCGGGGGGAGATGCTGCCGGCGGCGGCTTCGGGGAGGAAGGGCTGGTAGGTCATGTACGAGCGCGGGTCGACGACCGTGACGGTCGCCTCGCCGTAGCGCATCTTCTTGAGAATGCGACGAGCTGCGTACAGGCCTACGTACCCACCGCCTACTACGAGGATCCTGGGACGCTCCGTGGTGCTCATGGCATCGAGTATCCACCCGCCCCAGGGGGGTCGCTCGTGCGCCCCTTCACAAGCTTGGGTGGGGTATCTGCTACACTGCGCCGCTCGCGTGACGGAGGTCATTCCGTCACGACATCATCCCCTCGTGGGGTGAACGGCCGTCAAGGCCACGTGAGCTGCCACGCAAGGCTTTCGGGGCGCCGAACGACGACTCCGCACCCTCGTCGGCGAACCCTCCCGGAACGCTCGCCGGAGCACCCCCGACGACGCCTCCCACCCCGCGGACGGCCGAGTGGACCCCCGCCGTCGCCCGGCCGGTGCGATTTCCTTGTGAAGAACTTCACGAAGTTTTCCGTGCGCCCTCCGCCAAGGGGGTCCCAGAGCCCCGCCGGCTACGCTCATACGTTAACCGACCTGCTCAGGAGAGGCTACCCACGGGTAGGAAATCCCCCTGCCGGAGCCCCCTGACCGCCCGTCAGAACCCGTGCACGCGCCGGGCGATGAGACACGTCTACGCGATGGACCAGGCGATGCCGTCGAGGATGTCGTGCTCGCTGACCACGACTTCGGCGGCCCCGATCCGCTCCATGATCGCGAGCAGGACGAGGGCGCCCGCGCCGATCACATCGACCCGGCCCGGATGCATGGAGGGGATCGCCGCGCGCTCGGCGTGCGTGGACCTCAGCAGCCGTTCGGTGATCTCCCGGACACGGTCCCGGGAGATCCGGGAGTGGTGGATCCTCGCGGAGTCGTACCCCGGGAGGTCCTGGTCGATCGCGGACACGGTGGTGACCGAGCCGGCGAGCCCGACGAGGGTGTGCGCCTCGTGCAGCGGAACCGTCTTCTCCACCAGGTCCAGTGCGGCCTCGATGTCGTGTCGTATGGCCGCGATCCGCTCGGGGGACGGCGGATCGGAGACGACTCCCTCGTGCACGAGATGACGCTCGGTCATACGGACGCAGCCGATGTCGACGGACCGCGCCGCCCGTACGTGCTCCTCGCCCACCACGAACTCCGTGGAACCGCCGCCGATGTCCACGACCAGGAAGGGCTTCGCCAGGTCCGCGCGGCCCACCAGCTCCTTGGTCGCGCCCGTGAAGGAGAACTCCGCCTCCTGCTCGCCGGAGATGACCTCGGGCTCGACGCCGAGGATCTCCAGCACCCCGCGGACGAAGACGTCCCGGTTCTCGGCGTCTCGGGAGGCGGACGTGGCGACGAACCGGATCCGCTCGGCGCCGTGCTCCTTGATGATCCCGGCGTACTCCCGGCAGGCGGCGAACGTGCGCTCGAGGGCCTCGGGGGCGAGCCGCCCGGTCCGGTCCACGCCCTGGCCGAGCCGGACGATGGTCATCCGCCGGTCCAGTTCGACGAGTTCGCCGGTGGCCGGGTCGGCGTCCGCGACCAGGAGCCGGATGGAGTTCGTACCGCAGTCGACGGCGGCGACGCGCGTCATGAGCCCTCCTCCTCGGAATCGGTGCGCGCTGCGGCGGACCGGCCGGTACCGGACGGGTCCGCCTGCGCCTCCTCACCGTACGGCGGCTGCGCGGGTGTCACGCACGACCCCTTGCGCCACCACTGCGGCAGCATCGCGATCGCCTCGTCGCCCAGCGGGTTGACCCCGGGGCCGGCGACCAGGGAGTGCGCGACGAGCACGTGCAGGCACTTCACCCGGTCCGGCATGCCGCCCGCGCTCGGGAAGCCCGCCAGCACCTCGATGGCGTCGCGGCGGGCGATGTAGTCCTCGTGCGCGGCGCGGTAGGCGGCGGCCAGTTCGGGGTCGGTCGCCAGACGCTCCGTCATCTCCTTCATGACGCCGCCCGCCTCCAGCGTGCCGATCGCGGACGCGGCACGCGGGCAGGTCAGGTAGTACGTCGTGGGGAACGGCGTACCGTCCGGGAGCCGGGGTGCCGTCTCCACGACGTCCGGCTGCCCGCACGGGCAGCGGTGCGCGATCGCGCGCAGCCCGCGTGGGGGGCGCCCGAGCTGCTGCTCGATGGCCGCGACGTCCGCGTCCGTGGGCTCGGTGCGCGGGATGGGCGGCAGATCGAACAACGTCTGCGCGCTGCGCTGCCCCTCAGGGGCGGCGGACGGTCGGCGGGCGGGAGTTTCCATGGCTGTCTTTCAGGCTGTCTTTCTCGTCGGTGCGCTGATCCGTCGGATCGGTGATGCGTCCGGTCATCGGGACGTCCGGCTCACAGCGCCTCTGCGTGTGCGACGGGGGCCCCGTGCACGTCCGCCCCGCCGGGGCGGCGGGCCGGTTCACCGGCCGGACTTGTCGGACCTGTCGACCCCGTCCCAGATGTTGTCGTACCAGGGGCGCGCGGCACTCGTGAGATCCGCACGCGACTGCCTGGCCGCGTCGGGGTCGATCACGATGTAGCCGGTCTCCCCCGGCAGCACATAGTGCAGCCGCAGCCGGATCTGCTGCTCCGCGTACGCGTCGTCCTGCCAGCGCGCCTTCAGGTCGCGCAGCTGCTCGACGCGCTCGCGGGCCTGCGCCTGCTGCCGCTCCAGGTCCGCGATCTCGGCCCGCTGGGAGACGTACTGCCTTATCGGGTACGCCAGTGCCACGATCAGCGAGCACAGGACGAGTGCGAGCAGCGCGGCACGGCCGGTCAGCCGGGAGCGGCGGGCCTGCCGCCTGGTCTGGGAGCGGTAGACCCTGGCCGCGGTCTGCTCCCCGAGCAGTCGCAGCCTGGTCGCGGTGGAGAACCGGTCACGGTCCTTCACGGCCATGTCCCCTCCTCCCCTTCCACACGTACGTACGTCCCCGCACACGGTACGGGACCGAGTACGGGGACGTACGGACGACTGGCTAAGGCGTGGCCCTGCCCGCTCAGCCCTTGAAGCGCGGGAACGCGCTGCGGCCCGCGTACACCGCGGCGTCGTCGAGGATCTCCTCGATGCGCAGCAGCTGGTTGTACTTGGCGACGCGCTCGGAGCGGGCCGGGGCGCCGGTCTTGATCTGGCCGCAGTTGGTGGCGACGGCCAGGTCGGCGATGGTGACGTCCTCGGTCTCGCCGGAGCGGTGCGACATCATGCACTTGAAGCCGTTGCGCTGGGCCAGCTCGACCGCGTCCAGGGTCTCGGTCAGCGAGCCGATCTGGTTGACCTTCACCAGCAGCGCGTTGGCGGTGCCCTCCTCGATACCGCGGGCCAGGCGCTCGGGGTTGGTGACGAACAGGTCGTCGCCCACGAGCTGGACCTTGTCGCCGATCCGGTCGGTGATGACCTTCCAGCCGGCCCAGTCGTCCTCGAACAGCGGGTCCTCGATGGAGACGAGCGGGTAGGCCGCGACGAGCTCCTCGTAGTACTCCGTCATCTCGGCGGCGGAGCGCTCCTTGCCCTCGAAGAGGTACTTGCCGTCCTTGTAGAACTCGGAGGCGGCGACGTCGAGGGCGAGGGCGATCTGCTCACCGGGGACGTACCCGGCCTGCTTGACGGCCTCGAGGATGAGGTCGAGGGCCTCGCGGTTGGAGCCGAGGTTGGGGGCGAAGCCGCCCTCGTCGCCGAGACCGGTGGACAGGCCCTTGCCCTTCAGCACCTTCTTGAGGGTGTGGTAGACCTCGGTGCCCCAGCGCAGGGCCTCGGAGAAGGACTCCGCACCGATCGGCGCGATCATGAACTCCTGGATGTCCACGTTGGAGTCGGCGTGCGAGCCGCCGTTCAGGATGTTCATCATCGGCACCGGCAGCAGGTGCGCGTTGGGGCCGCCCAGGTAGCGGAAGAGCGGGAGGTCGCTCGCCTCGGAGGCGGCGTGGGCGACGGCGAGGGAGACGCCGAGGATGGCGTTGGCGCCGAGCGAGCCCTTGTTGTCGGTGGCGTCCAGGTCGAACATCGCCTGGTCGATCAGGCGCTGCTCGGTGGCGTCGTAGCCGACGAGCTCCGGGCCGATCTGCTCGATGACGGCGAGGACGGCCTTCTCGACGCCCTTGCCCTGGTAGCGGTTGGGGTCACCGTCGCGGAGCTCGATGGCCTCGAAGGCACCGGTGGAGGCGCCGGACGGAACGGCGGCACGACCCGTGCTGCCGTCGTCGAGGCCGACCTCGACCTCGACCGTGGGGTTGCCTCGGGAGTCCAGGATTTCCCGGGCTACGACGACGTCGATGGACGGCACGAGCATCTCCTTCTTGGATGTGACGCTGAGAGTGCGGGGCACTTGCGACTAGAGCCTATCCGCCCCGGAGCGGCGGCCGGCCGACCGACCGTCCCGTGGACAGGATGACGGTACACATTGTTTCAGCGCGGAACAAAGGGGCGGGGAAAGTCGCGGTGAAATGCACGGGACGGGCAAGCAAAAGCCCCGCTCCGATGCGTACGGGGGGTACACGCACCGGAGCGGGGAGCCCGTGGGGACGGGGGCTGTCCTCATATGACCGCCGCGAAGGAGGTCACGCGCACGAGGACTCGGTGGACCGGCTGCCCGGCCGCTGTCACTTCAGGTGCAACTGCTGACCCGGGTAGATGAGGTCGGCGTCCTCGACGACGTCCTTGTTCAGCTGGAAGAGCTTCTGCCAGCCGCCCTGGACGCCGTTCTTCGCGGCGATGGAGCTGAGGGTGTCGCCCTTGACGACCTTGTACTCGCCGTCGCCCTTCTCGACCTTCTGGCCGGCCGGGGTGGTGACGGTCTTCTTCGCGGCCGGACGCTCGGTCGAACGGGAGGCCGACTTCGGGGCCGTGCGGCCGGTGCCGCTCTTCGCGCTGCCGGAGGAGGCTGCGGCCGCACCGTTGTACGGAGTACCGGACAGGCCCTTGCCGCAGACCGGCCAGGCGCCCTTGCCCTGACCCGCGAGGACCTTCTCGGCTGTCGCGATCTGCTGCGACTTGCTCGCCAGGTCGGCACGCGAGGCGTAGGCGGTGCCGCCGTACGCGGCCCAGGTCGAGTTCGTGAACTGCAGACCGCCGTAGAAGCCGTTGCCGGTGTTGATGGACCAGTTGCCACCGGATTCGCACTGGGCGACGGCGTCCCACTCGGAGGCGGTGGCAGCGGAGGCGTTGCCGGCCGCGAGCAGCGGGGCCGCGACGGCGGCACCGGCAACACCGGCGAGCGAGATGACGCGGACGGCCTTGGACGGACGGCGGTGCTTGCCCTTGCCGGAACACAGCATGGTTCGATCCCCTCACCGACGCCTGCGAGGTGAGCTGTCGGGTTCGGGCCGGTTGAGTTGCCCGGCCGTGCGCAACTGGGCGCACGGCTCCACCCCAAGCCGGCCCGGTCGATGTCCGGGCGCGGCACTTACCTTGGGTCCCCCGCTCCTGCCTACGGCGCTTGACGCGACGACTGTTCCGCACGGCCGCTGGCAGGATTCGGCGTTGCGACCGTGGGGGCCCGCTGTGGCGAGCGGTCATGACCGTAAGCAGTCGATCCGCGGAATTTCAAAGACGATCAGGGCCTTTGAGACCCATCTCTCACTCTCGCCAAATCGGACATTAAGCCCGAAGTGGGATGTGAAGTACCGCCGGTCGACGGGCAGTTCAGTGCTTCCCGGCAGTCGGGTCCACGTCGAGCGCAAGGCTCTGACCGGGGAGGATGAGGTCCGGATCGACGCCGACCGTCTGCTCGTTGGCCTTGTAGAGCGCCCGCCACCCGCCGGAGAGGTCAAGGGAGTCGGCGATGTCCGACAGATTGTCCCCGGGGCGGACGGTGTACGAGCCGTCGACACCGTCGCGTGCGACCCGGGAGTCCCGCGAGGCATGCCGGCCCGCCGAGTCGCCCGCACGGCTGCCGGAGTCGCCCTCGTCGGCGCTGCCACCGCGGTGACGTCCGGCGCCGGACGCCTCACCCGCATCGTCACCCGAAGAAGCGCCACTCCGCCCGGACTTGTCCGACTCATCACCCTTCGCACCGGTGGATGAGTCGTCGTCGCCCCGGAAGGTGCCGGCGCCCGGACGGTCACCGTCGCTGTCATGGGACGTACCGGAAGAGGGGGACGAAGAGGAGGAGTCGGACGACTCCGACGAAGACGAAGAGGAGGACGGGTTCGTCGAAGCGGATGTTCCGGATGAGTCGGACAAGCCGGAGTCGAGCCCGAAGTCGGAGGAGCCTCCGTCCGACGAGTCGCCCGCCACGCCCGTGTCGACGTCCGCGGAGCCGGAGTCCTCGTTCAGTCCCGCGACCAGCGCGCAGGCGGACCAGACGGAGGAGCCCTGGTCGGCGAGAATCCTCTCGGCGACGGCGATCTGCTGCGAACGGCTCGCCCGGTCGGGGCTCGAGGCGTAGGCGAGACCGCCGTGCCGCTCCCAGTCCCGCTGCGTCAACTGCAGCCCGCCGTAGCGGCCGTTCCCGGTGTCGGCGCTCCAGGAGCCGCCGCTCTCGCACTGCGCGACCCGGTCCCAGGTGGTGCCGTCGGCCGCGCTCGCGCCGCCGGCGCCCAGAAGCGGAATCGCGATCGCCGAGCCGGTCACCCCTGCTGCGACGAGGAGGGCCGGAGCCTGGCGGGGGCGACGGTGACGACCGTTCCCGGAGAGCATGCGGTTGCCTTTCACACGACAGCAGTGAACCCCGCGGCGGCTGTGGCGTGCCGCCCCGTTGCTGCGTGAACGTATCGGCACTCGGCCGCTTGTCACAAGTTAATGCAGCGCAGATCACGTGAAGATCACAGTGGTGAGGGACAGTCACCCTCCTGTGACCGGCCGAGCGTTCACCGTGTCATTCGGTGGAGTCGGCGGTACGGAAATGATCTTTTTCCGGAATCGGTGTGAACTCCACGGGAAGCGTGCGCAATCCGCGCATAATGAGCCCGCCGCGCCAGCGCAGATCGGCGGAATCCACCGCAAGTCGCAGGTCCGGCAGGCGGGTCAGGAGGGTGGCGAGCGCCGTCTGCCCCTCGATGCGGGCGAGCGGAGCGCCCAGGCAGTAGTGGATGCCGTGTCCGTATCCGAGGTGCTGATTGTCACGACGGGCGAGGTCGAGCACATCGGGGTCCGCGAACCGCTCCGGATCCCGGTCGGCCGCCGCGAGCACGACGAGCACCGGGTCCCCGGGGGCGATGTCCTGCCCGCCGATGGCGACCGGCTGTGTGGCGAAGCGCCAGGTGGCGAGCTCCACCGGGCCGTCGTAGCGAAGGAGTTCCTCCACGCCGGTCTCGAGCAGCGACCGCTCGCCGCGGGCGAGGGAGCCCTGGAGCCGGGCTCGCTGCTCCGGGTGGCCGAGGAGGGCGTAGGTGCCGTTGCCGATGAGGTTGACCGTGGTCTCGAACCCGGCGAAGAGCAGGATGAAGGCCATGGCGGCGGCCTCGTTCTCGGTGAGGTGCTCGCCGTGGTCCGAGGCGCGGATGAGCCCGGAGATCAGGTCCTCGCCGGGGCCGGGCGCCTCGGGCAGGGCCTCCCGCTTGCGGTGGATGAGGTCGGCGAGGTAGCCGCGCATCTTCTTGACGGACCGGGCGACTCCGCCCCTCGGCCCCCCGCCGTGCCGGATCATCATCCCCGCCCAGTCCCGGAAGTCGTCCTGGTCCTCGCGGGGCACGCCGAGCATGTCGCAGATGGCGTAGATGGGGAGCGGGAAGGCGAACTCGTGGATGAGGTCGGCGGAGCCGCGGCCCGCGAACCCGTCGATGAGCCGGTCGGTCAACTCCTGCACCCTCGGCGCGAACTCGGCGACGCGCCGGGGTGTGAAGGCCTTGGAGACGAGCCGGCGCAGCCGCGTGTGGTCCGGCGGATCGATGTTGAGCAGATGAGTCATCAGCTCGGCCTTGCGCTCGCCGGGGATGCCGGTCCTGCCCCTGGCGTGTGCCGGTTCGTCGTGATGCGCCGGGTTCTTGCTGAGCCGCTGGTCGGCCAGGGCCTGCTTGGCGTCGGCGTAACGGGTGACAAGCCAGGCCTCGACACCGCTGGGCAGCCTGGTCCGGTGCACGGGGGCGTGCTCGCGGAGCCAGGCGTAGGCGGGATAGGGGTCGGCGGCGAACTCCCAGGTGAAGAGCTCAGGGGTGGGGTTCGTGCGCGCGGGGCGGGGCTCGTCGGTCACCCGTCGACGGTATCCGGCCGCCCGCAGCGGGCCGCACCTCAGCCGCCGCTCTCCGCCTCCCGGATCGCGTCCCGGTAGGTACGGGCGGCCGCCCGCAGCGCCGCCTCGGGGTCCACACCCTCGGCCTCGGCGCGCGCGGCCATCGCCAGCAGTTCGTATCCGACGCCCTCCCCGTGCGGCAGCGGGACGTCGAGACCGGCCGTGCGGGCGCGGGACGACAGCTTGGCCGCGAGCGCCAGGCCCGGCTGGCCGAGGGGGACGCCCTCCGTCACCGAAGTGCGCTGCTTCTCGAGGGCCTTGGTGCGCAGCCAGTGCTCCTTGACCTCTTCCGGCGTCGTGGCGGTCTCGTCGCCGAACACATGCGGGTGGCGGTGGATCAGCTTGGCCACGATGCCGCCCGCCACGTCGTCGATGGAGAACGGGGCGTCCGGGTCCTCCTGCGCGATGCGCGAGTGGAAGACGACCTGGAGCAGGACGTCTCCCAGTTCCTCGCGCAGTTCGTCCCGGTCGCCCGCCTCGATCGCCTCGACCAGCTCGTACGCCTCCTCGATGCCGTACTTGGCCAGACCCCGGTGGGTCTGCCGGGAGGACCAGGGGCACTCGGCGCGGATGCGGTCCATGACCTGGACGAGGTCGAGCAGCCGGGCCCCGGGCAGGTCGTACGACGCGGGCAGCAGCTCGAGCTCCGGCATCCGCACCCGCCCCGAGCCCGCCAGCCGGGCCAGGCCGTCGGTGAGCCGGGGCTCTCCCTCGCCGGTCGCGACGACGACGACCGTACGGCCGCCGGCGCAGGCCTCGATCAGCTCCTGTGCGGACGGGGCGGCCTCGTCGACCACGATGCCCGCCTCACGCAGATAGGGCAGCTGGGGGTGCGCGCCGTCCGCGCAGCTGACCCGGTCGGCGTCCCGCAGCACCTGCCAGGCGGGCCAGGACAGCAGACCCGGTGCGACCCGGTGGCTGGTGGTGAGCAGGACGATACGGCCGACGGCCGCCTCGGAGGCTTCGGTCCCGTGCGGACCCTGGGCGCGGGAGCTGGTGGTGTTCACCCTTCGAACGTAACGCACGCCACCGACGGCCCGTACGCGGTCCACTGGCCCCGCACCGACCGTGCTACGCCTGCTGTCCGGGCGTCACGGTGACCTCCTTGACCCACGGCGTCCTCGCGTCCACGCGGCTGCTCTTCTGCACGTCCCAGGTGCCGTAGCGGGGATTGAGCTTGATGCCGAGCTCCTTGGACGCCTGCGCCATCGCCGTCCAGAACGCGGCCTTACCGTCGGTCGTGTTCATGTCGACACCGAGTGCCCCTGCCAGCTTCTGGGCCTGGACCTCGGTGCGGAGGCTGTCGTCGAGACGCTGGGGTGCGACCCCGTACTGCTGCAGCCACGCCGACTGCAGCGCCTTGCTGCCGCCCGCCTGCTGCTCCAGGCCCTGCCGCATCTGCTCGACGTCACTGCGGGTGACGCCGACGCCCGCCTCCTCGGCGGCACGGTTCAGGACCCGGTCGAGCACCATGGTGTGGAGCGTGTCCCGGGTGAGGCTGCTGGTCTGGGCGAGTGTCTGCTGGTACTGGGCGTCGTCGGTGGCGGCGGCGCGCTGCGCCGTGCGCACCTCGTTCACCCGGCTCTCCAGCTGTGCGACCGTGATCCGCTGCCCTCCGACAACGGCTGCGGCACCCGCATGGGGGGACCCGCCGCACGCGGTGAGGAGGGGAGCCGCGGCCAGGGCGGCGCTGAGGGCGATCGCGGTGCGACGGCGGTGCAAGGTGGCCTCCCGAGGAGATTGTGCGGCGATGCACAAGGTCTTGCGAAGATCGATGGTAGGCAGTGACCAGGCTCTGGCCAACCCATTCGAACCAACGATTCGCCGGGACTTCGGGCACCGCCGCGTCCGCCCCGGGCTCAGCCGGTGATGGCGACCGGCGCGTCCCACGCGTCCCGGTCCACGGTGAGCGTGTAACCGCCCCTGGTCTCCTTGCTGTTGACCATGTACTGATGACCGCGGCTGTGGCCGGTGTACTGGGTCTTGCCCCACGGCCAGTCCGTGGTGGTGGTGTTCTGCTTGTCCCACAGGGCGTACCAGAGGTTGCCCGGAAGGTCCGTCTTGTTCGTCGCGGTCGCGACGGCCTTGGCGCTGGAGCTGCTGAAGCCGTAGAAGCCGGCGCGGTACGTCTTGGCGCGCAGCGTCTTGGTGAAGGAGCGGACGTAGGTGAGCACCGCGTCGTTGCACGACTTGTTGGTGATGTCGTACGGCTCCATGTCGAGGTAGATCGCGCTGCCGGCCTTCATCCCGAGCGCCGAGGCCTTGGCCACCGCGTCCGCGCCGTCCTTCGTGCCGAGGGAGGCGGCCGTGGAGGCGGTCAGCTTCTCGGGGTTGGTACCGGTCTGGCAGGACGGCTGGGCGCCGACGTAGATCGGGATGAGCTTCCAGCCGAGCGAACTGACCGACTTCACCCAGGACGCCGTGAGGTTGGGCTGGCTGCAGCCGCGGTTCTTGCCGCCCACGTACACGGCTGCCGCACCGTACAGACCGCCCTTCCATGCCTTCATCGCGGACAGCGAGGGCGCGGTGCAGGTGTCGAAGGCGCGGCCCGTGTAGGTCTTCTGGGCGGGCCAGGTCGTGGCCGCCATCGAGGTCTGCGCGGCGATCCCGGCCCCCGCGACCACGGCAGCGCCCGTCACCCCCCAGGCGATGTATCTGCGCTTCCTGGACAGCCGGTGATTCGACATGAAGGTCCCCACCCATGATCGATCGTGTATGACACAAACGGAGGCAACCTAGTGGACGGTGCTTCCGTGATCGGAAAACGTAACCCCCCGGGCCCCACAAGATTTCTCCAAAGCCCGGCAAAAGCAAGGGCCTCGGACGTCGCTCAGCCGCGCACCTGCCCCAGCCACTGGAGCGTCCGTCGGACGTCCACGGCCAGCGGATGACCTGGGCCCCGCAGCCGTTCGACCTCGTGCAGGAGCCGTGCGAGCGTGTCGTGGGCGGCCGCCCGGTCGCCCAGTGCCAGCAGCAGGTGGCCGATGCGGCGGCGGACGTCATGGGCGAGTTCGGGGTCGCCCGCCACGTACTGGTTCTCGTAGTACGGCAGCAGTGCCCGGTACTCGGCGAGCGCCGCGGCCGGATCGCCCAGTTGCTCGAGGCACTGCGCGGCGTCGAAGCGGAAGCGCAGGGCCTGCGGGTCCGCCTGGCCCACCTCGGCGGCGCGTTCGTCCGCGAGGCGGCGGAGTTCGGGCAGCGCCCGCCGGTACTGGCCGTCGTCCATGAGGGTCGCCGCGTACTGCTTGCGCAGCGTGCGGACGACCGGAGAGTGCTCGCCGTGCTGGGAGGCCGCCGCCGGGAGGATCGCGCCCAGTATGTCGACGGCCTGGGTGATGCGGCCTTCGCCGAGCAGCCGCTTGACCTCGTCGACGGCACCGGCGACATCGGGCTTCTCGACCGCGGGCGCCGCCTGCGGCCGGGGCGCCGGGGTGCGCGCCCGATCGGGCCATGGGGCGTACGGACGCAGGAAGGGCCGGGTGGGGTCGAGCGGGGCGCCCGTGGGTATGCCGCGCGCCGGGAGCAGCGGAAGCAGGTGCTCGTACGTCTCCTGGGCCGAGGCGGGGCGGTGCTGCGGGTCCTTGGCGAGCAGACGCAGGACGAGCGATTCGAGCGGCTCCGGCACCTCGGGGCGCAACCGGCGCACCGGAACCGGGGGCTCGTAGAGGTGGCGGTGCAGCACCCCGAGCGCGGTGGCGCCGGTGAACGGCACGTCCCCGCTGAGGAGTTCGTGCATGAGCACACCGAGGGCGTACAGGTCGGTGTACGGGCCGACGGCCCCGCCCATCGCCTGCTCGGGCGCCATGTAGGCCGGCGAGCCGATGGGGGAACCGGTATGGGTGAGGCGGGTGGTGTCGGTGTCCATGACCGAGGCCACGCCGAGATCCAGGAC
>Ga0102590_1003768_pt1 | contig 14311 bp, 7 predicted proteins | sample AraplaMF_Col_mMF_FD_76859 | JGI IMG/M metagenome (GOLD analysis project Ga0102590, IMG submission 76859) | Arabidopsis root microbial communities from the University of North Carolina, USA - plate scrape MF_Col_mMF | ecosystem: Host-associated > Plants > Roots > Endosphere | place: USA...
CAGCGACCTGCTGGTAATAGGAGGTATATCCTGTATTATCTGGACCTTAACCCTGCAAACCACCATTAAATATGTAATACTGACCCTGCAGGCGGACAATAAGGGCGAAGGAGGGATCTTCTCGCTATACGCCCTGGTAAGACGGCATGCCAAATGGGCCGTTGTATTCGGAATGATAGGCGGCGCCGCCCTGCTGGCAGACGGCATTATCACCCCTCCCATCACGGTTACCTCCGCCATTGAGGGCCTCCGCACCCTGGAAGTGTTCAAAGACCTGGACCAGTGGACCATCGTAAAGATCGTATTGATCATTATAGCCGGCCTCTTTTTCATGCAGCAGTTCGGCACCGTTTCCATCGGCCGGCTGTTTGGCCCTATCATGGTGATCTGGTTCTCCATGCTGGGCATATTAGGCCTGACGCACATTGCAGATGACGTGATGGTATTAAAGGCTTTCAGCCCCCATTACGCCATAGAACTGTTAACCACCTACCCGAAAGGGTTCCTGATATTAGGCGCCGTATTCCTGTGTACCACAGGTGCTGAAGCGCTGTATTCTGATCTTGGCCACTGCGGCCGGGGTAACATCCGTATCTCCTGGATCTTCGTAAAAGCATGCCTGGTACTCAACTACCTGGGCCAAGGCGCCTGGCTGCTCACCCAGCGCGGCCAGATACTGCCTAAAGACCAGAATCCCTTCTTTACCATCATGCCCGAGTGGTTCGTGATATTTGGCGTGCTGATAGCCACCATGGCTTCTATCATCGCCAGCCAGGCCCTGATCTCCGGGTCATTCACCCTTATTTCAGAAGCGATGCGCCTGAACCTGTGGCCAAAGCTGAAGATCAACTATCCCACTGAAATGAGAGGGCAGCTGTTCATCCCCGGCATCAATGTGATGCTGTTTGTAGGATGTACGGCCATCGTACTGATTTTCCGGGAATCCAGCGCTATGGAGGCGGCTTACGGACTGTCTATCACCATCTGTATGCTCATGACCTCCTGCCTGTTTGCCTTCTATCTATACACCCGCAGGGTACGGGTTTCCTGGGTATTATTGTACCTGGTGATCTACCTGACCATCGAATTCTCCTTCCTGTTCGCCAACCTGGTAAAATTCATGCACGGCGGCTATGTAACTGTAATAGTGGCGGGAGTGCTGTTTGTAGTGATGCTGGTATGGTTCAAGTCCCGCAAGATTAAGAACCGTTACGTGGAGTTTGTACGCCTGGAAGATTATCTGCCCATATTACAGGAGCTGAGCAATGATACCTCTATCCCCAAGCATGCCACTCACCTGGTATATATGAGCAGCGCCGATAACCCGAAGGAGATAGAACATAAGATCATTTATTCCATCCTTAACAAAAAGCCCAAACGCGCGGATATATATTGGTTTGTGCACGTAGACGTGGTAGACGAACCTTACCTCAGTGAATATTCCGTACAGACCATTATTCCCAATGAAGTGATCCGCGTAGAGTTCCGCCTCGGCTTTAAAGTGGAGCAGCGTATCAACCTCATGTTCAGAATGGTGGTGGAAGATATGGTGCGCAACAAGGAAGTGAACATCACCAGCCGTTACGAATCGCTGAGCAAGAATAATGTAGTGGGCGACTTCCAGTTCATCGTAATGGAGAAATTCCTCTCGCACGATAATGACCTGCCTTTGTATGAAAGGATGGTGATGCGGATGTACTTCTTCCTGAAGAAGATCAGTCTTTCAGAAGAACGCGGCTTCGGACTGGATTCGAGCTATGTAACGATTGAGAAGTATCCGTTGGTGGTGTCGCCGGTTACGAATCTGCAATTGAAACGGATCATACCATCTTAATATAAGATATCAGCCTTAAGCCTCCAGGGATTCAAAACGCCTGGAGGCTTTTTTATTTCAGCTAGATAATTTGCTTACACTCGTACTGAAACGAGTATGAAATAATAACAGGAGAATAGTTATTATTCATATCGTTTAAACCATGTCGTGTATGAGTAGACATCTACTTTTGTTAACTTTCCTCCTAAGCCCCTGCTTTGTTTTCTCCCAGCACATTTCCTTTTATTTTTCAGGCAGTGGTATACCATCCAACAACAGTGTATGGACAGATACTACAATTAGTATAGCCGTACAGGTGTATGCACCTGCACAGCTTACGGCTGTGACTGCATCGGCAGGGGGAAGGCAGATCAATCTAAATGGCTCGGGCGCCAGCTTTTATGGCAATCTTTCATTGGCAGGCCTGCCTGGCGATACTTTTAGGTTCGTGCTGTCGGCGAAAGACGCGCAGAATAATGCAGGAGATACTGCCTTCACGTTTATCTACCGTCCATTGAATGATCCTGCAGTGCCATTAACGATCAACAGCCTGGCAGATTCATCGGCCGTCAGGTCCTCTTTACCTTTGCAGGCAAGGTCTCCGGGCAATAATATTTCCGTTTACTATGTAGTGTCTCCCTTTGCAGACCGCTTGCTGATAAGCGGAAGGGACAGCATTCCGGCGGTAGATCTTTCAGCGTATAATGGTCAGCGTATCCAGCTGAAAGTGATCGCTACGGATAGTATCGGAAGAACTGGCAGCACGCAACTGACAGCATTTATTGAGAACAGTTCTTACCTGACAGAATTTCTTACTGTCAATGGCAGACTGCTGGACTTCCGGTATAACAAGGCATTGGTGGCAGTGAGAGGCAACAGCTACCCGGTATTGGTGGATGTGACCACCGGACAGGAGAGTGCGCCGCTGGCCAATGTAGCGCTTATTGGTGTGGAGGCCTCCGGATATGTAACACCGGTGGGAGCAATGTTCGGGAACCAGCAGGGCTTTTACGAATGGCAGAACGGACAGCTTACGCCGCATGGTGTTACGCGCTCGTTTGCAGTAAGGGGTAATTATGCAGTATGGCAGGGACCGTCTTTCTCATTGATCCGCAAACAGCTGCAGACGGGTGTTTCGGATACGGTTCGTACAGGTGCGGTGATATATGCTGATGTTGCCGCCAACGGTACGGCGGTTTACAGTGCCACCTCCAACCAGTTTGACAGGTACGTCCGTAGATACGAAAATGGCCAGATAAGCTCCATTAGCGAAGGCCTGGCTGATAACTACTATGATTATCCGCTTACAGACGGATACAATGCCATTTTCATGTCGGTTTCATCAGACATATCTGATCTTTATTTCTATAACGGCAACACGCAAACAGCCGCCTGGCTGGGATCTACCGGTGGTGTTTTTATACCCTCAAAGCCATACCTGGACTATCAGCTGAATAATAAATACGCCGCTTTTTTACGGGATGGACAGGTAACGGTGAGGGATACACTGGGTAACATGCGACAGGTGACTAATTTCAATTTTTGTCCCACCTGCTCCAATCGCGGCGTGATAGACCTGCTGAATGATAAAGGTGAGCTGATGGTATCCAGCGCAGACAGCGGACGCTATTTCATTAATGCTGCGGGGCAAAGCAGGCGCATTACCACGATACCGGTAAGACGAGATCCGAATGCTGATCTGCTGAGCCGTTCTTTCTATGAAGATGGTAAGTGGTATGTGCTGATAGGCAGAACCTTGTTCAAAGTGAACCTTGATACCGTACCGGCAGCAGTGCCGCAGCCAGTGATAAGAGGCCTGTCAGGCAGCTATTGTATTTCGGCAGACAGTCAGCAGGTGAGGATCGCTAACCTGCCTGCGGCTGGTTCCGGTATTGCCGTGAAGGTAGTGCTGGATAGTACTGTACTCAGGATAAAAGCAGACAGTACTTTTGTTATTGATCCTTCTGTACTAACTGCGGGTAAACATAACGTTACGATTACCTTCTCACGTGATACCATTCAAAAGCAGCTGTCTTTATCATTTAATATTATACCGGCGGTAACGCCGATACTGGATGTAACCGTCAATGTAAATCCTATCACTACAGACAGCATTCCGGTGGTGATCACCGCTACGAATGTTAGCGGCGGAGGTAAACAACCGCTTTATACTTTCGCGTGGGACCGCGACTTTATTAATCAGCTGCAGCTGGAAGGCGGTAATAATTCCGTGACCGTGGATCCTGCTGCATTCAAGCTGGGAGATAACTGGGTGTATGCTCGTGTAAGGACCAGCGATCCCTGTTATACTTCACAAACAGGTATTGACAGTATTAAGATCAATAAAACAAATATTACGGCTGTAGTAGATGTAGACAGCCCCGATAAGCCGGTGATCATCTACCCTAATCCTTTCCGCGATCAGATCAGCGTAAATGGTTTACAGCCTGCTAAAGTGTACACACTTTCCCTGTACGATGTACAGGGCAGGTTGCTGCTCCATCAGCGGGTGATGAATCAAACAAAAGCGGTGATCAAACCTCCGGTGAGGACAGACGGCATCTATATTCTGCGGGTGTATGATGAAAAAACGAAAAGGTTGTCAGGCACGCAGAAGTTGCTGGGGAATTACTGATAATTAAACCGATAAAACCATATCGACATGAACAAAATTCTACTGTTGCTTGCTTTAGTGTTAAGCCCAGGCTTTCTTTTGGCCCAGGTGGTGTCATTTTCTTTTACACCTGGCTATGATGTTCCGTCAGAGAACAGTATCGTGAAAGACACTTCCATCCGCCTGATTGTAGCGGTGTATGCACCGGGGCCCATTGCCACGGTTACTGCCTCTGCAGGCGGAAAACAGGCAAACCTGGGACCTTATGATGCACCCAACAGGTACATTGGTCCGCTGAGCTTAGCAGGTTTACCGGGAGATACGCTTTCACTGGTGCTTACCGCAACAGATTCACTGGGTAATACCGGTGATACAGCCATCAGGTTTATTTACCGGCCTTTGGTTGATCCGGCAGTGTCTTTAACAATAGACAGCCTGGCCGATTCATCGGTTGCCAGGCCTTTTCTTGCATTGGGCGCAAGGTCTGCTGGCAACACTATACAGGTGTACAACGACGATGTTTCCTATGGACCGCCGATCTTTACGGCAGAAGATAGTATACCGGTGCTGGACCTTTCTGCTTATGACGGAAAGCGGTTAAAGCTGAAGCTGGTGGCTACGGATAGCATCGGCAGAACCACCCAGGCATTCCTCTCCGCTTTTGTTGAAAGCAGCCGCTTTCTTACACCCGTGTTGAACTCCCATGAAACGATTGTGGATGTACGGTACGGCAAAGCGCTTGTAGCGGATAAGACTACCGGCTACCCTGTGCTGGTAGATCTTGCAAGCGGGCAGCGAAGCGCTCCATTGATCAATCAAAGTTTTTCCCCGAGGTCTTATGTTACGAAGAACGGCGCTGTGCTGAGCTGGGGGACTGCAGCCGTGTATGAATGGAGAAACGGACAGATCGTTTTTGAGTCGCGCGGTGAAGACCTGAAGGTAGCCGGCGATTATATGGTATGGATCAAGCCGGGCCCTGTCAAGTCTGATACCATAGTGCGCAGGAACCTGGTTACAGGAGTAAGAGACAGTGCAGCGCTGCTGAACTACCGTGGCGACATCGATCTTGGGCCCAATGGTATTGCTGTTTACGGCATACAGAATGACACCTATCAATCGAATATTTTCAGGTATGATAATGGCAAGTCTAATGCATTATCGCCATCCATATCAATCCGGTATAAAGAGTTTCCGCTGACGGATGGTTTTGATGTGGTGTATAGTGTAAGCAGCCATTATGATGGCGACCGGAGTGTATACTACTACAACCGCAAGAGCAATACAGATGTACAGCTGCTGAACGTTGGCAAGAGTCCTTACACCGGCTATCAGCTGAATAACGGGTACATGGCTTTTGTAAGGGGACAGGTAGCATTGCGCGACAGTACCGGGAACCTGCGGGATGTAACGAAACTACCCGTTGGAGCTGTGGAGATCGATCTTCTAAATGAGAAAGGAGAGCTGATGGTTGCCACCCGGGACAGCGGTCATTTCTTTGTGCAAAGCAATGGTATACAGAAAAAAGTGGGTGCGCTGCCGGTAACTGATTCGCGGGGGCGGGTCAGCCAATCATTTTATGATAATGGTGTTTGGTACCTGCTGGTTGGCAAAACCTTATTTAAGGTAAATGTAGATGGCAGTGATAGTACGGTAACTGTACCACAGCCTGTGGTGACTGGCTTATTAAGCAGCTACTGTGCGGCTGCCGATAGTCAGCGCGTGAAGATTGCTAACCTGCCTGCCAGCAATTCAGGGATAGTGGTGAAAGTATTGCTGGATAGCACGCGCGTATTAGCAGTAGCGGCAGACAGTACCTTTACTATTAATCCCGCTGTGCTGAGTACAGGCAGACATAATATCGTTGTGACTTTCTCCTATGATACCATTCAAAAGCAGCTGCCATTATCCTTTATGGTGACGGCTGCAGTAACGCCCTCGCTGGATGTGATGGTGAATGTAAATCCCATTACCACCGATAGCATCCCGGTAGTTATTACCGCTACCAACGTGACTGGCGGAGGTAAACAGCCGCTGTATACTTTTGCTTGGGACAGGAACTTCATTAACCAGTTGCAGCTGGAAAGCAATAATAATTCCGTGACGGTAGCTGCAGCGGAGTTTGAGCTGGGAGATAATGTGGTATATGCACGTGTAAGAACCAGTGACCAGTGTTATACTTCGCAAACAGGCATTGACAGCATCACGATCAATAAAACAAATATTACTGCTGTGGTAGATGTAGACAATCCGCGTAGCCCGGTGCTCGTCTACCCCAATCCTTTCCGCAATCAGATCGGTGTGAGCGGTTTGCTGCCTGCTAAAGTGTACATTCTTTCTTTGTACGACTTACAGGGCAAGCTGCTGCTGCATCAGCGGGTGGTGAATCAAACAAAAGCGGTGATAAATCCGCCAAAAGGCACAGAAGGGATTTTTATTCTGCGGGTATATGATGAAAAGGCGAAAAGGATATTGGGCGCCCAGAAGTTGATAGGGTATTAGTAATATTGTGGCATGGAATCCATTCATCAACGGATACTGGCGCATATTGCGCGGCATGTATCGCTTACTGCAGCAGAGCAGGAACTGTTTATTTCCCTGATTGGCATCAGGCGGCTGTTGCGTAAACAGTTCCTGCTGCAGGCTGGCGATGTATGCCGCTACGAAAGCTATGTGCTGGATGGATGCTTACGCTCCTTTTTTGTGGACGACAAAGGAGATGAACATACCCTGCATTTTGCGCTGGAAGACTGGTGGATCACTGACCTTGAAAGTTTTTTACACCAGACAGCCGCCCAGGTGAACATAGAAGCGTTGACACCAGTAACGGTACTGCAGCTGGACAAACCTTCACTGGAACGCCTGTATACGGAAGTGCCTGCCTTTGAGCGGTTCTTCCGTATACTTCATCAAAACGCCTACCTGGCGCAGAACAGGCGTATACTGAACAATATCAGCATGAGTGGGGAATCGCGTTACCTTGATCTGCTGGAACGTTATCCCCAACTGGTACAGCGCGTACCTCAAAAGTATATTGCCTCTTACCTGGGTATTACACCTGTGTTCCTGAGCCAGATCAGGGCAAGGTTGGGGCACAGGGAAGGGTACGGTAATATGGAATAAAATCTTAAATTAGTACTAATTTTAGTATCTCCTTTTAAGATTAAACCCTTTCTGTATGACCAGAATGCTATTGTTGTTAACGTTGATCATTGCCCCTTACTTTGTTTTTGCCCAGAACATTTCATTTCTTTTTCAGGGAAGCGGTACGCCTGTTGATAATGCAGTATGGACAGATACTTCCCTGAGTATAGAAGTAGTAGTTTACGCTCCAGCCCAGGTTGCCACTGTTACTGCGACGGTGGAGAACAGACAAATATCACTGGCTACTTTTGGCGGCGGCATTTACCGTGGCGATCTGTCGTTGACCGGCCTGGCGGGAGATACCCTGGCATTGACCGTGAGTGCAACAGACACGCAGAATAATACCGGCGATACCGCCATTACATTTATATATCGGCCGCTGAACGATCCTGGTGTGTCTTTAACAATAGACAACGCGGTAGATTCTTCGGTTGTCAGATCGGCTCTCCCCTTAAATGCCCGGTCGGCAGGTAATACTATCCAGGTATACAAATCGGAATCCACGTATGACCAGCTGATTATGACTGTACAAGATAGTTTACCTTCGCTGGAACTTTCCCAGTATAATGGCCAGCGATTGACACTAAAGGTGGTAGCCACAGACAGCCTTGGCAGAACTGCCAGGAAGCAGCTAACAGCGTTTGTAGAAAGCAGCCCCTATCTATCGGAATACCTGACTGTTAACGGAAAGCTATTAGACTTCCGCTACAACAAAGCGCTGATAGCTGAAAAAGGTACCGGATACCCGGTATTGGTGGATGCTGCTACAGGACAGCAGAGTCTCCCCCTGGTGAATGCTCCTGTACAGGAATCCCAGGCCTTTGTTACGCCAGAAGGAGCCATGTTTGTGGCAGCACAAACTATATATGAATGGAAGAATGGCCAGATGGTTTTCCAGGTGGATGGCGGCAGCCTTTCCGTATCGGGTAGCTATGCTTGTTGGAAAAAGGAAATCGGCGCGTTGAGGCGGAAGAACCTTATTACCGGCGTTATAGACTCTGTTGCGATAACAGGTGATGGAGGCGGGTTACCCAATGTTGCGTCAAATGGATCTGTGGTTTTTATTGTAGGAGGAAGGACCTATTCGGTAATCTACAGATATGACAGCGGGCAGGTGTCTGCTGTGACACCGGTAACCGGTGGCCGTTTTGACATTGATCCACTCACAGATGGCCATAACATCATCTATAGCGCTGCAAATTTCTCTGCCACTAAGAGCCTGTATTTTTACAATGGGCAGCTTCAAACCAACCTGCCGTTAACTGGCGAGACTTCTAACGTTCGCCCTCATTTCAGTTACCAACTAAACAATAAATATTCAGCCTTTGTACGCAACGGTGAGGTAACGGTCAGGGATACCTTCGGGAATATGCGGCAGGTGACCAATTTTACAGACTGTTCGGATTGTATCGTATCCGTTGATTATTTAAACAGTGAGGGAGCACTGATGGCTTCGAGCGGAAATGACGGACGCTATTTTATCAATAGTAATGGTCAGAGCAGGCGTATCACTGCAATGCCACAGCAATACAGTATTTATACCCCTGAAGTGTGGAGCCGTTCTTTCTACGACAGTACAAGCTGGTATATCTTAATTGGTAAGACCCTGTTCAAGGTAAACCTGGATTCTATTCCGGAGAACAACATAACGGACCTGAAGAAAGTAGTGGCGCCGGACAGTACACTTCATTTTACACGGCAGGATTTTGCCTCTCATTTTTCCGGGCCGGGAGAATTGATCCAGGTTAAAGTAACTGCATTACCCAGGCATGGCACACTTAAATTTCAGGGGCAGACTAATATCTCCAACCCGATTCCCGTATCGCAGCTTGGACAGCTGGCCTATACGTCCAACGCCGGGGGGATAGCAGCAGACACTATTCGCTGGATTGCTTCCAATGGTGTTGAGTATACAAAAGATACAGCCATGGTGCTCATCAATGTTATTGATAGTACGACGACGGTGCCTCAAGCAATAGTAAGCGGATTGTTTAACAGCTATTGCAACACCGAAGCGCCCCAACATATAAAGATCGTCAATCTGCCTTCCGCGGCTTCCAATATAGACGTGGTAGTACTAGTGGACAGCACTACGATGTTACCGGTTGCGGCGGATAGTACCTTTACCATCCAACCCGCTGCTTTAAGCCCTGGTAAGCATTATGTCAACATTAGGTTCTCAAATTCTACTATTCAAACTGACCTCGCATTAAGTTTTAGTATAAGACCTGCTGTAACGCCCTCCGTGGATATCAGTGTCAACGTAAATCCGATCACCACTGATACCATCCCTGTCGTTATTACAGCTACCAGTATAAATGGCGGAGGTAAGCAGCCGTCCTATACTTTTTCATGGGACAAAAATTTTACCAGCCTGATTCAGCCAGAAGGCCTTGATGAGGCAGTAACGGTAGCGCCTACACACTTTTCACTTGGCAGCAATATAGTGTATGTCCGTGTAAGGACCAGTGACCAGTGTTACACTTCGCAAACTGGTATTGACAGCATCACAATCAATAAGACAAAAATTACTGCTGTAGTGGATGTAAATAATCCTGGTCAGCCGGTGATCATTTATCCCAATCCTTTCCGTGAGCAGATCAGTGTGAACGGCCTGCAGGCAACCAAAGCGTATATCCTTTCCTTGTATGATATACAGGGAAAGTTATTGCTGCACCAGCGGGTGGTGAATAAAACGAAGACCGAGATCAGACCTCCGGCAGCAAGTGGCAGTATTTATATTCTGCGGATCTATGATGAAAAGCTGCAGAAGCTGATCGGATCACAGAAACTGGTTGGATATTAGGCAGTGATGCCCTCCGTCATCTCCAGGCTGGTAGTAAACGAACAGGGGTTATAAACTTCGTTTACCTGCGAGCCTGGAGTTGACTTGAGTTGGGCCGTTTATGAGATATTATCAAAATAATTTTGGGGTTAACTATTAACTAAAACTAATCGCTAAGAGCAACATTGTAAAGGTAGTATCAGGCAGCGTAGTGTATTTGCGTTGCGAAATGGTGAGGTTTTGTTAAACTATTTTAATCGTATTTATTAAATTAATTTAACCGGATCCGGTTATAGCTGTAGCAATTTTGTGTACATAAAAAATGGATGTTATGTACACGAATAATGAATTCACTCCCGCCGCTTTTAATGCACTCAATTTAGGTAGTCATCAACTCAGGAACAGGTTTGCTGTCGCCCCTATGTCACGCGTAAGCGCAGGTTTAGACGGTGTTCCTACCGCTAACATGCAAACCTATTATGAAGCATTTGCTTTGGGCGGTTTTAGCCTCATCATCACAGAAGGAATATATACAGATGGAATAGCAGCGCAGGCTTATCCGCAGCAGCCTGGTTTGGTAACGGTAGCACAGCAGCAGGGATGGAAACAGCTAACAGCCCGTGTAAAACAGCATGGGGCTGTATTCATTGCGCAGCTGATGCATGCGGGTGCTATCTCACAACACCTGGCAAATACCTGGGCGCCGTCTGCAGTACCACCACTTGGAAAAAAGATGCCGGAATATGGCGGAGGTGATGGCTCCTTTCCTTTACCGCATGCGATGACGGCAACAGAGATAGCCGCTGTTAAACAGGGCTTTGTGGAGTCAGCTTTACATGCGTGCGCTGCTGGTTTCGATGGGGTGGAGTTACACGCTGCCAATGGTTATTTACTGGATCAATTCATGACGGACTATATCAACACACGAACGGATCTGTATGGTGGAAGTATTCCCAACCGTTTTCGCATCATAAAGGAGATCATTGAAGCAATAAGGGCGGTAGTACCTGTGGGTTTTATCATCGGTCTTCGTTTATCGGAGGGTAAAGTGAATAACCTGCATTATCGCTGGCAGGATGGCGCTGCAACAGCGCGCGCAATACTGTCGGAAGTTGCTGCAGTAAAGCCAGACTATATTCATATTGCGGCGGAGGCAGGCAACTGGGCGGCAGAAGCCACTTATCCTGATGGTACTTCCTATACAGGATTAGCAAAGCAGTTCACCGGTGTGCCCGTAATTGCCAATGGCGGGCTGCATCGTCCGGAATTGGCAAAGCAGGTGCTGGAAGAAGGGCATGCAGATATCTTGGCAATTGGTAAAGCTGCGATTGCCAATCCCGACTGGCCCTTGCGGATTCAGCGTGGGGAAGGTATTATTCCTTTTCATCCGCGTATGATCAAGCCCAATGCAAACATTGAACATACCTGGAAAGTGCTTGCGGAAGCAGTTGCACCGCTATAAATATCTTTTGATCAGCGGATGCTTTCTGATCAGATGGCTGAGTATCCAGCTGCCAGTTAACGCAACCATAAACGTGATGATGAATTTGACAAAGGCAGGCGCTGAGATGGATAGCAACGCATACTGGCACCATACTACAAAAATGTAATGCAGCAGGTAAATGCTGTAGGCGTTGGCAGAGAGGGAAGTCCACCAGGTTTTGGATGAACGTATCAATGCTTTGAAAGTGCTGACAAAAGCAACGCAGCTGAAAGTACAGGAAAGTACGTATATGGTATAGTAGATCAGCCAGCCGGCCAGTGAGGGTATTTTGCCCTGTTCAACCATTTGCCTTAGCGGCGTTGGTATTACCGTTAGCAGTGTATACATTAACAGACAGCCGGCTATCCATAAGGGCCACTGTTTGATGAATGTATTGGAGAAGGTATCTCCAATCAGGGCGCCCAGCACAAAGTAACCGAAATACAGCAGTATCCGGCTTTTCTGGAAGTCGAATGGACCGATGCCTGTCCAGGTATAGGGGCCTAGCCACATTGCCATAGGCACATATAATATCCAGGTAATGAGCGCAAGGCTGATGATCAGTGTGCCTGCGGGTAAATTGCCGATGGTCCTGTTCTTTAGCAGGGGATAAAGTAATGCAACTATGACATTATAAAGGAAAAGTACCCAGATAAACCAAGGGGGACCAACCGGCCATGCTTCGGTGGTAAAATAATCGATGATATAAGCTTTGATATCATGACTGCTGTGCGCTACATAGTAAGCAGGATAATAAGCCACCAACATCAATAAGGTAACGCCAACGGCAAATGGCAGGAACAGGCGGTAGAACCGGTCTCGTATAAAAGCGGTGAAACCTTTTCTGGCAAGGCTGGGTAATACAAACATGCCGCTGATGAAGAACATGAGTGACATGAAAAAGACGTCGTTGAAATTCTCGAAGATATCAAGTCCTATCCAGCGTTCTTTATCGACGATGGGATGGGTGGACAGGATGTAGGCCTGTTTATTGAAACTGGCGAAGGTGGTATAGGCCAGGGAAGAATGGTGGGCCACTACCAGTACAGTAATGGAGGAACGGAGATAGTCTATCCACAGGGCGCGGTTAGGTGCGGGCATGCAGGGCTTTATAAAAAGATGCGGAGGCAGTGAAAAAGTTGCTTACCAGGTTCCTTATTATGAGGAGACTTGGTAAGCAAGTGTATTTTAGTATTTCCGCTTTTTACGCAGTGCATTTACCTGTTTGGATATTTTACCGAACTGATGTTCCATCCTTTTCTTTTCCAGGGCGCTGGCCTAGTAATGGTATTGTTCGCGGATCAGTTTCAGGTAATTGCGGTATACGGCTGCGGGCAGTGTTCCCTGCTCAAGGGCTGCAGTTACTGCGCAGCCGGGTTCCTGTTGGTGTGTGCAATCGCGGAAGCGGCATTGGTTGGATAGTTCTTCTATCAGCGGATGATGGAAGCCAATGTCTTCGTCTGCATCCAGGGTAAGGCCGAACTCCCGCATACCGGGCGAATCAATGAGCATACTGCCATTGGGCAGCATGACAAGATGCCTGGCGGTGGTAGTATGCCTGCCTTTGTTGTTGAAGGTACTAAGGCCGCCTTCCTTTTGTATTATTACACCGGAGAGGGCGTTGAACAAAGTGCTTTTCCCTACACCCGAGGAGCCTAGCAGGGCGAAGGTCTTGCCGGGCAGCAGGTATTGAGTGGCCCATTCGTTCAGCTGATCATGAGCTAATGCACTGGTGAGGAGCACAGGACAATCGTATCCCAGTGCCTGCACTTCCTGACGGCAAGCTTCCGGGTCATTGGCCAGATCTTGTTTGTTCAGGATAACAATGGGTTGGATCCCGCATTGATACACCTGTTGCAGGTAACGTTGCAGCCGCTGGAGGTTGAAGTCACGGTCGAGTCCCTGAATGATCAGGGCGGCGTCGATATTGGCGGCGATCACCTGTTGCTGGCTGCTTTTACCGGGGAGCTTCCGGCTCAGGGCATTTTGCCTGGGGAGGACATCGATGATGATGCTCTGATCGTAATAATGTTTACAAACGATCCAGTCGCCTACTTTAGGCAGTTCCCAGGTTTCCTTGCCGTTCATGAGGGTACCGGCCAGCATAGCGGGCGAAGGCCCGGTAGGCGTGATGATGGTATGATTGTAGCCGTTGATGGCTGTTACCCGTCCGGCTTCGAGGCCCTGACTGATAAAGGATGTATAATGATGTTCAAAATGGCTGTTCCAGCCGTATTGTGATAAGGATGATGACATTGTTGAAATAGGTTACAGCGCTGTGTGTGCAGACAAATAGCAGTGTCCGGGCAACAGGGCATTGGTTCATAAAAACATATGAAATAACGGAGTAGAAGAAACGCAGAGGAATTTAAGCAGCGTTTAAATTACCAGCTGCGTTAAGCGGCAATCATTCCGGCAGACGGGCGATATATGGTATTGATGAGTTTCATACGGGGCGAAGGTAGGAATTTTTAG
>Ga0102590_1003769_pt1 | contig 14307 bp, 12 predicted proteins | sample AraplaMF_Col_mMF_FD_76859 | JGI IMG/M metagenome (GOLD analysis project Ga0102590, IMG submission 76859) | Arabidopsis root microbial communities from the University of North Carolina, USA - plate scrape MF_Col_mMF | ecosystem: Host-associated > Plants > Roots > Endosphere | place: USA...
CACTGCGACCGGCTGTTCTTCGCCTTCACCCAGGACCTGCCTTGCGAGATCTTCCCGCAGGATACCGGGCTGATCGTCGCCGACGCCTACGGCGCGCACCTGCACTGCGAGGCACCCGAGCACCGCATGGCCGCGGCGACCCGCAAGGCGATGACGCTGCGATTTGCGCTTGCCGCCGCGCTACGGATCAACCGGCTGGTCGATCCGCAGGGGCATGGGGAGATTTGAGTTCGCGACGTAGGGCCTGGAAAAGTGCCCCCACCCCAACCCTCCCCCGCAAGCGGGAGAGGGAGTTCGCAGCATCCAGTACGAATGCTGTGTCTCATCTTGAACGCCGTCACGCTCCATTTTGATTGCTATCGCGAACCACGTCGGCAGCGCGTCCCCTCTCCCGCTTGCGGGGGAGGGCTGGGCTGGGGGCTCTACTATCGGTGAAAGCCGCGGCCTACCGCGGCGCGCGCTTCGCCAGGATCCGCTGCAGGGTGCGGCGGTGCATGTTCAGCCGGCGGGCGGTTTCCGAGACGTTGCGGTTGCACATCTCGTAGATGCGCTGGATGTGCTCCCAGCGCACGCGATCGGCGGACATCGGGTTGCTAGGCAATTCCGACTTCTCGGTGCTGCTCGCCAGCAGCGCGGCGACCACGTCGTCGGCATCGGCGGGTTTTGAGAGGTAATCCACCGCGCCCATCTTCACCGCGGTAACCGCGGTGGCGATGTTGCCATAACCGGTCAGCACGATGGCGCGCGCGTCCGGCCGCTGGCGCTTCAGCGCCGACACCACGTCGAGGCCGTTGCCGTCACCGAGCCGCAAGTCCACCACCGCAAAGGCGGGTGCCGACTTGCCGATATGCGCCAGGCCATCGGACACGGTGTCGCATGAGGTGACGGTGAAGCCGCGGGTTTCCATCGCCCGGGAGAGCCGCTCCAGGAACGGCTTGTCGTCCTCGACGATCAGAAGCGAGCGGTCGGTCTGGCCTGTCAGTTCGGCGATGGCGTTCACGGTGTGCGGTCCTCGTTTGGCGCTAGTCTATCATATGGCGTGGCGGCATCGCGGTGCCAAGAGCGCACAAGGCGGTGAGCCGGCTTTATTGGTTAATCGAGAACGGTTCCAAGCCGCTGATTTAGCGTGATTTCTCGCTTATCGAGAAAACCGGCCAGGAGCCAGCCTGAGGCGGACCTTTCCAACAGTCGGCGTTGCGCGCATCATGAGACAAATCGTCGCCTTTCAGGGAAGGAAGCCTTCATGCCGACGCGGGCGCGCCTGGATGAATTCATTGCCGTGGTCGAAAGCGGCGACCACGCCGGCGCCATCGAGCGCTATTACACCGAAGATGCCAGCATGCAGGAGAATGCCGCGCCGCCGCGGCAGGGCCGCGATTTTCTGGTGGCGCATGAACGCGGCGTGCTGGCTCGGATGCAGCACGTCTACTCCAAGGCGGTCACATCCGTCGTCGAGGGCGACAATGTTGCCATTCACTGGAACTTCGAGCTCACCGACCTGAAGGGCAACGTGCACAAGCTGGATGAGGTCGCGCTGCAGCTCTGGCGCGGCGACCGGATCTTTCGCGAGCGTTTCTTCTACGAGCCAGCCAAACCCAACCCCTGATCCGAACCGGCATGGACGCCTCTTCCCCGCCGCCCGCCATCGACGAGACCTCGCGGCACTACCCCGGCTGGCGGGTGGTCGCCACCTGCTTTGCCGTGGCGACCTTCAGCTGGGGCATCGGCTTCTACGGCCAGAGCGTCTTCCTTGCCGAACTGCATCGGCTGCACGGCTGGCCGACATCGCTGATCTCGACCGCGACGACGTTCTTTTACGTCTTCAGCGCGGGACTGGTGGTGTTCATCAGCGACGCCATGCGCCGGTTCGGCGCGCGGGCATGCCTGCTCGCCGGAGTCGGCTGCATGGCGACAGCTACGCTGGCGCTCGGACACATCGATCGGCCGTGGCAGCTTTACGCGGTCCATGTGCTGATGGCGTTCGGCTGGGCCGGAGTTGGCCTCGGCGCCATCACCACGACGCTGGGACTGTGGTTCGATAGGCGGCGCGGCATGGCGATCAGCCTGGCGCTGAACGGCGCCAGTTGCGGCGGCGTGTTCGGCGTGCCGCTGCTGGTGACGGCCATCGGCCATCTCGGCTTTGCGACGGCGTTGCTGGCGACGGCTGTCCTGATGATCGCGCTGCTGGTGCCGATCATCCTCATCGCGATCGGCAGGCCGCCGCTGCGCGCCGCATCGGACCATGACGGCGCGCCACTGGTCGCGCTGCCGGCGTCGCGGATTCGCGCCGACGCGTTCGGCGATTTCGCCTTCCTGACCATCACCACGGCGTTCTCCCTGGTGCTGCTGGCGCAGATCGGCTTCATCGTGCACCTGGTGTCGTATCTCGATCCGGTGATCGGCCGCGAGCGCGCCGCCATCGCGGTGGCGCTGATGACGGTGATGGCGGTGGCGGGACGGGTGCTGTTCAGCACGGTCATCGACCGGCTGAATCAACGCCGCGCCTCGGCGGCCTCCTTCGTCAGCCAGGCCGCGGCGCTGCTCGTGCTGCTCGGCGCCCGCAACGAAGCCGCGATCTTCTTCGCCTGCGCGCTGTTCGGATTTTCAGTGGGCAACGTGATCACCTTGCCGGCGCTGATCGTTCAGCGCGAATTCGATTCGCGCGCGTTCGGGGTGCTGGTCAGCCTCACCGCGGCGGTCGGACAGATCTGCGGCGCCTTCGGCCCCGGCGTCATCGGATTGCTGCGCGATGCATCCGGCAGCTATACCGCGCCGCTCATCATGTGCGTCGGGCTCGAGATCGCCGCCGCGGCGATCATCCTGGTTCGCGGCCGCGGCACTGCGGCGCGGTGATCAGGCTTCGCGCTGCCGCAACAGCTCCTCGAGATCGAGCCGTCGGGTGAACATCGCAAGGCCGCCATCGGCATTGCGCGGCCATTCCTCCTGCGGGCGGTCGCGGTAGAGCTCGACGCCGTTCTGATCCGGATCGCGCAGATAGAGCGCCTCGCTGACGCCGTGGTCGCTGGCGCCGTCGAGCTGAATGCCGGCCTGTCTCAGCCGGTGCAGCGCATCCGCCAGCGCCGCGCGGGAGGGATAGAGGATGGCCGTGTGAAACAGCCCGGTGGTGCCGGGCGGCGGCGGATGGCCGCCCTTGCTTTCCCAGGTGTTGAGGCCGATGTGATGATGATAGCCCCCCGCCGATATGAACGCCGCCTGGTCGCCATAGCGCTGCGTCAGCTCGAAACCGAGCACGCCGCAATAGAAGCCCAGAGCGCGTTCGAGATCGGCGACTTTGAGATGAACATGCCCGATCCGCGTTCCCGCGACGATGGGTTTTGAAGGCTCGGGCATGTGGTCTCCTTTTGCGTCGATCGGGCCATCGGGCATCTATTCAGCCCGCCGTCACTGCGCAAGCTCGGAGACCTCGCCATTGGGCAGGCCGAACTCGTAGGTATTGAGCGTCATCGACACCAGCGTGTAGTAGCCGCACAGCCCGACGATCTCGACCAGCCCGCGCTCGCCGAGCAGCTTGGTGGCGTGGTCGTAGAGCGGCTGCGGCACCACATGGGTTTCGTGCAGCGATCTGGCGACGTCGTAGATCGCCTGCGCCTTCGGATCGTCGAAGTGCGGCGCGCGACGATGCCGGATGTCCTCGATGATCTTCGGGTCCATGCCGCCGGCGAGCGCCAGCCGCTTATGGGCATACCATTCGTAATGCGAGGTCCAGTGCCGCGCGGTGACCAGGATGGCGATTTCGGACAGTTTTGCGGGGAACACCGTGTCGTAACGCAGAAACGCGCCGAGGCGGGTGGCATGCCGGGCCATCTCGGGACTGTTGAGCCAGGCGAACATCGGCTCCGGCGGCCTGCCGCGCTTGCTGGCGATCGACTCGTCGTAGGTTTCTTTCTGGTGCTCGGACATTTCGCCAGGCGAAAGCAGTTTCAGGCGCATCTCGGTTTCCCCTTGTTTTTCAATCGCTGCGGCGATGCGCATACACGGGATTACCGACGATGACCACATCCACGGCCGCACGCAGGTGGATTGAAATCCGCCAAGCGAGCGCTAAGGTCGATGTCAAGAATGCCGGATGGAAACCCCAGACATGCCCGATCTCGATCAATTCCGCCGCGACACCCGCGCCTGGCTCGACGCCAATTGTCCGCCCGAAATGCGCCGCCCGATGACCTCGGACGAAGACACGTTCTGGGGCGGCCGCAATGCCTCGTTTTCGTCGGAGCCGCAGCGGGTCTGGTTCGAGCGGATGCGCGACAAGGGCTGGACCGTGCCGCACTGGCCGAAGCAGTATGGCGGCGGCGGCCTTGACGGCGAGGAGACCAAGATCGTGCGCCAGGAGATGGCCGCGATCTCCGCCCGCCTGCCGCTGGTGTCGTTCGGCATCTCGATGCTCGGCCCGGCGCTGCTGAAATATGGCACCGAGGCGCAGAAGCAGGAGCACCTGCCGAAGATCGCCAAAGGCCTGATCCGCTGGTGCCAGGGCTACTCGGAGCCGAACGCCGGGTCGGACCTCGCCTCGCTGCAGACCCGCGCGGAGGGCGATGGCGACGATTTCATCATCAACGGCCAGAAGATCTGGACCTCCTACGCCAACCATGCCGACTGGATCTTCTGCCTGGTGCGCACCGATGCTTCCGGCAAGAAGCATGACGGCATCAGCTTCATCCTGTTCGACATGGCCTCAACGGGCGTCTCGACCAGGCCGATCCTGCTGATCTCCGGCAAGTCGCCGTTCTGCGAAACCTTCTTCGACAACGTCCGGGTGCCGAAGGCCAATGTGGTCGGTACCGTCAATCGCGGCTGGGACGTGGCAAAATACCTGCTGCAGCATGAGCGGGCGATGATTTCGGGCATGGGCGAGCGCGGCGCCGGCCGGCCGCTCGGCCAGGTCGCCGCCGACTCCGTCGGCACCGACGCGCAGGGCCGGCTGGAAGACCCGATGCTGCGCGGCCAGATCGCCGCGTTCGACATCGACGAGGCGGCACTGGCCTGCGCCGCCGAACGCGCCGTCGATCTCGCCAAGGCCGGCCAGGCGCATCCGGCGTTCTCCTCGGCGATGAAATATTACGGCACCGAGCTCAACAAGCGCCGCCACGAGATCCTGATGTCCGCCGGCGGCATCGACGCGCTGGAATGGGAAAGCGAGCGCTCCAAGGAGGGCGCGCGCCCGCGGGCGTGGCTGCGCACCAAGGCGAACTCGATCGAAGGCGGCACCAGCGAGGTGATGCTCGGGATCGTGGCTAAGCGGATACTGGATTTGCCGGGGGCGTAGGCTTGCAACTCAGCAACGAGGACTTTCCCCGTCATTGCGAGGAGCGAAGCGACGAAGCAATCCAGTCTTTCTTCGCAGCCCCTGGATTGCTTCGCTTCGCTCGCAATGACGGACATTAGCGCAACGGATCATTGAATGCCCCTGCTCCTCACCGAAGAACAATCCATGCTGCGCGACAGTGCGCGCGGCTTTATCGGCGACAAGGCGCCGGTGTCGCATCTGCGCCAGTTGCGCGACACGAACGACGCCACCGGCTTCTCCCGCGAGCTGTGGCGCGCGTTCGCCGAGATGGGATTTTCCGGGCTGCTGGTGGGCGAGCAATTCGGCGGCAGCGGATTAGGCTGCATCGAGGCCGGCGTGGTGATGGAGGAGATCGGCCGCAACCTGATGCCGTCGCCGTTTCTCGCCACCGCGGTGCTGGCTGCATCCGCATTATCGCGCGGCGGCAGCGCCGCCCAGAAGGCCGAACATCTGCCGAGGATCGCCGACGGATCGCTGCTGGCCGCATTGGCGATCGACGAGGGGGCAAAGCATCGGCCGTTGCAGACCGCGCTCAGGGCCACGCGTTCCGGCAACGGGTTCAAGCTCAACGGCGCCAAGGCCCTTGTGGTCGACGGCCACACCGCCGACCTGTTGATCGTGGCGGCGCGCAGCGCCGGCGCGCCCGGCGAGCGCGACGGCCTGACGCTGTTCCTAGTCGACCCCAAGGCGAAGGGGCTGGCCTGCGAGCGCACCATCATGGTGGACGCGCACAATGCCGCGCGGCTCGAATTCGACAATGTCGAAGTCGATGCCGACAGCGTGCTCGGCGAAGTCGATCAGGGTTTTGCGCTGCTGGAAGGCGTGCTCGATATCGGCCGTGGCGCGGTGGCCTCCGAGATGGTCGGGCTCAGTGAGGAGGTGTTCGGCCGCACCGTCAGCTACCTGAAGGAGCGCAGGCAGTTCGGCAGGCTGATCGGCGAATTCCAGGCGCTGCAGCACCGCGCCGCGCATCTCTATACGGAGATCGAAATCACCCGCGCCGCCGTGCTCAAGGCGCTGCAACTGATGGACCAGGATGCGGACAATGCCGGCGCCGCGGTGGCGGTCGCCAAGGCCCGCGCCGGGACCACCGTGACGCTCGCGGTGCAGGAAGGCGTGCAGATGCACGGCGGCATGGGCATGACCGACCAGTTCGACATCGGCTTCTTCATGAAACGCGCGCGGGTCTGCCAGGAACTGTTCGGCGACAGCAATTTCCATGCTGACCAGCTGGCGAGGCTGAAGAGTTATTAGCGCGGACGCGCAAAGCCCGCGTCACAGCAGCAGCGTCACGCCCGACACCAGCAGCAGGACCAGCACCACCTTGCGAAAGCCGGCCTCGTCGAGCCGGCCGTAGAGCTTCAGTCCCAGCCACGTCCCAAGCAGCAGCACCGGCAGGCCGAGCACCATCAGCCTCAGCGTATCCGCCGAGATGGTGCCGTTGACGCCGAGCCAGAACGCGCTCATCGCGAAGATCGCCACCGCGACCGGCTGGAACACGGTGCGCTGCTGGTCCTTCGGCCAGCCGCGGATCACGCACCAGATGGTGATCAGAATGCCGGCGAGGCCGGTGATGCCGCCCAGCACGCCATTGAGAAACCCGACCGCCGCATCGGCCGGCGCGCCGCCCGCCGCCAGCGGCTTCATCGCCGGCCGCGCCAGCGCATAGAGGCTGTAGAGCACCAGCAGCACCGCGACGCCGATGCGGACCTGTGCCGGCGCCGCCCAGGCCAGAATGCCGACGCCGAGCGGGACGCCGATGGCGGCGCCGACCAGGAATGGCTGCAGCCGCCGCCAATCCAGCGCGGCGCGCAATTTCCAGACCGCATAGCCCTGGACGATCAGGCCGAACGCGATGATCAGCGTCGCCACCTGGAGCGGCGGCAGGATATGCAGCCAGACCGCCGCCGCAACCAGGCCGAAGGCAAATCCGGCGACGCCCGCCACCAGAGCGGCTGCAAATGTCGCGCCGAGGAAAACCGAGAGGTCGAGAACGCCTTCCATCGATCAGCCCCCTGTGTTCGTTAGATCGCTCCCGCCAGGTACAGCAGCACCCCCGCCAGCGAACATGCCGCCAGCGTCGGCAGCATGCCCGCTTTGAAGCGAAACACCGCGATCACCGCCGCTACCGACAGCAGCGTCGCCCAGACGTTGATGCTCGACAGCACCGGGGCGTCGAAACCGATGCCGAAAGCCTGCAGCGGCCTGACCTCGCGGAACATGGTGTGGATGGCGAACCACACCGCCAGATTGAGGATGACGCCGACCACCGCGGCGGTGATGGCGGCGAGCGCCGCCGACAGCGCCTTGTTGCCGCGCAGAACCTCGACATAGGGCGCGCCGAGGAAGATCCACAGGAAGCACGGCGTGAAGGTGACCCAGGTCGCCAGCAGGCCGCCGAGCGTGCCGGCCAGCAGCGGCGCCACCATTCCGGGCGAGCGGAACGCGGCCATGAAGCCGACGAACTGCAGCACCATGATCAGCGGTCCCGGCGTGGTCTCGGCCATGCCGAGGCCGTCGAGCATCTCGCCAGGCTTGAGCCAGTGATACGAGTCGACCGCCTGTTGCGCGACGTAGGCCAGCACCGCATAGGCGCCGCCGAACGTCACCATCGCCATCTTGGAAAAGAACACCGCGATCTGGCTGTACACGTTGCCGCTGCCGACCGTGACCAGCAGCAGGACGACCGGCGTCAGCCAAAGCACCAGCCAGATGCCGGCCGCGGTGAGCGACTGCCGCGCGCTGGGACGGGCATGCGCCGGCAGCTCGTTGCCAAGCAGGCTTTCGGCGTCGGCCTTGCCGGCGGCACCGTGCCCGCCGGCGACATCGAACGCGGCAAGCTGAAGCCTGCCGCCGAGGTAGCCGACCAGGCCGGCGCCGAACACGATCACCGGAAACGGCACGTCGACGAAGAAGATCGCCACGAACGCCAGCCCCGCCAGCCCGCGCATGAAATCGTTCTTCAGCGCCCGGCTGCCGACCCGCACGACCGCCTGCAGCACGATGGCCAGCACCGCGGCCTTCAGCCCGAAGAACAGCGCCGCGACGAACCCGACATTGCCGAACGCCGCATAGATCCAGCTCAGCGCCATGATGCAGATGATGCCCGGCAGGATGAACAGCCCGCCGGCCATCAGGCCGCCGGCGGTGCGATGCATCAGCCAGCCGATATAGGTGGCGAGCTGCTGCGCCTCCGGCCCAGGCAGCAGCATGCAGTAGTTCAGCGCATGCAGGAAACGGCTCTCCGACACCCAGCGTTTTTCATCGACCAGGATGCGGTGCATCACGGCGATCTGCCCGGCCGGGCCGCCAAAACTCAACAAGGCGACGCGCAGCCACACCGCAAAGGCCTCGGCAAACGACACGCCGTGGGCCTGCGGCTGCGGCGCAGCCGGCCGGGACATCGAAACCGCTTCGGTCATCTTACCTCTTCTCGGTCAGTTCAGGCTTTGACCTTGTTGGTAGGCCAATTGTGGGTCTCGGTGGTGGCGTCGCGGCACCAGCGATAGAAGGCATCATACAGATGCAATCCGGCCTCGAGCTGCTCGAGATCGTCGCTGTACATGCGCGACAGGCCAAGCGACGCCGCCAGCAGGCCCGCCGCCTCCGGCGCGAGATCGAGCCGCGCGGTATCGGCGGCGCGGACGATGGTGGCGAGCCGCTGCAACGGCGGGATTGCAAGACCGAGTTCGTCGATCATCACGTCGAAGGTGCACAATTCGCCGCGATGGCTCCAGAACACGCCTTCGATGTCGAACGGTGCCGCGGCAAACCTTTCGCCGACCGCCTGAACTTCCGACGGCGCCACGAACAGAAAGACCGCCGCCGGATCGACGAAGCGCCGCACCAGCCAAGGACAGGCGATGCGGTCGATCTTCGGCCGTTCGCGCGTCACCCAGACGGTGGCACCCCTGGCGTTGCGCGGCGGCAACCTGCCGACCGGCACCAGCGGCAGCGCCGCCGCCTGCCACGCCTCGAAGCCGCCCTCCAGGGTATCGGCGGAGATGCCGGCGACGCGCAGCAGCGCGGCGACGCCCTGGCTGAGCTTCTGGCCGCGCTGGCAGATCACGATGGCATGCGAGGAGCGGAGTTCATCGGCCCAGCCGGAGACCTCGGTGTGAGGTCGCCGGATCGCGCCCGGCAGCAGTTGCGGCGAGCGCGCATAATCCTCGTCGGTGCGGACATCGACGAGGTCAGGGCACTTTGGCGTGCCGATCAGGCGAGCGAGTTTGTCAACGGAAATGATGTTGATGGAAGACATGGCGCGTCCTTGCAGGTGTGCGGGACGCGATACTTCGGCATGTCGCCTCGTGGGGAGATCGCTGGTCCCCATGTGTGCAATATCAAGCCATCGCCGCCGGCCTGTCAATACGCGCCGGTGCCGGATGGCTTGCCAGACCGCGCCGCCGGTGCAACGATCCCGGCAACCAATAACCGGCCCAGGGAGGCAGCGATGAAGCTCGAAGGCATCGCCATCGGCGCGGCGGCGCTGGCAGTTGCGTGGTCCGGCGGCGGCGCATCGGCGCAAACCTTTCAGGACAGATGCACGGGGCTGGCGACGGCGGCGGCCGCGCCGGACATCGCACAGGCGAGCTTCGTCGCCGCGGGAAAACTCGACTTCCCCGGCCCGCCGCCGGTCAGCATCGTCGCTCCCGACCACTGCCGCATCCAGGGTGCGCTCGCGTCACGAACCGGAATCGATGGCAAGCCCTATGCGATCGGCTACGAACTCCGCCTGCCGGCCGACTGGAACGGCAAATTCGTATTCCAGGGCGGCGGCGGATCCGACGGCGTGCTGCGCCCGGCGATCGGCATCCAGGCGACCGGCGAGACGCCGGCCCTGGCCCGGGGCTATGCGATCGTCTCTACCGACGCCGGCCATCGCGACGAGCCGGGGCCGGTCGGACCTTACATGTTCGGACTCGATCCGCAGGCCCGGATCGACAAGGGCTACAACCACATTCCGGTGGTCACGGCCAAGGCCGAGGAATTGATCCGCACAATTTATGGCAAGCCGCGATCGCGGGCGTATTTCGTCGGCTGTTCGAACGGCGGCCGGCAGGGCATGGCGGCGACGCAGCGCTATCCGCAATTGTTCGACGGCGTGGTGGCCGGCGCGCCGGCCTACCGGGTGCCGCGCGCGGCCATCGAGGCGATGGCCGAGGTGCAGGCCTTCGCATCGATCGCCCCGAAGGGCGAGGACGGCAAACCGGATCTCGGCGCCGCGCTCAGCATGGATGACCTGAAACTCGTCGCGACGGCGATCACCGAGCTCTGCGACGCAGCCGATGGCCTTGCCGACGGTCTCGTCAACAATGTCAGGGCCTGCAAGTTCGATCCGCTGAAGCTGGCCTGCCCGGCGGGACAGACCGGCGGATGCCTGGCACCGGAAAAGGCAGGGGTGATCGATCGCGTGTTCAAGGGGGCCCGGCTGGCGGGCGGCGACATGCTGTATTCCGACTGGCCCTATGATCCCGGCATCGCGAACCCCGGCTGGACGGCATGGAAGATCGGGTCGCCCGGCAAGGTGCCGCCGGATGCCCGCAACGTGACGCTGGTCCCGGGCTCGGTGGCGTATTATTTCTCCTCGCCGCCGGAGAAGGTGAGCGACCTCTACGACTACACGCTGAACTACGATCTCGATCGCGGCGTCAAGGCGATCGACGCCATCGCGCCGCCGTTCCTGGAATCCGGCGGATCGATCGAAGCCGCCGCCTCGACCGACATCGGCGCCTTCAAGGCCCGTGGCGGCAAGATGATCTTCTACCACGGCATGGCGGACCCGATCTTTTCGGCTCACGACACCGTGGCCTACGTCGAGGCGCTGGGGAAACGCTTCGGATCGGCCGACGAGTTCACGCGGCTCTATCTGGTGCCCGGCATGACTCACTGCACCGGCGGACCGGCCACGGACCAGTTCGATGCGCTGACTGCGCTCGACGACTGGGTCGAGAAGGGCCAGGCGCCGCAGAGCCTGACCGCCAGGGCGCGCAATATTCCCGGCGTTCCGTGGCCGGGCCGGACCCGGCCGCTTTGTCCTTATCCGGCCTATGCCAGCTATGCCGGCGGCAACAGCGAGGAGGCCGCCAGCTTCGTCTGCAAGTAGCCCGCGCTAGCCGTTGGCGGCGCGGCGCATCCACTTCAGGAACATCACGCTAGCCAGGACCGAGAGTGCGCAGGCGGCAAAGCTTGCGAGCGCCGCCAGCCGCGCCGAACCGACGACCCCGACCGCGAAATACAGCGCGCCGATCGCGGCGACGCCGGCGCCGTTGGCGATCTGCGCCGTGGTGCCGTACATGCCCGAAGCCGATCCGGCGCTGGCCGCCTGCACGGTCGAGAGCACGGCGCCGGACAACGGCGCCATCACCAGACCCTGGCCGTATCCGACGACGAGCAGCGGGACCATCAGCATCGGCGCAGACGGCGCCGCCACTGCCGCGATGATCGCCGCCAGGGCGGCCAGGCCCATGATCTGCACCGCGCAGCCCTCGATCAGGACCCGCGTGCCGCGATGCCGCGCCCGCACGGCGCTGTGCCGGGAGGCAATGACAAAAGCCAGTGCCAGCGGCACGAAGACCAGCCCGGCGTGCAGCGGCGCGAGGTGCAATGCATTCTGCATGAACAGCGTCATCACCAGGTAGAACGACAGGTTGGCGAAGAAGAAAAAGAACACCGCGCACAGCCCGCGCATGAACGCCGCGTCGGCCAGCAGATCGAGATCGACCAGCGGCATGCCGCCATGCGCGGCAACCTTGCGCTCCAGCCGCAGGAACGCCGCAAGGATCGCCACGCCGGAGGCCATCACCAGCCAGACCCAGGGCGCCCAATGCGCATCGCGGCCGAACAGCAGCGGGCCGATCAGGCACAGCAGGCCGGCGAACAGCACGATCGAGCCCGAGATGTCGAGCTGCGTGCCGGGGCGCCGCGGCGCCTGCGGCATCATCCGCCACGCCGCCGCGATAATCAGCAATCCGATCGGCACGTTGACGAAGAACACCGCACGCCAGCCAAGCCCGGCCAGATCGAGCGTCACCAGGACGCCCCCCAGCAGGAAGCCGACCGCGCCGGACAGCCCCAGCACGATGCCGTAGATGCCGAAGGCGCGGCCGCGCGCGCCATCGGAGAACAGCACGTGCAGGGTGGCGAGCACCTGCGGCACCATCGCCGCCGCAGTGACGCCCTGCGCCAGCCGCGCGGCGATCAGTTCCGCGCCAGATTGCGCCAGCCCGCACCACAGCGACGTCAGGGTGAAGCCGAGCACGCCGGCCAGAAAGGTCCTGCGCGTGCCGTAGATATCGCCGAGCCGGCCGCCGGTCACCATCAGCGTCGCATAGCCGATCAGATAGATCGCGATCACCGCCTCGACCTGCGCCGAGCTCGCATGCAGATCGACCGCAATGGTGGGGATCGCGACGTTGACGATGAAGGCGTCGACGCCGGCCATGAACTGGGCGGCGACCACGATCGCCAGCACCCACCAGCGGCGGGACGACTGCACCGGGTTCGGGACGATCTGATGCATCACGGCGCCACCTGCTGCGAACGCCAGGCCGACGGGGCCGCGTCACCCTTCCTGTCACAAATTCCGGTCATCGCGTCGATTACCTTGCAGGTCATCGTTTGCGTTTTGTGGCCCGATTGCTGCATGGCGCCAGACGTCTCATTCAGGAGCTCGGGGCCCGCTTCATGGTTGATTATGACATGATCGTCATCGGCTCCGGCCCGTCGGGGCGGCGGGCCGCGATCCAGTTTGCCAAGCTCAACAAGTCGGTGCTGGTGGTGGAAAAGGGCCGCCGGGTCGGCGGCGTCTCGGTTCATACCGGCACCATCCCGTCAAAAACCCTGCGCGAGACCGTGCTCAACCTGTCGGGCTGGCGCGAGCGTGGTTTTTACGGCCGCTCCTACCGGGTCAAGCAGGATATCGGCGCCCAGGACCTGATCGCCCGGTTGCAAAAGACGCTCGATCACGAAGTCGAGGTGCTGGAACATCAGTTTAGCCGCAACACGGTCAAGACCGCCTGTGGCGAGGCGCGCTTCACCGGCCCGCACCAGATCGAGATCAGCGCGGAAACCGGCGAGACCCGCGTGGTCTCCGCCAGCTACATCCTGATCGCCTGCGGCACCCGGCCGTTCCGCCCCGACTACGTGCCGTTCAACAGCAAGACGGTCTTCGACAGCGACGAGATCATCGACCTGCCAAAGCTGCCGCGCAGCCTGGCGGTGATCGGCGCCGGGGTGATCGGCGTCGAATACGCCACCATCTTCTCGGCCCTCGACGTCGCGGTGACGCTGATCGAGCCGCGGCCGACCTTCCTGGATTTCATCGACAAGGAACTGATCGAGGAGTTCATGCACGAACTGCGCGACCGCAACGTCGCGCTGCGGCTCGGCTCGGCGGTCAACGCGATCGAGAGCAGCGAAAGCGGCAGCATCATCACCCGGCTGGCCGACGGCCGCCACGTCACCTCCGAGATGCTGCTGTTCGCCGCCGGCCGTGTCGGCGCCACCGAGCGGCTCAATCTCGACGCCGCCGGGATCGCGGTGGATCATCGCGGACGGATCAAGGTCGATCCGGTGACCTTGCAGACCGGCGTGCCGCACATCTACGCCGCCGGCGACGTGATCGGCTTTCCGAGTCTGGCCTCGACGTCGATGGAACAGGGCCGCGTCGCCGCCTGCCATGCGCTCGGCATGGAGCCGCTGGCGCCGCCGGAGTTCTTTCCCTATGGCATCTATTCGGTGCCGGAAATCTCCACCACCGGCCTAACCGAGGAGGAGGTCCGCACCAAGGGCATTCCCTACGAGGTCGGCGTGGCGCGTTTTCGCGAAACCTCGCGTGGTCATATCATGGGGCTGAACAGCGGGATGATGAAGATGATCTTCTCGACCCGGACCCGGCGGCTGCTCGGCGTCCACATCCTCGGTGAGGGCGCCACCGAACTGATCCATATCGGCCAGGCGGTGCTCAACCTGAAAGGCACCATCGATTACTTCATCCA